>Ga0163108_10002867_pt1 | contig 12388 bp, 10 predicted proteins | sample Fk1155metaG_FD_109644 | JGI IMG/M metagenome (GOLD analysis project Ga0163108, IMG submission 109644) | Marine microbial communities from the Central Pacific Ocean - Fk160115 155m metaG | ecosystem: Environmental > Aquatic > Marine > Oceanic > Photic zone | place: The Central Pacific Ocean...
AGCGTCGCGGGTGATCCAAGCGTTTACACACCCTGCCTCTACTAGAGCTCGACGGTTTCGTGGATCGATGTCCAGCACTCGGTTCATACGCGTAAGCGCAATCATCACTCCTCCTTCAACCGCGAGTACGGCTCCGCTGAGACTTGTGCCGGCGCCACGTGGAATGATGGGTAACTGCAACTCCGCGCACAACCGGACAACTGCCCTCACTTCTAGCACAGACTTAGGGAGAACAACGGCTGTCGGGCGCTTTTTTTGGAGGGTATAGGCGTCGCACTCGTAAACGTGGAGTTGGCGTTTGTCAGTGAGCACAGCATCTTTGCCGACTATTTCAACAAGACGCCTAGTGAGCTGTTGTTTGTCTGCCGTGCCTTGGTTGCCCATCAACTCGTGTCAGGTTGGCGTGCTTGAGTACCGAAGCCTATCGTTTGACCAAGTGCTTAGGCGAACGAAATCTTCCGCTAGTAACGCTTATTCTGCACCGCCGAGCTTCTCAATCATGACGATCAACGGCAGGAACATCGCAATAACGATACTGCCCACGATAACTGCCAGAAAGACAATCATGATAGGCTCAATCAGCGAAGTGAGAGACTCGACAGCTCGATCCACCTCTTCATCGTAAGTATCTGCAATCTTTTCCAGCATCTGGGGCATGTCACCCGTTTTTTCACCGACGTCCACCATGCTGATGACCATCGGGGGGAAAACATGGGAAGCCTCGAGAGGCCCAACGATGGTTTCACCCTCCCTAACGCTATCATGGACATCCTGTACAGCACGAGCCACAACAACATTTCCAGAGGTATCCTTGACAATGTTGAGCGCCTGCAAGATCGGCACACCTGAGTTGATGAGGGTACCAAGGGTGCGGGAGAATCGGGCAATAGCTACCTTTTCCACCACAGGGCCGATCACCGGGAACACAAGACTCATCTTGTCGAGGATGTAACGACCGAAATTCGATCGACCTATCATGGAGAATGTGAAGAAGCATGCAAAGACGCCAGACAATGTGCCCATGGCGTTCATCCTCACCGTGTCACTGATGCTAAGAACGAGTTCCGTAAAATCAGGGAGACCATCTTCTCCGATCATGTCTGCAAATACATCCTTAAATTTGGGGATCACAAATACCAGCAGAATTCCCATGATGACCACCGCAACAACAAGCACAGCGATTGGGTAAAACATGGCGGCCTTAACCTTGCCCTTGATTTTCATGGCCTTCTCCATGAACTGGGCCAGTCGGTCAAGCACCACTTCCAGAACACCGCCCAACTCACCCGCCTTGACCATGCTGACAAAAAGCTTGTTGAACACCTTGGGATGCTGCGCCAAGCCCTCGGAGAATGTGCCGCCCCCTTCGATCACCTCTGATAACTCACCCAAAACTCGCCGCAGTGTGTGGTCTTTTTCCTGCTTCTGAAGCACTCTGAGACCGGAAAGTAGTGGCAGTCCAGCGGATGTCAACTGAGCCAATTGACGGGTGAAGATGGTAAGGATTTTCTCCTTAACCCTGCCTCCCATCCCAGGGATGGAAATCTCCATGTTCCCCAGACCTTTCTTGGCTCCCTTTTTGCCCTTGGAGCGACTCTTGGCTTTGTTTTTTTTGGGAGCAGCCTTGACTTGGTCCACCTTGGTGGGAGCCAGTCCCATTTCCTGTAACCGAGCCAACGCTTCGGCCTGACTGGCGGCGGGCAACTCACCCTTCTCAGTCTTGCCGCTTTGGGTGTTAACAGCTTCGTATTGAAAATTGGCCATTAATGCGTCCTGCTAACTTAAGATGTGTAACGTAGCACCTCTTCCACTGTCGTATCACCATCGAAGATGCCTCGCAAGCCATCTTGTCTCAGGGTGGTCATACCCAGTTCAATCGCTTTTTGGCGGATGACGATGGTGGGAGCGCTTACGTTGATCAACTCGCGGATCGGGTCGGCAACCACCAAAAACTCAAAAATACCACGCCGACCGGAATACCCTGTGTCATGACACGAGGAACAACCTCGACCATAATGAAACTGGGTGTCACTTAAATCGCTTTGCTTCAACCCCAATCCCTCCAACTGGTTGTCTGTTGGCTCGAACGGGCTGTTGCATTTTTTGCAGATGGTCCGGATAAGCCGCTGCGCAAGCACACACAGAAGTGACGAGGATATGAGGAATGGCTCAACGCCCATGTCCAAAAGACGGGTGACCGCCCCTGCGGCATCGTTGGTGTGCAGGGTACTGAGCACCAAATGACCCGTCAGCGATGCCTGAATAGAAATCTGCGCGGTCTCAAGATCCCGCATCTCTCCGACCATGATAATGTCAGGGTCCTGCCTCAGGAAAGCGCGCAAACCGGCGGCGAAAGTCATTCCGACAGCTTCCCTCACCGGAACCTGCATGATGCCGTCGATGTCAAACTCAACTGGATCCTCCACCGACAAAATCTTGTCACCCATAGAGTTCACCTCGTGAAGGGTTGAGTAGAGCGTCGTGGTTTTGCCGGAACCCGTTGGACCGGTCACAATAAAAATCCCGTTCGGGGTTTTTGCGATTTCCTTGATCTCTCCCAACATTTCATCAGGAAAACCGAGGGCATCCAAGTCCAGCGTGATGGCTTCGCGATCCAGTACACGCAACACGATGGATTCGCCAAACTGTGTCGGCAGACAGGATACACGCAAATCGATTTTCCTGCCGTCAGGCATGATCCGCGGAATACGCCCATCCTGCGGTCGCCGGCGTTCGTCCGGCTTGAGATCTGCCATGACTTTGATGCGACTGACCACATTGGTAGCCAAGCTCTTTGGCGGACTAGTCAACTCATAGAGAGCCCCATCCACACGGGCCCGAATTTTGAAGTCATTCTCAAACGGCTCAAAGTGAATATCGCTAGCGCGATCACCAATAGCTGTGACTAGAACAGCGTCCACAAAGGCGGCGACATCTCTATCATCTCCGGAGACATCGATCTGCTCAATGTCCTCTTCCTCCACCTTGTCGTCGGTGGAGTCAGCACCCATCTCCTTGAGAATTTCCTCAAGCGCAGCGCCTCCGACCACGGCATCCGCCTCGTCCTCGCCATAGTGTTCCTTGACTGCAGCCTCGACCTGGGCCGGATCAGCCACAACCACTTGAACATCCAATCCCGTTGTAAATCCGATCTCATCAATCGCCGCAGGATCAAGAGGATCCACGAAGGCTACCTGAATCGTTGGATCAAAATGGGACACCGGTATGCACCAGTGCTGCTTGGCCAAGTTGGACGGCAAAAGCTTGATCAATTCCGGCGTGATCATGGCATCGTTGAGATCCATCGACTCAACACCAAGGTGATCACACATTAGCTGAATAATCCTGTCGGCATCCAGATAGCTCAAGTCCACCAAGGCCTGAAAGGGGGTTACGCCCTTGGTCTCCACCTCTCCGGCGGCCTCCTCGATCTGGAACTCGTCCAGAAGGTTCTGGTCTGCAATTAATGACAGCAGCGGTATGGATGTATAGTCAGCCATTAACCCTCTTCTTCCTCGTCGTCAGCCGCCATGCCAGCCTGCACGGCACGAAGTTTTTCCATAATGGTTCCTGGATCCTGCGACTTGGTGATCACATCGTCCTCTGAGATAAGGCCGGCTTGGTATTTTTCCAAAAGGAAAGAATCCAGATTTACCATGCCGTACTTGGCTCCAGTTTGAATGTCAGAGTTGATCCGATAAGTCTTGTTGTCGCGGATCAGTGCTGAAATGGACGGGGTGAGGTTCATGATCTCGAACACCGCCACCCGGCCCGGTTTGTCAGCACGCGCACAGAGCAACTGGGAAATCACGGAGATCAACACGGTAGAAAGCTGGATACGGATTGTGTTTTGCTGATTGGTTGGAAAGGCGTTCACGATACGATCGATCGTCTTGGCGGCTCCAGTCGTGTGCAGCGTACCAAACACCAAGTGACCCGTCTCTGCGGCAGTGATTGCCGACTCAATCGTCTCCAAATCCCGCATCTCACCAACTAGTATGATATCCGGGTCCTGACGCAGAACGCGCCGGAGTGCCTCGCCAAAACTTGGCACGTCCACATGCACCTCGCGCTGGGTAATAATGGCGCTTTTGTGATTGTGATAAAACTCAATAGGATCCTCAACAGTCACAATGTGAGCATCGTCACGTTCCATGTTGATGATGTCGATCATCGAGGCCAGCGTGGTACTTTTGCCGGAACCAGTTGGACCGGTCACAAGACACATACCGCGCGGCTTGTACAACAATTCCTTCACAGACGGCGGCAAGCCAATCTGCTCGAAGGTCAGCAAGGTTGTCGGAATTTGCCGCAGCACCGATGCGAATCGGCCCTTCTCTTTGAAAATTGCCACCCGAAATCGTGCCATTTCTCCAAATGCGAAGGCAAAATCCGCTCCGCCGCGCTCGCGTACTTCCTGGACATTCTCATCTGAAGTAATCGAACGCATCATCTCCTCAGACATCTCATCTGTGATTGCTGGACCATCTACTTTCTGCAATATTCCATGAAGGCGGATGGCCGGCGGTACACCCACCCGAATATGAAGATCGGATGCGCCCTCTTTTACCATGAGGTGCAACAGGTCTGACATTGAATATGACATATTTGATTCCAGTAAAAATTAATTCTCGTCACCCACAGTGACGCGCAACACCTCGTTGGGGGTGGTCATCCCGGCGACCGCCTTGCGGGCCCCATCCTCGCGCAGCGTACGCATGCCCACTTCGCGGGCCCGTGCGCGCAACTCGGTGGTCGTAACCTTGTTCACAATCATCTTTCGGCTTTCATCATCCACGACGAACACCTCAAACAATCCAAACCTGCCCTTATGTCCGGTGCCGTTGCACTTATCGCAACCTTTCCCAGCCTTAAAATTGGGATCCTTTATGTTTTCTGGATCAAGGCCAAGCGCCAGCAAATCCGCCTGATCCGGGGTGGCCGTCGCTTCGCATTTTGGACAAACCTTTCGAACCAAGCGCTGCGCCATGAGGCATCGTGTGGCTGAGGCAATCAAGAACGGCTTCACGCCAATATCAGTCAACCGTGTAACGGCAGAAGGAGCATCGTTAGTGTGGAGTGTGGAAAAAACCAAATGGCCCGTCAATGAAGCATTAATAGCGATTGATGCCGTCTCGTAATCACGAATCTCACCCAACATCACCACGTTCGGTGCCTGTCGCAACATCGCCCTCAGGGCGTTGGCAAAAGTCAAATCCACCGCTGTGTGCACCTGCACCTGATTGATCCCCTCAAGCAGATACTCGACCGGGTCCTCCACTGTGATAATCTTGCGATCCGGCTTGTTGATGTAGTTCAGACAGGAGTACAGTGTGGTCGTTTTTCCTGAACCAGTAGGCCCGGTCACCAGTAGGATGCCATCAGGCAACTGGATCAACTTCTCAAAAGTCTGCTGGTCGTCGGCTAAAAAACCCAGCTGGCCAAGCCCAAGTTTTAATCCCTCCTTGTCCAATAACCGCATGACAATACTCTCGCCATGAGTCGTTGGAAGGCAGTTAACACGCAAGTCAATGGATTTACCACCTACGTTGGCCTGGATGCGACCGTCCTGGGGTATACGTTTCTCGGCTATGTCCATCTCAGACATAATCTTTAAGCGACTGATCACCGAACTCTGCAACCGTCTTGGTGGCGCTTTCTGTTCGTGACAAACCCCGTCAATACGGTATCGCATTCGAAACCGGGCAGCCAATGGTTCGAGATGAATGTCCGACGCGCCCATTCGGAATGCCTCGACGATCATGGTGTTGACCAACTTGATGATCGGAGTGTCCGCATCGACGGCATCGCCATCATCCTCGACGCTTACTTCCCCCAAAGTGCTGACCTGCACTTCCCCCTCGGTTATGTCCTGAATCAGCTTGCTGACATTGTCATCCTTGGGAGCTCCGTAATATTGCTTGAGGGCACCCTGGATTTCATCCTCATCCGCAACACTGATCTTCACCTCCCTATTGAGCGCTTGGCCAAGCGCATCAATCGCATCCAAGTCAGAAGGGTCTGACATGGCGACTGTGACGCTCAAATCGTCCTGATACAACGGCACCACCTTGTACTGGTGCGCCACGGATCGGGGAACCGAGGAAATCACGTCGTCATCAATCGTTTGGTCTGCGATCTCCACAAACTCCGAACCAAATTGGGCCGCCTTGGCTTGAGACACCTGAATCGACATGACCACTCCCTTGGTGACAAGCGTATCAACCACCCCCTCCCCGCTAGACATGGCCTCATCCTCGGCAAGGGCACGCTCCTCGTCCGTGACCACACCCATCTCGGTCAATGTATCCAGTAAATAGTCGTCTCGTACAGACACTGTCTTTATCTAAACGGTGCTCAACCTCAAAGAGCACGGCAGCCTATCCTCTTTGATGACAAAGTAAAAGCAGACAAAAAAATCCCCGGGCATAACCCGATCGCCTCAAGAAGGGCGGAAAGGGCTACCCGAAGCTCCCCTGTCAGCCAAGTCTTATTTCATTATTTCCGCGCCCCATCGGGTCCCTAACCGCAAATAACAGATACATACAAGTCCGGATTGCCTTCAGGAGCCGAATTCGCCACTGTCTCTTGCACCGGGCCCAGCCCGAACTTGGCCAATCCAAGGCATGGAGTCCTCTCTTCAACTTGTTATCGGGATCGACGGCGGCGCCACTTACAGCCATGGCGTAGCGGCAACACACGATGGACAGGTGCTGGCAATCGTCCACTCCGCGTCAATGAATTTCACTGGTTCCTACCAAAAAGAGGTCCGCCGCCGGGTCGGCGAAATTATCCGCGACCTTGAACTTCGGATGCCCTTCGACAACGAACTCACCCATTACGCCGTATCCGCGGCTGGCATTTTCAAGGAAGCCACGGCAGATCAAAAAGAGAAGCTTTGTGGGAAAATCTACCCCTGGAAACGTACCCGCCTCGTTGGCGACTCCATCGCCGCGTTCCAAGGCGCAACACTTGGAAAGCCGGGCGCGCTCGCTATTTGCGGAACCGGCACCAGCATCATTGTCTGCAACGAGAATGAGGAAATCACGCAACTGGGAGGATGGGGGCCACTGCTGGAGGATGTCGGCAGCGCATACTGGATCGCCGTAAAATGCATCTGCGCGGCCATTGCCGAGTTCGAGCAAACCGGACCGAAGACACTCATCACGGAAGCTCTTTGCGAGTGGCACGAGATCAAAAACGTGCAAGGGATGGTCCCGCTGGTTTATCATCCGGAATTTACGCGCGACAAATTTGCCATACTCGCCTCCAGATTGGATCACGAGATTGGAACTTCCGATCCCGTCTACAGAAAGATCTGCCGCGAAGCCGGCGAGGCCGTCGGAAACCTCACCATTCAGGCCATCGAAAAATCAGGCTTGGACACCTCGCCTTTACCTATATTCTTCTCCGGTGGCGTCCTACAGTTCAACCGCGAGGCGATGAAAGCCTTCGAAACAACCGTTCGCAGAGCGTTTAAGATCATGCTCAGCCATCCCAGGCTCCCAACAGTGCTCGGCGCCGTCATGCTCGCCCTGCGAGAAGCCAAAGTTGAAATCACCGAAACACTTGTCGCACAACTCGAAACGACCTACAATAACGTAGATGAACTCGCCTTCAATTGACGCCGCTCAACTCGCCTCCACTAATTCAACTTCATCCCCCCAATCCCCGACCTTCAAAATGTTCCGAACCTTCCGCCGCTCATAACGGTGCTGCTTCGCCTTACCCGGCTGGGTTTGCGCTTGATGAAAAGGATGCTCCTCGCGGACGAGACCGGTAACGACTTCGGTTTTCTTGTTCATACAGTGTATTGGGTTCAAGGAAGAAACCATTCAGGTTGGCGACAAAAAAACTCTGGCTCGAAGCAAGCAGCCACCCCTCCTGCATGGATCAAATCACGCATAACATACGGTCATTGGCTTCGACCACTTCGAGGCAATAAAAGTTCGAAAAAATCAGGGTGAAAATCTGAACGCACCAGACCTCCACTCTTTAACCGACTCCACTGCAATCAATTCCATCCCCAAGTCGCAATAAAACTCTTCGACTTGGGCAAATTGCTCAGCCAAAATTCCAGCCAAAACCAACCGGCCTTTTACAGCCAGCCATGATGCCAGTTTTGTTCTCTCGGCTAGCAAAAGATCAAACATCAAATTGGCACAGATCAGGTCAAACTGCCTGCCTCCCGGGGGTGTCTTCGTCAGGTCCTGTCCTTCAAACGACAACGCTTGGTCAAGCCGATTTTGCTCTGCGTTTCGCCGCGCAACCTCTACCGCCACAGGATCAAAATCCCACGCCTCCACCGGCCCGTAGCCAAGCTTGACGGCCGAGATCGCCAGTATCCCCGAGCCCGTGCCGACATCGAGAAAACTTTTCCCGCCACCAAGCGGCATGCACTCCACCAACTGCTCGAGGCAAAACAACGTCGTCGGATGATGTCCCGTCCCAAAGCTCATCCCCGGATTCAGTGTCACCACCGCTTGGCCAAGCCTCGGTTCACGCTCCTCCCACTCCGGTTTCACAAGCAACCGGTCACCCACTTCAATCGGGTGAAAATGTTTTTTCCATGACTCCGACCAATTCTCCCGTTTCACCAACTCGACACCCCAACTCCCCTCGCCAACAGCCAACCCGGCTGCACGAAGTTCAGCCAGCCCTTGGTCAAGCGACATCTCCTCCGCTGAATCAATCGATGCGCGCTCGAGATACACCGTCACTATGGCTTCATTGGATTCGTCCTCAAACCAAACCGATGCTGTTGTCTCGAAGATCAATTCCAGCAACTCACCCACCGACTCACCCGCCTCCGGTGTCGTCAGCACCTGAACCGAAACAATCTGCTCCAACTCCCCGCTCACGATCGACCTGCCTCGCCCAGCCAGAGCCAGGGGGCGAAGTTGTGCAACTTGATCTCTGCGCGGTTTGATCGGTGCTCAACCACCGTCAGGCTCGCGAAATCCACTTCGTAGCGATCCATTCTCGAAAAAGGTTCGTCGAGCAATAACGACAGAAGCATTCGTATCACGCCGCCGTGGCACAGCACGAGCACGTCCTGTCCTGCCCCTTCATTCATCATTTGATCGAGGCTGCCTCGGATGCGCGATTGGTACTCACCCATCGGTTCAGCATCGGCGACGTCGCCGTTCTCCAAGTGTACGAGCCAATCCTCGGCATCGAGGCCGAATTTTCCTTGTATCTCATGCCACTTGTGACCGGTCCAGACGCCGAAATCAACTTCACGCAAATCGTCGATCACTTCGGCATCCTGGCCAAGCATGTCGAGCAGCGGCTTGGCAGTCTGGCGCACGCGCACCATCGGGCTACGGTAAACATGGTCGAACGTGCGACCGTTCAAAAACTTGGCCAAGCGCTGCGCCTGCTCGTGGCCCTGCGGCGACAGTTCCATGTCGATACTGCCTCCAAATACCTGATGGTACGCCTCATCCACTTCGCCATGGCGGACGAGATGCAGGCGGGTCGGTTGTTCCCTGACATACATGTTGCGCGCCCGTTCTCAGCCCTCGGCAATGGCGCCTTTCTGTAATTCCAGCAGTTCGCCAATTCCCTTGCGCCCATGTGCCAGCATAGTGGTCAGTTCGGCTTCGTTGAAGGTGTTTTTCTCACCGGTGCCCTGCAATTCGATGAACTCGCCGTCGGCGTTCATCACGAGGTTCATGTCCACCTCGGCGGCGACGTCCTCGACATACGGCAAGTCCAAAATCGGCACGCCGTTAACCACGCCGACGCTCACTGCGGCTACCGGCGAAACCACCGGATCGCACGCCAGCAACCCGTCCGACTGCAGCTTGGTTAAGGCAAGAGACAGCGCCACGTAGCCGCCCGTAATCGATGCGGTGCGTGTCCCGCCGTCGGCTTGAAGCACGTCGCAGTCGATCCAGATCGTGCGCGAACCAAGTTTTATCATGTCCACGGCAGCTCGCATCGAACGGCCGATGAGGCGTTGGATTTCCTGCGAACGCCCGTCGATCTTGCCCTTGCTAATGTCGCGCCGTTTGCGATCGAGCGTCGAATACGGCAGCATCGAGTACTCAGCTGTAAGCCAGCCGCCCTCGACGTTTTGCATCTTCATCCAGCGCGGCACCGATTCCTCGACGGTAGCACTGCAAATGACGCGTGTATCGCCCCACTCGATCAGTGTCGAGCCGGTTGCGTACGGGGCGATGTTGTTTTTGAAAGTAACCGTGCGGAGTTGATCCACCGCGCGCCTGTCCGGTCGTTGTGTTGTGTTTGAGTCTCCCTCGCTCATATGCCCGCGCAAGCTACCGTCACCCGAGTGGCAACTCAATCCCGATCGCGCAAATTAGTGATAATGTCGGGGGTAATCTCGGCAGACGTCGCGATATTTGGTCGCGAACTCGATACAGCCACCGGTGTCGAGTTGTCCGACACAACCACGGTACATCTCCTGCCAAGGCGTCTGGTGATGAAGCTCCGGTGGCGTGTAATTATCACGTCGCCTGGCCAAATCCTCGTCAGACACTAGTAAGTCGACTCGACATTTGTTGAGATCCACACGCACCTCGTCGCCTGTCTCGAGCAGGGCCAGATTCCCGCCTGCCGCCGACTCGGGGGCAATGTTCAAAATACTAGGGCTGGCAGAAGTGCCACTTTGGCGGCCGTCACCCATCGTCGGCAGCATGTCGATGCCCTGCTTCAGCAACTCATCCGGCGGCTGCATGTTTACCACCTCTCCGGAACCAGGATAACCCACCGGACCGCAGCCGCGAATCACCAGCATGCAGGAATCGTCGATTTTCAGGGATCGATCGTTGAGCCGTTCGCGGTAATCCTCCGGCCCCTCGAACACAATCACCCGCGATGTGAATACATTTTCATTCCCCTGTTCGGCCAAATACCGTACGCGAAACTCATCGCTGATGACGCAGGTCTTGATCAACGCCGCCTCGAACAGGTTACCGCTCAAAACGAGAAAACCGGCCTGCTCCTTCAACGGCTCGGCGTAGGCTCGAATCACCGCACGATCCGGCTCCGACACGTCCACCAGGTTTTCAGCCACCGTCCTACCGCTCACCGTCATCGCGTCGCCATGAATCCGCCCCGCAGTGAGCAACTCGTGAACCACGCAAGGGATGCCGCCCGCACGGTGAAACGCCTCGCCGAGATACTTGCCGGCCGGTTGGCAGTTAACGAGCAACGGCACATCGTATCCGATCTCCTGCCAATCCTGCAGACTCAACACAACACCCAAATGCCGCGCAATGGCGGTCAAGTGAACCGGACAGTTCGTGGAACCACCAATAGCCGTGTTGACAACAACAGCATTCTCGAATGCCTCGCGCGTCATCACCTTGCTCGGTGTCAAATCCTCATGCACCATCTCCACAATGCGTTTGCCAGTTCGGTAGGCCATCTGGCCGCGTTCGCGGTACGCAGCCGGAATCACCGCACAGCCGGGCAGCGACATGCCCAGCGCCTCGGCCAGTGAATTCATCGACAGCGCAGTGCCCATCGTGTTGCAATGACCGACGCTAGCCGACGAGGCGGCAACTTGGTCCAGCAGTTCCTCGACGGTGATTTTACCCTCCGCCAACTGCTTGCGCCCCTCCCATATCATCGTACCGGAGCCAGCCAACTCGCCGTTGTACCAACCATCGAGCATCGGGCCGCCGGACTGCACGACCGCTGGCAGGTTCATTGTTGCCGCCGCCATCAGACAGGCCGGCGTGGTCTTGTCGCAGCCAGTCGTCAGCACCACGCCGTCAAACGGGTAACCGTGCAGCACCTCAACAAGTCCCAGATAGGCCAGGTTGCGATCCAATGCCGCAGCCGGCCGGCGACAACTCTCCTGAATGGGATGCACGGGGAAGACAAAGGGAATCCCTCCGGCATCACGAATGCCGGCCTTGACTCGCTCGACCGTCTCAATGTGCCCTCGGTTACACGGCGTAATATCGCTGCCGACCTGGGCTATACCGATGATCGGTTTGCCTGCACGCAACTCCTCCGGCGTGATGCCGTAATTAAGAAACCTCTCGATGTAAATGACCGTGCCGTCCGGGTGCGCAGGGTTGTTGAACCACTCCTCACTGCGAAGTCGCTTGGTTGCTTTTTCAGAATCAGTCATGCGCTTTAAAAATCATAAAGCATTCCTTCGAGTTTGCCAGCACGGAACCTCTATATAATTGCACTTGGCCAAGAGTTGAACTTGCCAATCAGCCCAGTCTCGCGGACATTGCCGCGTATGTTCAGCCTTTCGGGTAAGTCTGCCGTCGTAACCGGTGCGGGATCGGGCATCGGCCAAGCTATCGCTCTCGCCTTGGCCAAGCAGGGCGCCTCCGTCGATGTGCTCGAGATCAATGACGAAGCAGCGGGGGTGACGGTCGAACAAATCCGCTCCGCCGGC
>Ga0163108_10002868_pt1 | contig 12388 bp, 10 predicted proteins | sample Fk1155metaG_FD_109644 | JGI IMG/M metagenome (GOLD analysis project Ga0163108, IMG submission 109644) | Marine microbial communities from the Central Pacific Ocean - Fk160115 155m metaG | ecosystem: Environmental > Aquatic > Marine > Oceanic > Photic zone | place: The Central Pacific Ocean...
AAGCAATGTCAAGGGCTATTTGTTACCTAAAACAGTTGATTCAAAAACTCTAGTAATTGTAACAAGTGTTTCAGGAAATACATCCGAAACATTATCTATTCTGAACAATGCAAAGCAAACTACTGCGAAAGTTGTAGGCTTCTCATCAGGAGGAAAAATTGAGAAATATTGTAAAAAGAATGAGATATTCTTTCAAAAAATTCCTATGATACATTCACCTAGAGCATCATTTACAGGTTTTCTATATTCAATTCTTAATGTTTTAGAACAAATACTACCAATAGAAAAAAGTGAGGTTAGTGAATCGATTTCTTCGCTAGAGCAAACAAGGAAAAATATTTTTTCTGGAAATTTAACTAATGAAAATAGATCCCTGGAACTAGCAAAATTTACAAAAGATATTGTCGCGATATATTATCCTGCTGGACTTCAAGCGGCAGCAATTCGTTATAAAAATTGTTTACAAGAAAATACAAAAATTCATGCGATAGCAGAGGATGTTATTGAATCGTGTCACAATGGAATTGTGCCTTGGGTGGAAAAATCATCTGTTAAACCTATTTTCATTCAGGGTAAAGATGATCATATCAAGACTTCTGAAAGATGGGTAATACTAAAAGAATTTTTTGATGGAAAAGGAATTGATTATAGAGTGATTAATTCTATAGATGGAAACATTTTATCAAAAATTACTAGTTTAATTTACTTACTTGATTATTCTACAATTTACGCAGCGGTATTAAACAACACTGATCCTTCACCAGTAGTTCCTATTGATTTTATTAAATCAAGATTATGAGTAATCCCAATTAATCAAATTTATTAGAAATACTGATTAAGCTTCATACATTTTCTTCATAAATGGCGGAAATTTTTTCCCTGAAGAATAAAATAATAATAATAACTGGCGGTGGTGGCACAGGAATGATCCACCACTTGGCTAAGATTATGGCAAAAGAACGTGCTTATGTTTATGCTGTAGACATTAATTTTCCTAAACCTTTACCAAAAAAATTATCTAAATTTCTAAAATATGTAAAGTGTGATATCACTGATTCCCAACAATTTAAGACTACATGCAGCTCAATTTTTTCAAAACACAAGAAAATTGACGTGTTGGTAAATGGTGCAGGTGTCACATTTCCTGAAAATTCTGAAAAATTTTATCCAGAAGATAAATGGGATGTTACGTTTGATGTAAATCTTAAGGCTGCATTCAATTGTAGCCAAACAGTAATTCAACATATGTTAAAAAAGAAAAGAGGTTCAATCATTAACTTCACTAGCATCAGTGCAGAATTGGGATTTCCAAAAAACCCTGCGTATGTAGCTTCTAAAGGAGGACTAAAGATGTTAACAAAATCTTTAGCAAAAGACTGGAGTAAATTTGGAATAAGGATTAATAATATTGGTCCGGGTTATATGAAAACAGATATGACAAAAAAAAGTTGGCTCAATCCTAAACTAAGAAAAGCTCGTACTTCAAGAATTTTGTTAAACAGATGGGGTGAAAAAGAGGATATTGTTGGTCCTTGTATCTTTCTTGCTTCTGATGCCTCAAAATATGTAACTGGTCATGATCTATATGTTGATGGAGGCTGGCTTGCTAATGGATTATCTGAATGATTTTTTTTGGAAGATAAGTAATTTATATTAATTTTTGAAATGAAGAATATGGAAATTATTCAAATAGATAAATTAGAAAAAACTAAAGTTGAACCAGAAACACATAAAATTAATTTCAATATAAAAAAAGAAATACATCCAAAAATTTGGTTAGTTGACGCAACATACACTCAACCACAAATTTCATCTGAAACAATGCCTTCAGCTGTTGGAGGTATTGCCACATTTGCTGAAAAACATCTTCATCTTAAAGAACCAATTCGACTATTCAAATATCCTGACAAATTTTCTCAAGAATTGGAAAATCAAATACCTGATGTAGTAGGATTTAGCAATTACATGTGGAATTCAGAACTTTCCTTTGCACTAGCAAGGAGAATAAAAGAGATTAAACCGGAAATTATTACTATTATGGGAGGGCCGAACTATCCTGTTGATCAAAGTGAACAAGAAACTTTTCTGAGAACACATCCTGAAATTGATTTTTATGTAATTGGAGAGGGCGAGGTTGCATTTACAAATCTCATTGCAAATCTAATTAATGTTGACTTAAAAAAAGAAAATTTACGGGGTGAATTGCCATCAGTTCATTTTATAATGTCAGATGCTCAACCTCATATTTCAACAACTGTAGAACGTATTCAGGATTTATCTGAAATTCCATCTCCGTATTTGGAGGGAAAAATGGATAGATTTTTTGATGGTAAGCTACAACCTACTATTCAAACAACACGTGGTTGCCCATTCGCCTGTACTTTTTGTGTTGAGGGTCTAGGCTATTATACTAAAGTATATAGAAATGGTTTTGAAAAAACTCGTTTAGAACTAGAATACATATCTAAAAAAATGCAAAAAGTGAGAGAAAAAGGTGGAAGAAATGATTTATGGTTAGTTGATTCTAATTTTGGAATGTATAGTCAAGACATCGATACGTGTAAAATTATTGCAGAATGTCAAGAGCAGTATAATTGGCCAGATTACATACATTGTGATACAGGTAAGAATAACAAAGAACGTGTATTGAATGCTGCAAAATTAGTTAATGGTGCTATAAGATTGTCTGGCTCTGTTCAATCACTAAATCCGGATGTTTTAAAAAATGTTAAACGAGCAAATATCTCATCTGATGACTTGATGCAATTAGCTAAAGATGCAGCTGATGTGCAAGCTTATTCCAGAAGTGAAATAATCTTGGGTATGCCAGGTGAAACCTTAGAATCACATTTTGATACCAATAAAACAATTGTTAATGCAGGATTCGATAAAATTGATAATTATCAATTAATGATGATACCAGGTACAGAAGTAACTACCCCAGAAAATATTAAAGAATTTGGAATGCAAACACGTTACAGAATACTTCCACGTTGTTCAGGTTATTATAAAATTTTAGGTAAAACAGTTTATGCAGCTGAAATTGACAAAATCTGTACCTCTACCAATAGTCTTTCATTTGATGACTATTTAGAATGCAGAAAATTACACCTAATTATTGAAATTTTTTATAATCTTGGATTTTTTTCTACATTACTTAAGTTCATTAAATCAATGAATATTTCCGTTTTTGATTGGTTAGAGCTAATTTTCAAGCAGGAACCATCTGGTAATGTCAAAGAATTGTTTGATTCATTTTTAAATGAAACAAAAAATGAGCTATATCAAGATAGAGATGAATTATACAAACAAACACAAAAACAAGAAGTAATTGATTCATACATTAAAGGTGAACTTGGATACAATTTACTATTTGTTCACAAGGCTATTGCATTGTCCAATCATATTGATGATTTGATGGATATGGCAAAAAAATGTGCACTAAAATTTTTAAAACAAAATGGTCATGATTCTATTGAAAATAAATTATTTGTGAATGATGCATTAAATTATGATAGATGTGTCAGTTCAAATATATTTGCTAATCAAAGTGATATTCCATCAATGAGTATATCGTTTGATCTAAAACAATTCAATATTGATGAAACAGTTAAGCCGTTGCATAATTATAAATTAAAAAACAAGAAGAATGTAAGATTTGTTTTAGATCAGGAACAAAAGGATATACTTACTCGTTATGTGAATCTTTATGGAACTACTAGTTTAGGTATTGCAAGAATACTAACCAAAATATTTGTTAAAAGATTATTAAGAAAGCCATTATATTTAGAAAAAAACATACTAGTAGATTAGAACTGGAATAACATCTTATTGTTAATGCAATGTATGCGATCAACATAAAGAATTTTAAGAAAAATTAGGATAAACACTCTTCAATAGATTCTTCTATTACAGATATACCATCTAATAATGCATCGTCTGGAATAGTAAGAGGTGGTCCAATTTTGATTGTTCCAGTACCAGTTCGTATTAAGAGTAAGCCTTTCTGCATAGCCTTTTCAATAATTTTATCAACCAATTCTACCTCTAATTTACCAGTTGTAGAATTTTTTACATGAATTGCAGAGATTAAGCCTTTTCCAAATATTTCCAAATTAGTTGGAAAACGATTTTTTATTCGCACTAATTCTTTTTCTAATATTTTTCCTTTTCTTGCAGATTCATAAATGAGATTTTCTGATTCCAACACCTCTATACTAGCCAAAGTCGATGCACAACAAACAGGATTACCTCCATGCGTACTATTTAATGATGGATCAACATCAACCAATTCTTTTCTTCCAATAACTGCAGATAATGGTAATCCAGATGAAATTCCTTTACCACAACAAACTAAATCTGCTTCAACATCATAATGTTCATAGGCAAATAGTTTCCCAGTTCTTCCAAATCCAGATTGAATTTCATCAAATATCACAATTGCGTTATTCTGATCTGCCCATTTTCTTAGTTCCTTGATGTAGTCTTTTGGATAAAATAATGCACCCCACCCTTGATACGATTCTACCATGAATGCAGTGATGGTTGAAAGATCAATTCCTTTTTTTTCCAAATTCTTCATACTTTCACTAAAAGTTTCTGAGCTAATGTCATTTGGGAAAGTAAGGTGATGCATGTCAGGATCATGATTACCAATCCAGTGTTTTTCTTTAGTTTTTCCACCAACCATTAATGCACCAAGAGTTTTACCATGCATTGCACCAAGAAAAGAGACGATCCCAATTTTTTTTGGATTAGTTTTTCGACCATGTATACGGGCTAATTTTATACAGCATTCAATAGCCTCTGCACCAGTAGTCAAAAGAAATATCTTGTTCAGATTTTTAGCAGTAATATCGTGTAATTTTTTTACTAATTTTGCACGAATCTTTGAAGGAAAATAATAATTATGTAGAAAATTATTATTTATGGTTTCAGATATTGCCTTACAAATTTTTGGATGTCTGTGACCCGCATTTACAACAAATGTACCTGCAGAGAAATCAATCCAACAATTTCCATTTTCGTCAAAAACTTGAAAATCTTCTGCTCGATCCCAAACTACAGGAAGTTCAAGACTCATTGATTTAGGTTCGTATTTTCTAAGTTCATTCAAAATAGGAATGGAATTCTCTGGTGGAATAGGGGTAACAATTTTACGATATTTTGTATCTATTTTAGGAACATTCGTCGGTGTGATACTAAAATGATAAGTATCTTGTCTACCTGTAGAGGTATCAGTTGAATCTATCTCAGTATCCATAAACTTTCATGAGAAAATCATATAATATTAGTTACTAAGTATTAGCATCATTATTAAATCATTAAATAATTCAAAATGTGAATTTAGCATTTTGATGTAAGATGAAAAATCTATGGGATATATTAGTAGACAAATTTTATTCAATAAAAAATCTAGGGTATGTTGGTTCTGCTAGTATCATAGGAACTGGAATTTCTGCATTTTTTTGGTTATATTTAGCAAATTTACTTGGGGCAGAAGATTATGGTGAAATTCAATACTATCTTGCAATAGCTGGAATTGTATATTTGCTGTCTTCATTTGGTACTCCAAATACAATTACAGTATATGCAGCTAAAAACATAAAAGTCAATTCTACATTATTATTAATTTCGTTAGTAGGAGGTTTTATTGCACTTTTAGTATTGCTTGGAATTTTTCAACGACTAGATATAGGTTTGATTATTTTAGGTTACATAATTTTTGATTTAACTATCAATTACTTGCTTGGAAAAAAACTCTATTCCAAGTATTCAAAGTATTTTTTAATACAAAAAATTTTATCGTTAGTTTTTGGATTTGGATTTTATTATGTTTTTGGTCTAGACGGAATAATTTACGGCTTAGCAGCATCATATATTCCATTTATAATAATTGTTTACAAGATCTGTAAAGAATCTGAAATTAATTTTTCAGAATTAAAATCTCGTAGTGGTTTTATCACAAATAATTATTTTGAAAGTTCCATTGGAGGATTGAGGGGAGAAGTTGATAAACTAATTATTGCACCGTTATTAGGATTTGCAATTTTAGGAAATTATGCATTAGCTATGCAATTTTATGCTGTATTAATGATATTTTCTAGTATAGTATTCAAATATTTACTTCCACAAGACTCTACTGGAATACCAAATACTAGATTAAAGACTAATACAATTTTCATGGCAGTTGGTATATCTGTTCTCGGCATAACACTTTCTCCTATAGTCATCCCTCAATTTTTTCCAAAATTTGAAGATGCAATAATAGCTATTCAGATTTTAAGTATATCTGTCGTGCCAGCTACTATCGGCTACATCTGTATATCTGAATTTTTGGGTCTAGAAAAAAGTAGATTTGTGTTAATTGGAAGAATAATAGCGTTATCAACTCTTGTTTTAGGTATGATTACTTTGCCGATATATTATGGCATAGTGGGAGCAGCAAGCGCCTTTGTTTTATCTTCCTGTACGCAAACAATTTTCCTTATTTTGGCTAAGAAAAAGTTCGAGGCTAAAAGTTAAGTTTTAATCAATTATGAAAGAAGAAAATATATCTAAATAACTTTTAAAAAATTTAATCAATAATAGATATCTAGATATTTTTTTGTTTGTAAATAATTATGATTAATTCATACAAACCTTTTTTAGAAAAGATTCGATGCTAATAATTGAAACGGGTAAATGAAAGATAAATTACTTCTTTGGATTGAAGGGCCACTTCATTTTTGTCTTGCATACTATTTGCAAAAGATGTACGATTGTGAAATTTATGCAATAATTGATGTTACAAGTAAACCAAAGAAATTTTATGCTAATCAGGATTTAGTAAAGTTTAAGAAAATTTGGTTTTTTCATGATCACATAAATAAAATTCATACACCAGATGTTGGATATTTGTCGTCATTTGAAAAGAAATATGATATTAATATTTGGAAATTAGCTGTTAATGAAAGATTATTTTATAATTTCTATAATTTTCACAAGTTTTCGTCTGATGAAATTCTATCTATAGATGAAGATGCATGTAAATTATTTGAAAATGTTCTTAATGAAGTACAGCCAGATTGTCTGTTAACATATACACCTAATTTCCATCATTTGGAATTATTTTATCAACTAGTCAAAGCAAAAGGATTGAAAAAATTAATTTTAAGTAACCCGGTGGTTGGTTACAAAAGTAGAATATCAGAAGATCGAGAAATACTAGATTCGATAGAAAATTTTAATGCGATAGAAAATTCTAATAGAGGTTTTAAAGACGCGAGAGACTATAGGGATAAACATGATGTTGCGAAACAGATCAAAATTTCACTTGAAAATGAAGGTTATTCTAAATCAAAATTGATTAAAGCGATGTTTGAATTTATTTTTTTCTCAGATAACAATCATGAAAAAACACACTATACTTATTTTGGGAGAACAAAATTAGCTGTACTAACAGATTATCTTACGAAAATAATTAAGATAAAAGTTAGAGAGAGGTTCATGCAGAAAAACTTACTTCGTGATGTAGACTTGAAAAAACCATTTGTTTATTTCCCTCTTGGAGCTGAACCAGAGTCAAATATTCTTCTAGGAGCTCCATTTTTTACTAATCAAATAGAGATAGTTAGATGTCTTGTAAAATCACTCCCGGTTGGTTATGAGCTATACGTTAAAGAAAATCCTGGACAGGTGGATAGAGAGTGGAGATCGATTTCAGAATATAAAGAGATTGCAGATATACCGAATGTGAAATTTTTACACTCTTCTTTTTCAAACAAAAAGTTATTAGAAAATTCTTCGGTGGTGGTAACATTAGCAGGTTCATCAGGTTTTGAAGCTACATGTTATGAAAAACCTTCAATTGTGTTTTCAGATGCCATTTACACTCTTCTTCCCTCGGTCCACAGAATTAAAGAAATAGAAAAATTGCCTGAATTGATTCGTACATGTATATCTGAGAAGGTAGATCCTGCAGATTTGGATAAATTTCTAATTCTTTTGGAGAGAAATACTTTTGATTTTGACTTGCGTGAAATTAACACTAAGATTAAGAAACACTTTCTACATGGAGGATATCTTGTAGATACAGAAATTACAGAATCACAAATGAAAGAATTTTTAGAAAATAACAAATCTATGCTAGAAAAACTATCTCTTGAACACATGAAAAAAATTAATGAATTAAAAGTTGTAAAAACAAATGAAAAATAAAGAATTAAAAATTTTGGCAATTATACCAGGTAGGGGAGGATCTAAGGGTATTCCATTAAAAAATATCCAAAAACTTGGTAAACTACCACTTATAGCTCACACTATTCAATCAGCTAAAGATTCAAAGAAAGTTAATAGAATAATTGTTAGCACAGATAATAAAAAAATTGCAAAAATTTCTAGAGAGTATGGGGCTGATGTGCCCTTTCTACGTCCTAAAAAATTTTCCCGTGATAGTTCATCAACTTTAGATGTTGTACAGCACACAATACACTATCTACAAAAAGTTGAAAATTATACACCAGATATTATTACAATCTTGTTACCCACATCACCATTCAGATCACCAGATCTGATTGATAAATCCATCAGATTGTTAAAAAAAACAAATGCAACATCTGTGGTTAGTGTTTTTAAATCTAAGGAACATGCATTTAAAGCATTTTTACCAAAAGGTGGATTTTTGAAACCATTCAAATCAAATTACAGAAAATATCACCAAAGACAATTACTTCCTGACTTTTACCATACAACTGGTGCGGCATATACATTTTGGTTTGATACACTAGAAAAATTTGGACATTATTATGGTCCTAGAATGAAACCAATTATTTCAACCAAAGATGAAATGAACATAGATGTAGACAGTCTATTTGATTTGTTTGTTGCAGAAATGGTACAAAAACATTGGAAAAAATACTCAAAAAATAAGCATCATAATCCCAATTTTTAGTATAATAACATTTAGTAAATACAAAAAACGTGGAATAAACTAATGCAAAAAAATCTAAAAGTTAAACAAAAGTGTAAGAAGATAAAATTACTGCTAACAGACGTTGACGGAGTTTTGACTGATGGTGGTCGTTACTATTCTAAAGAAGGTGAAGTCTTAAAAAAATTTCATGTCAGAGATGGAATGGGTGTTAACATATTATTAAGAAATAATATCAAGACTATAATTCTCACAAAAGAGAAATCTATGATTACAAAAAAATGGGCAAAAGATATGAACATATCTCAGGTTTATGGTGGTTTTACTAAAAAAGAAAAGGCTCTTACGCAAATTTGTAAGAAATACAAAGTTAATTTGAAAGAAATAGCATTCATAGGAGACGATATAAACGATCTTGAGGTTTTAAAAAAAGTAGCATTTTCAGCGGTACCAAATGATGCCGTGATTCAAGCAAAAAAAATAGCTGACTATACATGTAAATCTTCAGGCGGAAAAGGGTGTTTTCGGGAGATATCAGATTTGATTATATTATCTAAATTTTCATCTAAAACATAGTATTAGATCTAAAATAATAAAAATAAGCAAAATTGGTGAATCTTGTTGACATTTGTAACTGCTGAAATTGGCATAAATCATAATGGTGATATTAAAATTGCAAAAAAACTGATTGATATAGCATCTGACGCAGGTTGCGATGCGGTAAAATTTCAAAAAAGAAGTATAGAGAAAGTGTATTCTCAAAAGACTTTAGATGCACATAGAGAAAGTCCATGGGGCACAACACAAAGAGAGCAAAAAGCAGGATTAGAACTATCAGAAAAAGATTATAAAATTATTGATGATTATTGTAAGAAAAAACAAATTACTTGGTTCGTATCTTGTTGGGATACAGAAAGTCAAATTAAAATGAGAAAATTTAAGACTAAATTTAACAAAGTTGCATCTGCAATGCTAACTCATGAAAAATTATTAAAATTGATCGCTGAAGAGAAGAAGTATACATTTATCTCTACAGGTATGAGCACTATGAAAGATATTGAAAAAGCAGTTAAGATCTTTAGGAAATATCATTGTCCATTCGAATTAATGCACAGTCATAGTACATATCCAATGCCGGTTGAAGAAGCTAATCTAAGAGTAATCCAAACACTTGGAAAGAAATTCAAATGTAAAGTAGGTTATAGTGGTCATGAAACAAGCTCATATCAATTAGCAATGGTTGCAGTAACTTTAGGTGCCACATCAATTGAGCGTCATATCACTCTTGACAGAGCAATGTATGGATCTGATCAAGCAGCTTCACTAGAAAAAGCAGGTTTAGTTAGAATGGTTAGAGACATAAGAATTATTGATAAAATATTAGGAGATGGTAAAAAACAAATCTGGAATTCAGAATTGCCAGTTCAAAAGAAGTTAAGGGAGAGGTTTGTATAATTATGAAAGATGTAATTCAGGAGATGTTGCTAGAAAGCGCAGAAACCATTAAGGAATCTATACAATTGTCAAACAAAATAGAAGAAGCTATCATAGTAATTTGTGATTGCATTAAAAATGGTAACAAAGTTTACCTTTTTGGAAATGGTGGTAGTGCTGCTGATGCACAACACATTGCTGCAGAATTAATTGGCAGATACAAAATGGAAAGAAATAGTATTCCAGCAATTTCTTTGACTACAGACACATCAGTTTTAACATCATTATCCAATGATTATTCGTTTGACGAAATTTTTAGTCGTCAATGTGACGGACTAGTCAATAGAGGAGATGTTATAATAGCAATTTCAACAAGCGGAAAATCCAAAAATGTCATAAACGGTTTAACATCTGCAAAAAAGAAGGGAGCTAAGACTATTGGATTATTAGGTAAAAAAGGAGGCGATATGACTGATTTGGTCACCATTCCAATAACTGTAGATTCATCTTCAACAGCTAGAATTCAGGAAGTACATAGAGTAATTTATCATATAATTTGTGAATTAGTCGAGAAGAAATTATCAACTAAGTAAAGAAAGTAGGTTTTGTAGAGCTAAGAATGTTTTCATACACTCTGGTTCAATCCAAACAACCCTGTATCCCTTTACACAAAAAATGTCTTATGTTAATTGATCTGATTCAACAACGTTCTGTTAAAATGTCTTTTTTATCTCCAAAAATACTTTTAACAAAAAATAGAAAGGATATAGAGTATAGAGTAGGATTTCTAAGAAGTGTTTTGGAAAATGGATTATCATTACAAAATACGTTATATTACCAATTCATAGCAGATCATGATAAAGCAATCATTGAAGATGTAGAAAAAGTTTCAAAAGACTTTATTTCATTGTATCATAATATTAAAAAAAATAAAATATTAGAACCAATAGCAATTGGGTATTATCCAAAAAAGACTATTAAAACTAGGTATATTTTGAATGAGAAGAAAAAGTGGGTGGATATTCGAAACGAGAATGGATTTCAAGTAATTAATGGTGCTCACAGACTTGCAGTTGCATTATTTTTGAATCTAGATGAAATTCCAGTAAGAATTTACAGATCATTATCGTTTGAAATTCCAAATTATACAGATTATATTAGAATCAAAGAGCCCGAGTATCTAAAGCAAATAAAACAATTAGATGATTAACATGAATCGGCGACCAAAATATTTACTTATTTTTGCATCATCCACATTCATATTATTTCTAACGCTCTATTTTGGAATTAATAATGCTGTAGATCAGGAAATAGAGTATCCTAAAGGTTTTGAGGTACTACTCTTACCAGATAAAAAGCAAACAAATCTGCCTGATATTTATTATATTATTTTGGATGAATATGCCGGTACTGATTCTTTAGAAAAGAATTTTGGTTTTGATAATATCGAGTTTATATCAGCACTATCTAAAAGGGGATTCTTTATGCCTTCTAATAGCTATAGCAATTACCCTTTTACTCTCTTATCTATTCCGTCAACTCTTAACATGCAATACCTAAATTTCTTTAGTGAAGAAATGGGGATTGATTCAACTAATTTACAACCAATAGAAGTATTGCGTGAAAATAATTTAGTAATAAAAAATCTAAAGTCGCAGGGATATTATGTTGTTTCGTTTTATGCTGGTGCGGATAGTGTACCCCTACTGGTAGATGAAAAACCATGTAATTCCGGGTCACTATTATTTGGTTTTGATAAAAGGAGTGAAATTCTATGTACATTCTCTGAAATGCCAAAAATCAAGGATAGAATCTCTCAACCGGTTTTTGTTTATGCACATATGGCACTACCTCATGATCCTTATGTTTTTGATGAATATGGTAATCCAGTGTCTTTTAATCATGAAAATATAGATACAGCAACAGAAAGAAAATTTTATCTTCAACAACTAAAATTCACGAATAAAAAAACAATAGAAACTATTGATGCTATAATAGCAAAATCCGAAAGTTTACCAATAATTATTTTACAGTCAGATCATG
>Ga0163108_10002869_pt1 | contig 12385 bp, 7 predicted proteins | sample Fk1155metaG_FD_109644 | JGI IMG/M metagenome (GOLD analysis project Ga0163108, IMG submission 109644) | Marine microbial communities from the Central Pacific Ocean - Fk160115 155m metaG | ecosystem: Environmental > Aquatic > Marine > Oceanic > Photic zone | place: The Central Pacific Ocean...
AAGGGCTAATCGCTACCGGATTCCTTCTCCTCGGCCCAACAAATTATGAACTTCAGGACAAATCGGTGTTAGAAATGGACATCATTGATGAACAACTCGACACGATTGGTAAATCATTTCTTGGGCTGACTCTGGGTTGCGCTCGTTGCCATGATCACAAGTTTGATCCAATCAGTAGCGCCGACTATTATGGAATGGCTGGCATTCTAAAGAGCACCAAATCGGTCATCCATAGCAATGTATCTACATGGAACAAGAGATCCCTACCCTTATCTACAAAAGAAAAAGAACTCGCTGATAGATTAAAACTATCAATAGAAAGCAAAAAGAAAACCATCAATGAACTTAAAACCCAGCTGAAAGGAACGACCCCAAAGAGCGTAAACATAAGAAGCCTCCCCGGAATTGTCGTAGACAATGAAGCCGCTATAACGAAAGGAAGTTGGGTTAAATCAACACATACCAATGGCTTCGTAAGCTCGAACTACATCCATGATGACGGAAAAGACAAAGGATCCAAGTCCGTCACTTACACGGTCAACATAAAGGAAAGCGGAAAATATGAACTCAGGGCCTCTTATACTTCAGGCACTAATAGGGAAAAGAAAACTCCCATAACGGTAAAACATGCTGGAGGTGAAAACACTTTATTCATAAATCAAACCAAAGCCCCACCCATTGACGGGTCGTTCATTTCTTTGGGTTCGTATCAATTCAACGAAGGGATTCATGAATCCGTTGTTATCTCAAATAAAAACACATCCGCCGTTGTCATTGCTGATGCGATCCAGTTCTTGAATGCGAATGATCCGCCCGCCGTAAAACCACAATTGGCTAAGGATCAAAGTAAGTTGAAAGATAACCTCAGGAAACTTGAAGAAGAATTAAAAGGATTACAGAAAAAAAGCCCTCAAAGCACAAAAATTATTGCTGTAGAAGACCAGAAGAGCCCCAATGATATTCACATCGCAATTAGAGGAAACGTTCACAATAAAGGACTGAAGACTCAGCGCGGATTCATAGAAGTAATTCACCGAGGCGCCAAACCAACGATTGAAAAAGGTTCCAGTGGTCGACTTCAGTTAGCAGATTGGATTGCCAACAAAGAGAATCCATTAACTGCCCGCGTCTTTGTTAATAGAATATGGTCGCACTTATTTCATCAGGGAATTGTTAGCAGCACAGACAATTTCGGTCACATGGGACAAGCCCCGACTAACTCCAAATTACTTGATCACTTAGCCTCAGAATTCATTGAAGATAAATGGTCAGTGAAGGCTCTCATTAAAAAAATAATGCTATCACGCACTTACCAATTGAGCTCCAAAACTGACTCCTCTAATTACGTGCAGGACCCCGGGAATAAATTCTTATGGAAACAAAATCGTCGAAGGCTCGAGGCTGAGGCCATTAGAGATTCAATCCTTTCTATTAGTGGCGAGCTGGAAATCACAAAGGGAGGCCCTTCAATTAGGCCAGGAACAAAGACCGAATACGGCTACAAATTCGACACCCTCCGAAGGAGTATATACTACCCGGTCTTTAGAAACACATTACCTGAAATTATGCAGGTCTTTGATTTTGCTGACCCTAACCTTGTGACAGGCAGCAGAACAACAAGCAGCGTCCCTACTCAAGCCCTGTTTTTAATGAATAACCCATTCGTCCGTGAACAATCTAAGGTCGCCGCAAAAAGGCTCATGGATACAGACATAAAAGAAGACCATGAAAAAATAGAATTTGCTTATAAAACTAGCCTGGGAAGAAAGCCAAGCTCTCGTGAAATAGAAATCATTTACAATTTTCTTCACAATAAAGACAATCTATTAGCTGCATGGACCCATGTCTTCCATGGCCTCTTCTCTAGCATCGATTTCAGGCACGTTAATTAGCAAAGCTTGATGAAGTTGTTAAAATCATCTATACTTTAAGTCATTAGACCTTAGCCGACCCAATGGGACCACATCATTTAAACCGAAGACAAGCCCTCAATTCCTTGTCATGCGGTTTTGGAGGTCTGGCACTCGGAGCTCTGACCCAAAATCAATCAAGAGCAGACTCACCATTTAGCAGCCCCCGTTTCGATCATCAGCCGAAGGCAAAGCGCGTCATATTTATTTTTATGGCTGGTGGAGTTAGCCACGTGGACTCTTACGATTACAAGGAAAGCCTATTCCAGCATGATGGTAAAATGATGAGATTCGATGATGGCCGGACCCTTGCCAAGACCCGGAAAATAATCGAGCACCGAGTAATGAAACCATTGTGGAAGTTTAAACAGTACGGTCAGTCCGGGCAGCACGTTAGTGACCTCTTTCCGCACACAGCTCAACACGTGGATGACATTTGCCTCCTCAAAGGAATGCATACTGACGGGATCGCTCACGGACCAAGCACTCTTTTCCTCCACACAGGAAGCATCAACATGATACGACCATCCATGGGGTCTTGGGTGAATTACGGACTAGGGTCAGAAAACGATAACTTGCCTGGCTTCGTCAGCATCGGACCCTCAATGGGGAACGGCGGTCCAAGAAATTACAGTAACGCTTTTCTCCCTTCCCTTCACCAAGGAACACCCGTGGGAAGGGCCGGCATCTCAGCCAAAGATGCCACCATTAAAAATCTTAAACCCCTTCACTCAAGTCCAAAGGATCAACGAGAACAATTCGAACTCCTCAAAAAAATAAACGCTGAACAACTCTCAAAGTCCCCAAACGACGACAAGCTAGAAACTGTCATCAAATCATTTGAACTGGCATGGCGAATGCAAAACAATGCGCCTGACATACTGGACCTTTCAAAAGAAAGCCCAAAAACTCTTGAATTGTATGGCATTGGCCAAAAAGAAACAGACAACTTTGGACAATACTGCTTAAGAGCAAGGAAACTGAGCGAGGCTGGAGTAAGATACATTCAAGTCAATTACACAGACAACAGCAACAACCCTGCATGGGACCAGCACTCAGACATGCCCAAGCACATGCAACACGCAAGAGCAACAGACAAGCCTGTTGCCGGATTGCTTAAGGATCTCAAGCAACGAGGACTACTAGAGGATACTATAGTATGGTGGGGTAGCGAATTCGGACGTACCCCTTATGCTCAGGACAAAGGAACTGGTCGCGATCACAACTCAGATGGATTTACAGTCTGGTTGGCAGGAGGCGGTTTCAAGAATGGAACTAGCTACGGCAACACGGACAATTTTGGCCATCATGCCGTTGAAGGAAGGATCCATATGCATGATCTACATGCAACAATACTTCACCAGCTGGGCCTAGATCATGAGAAGTTAACCTACCGCTACGATGGTCGTGACTTCCGATTGACTGACTTACATGGAAAAGTCATCCATGAAATAATTGCTTGAGCCTCGAAAGTTATCCAAAGCGGCATATCAATTTATAATATCTCCAGGGACACAAAGGAGATCTTTAAGCTAAAATCTTAGAGAAGCTCCCTGATCACCGATCCTTCTGGAAGCATTTTCATGCGACGACCTTGAGCAACGTACTCGGCTCCGGGGTCGAGCCCCAAAACGTGATATACAGTAGCCGCAAAGTCAGCAATGGAAACAGGACGTTCTGTGGGTACCGCTCCATGCTTATCACTGGCCCCGATCACTCTCCCAGTCTTAATACCACCTCCTCCCATAGTTAGGCTAAAACAATCCGCCCAATGATCTCGGCCTGGACCGCGTTTATCCTTATTAAGCTTGGGTGTCCGACCGAATTCCCCAGCAGTAATCACTAATGTAGTTTCGAGTAAACCGCGATCATCTAGATCGTTAAGGAGAGCCGAATAAGCACTATCGTAGATGGGTAACTGCTTATCGAGATGTGAATAAATCCCCCAGTGATGATCCCAAGCGTAAATGCCGGTATCTTGATACCCTTGAATTGTAACAAATCGTACCCCCGCCTCAACGAGTCGACGAGCCAATAACATTCCTTGCCCAACATTGTTACGACCGTAACTATCTCGCAATTTGCCGGGCTCCTTGGACAAATCAAATGCCTCTTTCGCCTTGGTCGACGTGGAAAGGCTCAACGCTTTCTCAGTAAAGGCATTGTGCGCACGAGCAAACTCAAGCTGCTTCTCTCGATTAGATTGAAAGAGATCAAGAGATCGCAAAAGATTTTTGCGTCCATCTAACCGGCTCACATCGACGCCCTCCGCCGAATCAAATGTTCGAACGGAAAAGTCTGCCGCATTGGGGTCCTGCTTAATGAGAAATGGATCATAAGCTCGACCCAAGTACCCCCCGTAACCTGGAGCGCTATGCGCCGGATGCTTCATGTCCCCCAAATGAACGAATGGAGGAACTGCCGCGTGCTGTTTTTGTTGGAGACTCAAAACGGCACCGATCCCTGGTGCCTGTAGATTTTTATCACGAGGACTACCGCACATGATGTCCACATCACCTTCTCCATGCTTTGAACAAAAAGAATGCATGGAGCGAATTAGGGAAAATTTGTCAGCGCATTTTCCAAGCTTAGGCAATTGATCGCTTAGGTGAAGACCTGGAATATTTGTGCGAGCCGGATTATATTTACCTCGAATTTCCTCAGGAGCATCAGGCTTCATGTCATACATATCGATATGACTTGCTCCGCCTTGGAGAAACATGAAGATAATATTAATTTGCTTGCCTCCACCACTGACCTCTTCATTTGCTAACACCTCAGGCAAAGACAATCCTAAGGGTGAGATTGCACCGAGCGATAGACCCCCCATTCTAAAAAACTCTCGGCGATTCAATGCCATCAATTCGATCTTAGATGATTTTTAAATCCTTTGCAAATTAGTTGTCGGTAGGCGTTTATTCCATACTTACCTTTATTGATCCACCTTCAATCCTCCTCGAGCATCTCCTTCATTCGAGCAAAATATGCCATCGCATCATTTTCTTCTACGGGTCCAGAAGAGAGCTCATCATTAGAAAAAACATCTACGTATTGAGGGTCCATTTCATCTAGAAATGAGCTTCTCTCACAATACACCTCTTCCCCGTACCGAACTCTGATTGAACAAAAACTCATCGTGAGCCTCTCCATGGCCCTCGTCATCCCCACGTATAATAACCTTCTCTCCTCCTCCTTAGTCCCCTCTTCAAGAGATCTCTTGTGAGGAAGAACCCCCTCCTCTAATCCGACAAGATAAACTACAGGAAACTCTAGACCCTTAGCAGCATGAAGTGTAATCAAGTTTACACCAGGACCATCATCATCATCTTCACGGTCTTGTTGTAACGCAATATCATCGAGGAACCCTTGCAAACCATTCTTTCTTCCACTCGAATCATAATCACGTAAGGACGTTAGAAAATCAGCAACGTTCAGCTTCCTTTGCTCACGCTCAGTATCAGTCTTGCAAGTTCTTCCCAAATAATCGACAAAATCTATCTCGTCAACTAACTGAGAAAACAGACTTCCGAACCCACTGTGCGATGCCATCATCGGGGAACGATAGTCTTCTAGCATATCTATGAACTTCTTTACTGAAGACCTTGACCTCTGAGGAAGTTTCTTTTGATATTCTTCACTCTGAAGAACCTCTGAAAGACTAACTCCAAAATCGCGGCTCTGCTCTGTCGCAATTTCAATACTTGCAGCTCCAATTCCACGCGGCGGATTATTAATAACCCTTAAAAGATTAATATCGTCATCGGGGTTTTTAATTATGGTCAAATATGCAATAAGATCCTTAATTTCCCGTCGATCAAAGAAAGACTGCCCACCAATGACTCTGTAAGGTATTTTATATTCTCTTAACTTTGTTTCAAAGAGTCTCGACTGACTGTTCGTTCTAAAGAGGACCGCAAAATCTTCATATTTTCTCTTTTCTGTTGCCGTCATTTCCAAAATCTCATCAACCACCAGCTGTGACTCCGCATCTTCATCCGCCATCGCTATTATTCTGACATTTTCATTAGCAACATTTTCACTCCATAATTTCTTCTCTCTTCGCCCTGAATTATGACAAATAACGGAATTAGCAGTATGGAGTATTGCCTGAGTGCTACGGTAATTTTGCTCTAGCTTAATTATTTTTGGCTCATTAAAGAACCGTTCGAAATCTAGAATGTTTGTGATTTCTGCCCCCCTCCATCCGTAAATTGATTGGTCATCATCTCCCACAACACAAATATTCTGATCCTTACCCACCAAGTTCTGTATCAATTTCATTTGCTGACCATTCGTGTCTTGAAACTCATCAACTGTAATGAATTGAAACTTGTCCCTCCACACAGAGCGTAGATCCTCATGATCATTGAGAAGCTTAACTGCAAATAGGAGTAAATCATCAAAGTCCAAAGCATTGAGAATTTTAAGCTCAGCATTATAAGCTTTCTCAATTTCACTAATGAGCGAATCATTCGTCTCTGACACTGCCACTCCTTTGTTTTTGCTTCTTCCAATCAAACTCAAAGCTAAGTTATGATCTAACGACTCATCCTTCGCCGACTTCCTGGCAATTAATTTTCTCACTAGACCAACCTGATCAGAACCGGTGTATATAGTGAAATTTTTCTTGTACCCGATCCTATCAATGCCTTGCCGTAAAATTCGCACACAAAGAGAATGGAATGTGCATACTGTAATTTCTTTTGCCTGATCCTTTTTGACTATACTCGAAATTCTTTCCCGCATTTCATTAGCCGCCTTGTTCGTGAAAGTAACAGCTAAAATATGACTCGGGAGTATTCCCGTATCAATCATATGCGCGACCCTAGAAATAACTGTCCTAGTCTTCCCCGTTCCAGCTCCAGCGAGAATAAGAACCGGGCCATAAATCTGCCTCACGGCGTCCCGCTGTGAGGAATTTAGGTCTGCTAGATCAAATTTTGGTGAATACTTCAGGACAGCCTCACTGAATCTCCCCACCCTGCTAATGCAACTTCGAAAATATGAATAAATAGAAGATAATTTAATTATATTAGCTATAGAGAAATGCTATACATTTGACCTCCTAATTTAATCTATTATCACTTAGAAAACCATGCACGACCCCCGTATAGATCAACTCGCCACTCAACTCGTCCGTTATTCGACCTCAGTGAAGCGCGGAGACAACGTATTGATTGATGCGTACGACATTCCTGAATCTGTCCCCATTGCACTCATAAGAGCGATCAGGAAAGCAGGAGCTCAACCATTTGTTAATCTACATAGTGCACGAATTGGAAGAGAGCTCCTCAAGGGAGGAACTGAAAAGCAGTATGACAGCTTAGCTAAATATTCAATGCATCAAATGAAGCAAATGGATGCATTCATCGCACTTCGTGGCAGCCACAACATAACCGAAACCGCCGACGTCCCATCGAAGGACATGGCACTGGCGATGAAAAAAATGAGGGCCGTGCAGAATTACCGGGTCAATAAAACGCGTTGGTGCGTGCTCCGCTGGCCTCACCCGGCAATGGCTCAACAGGCAGGAATGAGCACTGAGGCGTTCGAAGATTTCTTCTTTGAAGTATGCCTGCTTAATTACAAAAAATTAGTGCCCGCCATGAAGAGGCTCGAATCTCTGATGTCTAAAACGAACAAAGTTCACATTAAAGGAAATGGCACTGACTTGAAGTTTTCAATGAAAGGCCTGAAGGCAATTGCCTGTGGAGGAACGCATAACATTCCTGACGGCGAGTGCTTCAGTGCACCAGTAAAAAATTCTGTTGAAGGCGTAATAACCTACAATGCTCCAACCATTTATCAGGGAATCTCATTTGATGACATTCAGTTAACATTTGAGAAGGGCAAGATAGTCAAGGCAACAGCCAATAATACCAAAGCAATAAACAAGATATTGGATTCTGATCCTGGAGCTAGATTCATCGGCGAATTCGCTATCGGCTTCAACCCAAAAATCAAAGAACCCATGAGAGATATCTTATTTGATGAGAAAATTGCAGGTAGTTTCCATTTTACACCTGGCCAAGCATACGAAGGCATTGCTGATAATGGTAACCGAAGCCAAGTTCACTGGGACATGGTATGCATTCAACGGCCCGATTATGGAGGAGGTGAAATTTGGTTTGATAATAAACTCATTCGCAAGTCAGGGAAATTCATCCCTAAAAACTTGGCCCAATTAAACTATTAGGTCCTTTTACGCCTCCATCCTTTAAAAACGACCAAACTTTTTCAATTAGCGTTAATTTAAAGTTGAATACAGCCTAACCATCGCCATTATAAAAGTGCGGGGTAGAGCAGTTCGGTAGCTCGTCAGGCTCATAACCTGGAGGTCGTAGGTTCAAATCCTACCCCCGCATCCAATTCTTTCTTTTGGAGAACAATCCAACTCCAATATAAGACCCTCAATTTTCAGTCAAAGAGTCTAAGGATTTCGCGAATCGGGCACGAATATATTCATAAGACTCCTGCCCCACACTCACTCTCAATAACCACCGAGAAACACCTAAGCCCTCACACCAATCCAACTCATCATAATGAGCAAGCAATGTGTAGGGACAAACTATTGTAAATTGCACACCCAGACTAGGCCCCTTGCATAGCTCTAATGAATCATAGAATGCGGGACTGTTATTTTCAGGATTCTTAAGAAGGATTGAAAAGAGACCACTAAATCCACCCTCTTCTTTCCTGACGGCATCATAATTATCCCGCGTTTCATACTTAGGATACCAAACTTTTTCAACTGCATCATGATTCCTAAGCCATTCAACGAGTTCAGGTGTCGTATCATTTACGCGCAAAACTCGATCTCGATAGTCAGCCGCATTATCTTTTAAGACGATCGCATCTTCATGCCAAATTCCAGCCCCCTCTTGTTCAGACAATAAAGCATTTAGTCGACTCCTATGGACCGAATCACGGTTAATCGTAACCGCACCCGCGATCACATCTCCAACTCCAGAATAATATTTAGTCAGACTAGTCGTAGCCAAATCTGCATACTTAAAAACATCCACATTTACATTAGTCGCAACTGTATCATCAACGACCAGAGGGATCTCTAAGGGGGAAAGGATAGAAGATATCTTCGGCAAGTCAGCACTCCTCAACAAAGGATTACTTGGAACTTCACAATAGACTCCACAAAGAGACTCTCCCTCTTCAACAATGCCCTTCAATGAAGCGACGCTAGATTCATCAGCTGATGGCAAAAACAGAACACCCGATCCGATCTCCTGTTGCAGCCTAAGAACATCGACATAAGGGAAATCGAATTGTACTGATCTCAGTCCAGGTGACAAGGAAGTCAAGGCTCGGTGAGTAGCCGCAACTGCCGCCATTCCCGAGGGAAAAAGGAAAACGTCGGCAGGGTCTTGCCCAGAATCAAAAGCTATTCTCTCTCTAATCTCCTGACATGCTTTAATACCAAGGTCCCTATCCCCATCTTTTTCATCAAGCAACGACTCAGCTTGCCTCACACTCACTCCCTCACCGAAGTATCTCCAATACTTTGCGGCGATGTCAGCAACCTCATTTGGATATAAAACAACGCTAGCATTACAATTTGGAACTTCTTCGGTTTTAATCTCCCATCCATCAGTTCTTTGGATCATATATTCCTGACACCTTTCAGCCGCTGCCGAATCTGGAAAAACCAAACATTCCGTGCCACTCGAAGCCCCTAATGATAGCAAAACCTTACTCTCCAATTCCTTAATTATTCGAGGAATAAAAAATCTCGGATACCCGGTCCTCAGACTGTCCAATATGTCCTGATCGCCTTCTTCATAGCCAATCACCTGATCCCAATTAGGCAAAGAAACAGAAACTGCATACGGCGAATCTGGCAATGGAAGACCAAGCTCCTCAGTCCTCCATGGAGGATCTGTTAAAACATCTCTTGAGCTAGACTGACCCATTATAAACAGTTATTTAAGATAAAAGATCGTACAACCTAAGCCCCTCTCCCCGATAGAGAAGATTTAATATCATTAATCAGATCTTCTTCTTTCTCTATTCCAACCGAGAGCCGGAAAAGTGAATCTGTGATCCCGACACCCTCTCTCACCTCTTTAGGTACAGACACATGCGTCATTGATGCCGGATGACAACTTAACGATTCAATCCCTCCCAAGCTCTCTGCCATGGTAAACAATTTCAACCTCTTCAGAAAATTCTTGGTATCTTCAAGTGTCAGACCTAAATCAACAGTGACCACACCAGAACCTGAAGTCATTTGCTTTTTGGCAACTTCATATTGGGGGTGAGACTCTAAAAATGGATAACGAACTACCGCGTCAGGAAATTCTCGCTCAAAGAATGAAGCCACTGCAAGAGCATTGCTAGAGTGCTTCATCATTCTCAAGCTTTGTGTTTTCAATCCCCTCTGAATTAACCAGCACCCGAAAGGAGAAGGTTGAAGCCCCAAAGCTTTTTGAGCAAAGACCATCTTATCACCCCATTCATCACTACCTGAACAGACCACGCCCCCCAAAGTATCCGAATGGCCATTGGTATACTTCGTAGTACTAAGAAGCGATAAATCAGCACCTAGCTCCAAGGGCTGCTGCAAACAACTCGATGCAAAAGTGTTATCTACGACCAGAGAAGCCCCCGCCTCATGAGTGACCTTGGACACTGATTCAATATCAATTATCTTTAATAGTGGGTTAGTGGGTGACTCTATCCAAACTAATTGAGGCCGAATTTGATTTATTAAATCAATATTCTTTTGTGCAGTTAGATCAAGGTACTCCACTTCAACACCAAACTTCGCAAAGACCTGTTCAAATAACCTATAAGTACATCCATAAATATTTTCTTCAGCAACAATTTTGGCTCCCGAAGAAAGGGTCGATGTAATTGCCGTTATTGCAGACACACCACTCGCAAAAACAGAAGCCCTCTTTGCTCCTTCCAAATCAGCTAAAACCTTTTCTAAGTTTCTAAAATTCGGGTTCCCTGATCTAGTATAATCAAAACCTTCAACATTGCCGCTTTCAAAGGTAGAAGTCATGAATATCGGAGGAATTACAGCCCCCGTGTCTCCGGCATAATCGAGACCACCGTGAACGGATAAGGTTTCGTGCCCCCAGTCATCTATCTCTTCTTTACTCATTTCCTAAATTTATAGTGTCAAAAAAAGCAACCCATGAAAAGAAAGAAGGCGGTGCCCTTAAAAATAAGAAACACCGCCTCCTATTGGGGATTAAAATTAATTATCTAGAGTAAAGCTCAACTACTAGCTGCTCATTAACCATAGGATCCACTTCGTCCCTTTCTGGAATACGTGAAATGGTACCTTCTAGATCATCTCTGTCCACTACAAGCCATTCGGCTTGGGAAATGGCCTGAGTCAAATCAAGTCCTCTCAGAGCTAACTGCTTTGAACGGGGATTATCTCTGACTGACACCTTATCGCCTGGCTTTGTATTGTATGAACAAATATCAACTCTCTGGCCATTAACTAAAATATGTCCATGGTTAACGAATTGCCGAGCTCCGGCCCGCGTATTGGAAAAGCCCATACGATAAACAATATTATCTAACCTCATCTCAAGGAGCTGAATCAAAAGAATACCAGTCACTCCGCGTCTACGCTGCGCTTGAGCGAAGTACCTACGGAACTGCTTCTCTAAGACTCCATACTGAAACCTGAGCTTTTGCTTTTCAGCTAAAGCAACAGAATAATCTGAACTCTTCTTCCTGCGCCCACCTCTTTTACCGCCATGCATACCTGGTGCATATGCTTTACGCTCAAGTGCCTTGGATGGACCAAAGAGAGGAACTCCAAAACGGCGGCTTATTTTATCGCGAGGACCTGTGTAACGTGCCATGTGCTTAAATTTTTTATTACTGAAATACGGTTAAACTCTTCGAGCCTTTTTGGGACGGCATCCATTATGTGGTATTGGAGTCACATCAGATATATTCTTAACATCAATACCAATTCCTTGAACAGCTCTGACTGCTGACTCGCGGCCAGAACCAGGACCTTTGACTCGCACATCAGCTTCCTTTAATCCATGACTCATTGCCTGGCGGCACGCATCTTGTGACACTACTTGAGCTGCATATGCTGTACTCTTTCTAGAACCCCTGAAACCCATTTTTCCAGCAGTTGACCACCCGATAACATTTCCTCTCGTGTCTGTAATTGTAACAATTGTGTTATTAAATGTAGCTAAAACATGAACTATTCCAGAATGAACATTCTTACTACCCTTAGATTTTACTACCTTCTGTTCAGCTTCGGGTCCATCAAGTTCTAATAGGACATCGGCTGCTGTCCTCTTTTTCCCATCTTTTCCTTCTTTCTCGTTGCCACCCTCTGCCTTTGGAGTTTCCTCTGCCTTTGGAGTTTCCTCTGCCTTTGGAGTTTCCTCTGCCTTTGGAGTTTCTTCTGCCTTTGGAGTTTCTTCTGCCTTTGGAGTTTCTTCTGCCTTTGGAGTTTCTTCTGCCTTTGG
>Ga0163108_10002870_pt1 | contig 12384 bp, 10 predicted proteins | sample Fk1155metaG_FD_109644 | JGI IMG/M metagenome (GOLD analysis project Ga0163108, IMG submission 109644) | Marine microbial communities from the Central Pacific Ocean - Fk160115 155m metaG | ecosystem: Environmental > Aquatic > Marine > Oceanic > Photic zone | place: The Central Pacific Ocean...
ACAAATGACTGTTAACTACTATGAACCAACGGGTTTGATTTATATATCCCTAGAACATGAATCTCCTGTTTTTGCTCAGAAGTTCTTGGATTTAATTATTCATGAAGCCGATGAATTGATGCGTCAACAAGATCTACAACAGTCTTCAGATGCTTTGGAGTATTTAGTATCTGAGATTTCTAAAACTTCACTCATAGATATGAAAAGTTCTATGAATCAGCTGATTCAGTCTCAACTGGAGACCCAAATGATGGCTAAAATAAGCACTAATTATGCTCTAAAGATAATTGAACCACCTTTTATACCTGAGGGAAAATTTAAACCTAGCAGATCTTTGATCTCCTTATTGGGAACAGCGTTTGGCCTTGTGCTCGGCATTTTATGGATTTTGATACGATATTATTATGATCTCACAGGAATTACTATGCCACCAGGAGGCACGGATAAGTGAGAGCTTATAGTGAATGAACACTATATGGAATAAGATAAAACTGATTAAAATCAGGCTTCCCAAGAGAATTCGATAAAATAAAGTAAAGCTTTAACTCTAATAGATCAGGTGATACAGTTCCGTTCTTCTCAAAGCAAAGTGTAATTGACAATCAATTCTCACTAAGTCCTGATGTTCACTGTTTAGATTTAAAGAAATGCTTTAAAGCTTATTTTTAATTACTTAATAGAATTACATGAAAATACTTGTTACTGGATCTGCTGGCTTTATTGGCTCCGCGTTGACTCTTAGATTACTAGATCGGGGCGATACTGTTGTTGGTATAGACAATCATAATAACTATTACGATCCTGCGATAAAAGAAGCGCGTCTAGATCGTTGCATTAGTAATCCAAGCTACAAGCATCTGCGAGCTGACCTGGCAAATCGTGAAGCTATTGAAGAAGCATTCTCTATCCATAAACCACAGCGCGTTGTAAACTTAGCCGCACAGGCTGGTGTTCGTTACTCCATAGAAAATCCATTAGCCTATATTAATAGCAATATAGTTGGTTTTGCCCACATCCTTGAAGGTTGCCGTCATAATAATGTTGAGCACTTAGTGTACGCAAGCAGCTCGAGCGTCTATGGCGCCAACACTAAGACTCCTTTCTCAGTACACCAGAATGTTGATCATCCACTAAGCACTTACGCTGCTAGTAAGAAGTCAAATGAACTGATGGCGCATGCTTACAGTAACATTTATGCTTTGCCCACAACCGGACTACGTTTTTTTACAGTTTATGGACCTTGGGGAAGGCCTGATATGGCACTCTTCCTATTCACCAAAGCAATTCTTGCCAATGAACCAATTAAAGTTTTCAATTATGGCAAACATCGCCGTGATTTTACTTACATAGAAGATATCGTAGAAGGCATTATTCGTACTTTGGACAACCCTGCGACTCCTAACCTGAACTGGAACAGTCATCAACCTGACCCTGCTACAAGCAATGTTCCTTGGCGAGTCTACAATATTGGCAATAACCAGCCAGTGGAACTGATGGATTACATCGCTGCATTGGAGAAAGCACTCGGTAGAAAAGCAGAAAAAGAACTTCTGTCTTTACAAACTGGAGATGTCCCGGAAACCTATGCTGACGTAGATGATCTGGTTGAACAATTCGATTATAAACCCAATACCTCAGTTGAGGATGGCATTAACCATTTTGTTTCTTGGTATAGGGATTACTTCAAAGTTTGAGGTTTATTTATGCAACATGATGATCTGCAACTTGGAATTATCGGACTCGGGTATGTAGGATTGCCTCTTGCGATTGAATTTGGTCGCAAGCGCAGTGTCATTGGGTTTGATATAAATCAAAAACGTATTAATGAACTTAAGTCTGGACATGATTTAACCAAAGAGATGACTGTTGAAGAGTTAGCTTCTGCAAAGCACCTAAGTTTTACTGATCAGATACAGGATTTAGATACATGCAATTGCTATATTGTTACTGTTCCCACTCCAATTGATGAATACAAACAACCTGATCTAATTCCACTCATTAGAGCAAGTGAGACTGTTGGAAAGATTCTCAAGAGAGGTGATTTGGTAATTTATGAATCGACTGTTTATCCTGGTGCGACTGAAGAAGATTGTGTACCTGTTCTGGAACAGTTTTCAGGCCTCAAGTTCAACCAAGATTTCTATTGTGGATATAGCCCAGAACGAGTTACTCCAGGAGATAAAAAACATAGCCTCACAAAAGTAAAGAAAATTACATCGGGATCAACTCCCGAAATTACTGATTTGGTTGATGCTCTTTATAGCGACATTATTACAGTGGGTACTTATAAAACAACTAGCATCAAGATCGCTGAAGCAGCGAAAGTGATTGAAAACACTCAGCGTGACCTCAACATCGCTCTTGGTAATGAATTGGCAATTATCTTTAATAAGATGGGAATCGATACCGAGGAAGTTCTCAAAGCAGCCGGCAGCAAATGGAATTTTTTGCCAATGGTTCCTGGTCTAGTGGGCGGGCATTGTTTAGGGGTTGATCCTTACTACCTTACTCATAAGGCTCAAGCTATTGGACATCATCCCGAAATCATCCTTGCCGGTCGACGCCTAAACGATAGTATGGCTGGCTATGTAGTAGCTCAGCTAATGAAGCAAATGAAAAAACGCAGTATTCAGATTCAAGGAGCTAGAATCCTCTTGATGGGCCTGACCTTCAAGGAAAATTGTCCCGACTTACGCAATACCCGTGTGGTTGACATTATTAACGGGCTAGTGGATAACAACTGTGAAGTTGATGTATATGACCCTTGGGTCAAGGCTGAAGACGCTAAAAGTATGTTTAATATCACAATGACTGAAAGCCTTAATACTGAAACTTATGACTGTGTCATTCTCGCAACGAAGCACAATCAGTTCCAGCAGATGGGGGCATCATTTTTAAGAGGTTTATGTAAGCCTGAAAATATAATTTATGATTTGAAATATGTATTAAAATTAGAAGAATCAGACTTACGTTTGTAAGCAGTGAATTAATCCTACTAAAATTAGTTAAATAAATTATTGAGTTAGAATGGGCATACCAACTTTACATGCAAAAATATTGTTTTATTCGAAAACTCTCGGAGTATCTTTTGATCGAACACTTACTTTGGGACGACAAAATTTATACGTATCTAAAAATGATATTCGACTTTATCTGACTAAGTTTACGAATGATGATTTGGTTGCTGGAGATGAGTTTAAAGATAATGAATATTCGGAACCTCTTTTTAAGAATCTTGGTGCTAACTTAATTGACAGTATGGATAACTCAACTTATGAGGAAGCTACAATTCTGCATGATTTAAACCAGCCAATAACTGAAAACATGAAGAATATGTACAGTGTTATCGTTGATGGAGGAACCATTGAGCATGTTTTTAACTTTCCCGTTGCAGTAAAAAATTGTATGCAAATGCTCAGAGTGGGAGGCCATTTTATTGGTTTTACACCTGCAAATAACCTCTGTGGCCATGGTTTTTATCAATTTTCGCCAGAACTATTTTTTCGAGTATTCTCATTTAAAAATGGATTCAATATAAAATTAATGGCAATGCATGGGGGCGATGGCAATAAACACTCTACAGATGTTTATCTTGTGAAAGACCCTGATGATTTTAAAACCCGAATTGAATTTGAAAGCAAAAAAGCAGTATCTTTAATTGTGATAGCCGAAAAAATAAAAGACACAGATTTATTTGCAGAATTTCCCCAACAAAGCGACTACTCTACCATTTGGAGTGATGCAGATGCTAAATCTGATACGCTACCAACTGAAAATGTATCAACCTTGAGAACTCTGTACAGAGAGAGAATTCCATTAAAAATACGAAACATTGTGTATGGAATTTATCATAAAATCCGATATCGTAAAACGCATTTTAGGGGTTTTGCCAAGGTGCATAAACGATTTGTAGATAAGTTGGAGATTTGATTCTATTTATCATCCATTGCAATTCAACTGATATAGAGATTCTTAAACCATAACTCTAGATAAACACTCTAAAATAATTTCCCCAAAGTGAATCCAAAAGAGAAAAATAAAGAAATAAAATCTAAACGAACCGTATTTGTTTCTGGTAAGTTTGAAGTCCTTCATCCAGGACATTTGAGATTGTTTCGTTTTGCACATGAATTAGGTGACCGATTAATAGTTGGAGTACTTAGTGACAGGTTGGCTGAACAGGAAACTGATTCTCATCTTGTGCCAGAAGATCTGCGCTTAGAGGGCGTTAGAAGCAATAGCGGTGTCGATGAAGCGATCTTCATCGATAAACCTATTGAGAAAGTTATAGATGAAATTCGCCCTGACTATGTCGTTAAGGGAAAAGAGCATGAAAATAGCTTCAATGTTGAACTTGATGCAGTGAAGCGGTACGGAGGCCGACTAGTATTTAGTTCAGGTGAAGTTGTTTTTTCTTCTCTAGATCTGATTCGTAAAAATTTCAAAGATACAGATCAAAAAGTTGCCAATGTCCCAAAAGATTATCTAGGGAGGCACGGAATTCAAACAGAAGATCTTGTAAAAATCATCCGAAAGTTTTCTCAGCTTAATGTTTGTGTCATTGGAGATCTAATTATAGATGAATATGTTTCTTGCACTCCACTTGGAATGTCACAAGAAGAACCCAATATAGTAGTGAGGCCCATAGATTCAAAGCGTTATATAGGGGGGGCCGGTATAGTGGCAGCGCATGCAGCTGGATTGGGTGCAAAAGTGCATTATTTTGGTATTTCCGGTGAAGATAAAACTAGTATTTTTGCTCAAGAAAAACTCAGTGATTATGGAGTAGAAACCCATCTCATTAGAGACATAAGCCGACCAACTACTCTCAAACAAAGATACCGAGCTCAAGGACAAACATTGTTAAGAGTGAGCCATCTTCACCATGATTCTTTAGAAAATAACTTGCAAAAAATTATGCTTAAGGAGATTGAGAAAATTATACCGAAATGCTCACTTTTAGTATTTTCTGATTTTAATTATGGTTGCCTACCTCAATCTTTAGTAGATGAAATCATAAACAGAGTAGGACGACCAGATTTAATCATGACTGCTGATAGTCAGACTTCTTCACAGACAGGAGACATCAGTAGATTTAAAAACATGGGACTCCTAACACCAACGGAACGTGAAGCTCGGATTGCACTGCGAAACCAACAAGATGGTTTGGTCGTTTTGTTAGAAAAACTAAGAGAGCGATCTAATGCAAAGAACATTATTCTCAAGCTTGGTAGCGATGGAGTCCTGCTTTCCATGCAAGACCAAAATAATTTAGCACAAACAGACCGAATTTCGGCATTAAATTCATCTCCAAGAGATGTTATGGGAGCAGGCGATTCAATGCTTATTGGAACTTCTATGGCTTTAGCAACACCTGATATAAATCCCTGGGCTGCAGCATGCTTGGGTAGTATCTTTGCTGCTCATCAAGTTAGCCAGGTTGGAAACATTCCGCTAAACCTTGACGAAGTTCTGAGCGAACTTGAATCCTGATAAATATGCATGATGAAATATAAATCTATCCGGGCTGTTAAAGCATTAATTAGCCAACTGCCATTACGTAGAAAACGGCATCTCATCCTATTGGTTATATTAATGCTGGCTGGGGGATTTGCTGAGATTGTCAGCCTTGGACTAATTGTTCCTTTTTTGGCTTTTTTGATCGATCCACTGCAAGCACTTCAAGTGCCGATGGTAGCGAGACTTTCTGAAAGCTTCAATCTAGGTGATCCCAATGATCTACGCTGGAAATTCACTATTTTATTTGCAGTTGCTGCACTTTTCTCAGGAGCGGTGCGCTTGATATTAATAATAGCGACTGCCAGAATCGCCTTTGGTATTGGTCATGAAATTGCAAGTCAGATTTACCGGCAGGCTATATATCAGCCTTATGCAGTACATATATCGAGAAGTAGTAGTGACATAATTGGAGGTCTTGATAAAGTTGAGCCACTGGTTTTTATACTCTATGGTTTGCTGAATGCGGCAAGCGCAATACTAATATCCGTTCTTATTTTTATTACTCTAATCATTATCAGCCCGCTATTTACTGCATTCACAATAGCTGCGTTGGGAGGAGTTTATGCGAGCGTAATGTTTTTTATGAAAAAACGACTAGCGAAGAACGCACAAAGCATCAGTTTTTCTATTAGCCAGCGAATCAAGATTACTCAGGAAGGTCTTGGTTCGATTAGAGATATATTGCTTGATCATGCACAACAGAGCTTTGTCAATCGCTTTAATGAAATGGAACGCAAATTTAGAATGGCCCAAGCAAGTAACTATATGATCGGGCCAAGTCCACGATTCGTGGTGGAGGCTCTCGCTATGGTATTAATTGCTGGTTTTGCTTATGTGTCAGTCACAGCAGCAGATGGCCTTACCACAGTAATACCGGCGCTTGGTGCCATGGCGTTGGGAGCCCAGCGATTATTGCCGAACTTACAGTCAGTTTATATTGGTGTGACGAATCTTAGAGGTCAGGAGCAGACAGTAATCGATGTCATTACATTGTCTAACCAACCTGTTGACGAAGAAATTCAAAAAAATTTAAATCCTTCCAAATTCGATTGTTCATTGGATTTTGAAAATGTTTATTTCCGTTTTGATTCAAAATCTCCCATGGTCCTGAATGGGTTAAATTTTTCAATTGCAAAGGGTGATCGAGTCGGTTTCATGGGCCCGACTGGCAGTGGGAAAAGCACTACCATAGATTTGTTAATGGGATTGCTCAAACCAATTTCTGGGCAGATATCTGTCGATAAAAAACCGCTCATTGGCAAGGCATGTTTGGAGTGGCAGAAGAACATAGCACATGTACCGCAAGATCTTTATCTCATCGATGCAACCTTTACAGAAAACATTGCTTTCTGTGTGCCACCGGCTGAAATAGATTTAGAGCGTGTAAAACAAGCTGCAAAATCTGCTCACATCCATGATTTTATTATCAATAACCCAGGTGGTTACCAAGGTCTTGTTGGTGAAAGAGGCATCCAGCTTTCTGGTGGGCAGCGACAACGAGTTGGGATAGCCAGAGCGCTATATAAGGGTGCACCTGTACTAGTGTTAGACGAAGCCACAAGTGCTCTTGATACAGAAACAGAAGCAGCAGTGATGTCATCGATTAAAGAAGTCGATCGCGGTATAACTGTCATCATGATTGCACATCGAGTTTCAACACTGAAAAATTGTGATCACATATACAAATTAGAGCATGGAAAAATTGTTGAAAATATGGAGGAGACAGCACTTACTCAATAAAGGAACGTATCTATTTCAAAATCAAATGATTTTTATCAATGGAGTAAAATAACTTGGCTGTGAAGCCTATCTTATTAGCCGCTGGTTTAGGCGAGAGGCTGAGACCATTTACAGATGTTCTTCCAAAGTGTTTAATGCCTATAAATGGCATCCCTTTATTGGAATATTGGCTAGCCTCGATTTATAAATTGGGTATTCAGGATGTTTTGGTAAATGTATGTTACCGATCAGCTGAAGTTATTGATTTTCTTTCACGACCTAGATTTGCAAACTGGGTCACTTATTCAAAAGAGGAGCATCTATTAGGAACAGCTGGCACGATAAGGGCAAATCAGGATTTTCTTGGAGATGCATCTTGTTTTCTAATTCACGCAGACAATTGGTGCTGTTGCGACTTCAAATCATTTCTTGACTATCATCAGTATGAGAGACCAAACGATACTTTAATCACCATGATGACTTTTACCAGTGATCATCCTCAATCCTGTGGCATAGTAGAAACGGATGCTCGAGGGGTTGTAATTCGTTTTCATGAGAAAGTAGAAAACCCACCTGGCAATAAGGCAAATGCAGCAATATATCTCATTGAACCAAAAATTATTGAATGGATTAATAAAAACAAGCATGTAACAGACTTTAGCACTGAAGTTATACCTTCATTCATGGGCAATATTGCTACTTGGCATAATCATTCAATAAATCGAGATATTGGAACTATCGATTCACTCTTGAGAGCCCAGCAAGATTTAAAGCCGACACTACCTTGGGCAGATAAAGATGAATGGAAAATTTCTTTTGATAGCCACAGTATTCACAAAATGATAAGAGACTTAAATTAATAAATAGATTCCGATGCATCTTGAAAGAATAATTGTAATAGGCTCGAATTCATTTTCAGGCGCAACCTTTATACGTCATTTGTTGGAAAAAGGACACGAAGTAATTGGCATCAGTAGATCTCCAGAATACAACGATGTGTTTCTGCCTTATAGGTGGTTGGAAAAAGAACAACATAAGTTTCATTTTGAACAAGCCGATTTAAATTATGATCTGGGAAAAATTATAAAGATTACTGCAAACAAAGAACCATCTTTTGTTGTTAATTTTTCTGCTCTCGGCATGGTGGCAGAAAGTTGGAAAAAACCAGAAGATTGGTATCAGACTAATGTTGTAGCTCAAGTCAAACTCCATGACCAACTCCGAAAATTTGACTTTATTAAACGATATATCCATGTAACAACACCAGAAGTCTATGGAACTACTGAAGGCTGGATATCTGAAAGTTTTGAATTTAAGCCAAGTACCCCATATGCAGTTTCTAGGGCAGCATGCGATCTCCATTTAAAAAGTTTTTTTGATGCTTATGAATTTCCTGTTGTTTTCACTCGAGCAGCTAATGTATATGGACCTGGGCAACAGCTCTATCGTATAATTCCCCAAACAATCTTGTGTGCACGCCTGGGCAAGAAGCTTTCTTTACATGGTGGAGGCTTATCTGAAAGATCTTTTATTCATATGAATGATGTTTCTGATGCGACGTACCGCATTGCGATGAGCGCGGAACTTGGGCAGACATACCATATATCAACGAAAAGAATGGTTAGCATTGTTGATTTAGTAAGAAAAATATGTGAGATGATTGATGTCAATTACACGGATCTTGTTAAGGAGACAGAAGAAAGATTGGGCAAAGATCAATCTTATATGCTTAATTCAGAGAGGCTGCGTGTGGAACTTGAATGGAAAGACAGAATTGATCTTGAAGAAGGGATTGCAACAACAATAGAGTGGGTGGACAAGAATTTAGATATTCTAAAAAACCTACCCGATAAATATATACATCAATCCTAATGAAAATTCTCCTTACAGGCGGTTGTGGGTATATCGGGACAAACTTGACCGAAGCTCTTCTTGATTTGGGCCACCATGTAACTGTTGTTGATATCATGTGGTTTGGTAATTATTTAAACCCACACAAGAATCTTAATATCATTCAGTCTGATATACGTGATATTGACGCGATCCCTATGAAAGGTATTGATAGTGTTATGCATCTTGCAAATATTGCAAACGATCCAACAGGAGATCTCAACGCTCGTTTAACATGGGAAGTTAATGCACTTTCTAGCAAGTTCCTAATAGAAAAAGCTATTGAAAACAATGTTAAGCAATTTATATTCGCATCTTCTGGAAGTGTATATGGGATAAAAGAGGAGTCGCAAGTTACTGAAGATTTACCTCTTGTTCCGATAACTGACTACAACAAAACCAAAATGATTAGTGAGAGTGTGCTGTTAAGCTTTCGGGATGAAATAACTCTCAACATTGTCAGGCCTGCAACAGTTTGTGGCTATTCGCCAAGGATGCGATTGGATCTTTCAGTGAGTTTATTGACAATGCACGCTCTTACAAAGGGGAAGATAACTGTTTTTGGCGGAAAACAAATACGCCCTAATATCCACATGAATGACATGGTCAGCGTTTATCTACATTTACTGAGCTTGGATTCTAAAGATGCTGGCATTTATAATGCAGGATTTGAAAATATTTCTATACTTGATATAGCAAACAAGGTTTGTGATCAGATACCCTCTGAAATAGTTGTTACTGAATCTGATGATCCAAGGTCGTATCGACTAAATTCTGATAAATTGCTAAAAACAGGTTTTCGTCCGAAATGGAATGTGGAAAATGGTATACAAGAAGTGATTAAAGCTTATAAAGAAGGACAATTGGAGGCTGAAGATCGTTACTACAATATGAAAGTTATGATGAAACTCTTTGGATAACAACGTGAATGAATCAAATAATCTAGAAGATATAGCCCTTCGTATTCGTGGGGAACTGGTAAAAATTTCAAATCAAGCCAATACACCGCATCTTGGATCTTCTCTTTCATGCGTAGAAATATTGGTTGCGGCTTATTGGGGGGCAATGAATATTGACTCTACAAAACCAAATTCTCCTGATCGTGACCGACTCATTTTCAGCAAAGGACATGCTGCGACCACTTTGTATTTGGCTTTAAATATGAAGGGCTTTATATCCGATGAGACCTTGGCTACCTATGCTAAATCAGGGGGGCTATTGCCAGAGCATCCTGTTTATAAGTCTGCACCTGGAATAGAGGCAACGAGTGGTTCACTTGGGCATGGATTGCCACTTGGATTGGGTATAGCTGTGTCAGCAAGAATACATAAAACAGATTATCGAGTTTACGTTGTCATGAGTGATGGAGAGAGCAATGAAGGATCTGTTTGGGAAGCTGCCATGTTAGCACCTGCTCAACAACTAGATAACTTGGTAGTCATAGTTGATGCCAACCAGTGGCAGGCTACTGGTCGTAGTGAAGATATAACAGGAGATTCTTCACTTAAGGAAAAATTTGAAGCATTTGGCTGGAGTAGTTGTGATATTGATGGACATGATGTGTATGCGCTTGCCGAGGTTTTGCGAAAAGTCCCAGATGGATCAGGCAAACCAGTTGCCGTAATTGCTCATACTATAAAGGGGAAGGGTGTTTCCTTTATGGAAGATGATAATAATTGGCACTATCGTATTCCAAACAAGGAAGAAGTAAAACAAGCCCTGAAAGAAATGGGGTTGACATGAGAGCTGCTTTTGCTGATGAAATAGAAAAACTTGCTGCTGAAGATAGTCGGATTGTCTTGTTATCAGGTGATATAGGTAACCGTATGTTTGATACATTTAAGGAAAAGGCACCTGACAATTTTTATAATTGCGGTGTAGCAGAAGCGAACATGACTGGCATGGCTGCTGGCATGGCTCTATGCGGTCTTCGGCCAGTAACCTATACAATTACGGCTTTCAATACAGTGCGTGTACTTGAGCAAATAAGACTTGATGTTTGTTATCAGAATTTACCAGTCATTATTGTAGGAGTAGGTGGCGGTCTTTCCTACGCATCACTGAATGCGACACATCATGCATTAGAAGATATAGCATTTTTGCGTGTTCTACCAAACATGACTGTTGTTTGCCCAGGAGATGCCTGGGAGGTAAGAGCCGCTCTCCGTGCGGCACTTAAGATGAATGGGCCAGTCTATATCCGAATGGCAAAGAAAAATGAGCCGCTCGTACACTCTAGTTTGCCTGATTTTTCAATAGGAAAAGGACTGATAGTCAGAGAAGGGAGTGATATCTGCTTTTTAAATTCAGGGAGTTTACTACCTTTAGCCATGGATGCAGCAGATATTCTACTTGCAAAAGGCATTTCAGTTGAGGTTGTTAGCATGCACACAGTTAAGCCACTGGATGAAACCCTGCTTAAGGATGCTTTTTCAAGATTTTCTCATATTTTTACCCTTGAAGAGCACAGTATACTGGGTGGGTTTGGTGGTTCTGTAGCTGAATGGCTCTCAGATCAAAAAGGACCCACAGCATCATTAACACGTATAGGCACTCAGGATAAATTCATGGCCGAGGCTGGTGAGCAAGATTATGCAAGAGAGTTTTTTGGAATCTCAACAGAAAAGATAGTTGAAAGAGTTCTCCAAAAACTATGAGGTTCCAATGATCCTAGGTATTGATTTTGACAATACCATCATTAAGTACGACGAGCTTTTTCACAAGATCGCTTGTGAAAAAGATTTAATATCTTCAGAACTTCCAAAACAAAAGAATGCTGTTAGAGACTTCTTACGCATGGCAGGCGTGGAAGATGAATGGACAATTATTCAAGGCGAAGTTTATGGCGAAAGGATCAAAGAAGCCTTACCATTTCCTGGAATGCTTGAAACATTAGAGGAGTTAAATGCACAGCAGATACCTATAAATATTGTCAGCCATAAAACACGTGAGCCCTATTTGGGACCTAAAAGAGACCTTCATGCAGCCGCAATGAACTGGCTAAAACTCAATAGGATTATCCATGCTGATGCAGCAGGCATCAAAGAAGACAAAGTTTTTTTTGAAGTAACAAAAGAGGATAAAATCAACCGTATCATCCAGATAGGTTGTACACACTACGTAGATGATTTGCCTGAGATACTGGAAATGATCCCAGATGGCATAAATAAGATTCTGTTTTCTCCAAATGGAGAAGAAATAATTAATAGTAATTGGACTTTAATTAGATCATGGAACGATCTGCCATCAATACTA
>Ga0163108_10002873_pt1 | contig 12377 bp, 10 predicted proteins | sample Fk1155metaG_FD_109644 | JGI IMG/M metagenome (GOLD analysis project Ga0163108, IMG submission 109644) | Marine microbial communities from the Central Pacific Ocean - Fk160115 155m metaG | ecosystem: Environmental > Aquatic > Marine > Oceanic > Photic zone | place: The Central Pacific Ocean...
GGCGCCATACTCACGTTCAATTTAGCCGTCGATCTGATCTACGGACTATTCGATCCTCGAATGAGCATCCAAGCGAATCAATGAAGACACAAGCGGCGAGTCTTTCGGTCCCTTCTATAATTGCTTTCTGTCTGCTATTGGCAATCGTAATGGCTTCAATTAGTTCTCTCTACTTATCTGAATGGGGATTTGAACACATGGATTTTGACTCAATGGAGGCCAGCCCGTCTTTAGCTCACTGGTTTGGAACAGATCAAGTCGGTAGAGACGTGTATGTAAGAACAATGAGAGGCATAAGTATTTCACTAACCGTGAGTTTATTAGCCACAACCATCAGCATAATAATCGGCGTGTTATGGGGAACAATATCTGGATATATTGGGGGAGAAACCGATGAGTTCATGATGAGAACCGTCGATATTCTTTACAGCCTGCCCTTTATACTCATTGTAATTCTTCTTACCGTTGTTTTTGGTCCGAATCTATATCTTCTCTTTGCGACCTTAGGCGCAATATACTGGTTAGATATGGCGAGAATAGTCAGAGGGCAGACGCTCAAGCTGAAAACAGCACCTTTTATTCTAGCGGCAAAAATTCAAGGGGCGAGCGTACTTAATATCATAGTTCGACACGTTATCCCCAACATAAAAAGCCCGATCATAATTTATGGAACGATCACCGTGCCGGCTATCATTCTTGCCGAAAGCTTTATTAGCTTTTTGGGCTTAGGCATTCAAGAACCACAGACAAGTTTGGGCGTGTTAATCTCTGATGGCTTACCGAGCATGGAAACCAGTCCTTGGTTATTGGCGTTTCCTTCGATCTGTCTGATTATAATTATTTGGAGTCTGAATACACTAGGGGATGAGTTACGAGACCGACTCGATCCCAAAACTGAACAATAATCGCTAACTTGTAGGAAAGTCATGGGAATTAATGCTGGCTTGGGAATCGCAAATTTTAGTTTTGATGATCCGCGTGGATTCTGGAAATGGGTCGATATGTGCGATCAGGGTGGAGTCGATTCCATCTGGCAAAGTGATCGAATCATAGACTCCTCTCCGAATCTAGAAACAATGAGTGTCATGGCAGCTCTGTCAGGTCGCACATCAAACATCAAATTCGGAATGAATGTGGCCAGCCTAGGCCTACGTAATCCAGTACTGATGGCTAAAACCTGTGCGACAATCGATTTTCTGAGCGAAGGCAGATTATTACCAGCATTTGGTGTCGGTAGCGCCTTATCACGTGACTTTACCGCGACTGGTACTCCGACAAAGGGTAGAGGGAAGAGAACTGATGAAGGATTACAAATCATGTCGCGTCTGTGGAGCGAAGATCGCGTATCCTTCCACGGAGAATATTACTCGCTTGATGAAGCCACTATTTCTCCAAAGCCGATTCAAGACCCGCTTCCGTTATGGGTTGGCGGATCTGCGGAGAAAGCAATCGAAAGAACGGCTCGCTGGGGCACCGGCTGGCAAGCAGGCATCGAAAGCGCAGAGGACATAGACCCAGTTATCAAGAACATTAAGCTCCGCGCTATTGAGTTAGGCCGGAAAATCCCGGAAGACCACTTTGGCGCCGGATTTGCCTTTCGATTTGGTTCAGAAAACGAAAAAATTGTACTCAAACAAAAAGAACTATTGAGCAAGCGCCTAAAAAAAGACCCTAAAGGATTGATCGCAGTCGGTAATAAAGAGGACATCATGCAGCTAGTGCATTCCTTCATGAATGCGGGCGTTCAAAAGTTTATTCTCCGACCCTTAGCCTTTGGAACCCAGGATATGATCGAACAAACCAAGCAAATGATTGAAGAAGTGCTCCCAGAAATCGCTGCGCTTCGCTAACGCCACAAGAACAAATTGATCCATCAATCAGTGGGCAATTGAGTTTGCTGGGCACCAATATAACCCCGGTTCCATGTTGGGCTGATGGTTAATTCATTTATGCATACATGTTCAGGCAGCTCTGCCAAAAAACGAATCAAATCTCCACAGTCATCAGACTGAACCATTTTTGCTCGATCCTCCTCAGAAACCGGTATCGGTCTATTATCAAGTATGGGGGTGGCAACCTCTCCAGGACACACCGCGCAAGCTCGAATACCGAACTGACAATTCTCCATATTCAAACTCTCATTCATCGCATTCATCGCATGCTTTGCGGCCGTATAAGCGGGGCCTGTCACGATACCTACCTGTTTACCAGCCCAACTTGAAATATTAATAATCAAACCTTCACCCTGTTGTTTCATAGAAGGTAAGACCGCTTTACAACAATAAAAAGCACCGTCCAAGTCTATCCGAATTACGGAGTCCCAATCCTCTAAAGAAACATTATGCCAATTGCGTTTTTTCATATTAATTCCAGCACTCGCGACAAGAATATCAATCCTTCCATGCTCACTAACAATACGCTCTGCTACTTGGAAAACCTCATTTTTATCACTGACATCCAGCACCTCTATCGATGCGCTATCGCCACACCTGGCAGCCACTTCTTCTAGTTTTTCTTTCCGCCGACCTGAGAGCACAACCTTAGCTCCAGCCTCTGCTAATGCCACGGCACCGCCCTCACCAATGCCTGTACCCGCACCAGTTACCCACGCGACTTTACCTGTTATATCTCTCATAAGATTTACACCCTTTTTTCTTTCTCATTAATATGCTTTGATACCTTCAAGCGTTTACTTAGCCACGGCTCTAGACAAAGGGCAACAATTCTTGATTTCTGTGAGCATCGATCAACAAATAGAGAACATCAAACAGGACGGCTTCTCTATCATCAATAACCTTCTCTCGAAGAAGGAAGTTGAAGTAATTCGCAGCGAGTTAACCCCCTATTTACAGCACGAAAAACTCGGGAGAAATGATTTTGAGGGGTTCTCTACCGAGAGGATATATGCCTTGTTGAACAAAGCACCGATTATATCCAGTATCATAGAGCACCAGGCAATTCTCGAGCTACTCGATTGTTTACTGCCAAAAAACTATCTGCTCTCCGCTGCGCTAGCGATTAATGTTCACCCGGGAGAAACGCCCCAACCTTTTCATAGAGATGATACATCGAGATCCAAAGACTTCAGCCAAAAAGAACAACTCAACGGTGTTAGCACTATATGGGCCATCGATGACTTCACAGAAAAAAATGGGGCAACGGAACTAATCCGTGCCAGTCACTTAGATAATACGACCAATACCGACCTAAACAGACTCACCAAAGCCTGTATGCCCTCTGGATCAGTATTAATTTTTGATGGGAGGGTTCAACATCGTGGCGGAGCTAATCTATCCTCAAATTCTCGACTGGGAATAACACCTCAATACTGCGCTCCTCATTTACGCCAAATTGAGACCATGTTACTCGCGGTCCCTCCGAAAGCCGCTGCCAATTTCAGCGAACGAATACAAGAAATGCTCGGATACAGCATCAACGATCCAGGCTTCATGGGTTACGTCGACGGTAAACACCCCAAAAGACTCATTGACCCAAAATACCAAGGCAGAAAATATCGACCAGATCTTCCAGCCTCTTAAACCTTAATTCCCGCCAAAAATTCGAGTGTTCTCTCATAAGCACCCTCCTCCACATCCATGATCGCGGCATTAAAGTCAGATACTCCCATGTCAGCAAACCGTTTTATTTGGCCATACAAAAAATTTTCGTCTCCAACAATAGCCAAATCGGCAGGGCCTTCTAACCCCTCTCGATCTAGCATCGCACGATAACTTGGTAACTGTCCGTAGACTGTCAAGTTCTTTGCGATCGCCTCCTTGGCCTGATCTATCTCACTGGTCAAAACAATTGGCATCCCCGCAACCACAGTTGGATCACTTTTACCGGCCGCTTCAAAAGACTTCAAAATATGTTCTTCCATCGTCTTAGGACCAACCATCCAGGTATTAGTACCATCAGCAAACTCTGCGGCCACTTTTAGCATTTGGGGACCTAAAGCCGCGACCACGACGGGGACCTCTTTAACTTCTCGTATAGAAAACTGGACCCCATGCACTTGGTATTCCTCACCTTCAAAGTTAACTACCTCACCTCGCAACAACGGCATCAACACACTAAGGTATTCTCTCATATGGCGAACAGGCTTTGCGTACGAAAGACCAAACATGTCTTCAATCACCATCTTATGTGACAATCCAATTCCCAACGTGAAACGATTCGAACTAGCGGCGGCTGTGGTCAGAACTTGCTGCGCAATCGCTACGGGATGCCTTGGATAAGTCGGCGTAACGGCAGTACCCAGGTCTATCGAATTTGTTTCTCGGCCAATCAACCCAAGCGTTGAGATCGCGTCATAGGAAAAAATATTAGCCAACCAAGCACTATCTAGTCCCAGCTCTTCTGCTTTTTTTGCAGAGTTTAAGACATCCTCTAAATCATTTTGCGAACCATCGGCACCGATCATCAAACCAATTTTCAAGTTCTCACTCCAGCAATCAAAAAGACTAGGTTGTCCCAGTTGGTCTTTTCTTTCAACCCACAAAAACGGCATAATTCCGGTCTTTAGTTCAGAGAAGTAAAGAATGTCAGAAGATTCAAATTCAAAAGAAACAATTGCTATTTTGGGCGGTACCGGTGATCTAGGCACAGGTCTAGCGATCAGATGGTCAAAGGTCGGACACAAAATCGTAATCGGATCAAGAACACTAGAAAAAGCGCAAGCCGCTGTTGAGGCACTTCAACAAATCAGCCCTGAAACTCCAGCTGAGGCCATGGAAAATGGCGAGGCGGCAAAAGCCGGGGATATCGTAGTACTAACGGTTCCAGCGGAGCACCAGGAATCCACTTTAAAGGCTGTTAAAGACAGCCTGGCAGGCAAAATTCTAATCGATGTTACGGTACCGTTGGTTCCGCCTAAAGTTGGAACAGTTCAGCTCCCTGCAGAAGGATCAGCCGGCAAACGTGCCCAAACTCTGCTCGGGGAAGAAGTTATGGTCGTCAGCGCATTTCAGAACATTGCTGCGCATCTTCTCAAAGAAGATGTGCAGATCGAATGCGATGTATTGGTTACTGGCAACAAAAAAGCGGCAAGACAACGAGTCATTGAAATGATCGAATCCGCTGGGATGGTGGGATGGCATGCCGGGCCTATTGATAACGCTGCAGCAGCGGAAGCGTTAACCTCGATCTTAATCCAGGTTAATCGAAGTGGCATCATTTCGCATTCGGGTATCAAAATCATCGGTCAGGAACACTAATTCTTAATGGAGAATTCACCGCAAATAATACCGATAGAAAACGTCCCGATGATTAACGGTGGCGATGACCTAGGTAAGATCATTCATCAAGCAATTAGCCAACAAGGCTTCTCGTTGCTCAAAGATGACGTTGTTTGTGTAGCTCAAAAAATCGTTTCCAAATCTGAAAACCGATTAGTTGCTCTTACCGATGTCTCGCCTTCTGAAGAAGCGATCCAACTGGCTAAAGAAACAGAGAAAGACCCCCGGTTAGTTCAACTTATTCTGGAAGAATCTGACGAAATTCTGCGCAAAAAACCCGGAGTCCTAATCGTGAGACACCGGCTCGGTATCGTTGGCGCAAACGCTGGAATAGACCAATCAAATATCGATCATCAAGGCGGAGAGCACGCACTTCTACTTCCTGAAGATCCCGACGCTTCAGCCAAACAACTCAGAATGGATTTACAAAAGTACAGCAATTGTAATTTAGGCGTGCTAATCACCGATAGCCATAACAGACCATGGAGGCTCGGCACCACGGGTTCAGCGATCGGTGCAGCCGGCATTCAAGTACTCGATGACCGCAGGGGCGGTAGCGACCTTTACGGGCGAGAGTTGAAGGTCACACTGATTAATCGAGCAGATGCGATCGCTTCCATCACAACACTGTACATGGGTGAAACCACCGAAAAAATCCCGGTGGCGATTTTTCGAGGTAATATCATGATCAGCGAAACCGATAACGCGAAAATGATTAACCGAGCTCTTGAAGAGGACCTGTTTCGTTAATGACCAAAATTCTCGCGATTACAGGCGGCGTTGGCGGTGCAAAGCTTGCATTAGGTTTGAGCAAGATACTCAACGAAAAAGAAGTGCTTTTCCTTGTAAACACCGGGGACGACTTCCAACATCTTGGACTCGAAATATCTCCTGATGTCGATAGTCTCCTTTATGCGCTGTCAGAAAAGAACAATCCTGAGCTAGGATGGGGCAGAAAAGACGAGTCCTGGAACTTCATCTCAACCCTCGAAGAACTCGGCACAGACGCCTGGTTTCGTTTGGGCGACCGTGATCTAGCACTTCATATCACCAGAACACAAGCAATCGCTCAAGGCAAATCCCTCCAAGAAGTTACCGATCATCTATCCGCAGCACTAGGCATCAAACATCGCATCGCCCCAATGAGTCAAGACAGAATAAGCACTATCGTTGAAACTCCGGAGGGCAAACTGGGATTTCAAGAATATTTCGTCCGCGAAAAATGCGAACCTGAAGTCGTCAACTTTCACTTCGAGGGAATAAAAAGCGCTAAGCCCAATCCTATCGTAGCTTCTTGGATGGAGAATTGTGACGGCATCTTAATTTGTCCATCAAACCCTTATGTCTCAGTAGATCCCATACTCAAAGTGCCAGGATACCAAGAGCTATTTCATTCCAAGCCTGTGATCGCAGTCTCTCCCATTGTAGGCGGCTTAGCGATCAAGGGACCCGCAGCCAAGATGATGAAAGAATTAGGCGTGCCACCCACTCCAACAGCCGTTTCGGAACACTACGGCGATCTTTTGTCCGGCTTTATACTGGATGAAACAGATGGTGATCAGGCTAACGATATATCAATTCCTTCTATCGTTACGCAAACTGTCATGGTAACGTTGCAAGACCGCATTGACCTAGCAAAGCTATGCGTCAGATTTTTGGAAGAGCTGGCTTAACGTACATCTTTTAAGATTGGTTCTTCCTTCCGTCAAAGACAACTCAGTCGCGCAATATTAAAGGGGCGCGAATAGGGGTAATTGACGTGTCATCAACAGTTTGCCTTAAAAGGCAGGGGAGCAATGTTTCATGTGGGCTATCGTTCCTATTAAAACGTTTGAAATGGCAAAGCAACGGTTAGCCAATGTCCTAAGTCCAAGCGAGCGGAAGTCGTTAATGTTAGCGATGGCTCGAGATGTATTAACCACTCTTGCACAAACAAAACATATCAAAGACATTCTTATTGTCTCACGAGCACCCGAAGCCGATGCCCTTTCTCAAGCATTCAACACTGAGCGATTTGCTGAAAATCCTTCGGCTAATCTCGCGCAAGCCTTGGAACAAGCAGCTCACTACCTAGTGGACAATTTCAAAGCAGAAAGTGTTTTTATCGTACCTGCCGATGTTCCAGGCATAAATGCCCAGGAATTAAATACTCTCATTCACAATCATCGAAGCGTCACGATTTTGCCAGATTCAAAAAAAATCGGGACCAACGGGCTCATTTGTTCGCCGCCGCTGGCGATTCCCTATATTTTTGATGGAGAGAGTTTCAAGCCGCATACAGATGCTGCCTTCTCTAAAAATATAACACCCGTTGTCATACCAAATTCTTGTTTTTCCTTAGATATCGACGTTCCGGCGGATTTAATCGATTTTTATGAAGCAGCGCCAAATAGCCAGACGGGAACCTTTCTATCGAGATCGGGGATTATTGAGCGGTTATTCACACTCAAAGCTGACACTGTGGAGTCGAAAAAATGAGCACCGCAATATTAGAAGCCGTACGCTCAGGCAAGAGCCTATCTAATTCAGAAGCCCTATTGCTTGCCGATCTCAACGATACGGCAGCTATTGCTGAAGTCGCGTCCGAGTTGAGAGATCAGCAATTCAATAATGTTGTCACCTATTCTCGCAAGGTATTCATACCACTAACTCATCTATGCAGAGACGTTTGCCATTACTGCACTTTTGCAAAAGTACCAAGAAAAGTCCTAGCTCCCTACATGAGTATTGAAAAGGTTCTGGAGCAGGCAAAACATGGCGCAAAGATGGGCTGTAAAGAAGCTTTATTCACGTTAGGCGAAAAACCTGAATTACGATACAAGGCAGCCCGTGAAGCTCTAGCAGATATGGGTTACACAACCACCACTGAATATCTCAAAGTTGCCGCAAAAAGAGTCTTCGAAGAAACCGGGCTGCTACCGCACCTAAACCCCGGCAATCTGTCTCCAGAAGAACTGGAAGACCTGAAGTCTGTCTCCCCGTCTATGGGCATCATGCTTGAGTCCGCCTCCGAAAGGCTCTGTGAAAAAGGGATGCCGCATTACGGCTCCCCAGACAAAATCCCAGAAGTTAGACTGCAGACACTTCGAAACGCGGGCATCGCGAAAATCCCTTTTACAACAGGCATCTTAATCGGGATAGGTGAAACCCGACTTGAACGCATTGAAAGTTTGCTCAAGATTCGAGAAATACATCAACAGTATCAACACATACAAGAAATCATAATCCAGAATTTCCGTGCGAAGCCAGAGACAAAGATGGTCCACGCTCCAGAGCCGGATTTAAACGAACTGCTTTGGACTATCGCTATAGCCCGAATCATTTTTGGTCCCGAGATGAGCGTACAGGCTCCTCCCAACCTGAGCCCTGGAGTTCTCTCAAAGATCGTTAAGTCTGGCATCAATGACTGGGGAGGTGTCTCTCCTGTCACTCCTGACTTTGTTAACCCTGAAGCACCTTGGCCTCACTTAAGCGATTTAGCTGAACAGACCTACGCCGCAGGAAAACATCTCGACGAAAGGCTTACGATTTACCCGAAATTTACACAAGAATTCTCTTCTTGGATTCATCCTAATCTACGCGAACGTATCGCCGACATGATCGATACAGAAGGCTATGCCAGAACTGACGATTGGTCCCCGGGAGATGTTGAAACCACACCGCCCAATGAGATCATGAGTGGACTCATTAATGAGCCAAAGAAAGTCTCTAACGATGTACAGTCCATCCTCAGCAAGTCTGAAAAAGGGATGCCCCTCGAAGAAAAAGAAATCATCCGATTATTTCAGGCCCGAGGAGATGATTTTTCGGCTGTCACTCAAACAGCAGACCAGATTCGTCGAGAAATTAACGGTGATACGGTCAGTTTCGTGGTCAACCGAAACATCAACTACACCAATATCTGCTACTTCAAATGTCAATTTTGTGCGTTTTCGAAAGGCAAACTTGCCGAGAACCTAAGAGGCCGGCCTTACGATTTATCCGATGAAGAGATCGCTCGGCGGACTAAAGAGGCCTGGGATAGAGGTGCTACCGAAGTCTGTATGCAAGGCGGCATACACCCAGAATATACCGGTGATACCTATATCAATATCCTCAAAACAGTCAAGGAATCCGTTCCTTCCATGCACATCCATGCCTTTTCTCCGCTAGAGATATGGCAAGGTGCCGCTACGATGGATATGGGATTAGTCGATTACTTATCGCTTCTTAAAGATGCCGGACTAAGCACTCTCCCGGGAACTGCCGCGGAAATCCTCGATGATGAGATTCGAGCCATCATCTGTGCAGATAAAATCAATACCCAGCAATGGCTGGACGTAATGGAGGCCGCACATGAGGTTGGTTTTAAAACCACAGCAACGATAATGTATGGGCATGTAGAACGCCTGGAACACTGGGCTCGTCACCTCATACGGATCAGAGATCTGCAGGACCGAACTGGCGGATTTACCGAGTTTGTGCCTTTACCATTCGTGCACATGGAAGCACCAATGTACCTCAAGGGCCAAGCCCGCAAGGGACCAACTTTCAGAGAGGCCGTGTTAATGCATTCCGTAGCTAGAATAGCATTTGGGAAATCGATCAAAAACATTCAAGCCAGCTGGGTAAAAATGGGACACGAAGGCATCAAAGCCTGTCTCAATGCAGGCTGCAACGATCTCGGAGGCACCTTAATGAACGAGTCGATTAGCCGGGCTGCTGGGACGCAACATGGCCAAGAAACTTCACCAACAGAAATGCGTAAATTAATTCGTATGCTCAATCGCAACCCCACCCAGCGCAATACAGTTTATGGGAAAGTGAGTACCGAAAGGGAAAAATCAGGAATCAATGCAAGTGAACTGGAAGAAATCAACAACACACCAGCAAAAAAATACGAAAGGAAAACTCCTAGCTCATCATTGGTACGCAATGATCCTCTGAAACTCGTACACGTCTCCGGTAGAAGTAATTCATAAACTAATTAGCTTCTTTTTGTTGATGGGCAAAAATCGATTTTTGCCCTACCTTCGACCAATCAGGCGGCATTAACACCGGCCTCGGATCAAACCGCGCCCATTTTGCCGGGCCTCCCTTAATATATTCCTCCGAATGAAGGCCACCGTTAGTAAGATTAGTAATAGGCAATGCATCAGCAGCAGAATAAGCACACAGCAATAAGGGCCTTGTGTTGTCAGTTAGATTTGGTGCTGAGCCATGAATGCAGCGGCAATTGTGAACCGTTATCGTACCGGCCTCACCGTAAAGATACTCCGCTGAACCCACATTAATTTTCGGTATGTCTGATTCACGGATATTACCAGTCCACTGACCACTTTCGTCATATTGGTCATACAGCGGGCCTTCGTGACTATCGGGTATGATACCCATGGGCGCCATATCCTCTGTGACATCCTCCAAATAAACACCAATCGTAATAACGTCATAATTTGTATGAGGCCAAAACTGTATATCTTGATGCCACTTGACCTCTTCGCCACCTTTAGACCATTTAAAATTCAATTTTGAGTGATGAAACTTAAAATCCGGGCCTAAGATATCTTCGGCGATGTCAGCAAAGGGGCCCTTACTCGCAAATTCCCAATATTCCTTGTGGAAATCGACAGGCGAATTCAGTCTTCTGATACGCGGAGCTTCGGGACTGTGATCTGGCTCCAAATCAAAACGTTTATCAGATCCGTTATGAGATCGGCTTTCTTCGACAAATGCATCTGTGACCGTTTTGAGTTTTTCCAGCCAGTCTTCAGAGACCAAACCCTTCAGACCCACGTAGCCCCTTTCTCGATATTTTATTTTTTGTTCAAGAGTCAGAACATTCAATGAGTTTTCTGTTTTCATCAATCGACCCCCATCCCCTATTCACAGACCATCATAGAATCATCTTTAAAGATAATCATCCTAATCGGTTGAAAATAACAATAACAACAACCCCTTATTACTTGTGATATCCCCAAAATCAAAGCAATATCGTCCCACTAAAAATTTCTTCAAGACGGTGAGACCAATGGCAGGGATACAATTTGATTTTGGCTCCGGCAGAGCAGATCCGGGTACTTTCCCTACAAAAAAATTACAAGAAGCCGCTGTTAAAGTGATAGCTGAGGAAGCTGAAGAACTCACGAAATATCCTGGTGATCTTGGACACCTAGGGATGCGACAGGCTATGGCAAGACGCGAGGAAGAAAGAGAAAACGTTTCAGTCAATCCCGACCATCTCCTTCTGACCAATGGTTCAATGCAAGCCGTGACGTTGTCGGCGGAAGCTCTCCAAGAGATGCCGGGCGATACTGTTCTTCTCGAAGAATTCAATTACCCAGGAACGTTAAGTGCTTACCGAAGCCTCAAACTTGAAATGGTCGGCATCAAACTGGATGAAGGTGGTATGCGACTTGATCACATGGAAGATGAACTAAAGAGATTGGATAAAGCCAAAAAACGCCCAAAATTTATCTATGCAATAAGTACTTATCAAAATCCAACCGGTTTCAATATGCCCAAGAGCAGGCGTCTAGAAATGATCGAATTAGCTAGACGCTATGACATACCAATTGTCGAAGACAACTGTTACGCCGATGTTCACTACGAAGGTGAAATAGAGCCTGCCATCTACGCGTTGGATGATGATCCCAACCACATCTATCTTTGTTCACTATCTAAAATATTGGGTCCCGGATTACGGCTAGGCTATCTAATTGCGAGGCCACCTATGCTAGAAAAAATATTAGCTAGACGACACGACAATGGAAGCAATTACCTAGCGGCAGCAATCACTGCAGAATTTTACAAGGATGGCATCTGGGAACATGCCGCCTTTACCAATCCGGTACTCAAGGTCAAAAGAGACTTAACCGTGCAAGGATTGAGTAATGAACTTTCCGATATCTGCGTGTGGTCGAATCCTGTCGGAGGATTGTTTGTTTGGGTCAGGATGCCAGACGATGTCGATAGAAAAAAACTGTCGGAGATCGCATCGGAAAAAGGAGTCCACTATTTGCCGGGTATTGCATTTCATTATGAAAATAAAAACGTCCCATACCTAAGACTCGCTTTTGGACATCTTGAAGATCAAACCATTGAAGAAGGTATCCCCGTGCTAGCGCAATGCATACGAGAAAGTCGGACCAGCAACGAGCCCAA
>Ga0163108_10002875_pt1 | contig 12376 bp, 9 predicted proteins | sample Fk1155metaG_FD_109644 | JGI IMG/M metagenome (GOLD analysis project Ga0163108, IMG submission 109644) | Marine microbial communities from the Central Pacific Ocean - Fk160115 155m metaG | ecosystem: Environmental > Aquatic > Marine > Oceanic > Photic zone | place: The Central Pacific Ocean...
ATGATTCACCATATAACTGCTTTCTACGTTCTTCAGCTATTTCATCTTGTCTTTTCTTTCTATACCTATCCCGCGCAACTTTACGAAGCTTATCCTTATTACGCTCATAATGTTCCATCTGCCATTTACGCTGAGCTTCCCTTTGTTCTTTTTTTGTAAAATATTTACGAATTCTTCCCATGACTCATTCTCGCGTATCTATTTAATTGGGTAAAATTTTGAGTTAACCAACCTTGTAAATTTGGTAACGCAGTAAATAGTTTATCTTGATAAAACTTAGTTTCAAATTTAAATTTTATCAACTCAGTTATAGGACTTTCAACCAATCCCATAATTTTCATCTTACTACTAGGTGTTATATCTACATTAAATAATTGCATTAATTTTCTATTAAGAAATAATTGCTCTTTACAAATACCTACACTTTCATACAACTTCAATTCATCTTTTTTATCGTCTGAAATTTTTATACATTCTTCTAATGTATAATATGGTTCATCTCTATCTGTAATTTTAGGAAATCTTTTTATAATACTTTTAAGTCCAGCGCCCCTTACCCCAGGAATATTATCCGATTTATCTCCTTCTAATATCCTATAAGTTAAAAAGTTTTTTGATGGAATTCCATATTCTTCATATATTGCATCCCTATCATATATTTTCTTTTTAGTAGGACTATAAACTTTAATTCTATGATTTATTAGTTGAAGAAAATCTTTATCAGTAGATGATATAACCACTTCACTTTCATTAAACACTTGTTTAGATAAATGAGCTATAACATCATCCGCTTCAATATTATCCATGGCAATAATTGAAACTGGTAACATTTGTAAATATCCAATTACTGATTGTAATTGTTTTAACATATTTTTTCGCTCATCTTCCTCACTAGCAAAATCATATGCGCGTACTAATCTACTCTTTGGTTTCCTACCAGCCTTATATTCAGGAAATATCTTACGGCGGCGGGTGCTCCCACCCTTACCATCAAATACTATAATGGCTCGGGTGGGATTGAAAAGATGGATTGCATAACCTATACTTTTTAGAAAGCCAACTATTCCCCCAATGTGAATCCCATCATCATTGAGAGTTGGCATAACGCTGAATACTCTTATAAAGGTATTCAGGCCATCTACAATAAGTACCTTATCATTGAAGTGACCACCATCTAAACTGCCGCCCTTTTTCTTTATCTCATCAAGTATACTGACATATCTTTTATCCATCACCGACCTCATCTGTAATTTCTACATCGTCTATTCCTAAAGCACTTTTATCATACTTTAAGATAACTTTATCACAGATGAGTCTATATAGATATTCTTTTAGATCTTTATCTTTTAACATATCAGCAAAATCTTTTGATTGAAATTTCTTTACTTCCAATTCTTTACCAGTTTCCAAATCAATTATTGGTAAGGAGTACCAAGCGCCAGATACTTTAGCTATACCATACTCTTTCATTATAGTTAGCCAACTACCTTCATCATCAATACCACTCTCAAAATAAAGAGGAAACTCCGCTTTTCTTAACGGAGGTCCTAATCTATTCTTTATAACTTGCGCCAAAATCGTCATCCCAATAACATTCTTCTTAGAATCTTTTATTTGACCTTTATTCTTCAATCTAATTCTAGTTGATGAATGAAATGGTAATGCTTTTCCACCACTTGTAGTCCAAGGGTCTCCAAACATAACACCTAACTTTTGTCTTAATTGATTTGTAAATACTAAAGCAACTTTCTGTCTTCCAATCATCTGAGTAATTTTTCTCAGTGCTTTAGAAACAATAATTGCTTTTGCAGTAGCCCAACCATCTTTATCAAAATCAGCATCTAATTCAACCTTAGTTGTTGCCGCTGCTAGTGAATCTACTAATATTGTCACCAATCTATCTTTATCTGAACCTCTTACTTGTAAAACTATTTCTTCAATAGCTTCAAATATATCTTCGACTGTTTCAAGATGTAAGTATAACATTTTTGAAACATCTACACCAATAACTTCTAAAAAATCATGACTTACTGATGTTTCTGTATCAATATAAACTGCTACACCATCTTTCTTTTGAGTTTCCGCAAGTATATGAGCACCAAGTAAAGATTTACCTGTTGATTCCAATCCATTAAGTTCTGTAATTCTACCAACTGCAATACCACCATTTGGTTTATTTGATATTGCTAAATCTAACATAGTTGATCCTGTAGATACAAAATCCTCTATATCGGTTGGCGTACTATCAGAACCATCTAAAAAATACGCTACTTTCATGTCCTTAAACTTCTTATTTAAAGTATCAGCAAGGACATCAGCTAACTCATCCCGTACAGACATATAATATCCTTACGTTTTAAGCGTTTTGATTAAATAATTCATCAAAAGCCGAAGAAACTGATTCTACAGTTTTTGTAGTTTCAGATACTTTTTCTGAAGTTACAGAATTGCCTTTAGTAGAAGTAGATTCTTCTTTTTCTTCACTCTTACCTTCAAGCCAATCATTTAAAATCTCTGTAAGTTCATCATAAGTCTTTTCCTGATAAATTTCCGTAAGTTCACGTTGTGTATCTGATACCAATTCGAGAATATTTTTATCCTCTGAAATCGGAGCCGTTACTGGCTTAACTCTAATAGCAGTAGATGGGAAAGTAGCTCCTGTTTCTTCTGCTGTTTTAAATTCAACATTAACATCACGTCCATTTAATGGATCTGTAATATCACCATAATCTGGATCCGAAATTACTGAAAGAAGTTCCTGGTAAACTGTTTTACCAAATCCCCAAAATTTAACTCCTTCTTTTTCTTCACCACGAACTACAACTGGAGCAAAAGTTCTCATTTTTGCTTCAAGTTTCTTACCTAACCTATAATCATCACGATTACCAGAAGATTTCAACTTCTGAGCAAATTCTTCTATTGGGTCTGGACGACCGAAAGAAATTGGTGATAGATAAGATTTTCCACCTAAATTATAATGGAAAAATAATTCTATAAAAGGATTGTCCTTATTAAATTTATAAGGTACAATTCTTATAATTTGTGTTCCTGGTTGTGGTTTCCAAAGAACGGATGTTCTTTGATTTGTTGCTTGTAACTGATTCAAACGTCTTTTTACTAGATCTAAATCCATTTTCTAATCTCCTATATGTATATTTTAATTATTAATTATTAATTGTAAATGGTTAGTAACCTTAAAAACCATTCACATATAAGTATCGAGTAGTTTTACAAACTACCAATTTTTTTTGAATTTTCGACAATTTTCATAGCATACTCAGAATAAAATCTACCTGCTTTAGGTCCACCGTTTCTTTTTCCATCCGATTCGCCTATAGGTTTAATCCACAAAAATGCATCACACAATTCATTACCAGTTTCAGTAGTTGGAAATTTTCCAATTACTGCCGTTTTTGGATTACACCAATCTCCTGTATATCCCATTCCATTTCTAGCAGTATCTATAACATAATGCTTACCTATTTTATCAAATATTCTATCTCCATAAAACATACATTGATCAGTAGAAACAAAATTAGAACTATTTAAACAGAATCCCTCATAATGCTTTTTATCAAATTCACTCAAAATATTTATAACCTCATCTTTCTTTAACCAATATGGATGTCCAACGTCTAAATATACTTTAGCATTACTCTCTTTATATAAAAATTTTAATGCTTCTCGAATTAATCTGATTCTTTTTTGTTTATTCTCATAAGTCATCTGAAATGATTGTGGTAACGCATCAGGCTCATATATTATTATTGGTGATTTATCTCCAATACCTTCTGTAACATTTTTTATAAAATCCATATACTCTGATTTACTTGATTCACCACCCTTAGCATAATGTCCCAAATCTCTATCAGGTATTGAATATATAACTATATAGGGTAAACAAGGATCTGCCCTATCAAATAATCTTTTAATACGTTTCTCAATTTTCTTAGCTTTTTTGTACTGTGACGATCCATACCAAAATGCTATTGGTTGCCCAAATACTTTATCTAATTCCTTAGACTCTAATGTATGATTTTTGTGTATTCTAAAATCTGGATAATAAAACCTATATTCCATATAACCTTAATTTAACTTAAACTGATACTCCCCATTCTGAAACCAATACTACTTTATGAATTTTTGTTTTTATTTCTACCAACTTATCGTCATTATATAACAAAATACAATTACGATAATTTTCCCAGGGAATTGGAAATCTTTTATCTAATACTCCATTATTTAATTGTAATATAATTTGATTTAATGCATTTATTGTATATAAAGTATTAGTATGTTTTTTTCTATGTATAGAAATTGTATTTGGTATTCCTTCCATAAAATCTGTCTCATACTCTACATTATAAGTACAAATTAAATTATTAGGTTCTTGTGCATTATTAAAAACATATACTTTATCAAACAAAATTTTATTACAACTAATAATAATATCAATTATTTCATTTAAATTTTCTTTTTTTGCAAAAGTGCAAAGTAGTTGTGTTTTCATACTAATTAACCGCGCTTACCATCTTTTGAAAAACATTTTTTCATTTGATCTGACCATTGATAAACTGTCTGTAACTTACCAAGTTTTCCTGATTTAGTTCTAGCTACCTTAGTACCAACCTCTACTCTCTCATTCTTTTCATTTATAGCATAAACAATTCTTTTACTTCCAGTAGTTCTGCCCTTTTGACTTCCACTAACACCCTTTTGTTCTGTGGCGTCTCCTACCTCAAACTTTGTTACAAAATCTTCTTTATTACTTACGCCAGGAACACACTTTCTTAATACCTCTCCATCTACTGAAAGACCTCCATGATTTGTTTCAAACATACCTTTATGTTTATGTACTCCTTTTTCTGATTCTGGATTCATAGCCTCTAAATGAAACTGTTTAAAAATTGTATTAGCTTCTAGAAATGTTCCAACCCCTATCTCTTTACCACCATAATTTATTTTAATTGCATCCTGTCTTTTTATAAAATCAGTTTCATTTGATATTGTTCTATTTCTTATATCTTCAATCATTGGGTCTACATCTGGAGCACCTTTATTAGCCCACCTTCTATTCAATCTATCCATAAGTGTTATTTGGTCATTAGTTGGATCATCATCTTTATCTTCATCTGCCATATATGATAAAAAAGCTTCCAATAATTCTTCATCACTTGGATCTTCTCTATTATCTAAATATTTTAATAAATTCTTATTCGGTCCGCTTGCCCCTTTAACTGCAGTTGATTTAGGAGGACCCCATTTAGTAGAAGTTTTATCTTTATCTACACTACCATCTTGATTAGTATCGTTAAATATACTTTTCAAAGCATCTTCTAATGTAACATTATCTTGGAAAAATTTAGCAGGAGAAGAACTAACTTGTTTTAATTCTCTCTCAATATCAGCTTGTTGTTCTACATATTCCTGATTTTCACCCATTATTGCTTCAGCTTGTTCTGGTTCCAGTAACTTACTATCAACTAATTTCTGTACATTATCTTGATTTGCATTAGCTTCAGCCTTAGCGGAAGATTGTGCAATTATTGCTTCTGTACTATCTTTATCTGAATGGAAAGTCATAATAACTCTATCCGAATTTGAATCAAATACTAAAGTAGCAGTATCAGATGGATTATCTCCACCCCCTCCAGACCTAATAAGTTCTTCAGCTTCTTTTAAATCTATCGAAGTCCCATCTGGTCCTATAACCTGTTTACCTTGTATATCATTCACCATTGAATCAAAAGATTCTGAATGTCCATAATAATTTTGTATTTTCGGTTTTTTAAAATTATTCCCTGTAGCTTCTCTCTTAGATTTATTATGTTTCCTTCTACCAGATGCGGCTGCTATCATTAACTTACTATAAAGTCCTCTATTCTCACCTTCTGGTATTTGTTTTACTGATATTCCAGCTGCCGTTTTCTTAGAATCTTTATTTTGTTTAAATAATTCAGTATTACCAAATTGTTTCTGTAATAAATCGATTAATTCATCATCGGATAACTCTGGATTTTGTTCTAAAATTTGAGCTACCTCACCTGAAACTATTTCATTCAACATAGAACCTGCATTTCCAGGAGCTGGTTTAAATACACCTTTCTTTTCTTTATAACCATATTTTAATCCAGTCTGCTTGATATCTGAATCTCCGCCTTTCATTAGCTGTCCAGGTTTTATATCTTTATATATTTCTGAAGCTTTCGGTTTAGGTGCTCCTTTTTTATCACTCCCGAGTTTTCTATCAAAATCCATTGGTGCTGCCGTTTGTGTATCATCTTTATCTTTTGGTTTTTCTCCATACACATATTGATGAGCTTGGTCATGTGCTTCGTGTCCAGGATCATCAGACGCTGAACCTGCCTGTATCTCTATTTCTTTAGTACCATCTTTTGTTTTCTTTTTGTATTTAATTTTATCCTTCTTCTTCTTTTCTACTTCAGAATCCGAAGGTTTTGCTTCCACTAAAGCCATAAATTCATTAATAGCATCCCAAGTCCACCCCTCTTCTAACAATACATTTTCTAAATGGAAAATATGATGCTTATTTTTTAGACTTGGTTCTGCTTTTTTTATTTTATATGACCATTTTTCCGCAATTTTTTTAAAATAACTCATACTATAAATTTCTCCGTTATATCTTCCATCTCATGATAATTATCTCCCCAACCTACCTTTACTGGATACTTACCAGTATGTTCCAATATAGATTTAATTAATTCTAAACACTCTAAACCATCTTCTACATAAAAATCAAATAAAAAACTATCATAAGAATATAAAACTAATTTACTCTTATACTTTTTTATTTTAGGTAATAAATTATCTAACATTACCATATTTCTCTCTGTTTCTAAATTTTGAATAAAATAATTAAACAATTTATTATTATTCATATCACTCATATTACTACTATATATCTTCTTTCTATAAATATAAGATTTTATATATTTATTCCTTATATAAAACTTCCAAAGCTTCTTTACAAACTTTTTTACTTTACCAAAAAATTCTATATTTTTTCCAATATCATACGGCACTCCACCATATAAATATTTAAAACTCAATACTTTAGCCTCATCATAAGTAATTCCATATAGTTCGGCAAAATATTCATGTACTGAAGTTTTTGGTAAATCAAAATCTAAAACATCTGCAATCAATCTCAAGTGATATGCATCATAATCAAACTCAACCAATTTACCTTTATCACCAAACCTACTTACATATGGTTTTCTACTACCATCTGTTTTATTTAGTGCTGCAAAATTCAATCCTCCAAATCTATTTGACGGACGACCTGTAGATGTAAAATTATTATATTGTGTATAAACCAATTTATCGTTTTTTAAGATTCCATTTTTTTCTATATTATATAATATTCTTGCCATATAATCATATTGTGAATTTAAAAACTTATCATTAAAAATATTATAATCCATGTGTTTTTTAATATATTCATAATGCTTTAATAATGGGATATAATCATTAAGATTTTTTTGATTTGGGAATTTATAATCCCAAAAAGATATGTAATTATCAGCTTCATCTATATCATTATAATCTTTATTAGTTTCTAAATATAATAGTGTCGATATATCTACCATATGTTTAAAATCAATTTGATGTAAAAGATTCTTTTTATTCCACACATACTTTTTATTTTCTGTTACTAACCGACCTAAATTCTCAATAGGTAAATTTAGAGCATCATTATGATTGAACGGTAATATATAATCATCATCTATTCTTACACATAAAAAAGATATCCTATTATGAGATGGGTGTAAATGTATATCTGAAAATACATAATAGATTACAGGTTCTGCCTTTCTGCTATTATATTTAGACCAAAAGGAATCAAATTCTTTTTTTGACTCAATTATTTCCAATATACATCACTCCATATTTTAACAGTTTCGGGATAAATGTCATACATCATTTCTTTTAAACATTTAGCATATTGCTGAATTTCCCATTGAGCAGTTGTTTCATCTCTTAATTCTATAAAATTCATAATTGCCTGAAAAGATGCCGTCCAATAAACTTCTGTATATTGTGATAATGGTAATACCACTCTGGCTTGCTCTTTAGCCATTCCACTTTTTACCATTGTGTCATATACTCTCTCAACTTCTAACAAATATCTTTCATATAAATGGTCCATTCTTTTCTGGTCTAAATCATTTAACTCACCTTCAGATGCTTGTTTATTATCTTCTGATTGTTTTCTCCACACCTCTGGAATATAATAATCTGATACGGGTGTGTATCTACCACTAATCTCATTCCAAGCGTGGTCTTTGGTGGGATATGATGATGTGGTTTCTATTCCAACTACGTGTTTATACCATTGTCGCATAACGAACTCTGGTGCTTTAAGATGGAATTGTACCACCATATGTCGAAATGGTGAAAAGTGTTTATATTTGGCAAGATACTTTACCAATTTTTTATCACCATCTGTATATTTTGTATGTCGTTTGCCGAAGGAAACTCTGGCAGAATTAACTACTGTTAAATCCGTTCCTAGTGAATCTATAACTTCAACAAATCCCTTATTGAGAACCTGTTTTTTCATTTTATAACCTTTTTATTTCACTTCAATGTTATGTAGGGTTTGATATTAAATATCGACATTTAAGTGCATATTCAAAAATATTTTCAGTATTTACCACACCGACTATATCTGCATCACCTGGTATCATTGAAACGAAATCTTCATCTTCAAATTGATTCTCAATAATATTATCAAACTCTTTCCAAGTTTTTGCACCAAATTCATTTCTTATAATTGTAAGAAAAACTTGAGTCCAATAATCTATAGTGATTTTATAATCCAAATCTGTTGTTCTACCAGTCCACAAATCAAAGTTGCTTACGATTCCCGCCCTAATAGGTCCAATGGTCATTTGTGAACCACCAGTTTGGTGACCACCCGCCTGCGTGTGTACTCCATAAGAGTCTCCAAAACGAATTCTAACTGGTATCTCCACATCCTGGGGATGTTGTGCATTAAGATTCCATTCTGAGTTAACACCTTTCTTAAAATCATTAAGTTTGAAATATTCTAATCTTGATCCAAACGGTGCTTCTTGTATATCAGAGTCAGTTTGGGTTACTCTAGATATTCCATTAACCGTTAAACTAGATGGTCTTTCTTTTGAAGCTTTAAAATTATTATCAGCTAACATCTTATTATACCAACAATAAGGTGCACCTCTTTTCCAAGGCTCATTAAGACGTCTATCCCTATGAGTCAAATCAGTAGGAGTTGATCCATAATAACTCAGTCCTGCTATAATAATAGACATTTGTAAAAATATCATTGCATCTATATGAGTATTTATAACTCCATCACTACCTGGTATATTAATTATTTTATTTCTTGCACCACCACCTATAGCTCGTTCAACCTTTCCATAATCCCCATCCGCATATGATGAAGGAACCATAGAAATTAATGGATTTTGATAATCCCAAGTTAATTTACCCTGCCATTCATCCCATATATCTGTAAAATCTGCGTATTTATATCCATAACCACCAAATTGATCTAAATTATGAGCTCTTATTTGATATTTAGCTCCAATTTCATCTCTATCTCCAGGAAAAAAGATATCCTTTAAAGCTCCAAGTTTACGATCTCCTATAACAAATCCTGCATCAGAATCCAATAATGAAGTATTTATTCCTCTCAACACACTTGTCAATATATGATGTGTAGCAGTTGCATTTAAATTAAAGAAATTTCTATAATTAGCAATCCCATAAGTATTTTCTGGAATAGAGTCTTGAGAACTATTTGCATTTTCTGCTACAGTTTTCTCAGCTTCAGTAGTTACATATGGAAACGCTTCAGGATTAAATCTAGGCATACCTTTTATATCTGTACTCCATCCCTCTGGTGAAACTTCATGACTTACATCTACTGCTTGAAATATAATAGGATATTGTCCTTTGGCTTTACCACTTGTTCTTTTTTGCCAAGCTTTTGGTAAATATGTAGAAATAAATGAATTTCCTGGAAAAATTCCTGCTGTTCCATCAATAGTTAAAGATAAATCCATAAGTCCATTTAATGCTGAAAAATTTACATGTACTGACTTATTCACATCATACTCTAATTCATACTCTTGCAATTTTAAATAATCTATCACACCATTACCAGATGTTTTCAATGTACCATCATTATGATACATAGTTCCATCTGTGCCTAAATGAGAAGTTCTGTATCTATCTACATCCATAGGTCCTTCTGGTTCCATAACTTCTAATTCTATTCTAGGTGCTTCATAATCTACAGCATCAATAGGTTTACCTGAAAATGCTCTCTTATAACTTGCATTTATAAGATTATAAAAAATATCGGTGGATTGTGGTACATTCATACCATACTCAAATTCTCCATTACCAGATAACATTAACTGGTTACTTTGAGCATAAGGTAACAAATTAAATACTTTACCTAAAGATTTATTAGGGAATGGATTTCCTGTTTCATCTAATTTTAAAAATTTAGATATTTTTGAGCCTGTAAAGAACCTTTATTTTTATCATAAGTTCCCAACTCTAAATTATTTTCTTTACCAGCAAATAAAGCCGTAATAGCCATAGAATTTGGAATAGATACCTTTAAATCTTGTTTCTTTACAATTGACTCTTTCTCCCAAGTTGGAAATTCATATACGTTTATCAATTTAGAAATGTTCTCTAAACTTTTTTCATCACCCAACCCATCTAACAATTCTCTTATATTTCTTCGTGGTACGTTCCAAATATCTTTATTGAGAATCAAATTTTTATCCTGTAATCCAATAACTCCAGGATCAGAATTTCCAGCCTGCACCTCTAAATTATGCACCATACCAAAATTATTTTTAAACAAACCAATAAGATTAGTTATACCTTCTTTTAAATTACCAACGTTACCAAAACAGTTTTTTAACTCATTTACTTCTACAAATACATTTCTAAGATATCCTACTTTTAAATTATCTTCTGTATCTTTATCATCACTTGTAACTTCTACTTTAGCTATAGTATCTCCAACATTACTATCTAAAAACTGTCCTAAAGCTCCATAAAAATTAAAATCTCCTGATTCAGAAATTCCATCCTTAACCTTACTTAGAGTACGTACTCTATCAGGTATTAATATTTGGTTAACATCAGTAGAATTTAGTCCAGAAGGTAATGTAATTTTATTTGATTCGTATACCTTTATCTCTGTCTCGCCTGTAACGTCGGTAGCAACTGCTGCTACATCTCCAATCATTTTTCTCTCTACTGACTTAAATACTGAAATAGGTATATCTTTATCTAATATATCATCTTTAGACATAATTCCCAAATACTTTGTCAAGATATTATCTTCAAACCAACCCCATCTTACCCATGTCTTTGGTGGGTTTCTATCATCAACCTTTTCTAAAAATTTATTATCTGTTTTGTGTGTTCCAAAATCCTTATCCTCAAAATCTACAAACGCTCCCGCTGGAAATGATTTAATACCATCATTAAATTGTTTAAAAGTTCCTTCCCAATTTAACCCAGTAAATATTTGTACAGTTGAGCCTTGAGCATAAGTTACAAAAATTGTTATATCTTCCTCATCGTCACCTAATACTCCTTCAATATCTGTTCCCACAGTTCTTGAAGTGTTTCCTCTTTGAATATGTTCCGTTTCTACACCAGATCCCCTCTGTCCTGATAATATACCATCTTCACCTTTACTAAAAAATGCAGCATATCCATTTGGATCTGAATCCTTCTCTATAAATTCAGATGGTGCTGATATAGTTACATCTTCTTGAGTCTTCTCTACTGTAGGTTTATAATATTCTTCTTTTTCTTCTTCTGTAACATCCTGCCATTCTCTCCAATATGTTGTCGCAAATTCATCATAAAGTATTTCACCCACCATAAAATTAATACTAGGTTCTTTTAAAACTTGAATACGGTCTTCTACAGTACTAGTTTTATATCCTTCACTGTAATCTGATCCAAACCAACTTGTATGTAAAGGATTCATATCACCCAACTGACCTATATACTGATCTAACATTTTATTTATTTTTCTAGCAGCATCTATAGTTTTTTGTCTTGACGAATCTAATAAATAACCTTTAGCCTTATATAAATTTACAACTTCCGAATCTACGGATGTACCTTGTGGTAATACAAACCCGTGTCCTATAAGACCCCACTCCCAATAATCGGTATTTGGATAAACCATTTCATCTGTATTTAATATTTCACCTGCATAAATTGGATATACCCATCTTTCATCTATACCCAAAGGTCCATATTCAGTATATTTAAAATCTCTGGGAACTGGATCTAATTCTACTTCTGTGTAAGTCAAATCTAA
>Ga0163108_10002878_pt1 | contig 12354 bp, 10 predicted proteins | sample Fk1155metaG_FD_109644 | JGI IMG/M metagenome (GOLD analysis project Ga0163108, IMG submission 109644) | Marine microbial communities from the Central Pacific Ocean - Fk160115 155m metaG | ecosystem: Environmental > Aquatic > Marine > Oceanic > Photic zone | place: The Central Pacific Ocean...
AGCCGCGGAAGGTTGCGCATCGATCCCTATATCGAGGCCAATTCGATCGCGAGCTGGCAAATCTCGCCCGGCAGCGACGTGGTCACCTATACGCAGCTCGCCGCGGGTGTCGACGCCTCGGTCGCGGGCCGCAACAACGGCGGCAGCCTGTCGGTCCGCTATGAGCGCAATTTCGCGCATCAGTCCGATGCCGCGGATTCGGACACCATCACCGGGATTGCTCGCGGTTACGCCTCGATCGTGCCGCGTGTCCTCACCATCGAGGCGGGCGCCCTGGCCAGCAGCACGCGGGTCGACGCGCAGGGGCGCTCGGTGATCAATCCGATCGTCGACGACAATGTCTCGACACAGACCTATTCGGCTTATGCCGGACCCAATCTCCAGACGCGCATGGGCGATGTCGATGTGAGCGCGAATTACCGGATCGGTTACACGCGCGTCGACGGACCCGACTTCGTCACTGCGGCAGGCACCCCGGCGGATCTGTTCGACGAAAGCGTCAGTCACAGCGCTACTGTCCGTGCAGGTACGCGCCCCGGACAGCCTCTGCCGGTCGGTCTGGGCGTGGGCGCGGGCTACTATCAGGAAGACATCTCGAACCTCGATCAGCGGGTGCGCGATGCCTATGTGCGCGGCGATGTAACCGTGCCGATCACACCCACGCTGGCCTTTGTTGCGGGCGCAGGGGTCGAGGATGTCGAAGTGTCGAGCCGTGATGCAGTGCGCGACGCCGAGGGCAATCCGATTATCGGCGACAATGGCCGCTATATCACCGACGAAGCCAGTCCGCGCATTATCGCCTATGAAGCGAGCGGGCTGATCTGGGACGTCGGCGTTGTCTGGACGCCCAGCAGCCGGACCCAGCTCGAGGCGCATTTCGGTCATCGCTATGACAGCGAGACCTTCTACGGCAGCTTCAGCTGGCGCCCGAGCAGCCGCAGCAATCTGCAGATCGGCGTGTATGACGGAATCCAGGGATTTGGTGGCCGGTTGAACAATTCGCTTGCCGCCTTGCCGACCGATTTCGACGTGACGCGCGACCCTGTCACGGGCGAACTGACGGGATGCGTCAGCACGCTCGATGGCAGCGGCTGCCTCGATGGTCTGCTCGGATCGTTGCGTTCCTCGGTGTTCCGCGGCCGCGGCGTGGTGGCCAGCTATTCGCGCCAGATCGGCCGGATGACCGCCGGAATCGGCGCGGGCTACGACCGGCGCAAGTTCATCGGTGCCCCGGGTACCGTGCTCGAGCTGGCCGATGGGCTGGTCGACGAGAGCTATTACGTGACCGCGGGGCTTTCTGGCCCGGTCGGCCAGCGCGGCAATTTCTCGGTCAACAGCTATGCCAACTGGTTCAACAGCGGCAGCGCCGGCGTGGGTGACGTGAGCGCGATCGGTGGCTCGGCGAGCTACAGCGAGCAGGTGTTCCGCAATCTGTCGGCACGCGCCGCCGTGGCCATCTCGATGCTCGACAGCGACATCGCGCCCGACAATTTCACCACCGCATCGGCCTTGCTCGGCCTACGCTACGATTTCTGATAGGATCCCGCAGATGTACGAAGAATTCTACGGCTTCAGCGAGCGGCCCTTCCAGCTTACGCCCGACCCGGCGTTCTACTTCGAGAGCGTTACGCACAAGAAGGCGCTGAGCTATCTCGGCTATGGTTTGAACCAGGGCGAAGGCTTCATCGTGATTACCGGCGAGGTCGGCTCGGGCAAGTCGACGCTTGTCGCGCACCTGAAGCAGAAGCTCGACGATGAACGACTGACCGTGGGCGAAGTGGTCACCAGCGCGCTTGACGGCGAAGAGATGATCCACGTCGCTGCGCGCAGCTTCGGTCTCGATGTGACGGGTGGCGACAAGGCCGCCGATCTGGCGGCGATCGAACTGTTTCTGCACGAGGAAGCGCGCAACGGCCGTCGCACGCTGCTGATCGTCGACGAGGCTCAGAACCTCTCGATCGGCGCGCTCGAAGAGCTGCGCATGCTGTCCAACTTCCAACTCGGTTCGCATCCGTTGTTGCAGACGCTGCTGCTCGGCCAGCCCGAGTTCAAGCAATTGCTCGCGCATTCGGACGAGCTCGAACAGCTTCGCCAGCGCGTGATCGCGGCGCATCATCTCGAACCGATGCAACCGGGCGAGATCGAACCCTATGTCATGCACCGGCTCAACCACGTGGGCTGGAACGGCAATCCGGAAATCGATTCGGGTATCTGGGTGAAACTGCACAAGGCCACCGGCGGCATTCCGCGCAAGATCAACCAAGTGATGACACGGCTTCTGCTGCTCGGCGCGGTTGAGGAGCAGGCGGTGCTCGAAACCGACATGCTCGAAGCAGTTATCGAGGAAATGTCGGGCGACGCCGCTCCGGTCGAAGACGCGACCAGCAAGGTCCGCCCCGACCGCGAAGGTCCTGCAGCCGACGCTATCGCGCGGGCCAAGGACGAAGCACGACAGGCGGATATCGCGCCGGCGAATCAGGGCCCGAGCGCTGCTGCGACGCAAACCGCTGCCCAGTCTACTTCCGAAGTCGAAGCGCGCGACAAGGGCCTGCTCGATCACCAGATCGAGGCGATCGAGGCGGCATTCGCCGAGCGTGACAAGCATTTGATGGCGATGCGTAGCGAAATCGACCGACTGGGCAAACAGCGGGTCATCGGCGATATGCCCGATGACATCGGAGCGCGTCTCGCGGCGATCGAATCCCGGCTCGACGAGCAGGAAAGCTCGCTTCGCAATGTGCTGGGCATGATGATCGACTATTTCGAATCGCAGGGGTCGCGCGAAGCCGCGTGATCGCAGGAAGGGAGCGTTGCACGGCATGACGATCGTCAACGGCCTCTCGGTCGATGTCGAAGACTGGTTCCAGGTCGGCGCGTTCGAGCACACGATCGCACGCGAGGACTGGGACGGTCTCGAATTGCGGGTGGGCGACAATGTCGCGCGGATCCTCGACCTGTTCGATGAAGCCGGAGTGAAGGCGACCTTTTTCACGTTGGGCTGGATTGCCGAGCGCAATCGTGCCGCGATGCGGGCGATCGTCGACCGCGGGCATGAGCTCGCCAGCCACGGTTACGACCATGCGCGTGTCTTCACGCTGTCGCGGACGGAGTTTGCCGAAGATCTCGCAAAATCGCGCGCGATCCTCGAAGACGCCGCCGGCCAGGCGATAACCGGTTATCGCGCGCCGAGCTTCTCGATCGATGCCCGCAACCGCTGGGCACACGAAGTGCTGGCCGAGCATGGCTATGCCTATTCGTCGTCGGTCGCTCCCATCGTTCACGACCATTACGGCTGGCGCGATGCACCGCGTTTCGCCTTCGACCCGGTCCCGGGTAGCGAGCTGGTCGAGATCCCCGTGACCACCGCGATCCTTCGCGGCAAGCGGCTGGCGGCGGGCGGCGGCGGGTTCTTCCGCGTGCTGCCTTACGGGTTCAGCCGCTGGGCGATCAGGCAGGTCAATGCCGAGGGTCGCCCGGCGGTGTTCTATTTCCACCCATGGGAGGTCGACCCCGGGCAACCCCGGGTTGCGGGCGCGCCGCTGCGTTCCAGATTGCGGCATTACACCAATCTTTCGCGCATGGCGGGCAAGCTGTCCGACCTGCTCGGCGACTTCGCCTGGGGCCGGATGGATGCGCTGGCCGCGCGCGAGAAGCCGCGGAGCCTGGACTGGGCGGCATGAACGCGCCGCTGCGCCACGCCGACACTGTTAGGCAGGTCGATTTCAACGACCCGCGGGACATTGCGCGGGTCGAGGCATTCGTCGAAGAGCTGGACGGCAGCGTCTTCCACCGTCCGCTGTGGCTGCAGGCCATCGCGCGTGGCACGGGAAACGATGCGCTCGGTCTCGTGCTCGAACGCGGGGCGAGCCTGTGCGGATGGCTGCCGCTGACGGGGGTGCATTCTCCACTGTTCGGGCGAGCGCTGGTATCGAGCGGTTTCGGGGTTGACGGCGGAGTGCTGGCTGCCGAAGCGCGCGATGGCGAACGGTTGTGCCATGCCGCGGAGGAATTGGCACAGCGGCTCTCGATCCCCGATATCGAATTGCGCGGTGGTTGCGCTCCACCTGACTGGAATGTGGTTACAGGTAAGCACGCCAATTTCGCGGGCCCGCTGGCCGAAGATGACGAGGCGCAATTGCTCGCCATTCCGCGCAAGGCGCGGGCCGAGGTGCGCAAGGGTCTGAAGAACGATCTAGCGATCACGGTCGGCCAGACAGAGCGTGACCGGATGGCGCATTACGCGGTCTATGCCGAAAGCGTCCGCAATCTCGGAACGCCGGTGTTTCCGCGCAGCCTGTTCGATGCGGTGCTCGACATGTTCGGCGAAGCTGCCGACATCCTTACCGTGTGGGAGGGCGATACACCGGTATCGAGCGTCCTCTCGCTCTATCACGCGGGCGCGGTCACGCCGTTCTGGGGCGGCGGCACCTGGGGTGCACGAGCGTTGCGTGCCAATGAACGAATGTATTACGAGCTCATGGGTCACGCGCGACGCAAAGGATGCACGCGGTTCGACTTCGGTCGCTCGAAGACCGGTAGCGGCCCGTTCGCTTTCAAGAAGAACTGGGGCTTCGAGCCCGAACCGCTGACCTATTACACCTGGTCTGCCGAAGCGGGCCGGGGACGCAACATCGATCCGACCGACGATAGCTATTCGGCAAAAATAGCCTTGTGGAAGCGGCTGCCGCTGCCGGTAGCCAATCGGCTGGGGCCGTGGATCGCACGCGGACTGGGTTGATGGGCGAGACATTGTTCCTCGGGCACCGCGTGCCCTTTCCGCCCAATCGCGGCGACAAGATCCGCTCGCACCACCTGCTCAAGGCGCTGGCGCGGCGGGGGCCGGTCCATGTCGGCACCTTTGGCGAGAGCGGGGCGGACATGGCGCAGAAGCCCGCATTGGCCGAACTGGCGCGCACGCATGCGCTTGTCCGGCGGAGCAAGCCGCTCCCGCTCGCCGGGCTCGAAGCGCTGTGGCAACGCCGCCCGGTCAGCCTCAGCGCGTTCGATCACGCGGCGATGCATCGTTACGTCGCCAAGACGCTGGGCAACCATCCGATCGATACGATTTTCGTGTTCTCGGGGCAGATGGGCCAGTATGTGCCCGCGACTTTCGCGGGAAGGGTGATCGTCGATCTGTGCGACGTCGATAGCGCCAAGTTCGATGCCTATGCCGATGCCGGGAACCGCAAATGGCTCAACCGGCGCGAAGCGCGGCTGCTCGCACTGGAAGAGGAACGTCTTGCCGCGCGGGCGGACACGACGCTGTTGATCAGCGAAGCGGAAGCGCAGCTTTTTGCGTCACGCCTCCGCCAGCCCAGCTCTGCGCGGCTACGAGCCCTTGGCAATGGCATCGATGCGAGCTTCTTCGATCCCGCGCATGTTTCGGCGCAATCCGATCTGGAGGAGGGCGATGGCCCCCAGATCGTGTTCACCGGGCAGATGGATTACGCGCCCAATATCGCGGCGGCGCTTTGGATGATCGACGAAATCATGCCGCGTTTGCGCCGCGCGCATGCGCGGGCGCGGTTCCATGTCGTGGGACGATCACCAAGCCGCGGCCTGAGAGAGAAGCACGGTGACCATGGCGCGCGGATCTGGGGCGAGGTGCCCGATGTGCGACCGTTCCTAAAGTCCGCCGACATCGTGGTCGCGCCGTTGCTGATCGCGCGCGGCGTCCAGAACAAGGTTCTCGAAGCAATGGCGATGGCCCGCCCCGTAGTCCTCACCCCCGGCGCGGCTACCGGCATCGACGCCGAGGACGGCAACCACTTCGCGGTCGCCCCGGCCGATCCCGAAGCAATTGTCGCACGGATCGATGCTCTGGTCGCCGACACTGGCATGGCCGAAACCATGGGTGCGGCCGCGCGCCGTTTCGTGGTCGAGCATATGGGTTGGGAGGCTGTCGCCGATCAACTCGGCGCCGTGCTCGACCAGCCACGGGACGCCTGCGATGCCGCCTGAGAACCCGGTAGAAAGACGTCTTGCGCCCCTGTTGTGGCTGGGCGTGGCCGCGATTGCGCTGTTCGCGCTGACATTTGCCGAATGGCGCGCGATGGCGCACCAGTGGTGGAATATCGACACCTACAGTCACATCCTGCTGGTCCCACCGATCATCGGTTGGGTCGCATGGATCCGGCGAGAGGAAATCGCACGTGCGGGGCTGCGCGGCTGGTGGCCCGGTGTGGCCTGGACATTGCTCGGCCTGTCATGCTGGGCGCTGGGGCGGGCGCTGGAGATCAATACCATCGCGCAGGGCGGGGCGGTGGTCGCGCTGCAGGGCGCCGTACTCGCTTTGCTGGGCCTACGCGCGGGGATCGTCTTGGCGTTTCCGCTTGCCTATGCCCTCATGCTCGTCCCGTTCGGCGACGAGATCATTCCCCCGCTGCAGATGATCACTGCCGAAATTGCCACCGTGATGACCCGGTGGAGCGGGATCGAGATGGTCGCCGACGGTATCCTTATCAATACACCCGCAGGACTGTTCATCGTTGCGGAGGAGTGCTCGGGGGTGAAATTCCTGATCGCCATGGTGGCGCTCGGCATCCTCGTCGCGCATACCTGTTTTTCGAGTTGGCATCGCCGGGCGTGGTTTCTCTTCGCCTGCGTCGTCGTTCCGGTCATCGCCAATGGTATCCGCGCCTGGGCGACGATCTTCATCGCCCAATATGTCGGCGCCGAAGCCGCGGGCGGGTTCGACCATATCGTCTATGGCTGGTTCTTCTTCGCGCTGGTGCTGGCACTGGTTCTGGGGGTGGCCTGGCGGTGGTTCGAGCGCGAGCCCGAGGAGGCCGGCTGGAGCGCGGACGAGATTGCGACAATGCGCTGGGTGGAACAATGGGAAGGACGTTCACCTGCCCCGGCAACTATCGGGATTGCGACGCTGCTGGCTGCGGGTTCCTTTGCCGTGTTTGCGCAGTTGGTCTAGGCAACGGCTCATGTGCGGGATCGCCGGGATTTTCCATTACGAGACGGTGAAGCCGGTCGACCGGAAGCGGGTCGAACGGATGACCGATGCCATCGCGCATCGCGGGCCTGACGGCAGCGGCGTCTGGACCGCCCCGGGTATCGGGTTGGGGCACCGGCGGTTGTCGATCATCGACCTGGCGGGTTCGCCGCAGCCGATGCACTCTGCCGACGAACGCGCGGTCATCGTCTTCAACGGCGAGATCTACAACTATCGCGAATTGCGGCGCGAACTCGCGCAGGGCGGGGCGGTGTTCCGCACCGATGGGGATACAGAGGTCATCCTTGCAGCCTGGCAGAAATGGGGACCCGATTGCCTGCGCCGGCTCGACGGCATGTTCGCCTTTGCGCTCTACGACTGCACCGCACGCCGGCTTTTCCTCGCGCGCGATCGGTTCGGCGTAAAACCGCTCTACCTCGCGCGGCTCGAAGGCGGCGCACTGGCCTTCGCCAGCGAACTGAAAGGCCTGCTTGCCAATCCCCTGCTGCGCCGGAAGATCGATCCACTCGCAATCGAAGACTACATGACATGGGGATATGTTCCCGATCATCGTTCGATCCTGCAGGGCGTCGAGAAACTCCCTGCCGGGTATTTCATGCTGCTCGAACACGGACGCCAACCGGGTCCGCCACAGCAATGGTGGGACATCAGCTTCGAGCGGCGCGAGAAGGGGAGCACGCAGGATCTTTCCGCGCAGCTCCTGCACCTGATGCGCGAAGGCGTGACCAGCAGGATGGTCGCCGACGTGCCGCTCGGTGCCTTTCTCTCGGGCGGCGTCGACAGCTCCTCGGTCGTTGCGCTGATGAGCGAGGCCAGCACAGCGCCGGTGACCAGTTGCTCGATCGGTTTCGATGTCGCGAGCGTCGATGAAACGCAATACGCGCGGCAGGTTGCCGGACTGTTCGACACCGACCATCACGAACGTATCGTCTCGGCCGACCAGTTCGGCGAGATCGACCGTATCGCGGCAATCTTCGACGAGCCCTTTGCCGATGCCAGCGCCATGCCGACGCTGCGGGTATGCGAACTCGCGCGCGAGCATGTGACAGTGGCGTTATCGGGTGACGGTGCCGACGAGGCTTTTGCCGGATATCGCCGCCAACTGTTCCATGCGCGCGAGGAACAGGCCCGTTCGGTGCTGCCCGCGGCGCTGCGCCAGCCGGTGTTTGGCGCGCTTGGGCGAATCTGGCCGAAGGCCGACTGGGCACCGCGCCCGCTGCGTGCGAAATCCACCTTCCTGTCGCTCGCCGAGAATGGCGAGGCAGGCTATGCGCGGGCGCTGTCGATCCTCTCCCCCGAGCAGCGCCAGCGGCTCTATGGTGCGACGCTGCTGCGCGAACGGGGCGACTACCGGGCAGAGCAACCGTTCGAGAAACTTATGCGCGAAGCTCCCGCGCGTAGCGGCTTGGACCGGGCGCAATATGCCGATCTGAAGTTCTGGCTACCCGGAGACATCCTGACCAAGACCGACCGTACCAGCATGGCGGTTGGTCTGGAGGCGCGCGAGCCGTTGCTCGACCATCGGCTCGTCGAATTCGGGGCACGGCTTTCGCATGGCCAGCGTCTGCGCGGGACCACGGGCAAATGGCTGGTCAAGCACACGATGCAGCGATACCTGCCCGACGACATACTCTATCGTTCGAAACAGGGTTTCGTGACGCCCGTGTCGCAATGGCTGCGCGGACCGCTTGCTTCCGAAGCCCGCGCTGTCGCCGCAAGCGAGGTGCTGGTGGGTAGCGGATGGTTCGCCCGCAAGGCCCTGGCGCGCCTTGCGGACGACCACATTTCCGGTCGCAGCGATCACGGACGTGTGCTTTGGCAGTTGCTGATGCTCGAACGTTCGCTGCGACAGCTGAAGCCGAGCGCCTAGCGCGCGTCGACCAGCACGACCTCGGCATCGTCGAGAGCTTCGACCGAGATCTCGCTTTCGCCCGTCACCGCGATCCCGTCGCGCGGCTGTGCCTCGACCCCGTTCACGCGGACGCGGCCCGTCGGTGCGACGAGATATTGGTGACGGTCGGGCGAAGTGGTCCAGACCGCCGTCTGACCGGTCGAGAGCGTGGTTGCCGCGACCTTGGCGTCGGTGCGGATAGGCAGTGCGTCGTCGACATCAGGCGTGCCGCTAGCGAGCACTTCGAAACCGCCTTCGCGCGTGGCTTTGGGAAAGGCGCGCTGCCCCCATCCGGGTTTGTCGCCAGTCCGGTCAGGAATGATCCAGATCTGGAACAGCGTGGTTTGCTCGTCCTCGAGATTATATTCGGCATGGGTGATTCCCGTGCCCGCGCTCATCACCTGCACGTCGCCCGCAGCGGTGCGGCCCTCGTTGCCGAGGCTGTCGCGGTGGCTGATCGCGCCGCTGCGCACGAAAGTGACGATTTCCATGTCGCGATGCGGATGAGGAGGAAAGCTGCTCTGCGCCGCTATCGTGTCGTCATTCCACACGCGGATATTGCCCCAACCCATCCGCTCGGGGTCATGGTAATTGGCGAAGCTGAAATGGTGCCGTGCATCGAGCCAGCCGTGGTCGGCGTGGCCCAGGGTATCGAAGGGTCGGATATCGATCATGGTTCAGTCTCACATCGGCGGGGTGTTGACGCCGGTATGCGTGTGATGTGGGAGTGGCCCGAAAGCCGTCAAGAAACACCGATGTAACTGCCTTGCGGCCCCGCTATCCGGCGCCGTGACCCCGCGCCATGTAGTCCGCGCTCTGCATTTCCTTGAGCCGGCTGACCGTGCGCTCGAACTCGAACGCGCCGTCGCCGGCGGTGTAGAGGTCTTCCGGTTCGGCCGCCGCGGTGACGAACAGCTTGACGCCGTTTTCGTAGAGTGCGTCGATGAGCTTGGTGAAGCGGATCGCCTCGTTGCGGTTGTCAGGCGACATGGCGGGTACGCCGACCACGATTACCGTGTGGTAGGCATGCGCGATCGCCAGATAATCCGCCGCTCCGCGGTTCTCGCCGCACAGCCGCTTGAAGCTGAACACGCCCACGCCCTTGAGACTCTTGGGCACGTGGATCGTCCGTCCGCCGCCCAGTTCCAGTTCGGCGCTGGGAACATGCGCCGCATCCTCGGGCGCGTAGTCGGTTAGCCGGAAGAAAGCCTCGCGCACCTGTGCTGTCGCCTTGTCGCCCAGCGGTGCGTGCCACGTCTCGATATCGCCCAGACGGTCGAGCCGGTAATCGGTCGGACCGTTGAGCGGCAGCACGTCCATTTCGGCTTCGACGAGATCGATGAACGGGAGGAACAGGGAGCGGTTGAGCCCGTCCTTGTAGAGATCATGCGGTGGGCGGTTGCTGGTGGTGACCACGGTCACGCCCTCATCACGGATCAGCGCAGTGAAGAGCCGCGCCATGATCGCCGCGTCGGCGGTGTTGTTCACAACCATCTCGTCGAAGGCGAGGCAGCGGACATCGGCGGCGATGTCGCGCGCGACCTTGCCGGTGGGATCGCCGGGATCGCTTTCCCGCCGCTCGCGCATGCGCCGGTCAACCTCGAGCATGAACTCGTGAAAATGCGCGCGGCGTTTCTCGGCGATCCCCAGCGTCTCGACGAAGAGGTCCATCAGCATCGACTTGCCGCGCCCGACGCCGCCCCACATGTAGACCCCCTCGGGCCGTGCCTTCTTCGGCTTGAACAGCTGCGCCAGCAGCCCGCCCGAGGTGTCCGCCTCGAGTTCCTTCTGCAGCTGGTCGAGCCGCTGAGCGGCACGGCGCTGGTCGGGATCCGCCTGCAGCTCGCCCGCCGAGACGAGCCGCTCGTAGCGGGCGAGCATCCCCGTCACGCCGCAGCGCGGGGCTTGATCTTCTTCACGATGCCCGAAAAGCTGGCGACCGCGTGGTCTTCCTGGACCACCGTGCCGCGCACGAACACCATGCTGCCCGTCTCGCGGACGATCTCGCATACCGCGTCGAGCGGCATGTCGGGCTTGCCGCCGCCCACGAACTGGGTCGACAGCTCGACCGTCACCGACGGGCCGGCATTGCCGCTGCCGATGTTGTGCATGGTGGTGAACAGCGAAATGTCGATCAGCGAAAGCGTCACCGCGCCGTGGATGATGCCCTGCAGGTTCTGGTGACGCCGTTCGGGAAACATGCGCAGCCGCGCCTTGCCGTCGTCGTCGACACGGGTGATGAGCTTGCCCATCACCGCGCCGTTGAACAGCGTCTCGTCCTTGAGATTCCAATGGCGCCAGCCCGGATTATCCGGGTCGGGGCCATGGTCGAAAACGTCGTCGCGCAGCGCCACTAGACAGGTCTTTAGATCGCGCGTTCGGCGATCATCTTCTTGGTTTCGGCGATTGCCTTGGCGGGGCTGAGGCCCTTGGGGCAGACATTCGCACAGTTCATGATGGTGTGGCAGCGATAGAGGCGGAAGGGGTCTTCCAACTGGTCGAGCCGTTCACCGGTCATCTCGTCTCGGCTGTCGGCCAGCCAGCGATAGGCCTGCAGCAGGATGGCGGGGCCGAGGAACTTGTCCGAATTCCACCAATAGCTGGGGCAGGCGGTCGAGCAGCAGGCGCACAGGATACATTCGTAGAGGCCATCGAGCTGCTCGCGCTGTTCGGGCGACTGCAGCCGTTCCTTGCCGCTCGGCGTAGTCGAAACGGTCTGCAACCAGGGACGGATGCTGGCGTATTGCGCATAGAAATGCGTGAAGTCGGGCACGAGGTCCTTGATCACGTCCATGCTCGGCAGCGGAGTGATGCGGATTTCACCCTTGAGATCTTCGATCGCTGTGGTGCAGGCGAGACCGTTCTTGCCGTTGAGATTCATCGAGCACGAACCGCAGATCCCTTCGCGGCACGAACGGCGGAAGGTGAGCGTGGGGTCGATTTCGTTCTTGATCTTGAACAGTGCATCCAGGACCATCGGGCCGCAATCGTCGAGATCGAGCTCGAACGTATCGTAACGCGGGTTCTCGCCGCTATCGGGATCGTAGCGATAGATCTTGAATTTGCGGATGCGCGAACCGCCCTCGGCCTTGTGGGTACGGCTCTTGCCGGTGATCTTCGAATTCTTGGGAAGGGTGAAGGTCGCCATTACGCTATCGGTCCTGTTGCTTTGCGAAACCCATCTAGCGGTTCGCGCGATGCGCGCAAGGCCGAGTGTGACGCAAATCCTGCAATGCCGTTGCGACGGGATGGAACACAGCCGAGCCACGCCAGCACGAAAACCTGTCCCGCTGCGAAACCTTCGCAAACCGAAGGAAATGCTGGGGAACCTGCGAGTGCCTTCGCGGGTCTAATGGGGCAGGATGGATAGCGGAAACAGTTTTCGGCGTGCCGCGCTGTTCGGTTCCAGCGGCGGAATCGGGGCCGCGCTGTGCACGGCGCTCGCCGATCGCGATGTCGAAGTATGGGCGGGCAGCCGCGCAGGCCTGTCTCCCGATCC
>Ga0163108_10002881_pt1 | contig 12344 bp, 7 predicted proteins | sample Fk1155metaG_FD_109644 | JGI IMG/M metagenome (GOLD analysis project Ga0163108, IMG submission 109644) | Marine microbial communities from the Central Pacific Ocean - Fk160115 155m metaG | ecosystem: Environmental > Aquatic > Marine > Oceanic > Photic zone | place: The Central Pacific Ocean...
GAGAGCTGAAGTGAGCTCTTTTTTCATATCTCTGTAGGTATGCAGTGCACGGGTAACATCGTAAGTGGAGTAAGATACATAATCTACATTTGTATAGGGCAGCACATGGGAAGCAACAGTGACCAAATCTTCCTTATTTGCTGTATTGGTGAGCGCTATTTCAGCGTAATGCCACACATCTACTCCAGTATAATCCGTAGCAGCTTTAGCATCATCGATGGCTCTCTGACGGATATTATACCAATCAATCATACCTTTTACAGCAGCGGCAGGAACAGGTTTTGAGATATCGAAATGGTAGTAAAGATGCCAGTCCCCTTCCCAATTACCCAGGTAAAATAGTTTGCCTGTATTGGAATACGCAGACAACAGGTAGGTGGTCAGATCGTATAGCTGCTGGTATTCATTATCGGCTTCTTCTTGAGTCAATCCATTATAAAATACTGCAGGTACAGGATCAACAGGATATACCCATAAGTGATAGTAGGTGAAATCCATGTCCAACACTTTTTGAAATGATGGTTCTTCCCGAGCTATATCGACCAATGATGAAAATTCACCCTTCATATCCGAAAACTTATTCATGGCTAACGCAGTTTTCAGGATATTGGATCCCATGTTGTAAATAGCCTGTGCTGTTTCTACCAATTCTGTTTGATCGGTGAATTGATAGCTGGGAGCAAAAGTCTGAGTGCCCAATATATAATTAAAGGTTTCTACCTCATGCGAATAAATGATGGTTTTTTCTTGAGACACTACATTTGAAAAACTTCCCAAGAGTAAAAAAAGTAAAATCCACTTCTTCCTGTCAATGGAAACAACACTATTATACATAATAAGACCTTTTCGCCTAACGGAGCAGGGTGACTTTCTGCGTATGGTTCTGACTACCTGTTGAAAGATGAATAAAGTAAATCCCGTTTGATACCGAACGACCGTTTGAATCCACACCCTTCCAGATCATAACATGTTTTCCGGGCTCCATTCTTTTTTCGTCAACCAAGCGAATAATTTCCCTTCCCAAGACATCGTAGATTCTTAAAGTTATCACTGTTGGACTATCCAGTTGGAACGAGATTCGGTTGGACGGATTGAAGGGATTTGGATAGCTTGGGTGCAATGTGATATCATCAGGAATAATTGCTTGGTTGACTTCTCCAATAGTCAATTCGTATTGCGAAAGGAAATCGGAACCGGCCTGACCAAATTCAAACCTGGGTGGCTGGGAACCATTGGCTTGTTCGTAATCGATAACATAGGTCTGTGCCCAATCAAAAAAATCATGATACAAATGATAGACCGGCTGTTTTTGATTTTCATCATCAATCATCCAATATCCGCACTGTACACCATTTACCACTTCATTATTATAGAACTCCCAATACATTACAAAGGGTGCTTCCCATTCAAGCCCAGCCTGGCAGACATATTTGCTATATAGCATTTGCTCAAATGACGAAAACTCTGATCCACAAGCAGTATTATATCCATACTCATCAATCCAGATTCGTTTGCCTGTAATGCCTTCTTTATCTGGTAGTTTTGACTCAATAAAATCCAAAGCATCAAAAACATCATCTCTCATTATCTCGTACCCTTTACGGGCTTTCGTGGTTTCATAACTGGAATAAGATACAAAATCCACATTTGTATTCGGAATGATACTGTTTGTCATGCAAACATATTCAGGGTGGTTAATAGCGTAGTTTACCAGGTTGACACAGGCATAATGAAATACGTTTACTGAATCGTGGATTACTGAATTTTTTGCATCATCTACCGCTTGCTGCCTAGTATTTAGCCAGCTCGTCATAGCATCAACTCTTTCCTGTGGTGGTGTATTGTATGGATTCCAATTTTGTCCACCAAAATTGAAAAGGTCCCAGTCTCCTTCCCAGTTCCCCAGATAAAATTCTTTTCCGGTCCCTGAAAACTCCGTAAGAAGGTATTCAGCTATATCATATATTCTGTAATACTCAAGTATACTATCTGCAGCAGAAAAGTTATTATCATCCCAAGGCCGAACCCAGTCGCCAGAACCATAACACCAGAAATGATAATACTTGAAATCCATATTCAAAACTGTATTAAAAGATGGTTCCAACTCAAGAAGCTGCTGGGGGGTATAGTCATGATTCCCAATATCAAAATATCCCATCGGTCCCAAATGCATTTTGATAATATTGGATCCCATGGACCTTATCCTGACAGCAGTCTCAATGAGGCTCGATTCATCGCCAAATTTGTATCCTGGGTTAATCGTTTGTACTCCAATGGCATAATTGAAATGATCGGATAGAGTATCCACTTCAAAGGATAGAGATCGATAGAAAAAATTCAAGGAATCAACAAGAATGGCTCCACCTCCACTGGCTGATGATGGAACGTCCATACCAATTCTTAGATTGATCTCAGATGTTTCTAGGGTAACAGGTGCTGAAACCTGCACACGAAACCATGTATTATTAGGACTAGCAGCTGAAAGTATATCAGAGCGATGAGTTATGATATCTCCATTGGTCTGCTGGTCAATCTGGATCCAGAAACTAGATTCTTCAGATATCACTGAAGAGGTTGGCATATAGAACCACCCAGAAAAAACAGCATCTTTCAAATGCTGAAATTCTGATAATGTCTGGTAGACTTCTATTGTACCATCAGCAGGAAGAGGGTTTTCTGAAATCTTCAATGCCTGTGCTCCATGCATGGCGATAGAATCTGTAATAACCACATTATCAGAGTGGTTGGAATCCCAATTCAAAAGACCATCTTCAAAACTATAATTTTCTAATTCAGGTGGCGGAAAATATTCCAGCTTGAGATCATCAAAATAGATAGTCCCTGCATTATTTTGATATGTATTGAACCATTTAAACCCCACATTGAGATGGGCAGCAGAAGTGGGGCAGGTATCAAATGCTTCAAAATAATACCATTGATCCAATGAGTCTTCGTGTGTAAGAGGTTCAGAATACACTTGATTTATTGCATTCCAACCTGCATCTCTAAAGGATATTTCCAATACTCCAATCTGTCCATCCAATAAGGGATCTGAAGATTGATGCATAATATATCCACTGACCTTATAGGGCCTGTCTGCTATAAAATTGTGTTCAGAACCATTTGATAGTGACTGGTAGATGGCAACACCATCTCCACTGACAGCAAGACTATAATCACCCGTATGAGCAATTGTATTCGATAACGAAATACCATCATGCATTGATTCCCAGAAACTCCAACCAGATACATTTCCATTTTCAAATCCAGGATTTGTAAGAGAGACTTCTTCCTGTGCAAAAATCATTTTATTTAAAAAAATAAGGATTAAAAGGTAAAAGATATGTTTCATGTCTTAAATGATGCTCTTTTTAAGCTGGGCACGACAATAAATATTTCAACAAACTCTTCATGCTGCATGTAGCTAATCCAATATATTTATCTGCCCCTCCATAATATACATAAACCAAATCATTCTTTACGGCCATCCCACAGGGGAATATAACTCCGTTATAGAATCCTTCCAGTTCATACCATTCTTCTGGCTCTAACAACCAATCTGGTGTACGGTGCAGTACAATGGATGGGTCACTTAAATCAAGTAGTAATGCTCCAATACGATATTTATCATCCGGACCAACCGCATGATAAAGCGTTAACCACCCTCTTTCTGTCTTAATCGGCGGTGTATTACCGCCCAGTTTATTTTCCCAATTATATTTTGGCTTAATAAGAATCTTACTGTTGCCCATATTCAACCAATCATCTCCTTCTGCAATCCAGATGGTTGGGTATTCAATCCCATAGGCTTCACCAATCCAAGACATAGGACGGTGCAGCATCAAATATTTACCATTAATCTTTTCTGGGAATAAAATAACATCACGATCATCTACCATGGGATCGGTCAAGCAACCCACTCTTTGAAATATTTTTAAATCTTTAGTAACTGCTAGGTAACTGCGGGTCAAATTATTCTTAAGAGCTATTGGAATATTTTCTCTTGAGTTAAACGGATTCAATAATTGCAGACTGTCATCATCTAACCAATATTTCCCTGGAGGGAAAGGACGGGCGGCATAGGTAATATAATAATAACCATTCATTTTTATGATACGCGGGTCTTCAATACAGCCACCATCTGGGCCATTTTCAGATGGACTTAAAACAGGCTCATCTGACACACGTTTAAATTTGATTCCATCTTTACTTTTTGCTAATCCTAAATGGATTATATGTTCATCATCATTACCGGCTGCCCTGTAGAGAAGCAAAAACTCATCCTTGTTTTCATCATACCAAGCACCTGGATTGGTTGTGACCAGTGACTCCCAGCTGTTTTCCGGATTGGGTGACAGTATAGGATTCTCATTATACTTTTCCAGTTTCATGGTTTTAATAAATTTTTCATGTATATCAAAAAGTGATTTTTACGTACTGTATTCTAAATCGGATTTTCAGAATCCAACTATGGTCTATTTTCAGCCGGTGGAAGATTTTTATACCAGAATTGGTACAATCCTCCTACACTTACCAAAAAAATTAGAACGGCAAACATTAGAGCATTAAAATTATGGATCAAGAATAAAACCGGTATCATGAACATGGACACGATCCAGAAAAAAGCAAACGGAAGTGCTATCAAGTCATTGCGTGATTCCGTTTTCATTTGCTTTTTGGTTTCCTCGCTAACTACACTCTCCAGTGGACCCCAAAACCCAAACGGCCGGGTTATTCTATAAAAATTATCAAGAGTATTTCTGTCTGTGGGCTTGCCAAGGAAAGTTCCAATGATTGCTGCAATAAGAGAAATCAGTGTTAAACTTAAAAATTGCCATTGTTCAGGTAAACCGGACCAGAAAACACGCTGCAGGATTGCACTACCGACACCAACAATCATCCCTGCTGCAAATCCGCTGCCGTTAAAACGCCACCAGTATAAACGCAATACAGTTGGCACTGCCAAGCCAGACCACAGGCCCATCATAATCCAGCCCCATAAATCGTTAATACTTTTGCCGGTGTAACCCATAAAAAACGCGGCACTAACCAGCAGGATTGTAAACGTGTAAATAGCGCCTAGTAGTTCTGACCGACTGGCATCCGGGCGTAAATATCGTTTATAAATATCGAGTGTAAAAAATGCTGTAGCTCGGTTCAATGTCATATCAAAGGTCGACATTGTAGCGGCAAACAGGGTGACCAGGATTAAACCACGGATACCGACAGGTACTGCAAACATTAACACGGCAGGAAGAATACGTTCGGCATTAACAGTACCTTCATAACTTAATAAACTTAGTTTATCAGCCCAGTTCGATCCTAAAATATCCTGTAAACCATTTATTAACTCGGAAGGATAATTAGATGGAGTATAAGAAATGCCCGCCAGTACATCTGGCCAACGGCTTTTATCAATATCACCTAAATGGGTTATAATTAAAGCTTGAGCCTGTGCCAAACTCCCTAAGTCCGGAAATAAATCCTGTACAAGATACAGTCCCATTATAGCAACCCCGGTCATCATAAACCAGCGGGAACTCATTAGGGTTGCCCATAAACATGTCAGTTTTCCGCAATCACGTTCATCCCTGGCAGCAAAATAATGCGGCTCAAATCCGGAGCCAAAACCGGATACAATATTTTTCAAAACCAAAAACATGGTAAACATCATTAATGTCTCATACACTTCATATCCCCTTGGCATTTCCGCTAACATCTGAGGAAAAGCTGTACCCCATTCTTTTAACCCGGATAAATCCTGAGCCATGTTTATAAAGCTGACACTATCATCTACCTTAAAAAATGCGGTTACAGAAATGAAAATAATACCAACAATGATCAAAGCAGTCTGAAACAGATCGCTGAATACCACACCATAGAAACCGGACATCATGGTATATATTGTAGCTATACCAATCATTATAAGTGAGCAGATGAGTGGACTTAAGGGAATAAACATCGATGCAAACAACCCAACACCTTTTACCATATAACCGAGCATTCCAACGGCAAAAATAAGCTGTGACACTGCAAAACTTATGCGAGCAAAATTCCCACCAAGTCCTTCTCCAAATCGAAATGACATCCATTCAGCACCTGTCATGCAATTAGATCGGCGATGCCATTTACCTGTCCATATCATCATAAAAATAAGTGAAAGATTAGCGCCGCCTCTAAACTCAATAAACAATCCCCGAGGACCCAACAAATAAATCAATGATATAATCAGCATGGTTCCGGCAACATCCAGTGACCAGCCCATACCCGTAACTCCCAACATCCACCAGGGTAGTTTTTTATCAGCTAAAAAATAACTTTCCAATCCTTCTGACGCACGTCGCCGCAAATAGAGACCAATCCCGATTAAAACAGCAAAATATGCCAAGAATATGGCATAATCCAGTGTGCCCAGGAATTTCAAATTATTTTTCCTTTTTTAATAATTTCTATTTTATTGAATGACTATTGGTTAACCTGTTTTTATAGAAAATATAATTAGACAGGCTAGCATGGCAAAAAATACAGAAAATCATCTTTCGATCCGAAATTTAACCGAATTTTTTATTATCACATCTCCTGAACTGGCAATGCTGTATTGCGATTGAATCGGCGCACCCACTGCTGCAGGCTTCCCATTTTTTCAATCGTCACACTATACACCCCAAAAGACTGTTCTACTGTCCCCCTTATGATAAATAGTGTTTCCCAGTGGAGCAGGTCGCCATATTCTTTAAAGACATCCGGAAACAAAACACATTCATAGATATCGGTTTCGTCCTCTAAGGTTAGGAATTCCATAGGTTCAGATTGGCGTGTCACAGACTCCTTGCGGGTGATATAAACTCCGATCAGGTAGATAGACTGACCAAAATAATGTGGAATATCCCTGGCATATTTGATCCGCTGGCTGAGTAGATAGCGATATCTGGCCACTGGATGAACAGACAGGGGATAGCCGAATGTTTCCAGTTCCAGCCGATATGTATCATCCGCTGTCAGTTCCCGCTTTACAGGAGCGGTACTGAGCGGTTCCCGCACCCCATTTTGCAGATAAAATCCGGCCACTCGGTAGGCCAGTTCCTGATGAACCATTTGCGATGCCAGGCTTCTGAAACAACCGGCATTAGTCAGAGCCATCGCATCTGCCAGATCCAGATCAACTCTAGATAGAAAATCATCCAATGAGTCAAATTCACCCGCCTTCCGCTCATCTAAAATCATATCCACTGCTTTCTGCTGCAGACCTTTAATACTCATGAATCCCATCCGAATTTTATTCTTTTGACCGTTCCACTGCCGATGACTCCGATTGACATCCGGCGACAGAATCTGAATCCCAAATCTCCGAGCTTCATTCATGTAGGCGTAGGATGAATAGAATCCGCCCTGGTTAGAAATCACCGCCGCCAAAAATTCCGCCGGAAAATGGGCCTTAAGATAAGCACAGGTAAAGGACAGCATGGCGTAGGATGCGGAATGGGGTTTACAGAAAGAATAGCCCACAAAAGAAGTGATCATATCCCATACATCCTTGATCATATTGAGCGAATAGCCTCGATGGAGTGATCCTTTCGTAAATTTTTTTTCCCATGAAAGGATCAAATGCTTCATGGAATCCCGACTCATGGTTTTTCGGAGTGCTTCCGCTTCTGCATAGCCCAGTCCCGCCATGGTCATGGCTGCCATGGATACTTGCTCTTCGTAAACCATAATACCGTAACTCTCCGCTAGAAAATCCAGATCACGATGAATCAATTCCCATTCTGCTCCGTGTATTCTGGACAGCATCACATTGGTAAACCGATTTGCCGCCGGGCGAATGATCGATGAATAGATCACCACATGCTCGAAATCCACCACACCGGCTTTGGCAAGGAGTTGTCGTGTGGCCGGACTTTCGATGTAAAAAACACCCATGGTATTCCCCGCTTTCATGAGTTGTTCTGTCTTTTCATCACCCACAGGCTGGATCTGGTGGTAATCAACATGCTTACTCTGAGATGCCATCTCGCCATAATTCAGATTCACCTGCCGGATTGTATCTCGAACCACTGCCAGGCTCCGGTTTCCCAGAAGATCAATTTTCAACAATCCAGAATCTTCCACTTGATCTTTTTCCCATTCCACGATCTGCACACCCTTTGGTGCCGTGAGCACCGGAACGTATTTCCGGATCTCATCCGGCACGATCACCATCCCTCCGGGATGGACCGATGGATGACGGAACACACCCACGATCTTTTCACTCTCTTTTAACACACGGATTAATGTATCATCCAGGTCCACATTGGCAAAGCGGGGATCGGTACGAACCCAGTGTTCCAGATCTCTTCGGGATGCATACCAGCCGATACGCTTGGTGATGCTTTTGATCTCTTCATTGGAGAGTCCGTATACTTTCCCTACTTCCCGGATGGCAGACCGCGGTTTCAAAAACACCTGGCTGGCCACCATCGCTGTACGCTCGTTACCGTATTTTTGAAACACGTAGTCCAAAATGTTGTCCCGTTCATCCCAAGGAAAATCCACATCAATATCAGGCATATTCTCCCGTTCCGGATGGATGAATCTCTCAAACTGAAGTGTGTACCGCAGCGGATCTACTTGTGTGATAAATAAACAATAACTCACAATAGATGCGGCAGCAGAGCCTCGGCCGATAGTGGCACGGGTCTTGTTTACAATATCCTGAACAATGAGAAAATAGGGCGCGAACCCTTTCTGGGTGATGATGCCCAATTCATATTCGATTCGGCAGCGTGTCGTTTCATCGATCCCGCCATAACGCACCTGAGCGCCGACATAAACCTTATCTCTCAACTTTCTGTTGGAGTGATGGGTGTCTTTTAATGACAGTCCCGGAAAGATTGTGTTGATGAACGACCAGTTTGTTTTGCAACGGTCCGCCAAATAGCGACTGTTATTCAAAGCATCTAGACTGTTAGGAAAGAGTTTTACCATCTCTGCTTCACTGCGAAACCAGTGCTGATGCGATTTATATTCCGTTATATCCAACTGTTCCAGCGTGGTATTATTCTCTATGGCTCGAAGTGTAACATGGGCGTTGTGGTCGCTTTGTGACCTGAAATAGATATCTCCTGTAGCCACCACTTCCAGTTTTAATGTTTGAGCTAGTTGATGTACGAATGATTCCTGAATACCCGGCCGTAATTCCACAAATAAGTGGGTATCTGGGATGAATTCGATCAACTTGTTTAATGTAGGCTCATGGTGGGATAAAACAAATAATCCGGAGCATCTTTTTTTTAAAATATCCACCACCGATTGCTCAAGATCATCGTGGACAGCAGAGACGGCTCGACACATATTCTCATAGCCGTATTGGTTCTCTACCAAGAGAATGGCTTCATCTTTTTCAGTGATCAAATTCGTGCCGGAAATGGGCAGGATTCGTGCATCTTTGCAATGCTGCACAAAACGGATAAAACCCCACATCCCATTCACATCGGTCAGTGCCAGCGTATCCATCGCATATGATTTGGCCAGGTTCATCAGATCTGGTAATGATAAAAGCCCACGCATAGCAGAATAAACAGAATGAGTGTTTAAATGAATGAACATCAGATTCTTCCCAGGGCCTGAAATACATCAGCGGTCTGAAGACTTCGAACACCGTATTTCTGCCGCACTGTTTCTATGGCTTTGGATACAGCCATATTTCGACTCTCTTCTGTTACAAACAGGTTTCCCTGATTGACATAAGAATGAAAATTACTGGCATCTACTAAAATGGTGCGAATGCGATTTCGCCGTTCGTTAGCTCTGTCAAACAACTTTCTGAAAACAGTGATCACGGAATTATCATCAATGCCTGTAGTCTTGCCCATTCGGTGTCGCTGGTGTCCATCGGTATAATGTATCTCCAGTTTGACTCTGTCTGCTACTTCTCGACGCTTGCGCAGTTTGAATGCCACCTGTTCTGCCAGATCTTTTACCACTGCGTGGAGTACAGATTCATCATTGGTGTCTTCCGGAAGAACAGTTTGTTCTAAAATATGATCTTCAAGCTGCGGCGGCTTTACAACCGATGAATCTTTCCCCTGTACTTCCCGGGCCAGCTGAAGGGCATAGATACCAAAAAAAGTCCGAAATTCATCTGGCCGACCTGCCATAGACTGAATGTGATTTACCTGTTTAATCCACAGGAACCGAAGCAAGCGGTGCACAGGCCTTTCTTGTACTGTGGGCAGAACCAGTGGTTGTAAAGGCGCAAGAAATTGAGCTTCTGCTCCACTCTTAACTTCATGGACTGTTTCCGGTACAACAGATGTAACGATCCGGCTTACCAGTTTATTCACACTGATACCGACACGTCCCATAATACTGGTTTGTTCCTGAATACGCTGAATAATGGAAAGTCCCGTATTTTGTACATGGCCCCGAATAGCACGCATGCCATTCATATCCAGGAAAAATTCACCCACACCTTGAGGTTCCACAACAGGTGTAAACATGGACACGGTCTGATATATATATTGATTAATCTGGGCATAAAGGGATCGGTTATAGGGCAGTAATTGCACACCGTGGCTTATTTTTCTTACCACAGAAACTTTCATGCCAGGGAATAATCCTTCATCTTCTGCTTCAGGAGATAGGAATACCACTGTACCGCTTGGATGGTGAGATGAAATAATGGCCACCGGACGTGTTTTCAAAACAGGGTCCATGATCCGCTCAGCCTGGAGCTCCATGTTTTTAAGACGTATATGAAAAACGTCCCGTTCAATCACGAAGGCGTGCCTAGTTCAAATAATTCCGGAAGGAATAAAGAAGCACGCCGTTAATATGAAAATCGTCTTGGGAGTTAACTCTTATAACTGGGAAATCTGGATTACGGGGATGAAGCTCCACACCATTGGATTTAGGAACATAACATTTCAATGTGGCTTCACCATTGATCAGGGCTACCACAATCTGGCCAGAGCGGGCAGTTTTAGCTTTTCTGGCCACAATAAAATCTCCATCATGAATCTGCTCATCAATCATGGAGTCTCCTTTAACTTGCAAAACATAATGATCTGGATGCAGTAAAGATGGTGGGACATCCACCATTTCCGGGTTCTCCAATGCTTCGATGGGCTCACCGGCTGCGATCAGGCCCAACAGCGGCAAACAGGCTGTTGTAGTTGTGGCGTGCTCCTTGTGGCTTAAAGTGAGCGCCCGCTTGCCGTTGGGACCTTTTATACGGGATAAGTGACCTTCTTCTTCCAAGGTCTTTACATACCAGTTCACTGTCCCCAATGATTCGAATCCCAGACTGGCCATGATTTCCTCATAAGATGGAGACTGATCATGAATCAGTGTAAAACGCTGAATAAAATCCAGGAATCTTTTCAGTTTTGGAGACAGAGGTTTATTCATGATGTAATAGATAAATGTGTAATTGCTTTACCATCCCAGACAATGGAACGGGATGATGTTTGATGCGCATGATCATTGAGCCTGGCAACGGCACGAATCACCGCTAAAGATGTTTTCTTTTCAACTTGTTTTTTGAATCGATATTTCATTATAAAACTCTATGAATTAAATACTCGTAAGTTACTCGTAAGTATATTACAAAAGTTTTTAGTTTAATCCAAATAAAAAGCCCCTAAATACAGGGGCTTTTTATGAATTTGATGAAATGATTTTAAAGATTAAACAGATGTCCCCAGCCAGATTCCAATGCAAAATAAGACTCCTGTAATAAAGTGCATATTAATTGTACCGGCATTTGCAGGCTGTAGCAGGCGGTCGTCATAGTATTTATAAAGTATTTGGATCGCTTTCACACCAAAATAGGATGCCACAAGCGCGATCAAGGTCAGCATAGGAAAAGTTCCATTCAAAGCCATGACCACGATACTGATAAAAGCACCTGCTACCAACAAAACATAACCAATCCTAGCCTTTTCAGGGCCGAAGACAACAATCAAGGTATCCTTCCCTGTGGCTTTATCACCATCATGATCCGGAAATTCGTTTACATACACAATAGCGGCCACCAAGAAACCAATAGGTATACCTGCCAAAAATGCCTCTGGCAGCAGTTGCCCAGTCTGAACAAGTGTACTGCCCGCTACCATCAATGGACCAAAATTGAGCCCAATAAGTAATTCACCCAGCCCTTTCCTGGATGCGAATCGGAAAGGTGGAGCTGTGTAGAACAGACCTGATAGAAAACCAATCAGACCCAGCCACAAGATCGGCATCCCGGCCTTTTGAATGAGTGGAATACCTACAACCGCGCTCAGTGCAAAGGACACAATGGCCACTGTTAACATCCCTTTGGCTGTAATGAGTCCCATCTGAATACTGCGGCTTCCACCGGAAAA
>Ga0163108_10002883_pt1 | contig 12343 bp, 7 predicted proteins | sample Fk1155metaG_FD_109644 | JGI IMG/M metagenome (GOLD analysis project Ga0163108, IMG submission 109644) | Marine microbial communities from the Central Pacific Ocean - Fk160115 155m metaG | ecosystem: Environmental > Aquatic > Marine > Oceanic > Photic zone | place: The Central Pacific Ocean...
TCTGTTGTTCTTGCTAGTGAGCAAGAGGCAGCGATTCCTACGGTATATGCTTTAGAGCAGAACTATCCGAACCCGTTTAATCCATCTACGCAGATCCGATATGCACTACCGGAGGATGCTATGGTTACGATCTCGATCTATGACATGATGGGTAGGAAGGTACGAACCTTAGTCAGTCAGAGCATGTCCCCCGGCTATCATACCACGCTGTGGAACGCCACCAATGATAGAGATGAGCCGGTATCGGCAGGCTTGTATCTTTATACGATCCAAGCAGGGGGGTTCAGGCAGACAAAGAAGATGGTGCTGTTAAAATAAATTTCCTTGAAATTGTATAATTGATTTAAGATGTATATATTTAGTCCATGAAAATTACTCTAACACTAACGGCTATTGGTAGTCTAGCAGGTTTTGCTTATGCGTCTCTTGCAGGCTGTGACCCATCAGCATGTTTTGTTTCGTCTTCAGCCAGCACATCTACTGTTGTCGGAGCATTTGCAGGGCTGGTTGTAGCTCTACCAGTAAATCTAAGACTTAAAAAGAAATAAATAGTTTCCCACTTCTATCTAGGAATGGGACATCTATATCGTTCTAAGATCATCAGGAGCGGTCTCTAACAAGAGGCCCACCAACCGAGCCCCAAAGCTGCGGTGGTTAGTTCCGAAAAAAAGGAAGATGAGCCCATGAGGGAAAAAGATCAACCGCCTGAGATGGCGGTTTTTTCGTTTCAGGAGCTCTAACACATGTCTAAGAATTATAAATATTATAATTTTAAATAGGATAAAAAGATCCTAAAATAAGGGACAACATATATAATATTGTTGACACTTTTGAATGATGGTAAAATCAATAAACTCGTCACCAAACATTTGGCTGCGTCGCTTCTCAAAGGTGAACGTATTTTTTACGGTGTGTCTCATATTTATGGGCGCATTGGTGAAAAGCCATGAGGTAGGTCTTTCTGTACCAGATTGGCCAACAACTTATGGTAAAAATATGTTTGCCTTTCCACTTTCAGATATGGTCGGGGGTATATTTTATGAACACGGTCATCGTTTAGTGGCTACCGTTGTGGGTTTTTTCACCATGGTCCAGGCCATGTGGTTGGGTATTTCTGGTGCACCAGATTGGCTAAAAAAGTGTGGATATATATCTCTTCTACTGGTCCTTGTTCAGGGTCTCTTTGGAGGTATAACCGTTTTATTCTTTCTTCCCAAGTTTGTGTCTATCATACATGGTATTCTGGCTCAAACTTTTTTCATGATAATGATATTGATTGCATATGGTTTATCCATCGAACGGTCTGACCGTAGCTATGGTGGTGTATCCAGGAATATTCGTCAAGGAGCATTACTGATAGTGGGACTAGTGTACCTACAACTGGTCTTGGGTGCAATAGTCCGGCATACTGCATCGGGCATGGCTATCCCCGATTTTCCCACCATGGGAGGCATGTGGGCTCCTATCTTTTCTGAGATAATGATTAACAACGTGAATGATATGTTATTTGAGATGGATCTTGATATGGTCAATAGGGGACAGGTTATTTTACATTTTATTCATCGATTGGTTGCCACTGTGATCACATGTGTTGTTGTCTATATGTTTTATTCCTACCGATCAATAGTTAACGATAATCATATAATAAATAGAAATCTATTGTGGATAGTTGGTATCGTATTGGCTCAATTCACTTTGGGTGTTGCCACTGTACTATCAGAGCGATTACCTTATGTTGCTAGTTTACATGTTGTGACAGGAGCTGCCCTTCTTGGGACATGTACTTTGTTTCTTCTTCGCTGTTATCCGGTCAAAGGTTCTGACTAGATGCAAAAAAAGTATCTGATCTATATGACCATCGGCACCGTCACAATGTGGGGCAATGTTTACAATACAAAGCACAGGACAATAATATTTTCAAATGTATATGCATGTATAATTCAATTTGAATATTATTAAAGATTTATTGTACATTGACGTATGACAAGAAAATCATTAACAATAGTGCTTTTTTCTTTCATCTATCATTCCACTATTTTTTCTCAATTCAAATATAGAGAACTACTTTTTATTCCATGGGGCGATCAGTCTGATCAGGTTATACTACGGGAAAATATTAGTGGAAGATTTGGACCGACCTCGTTTAATGTCAATGATGATAATATTTTTATACTAGACTTTAATAAAAAGCAATTAAAGCAATATGTTAACGGTAGAAACCTAACAAATAATGCAATAGATAATCCACTTCATGATATTTTTTATATTAATGAATCTGGTGCTCCGGTATTCAATAAATTACAAAACTATGTGAGAGATAAAGCAGTAGAGGTGATAATAAAAAATAAAAATACACTTACAGTAAAAGGGCCTGGGCTAAACATTATATTAGAAGACAGCTCGACAATTGGTTTTGGTCAATACTTAGGCAAGGTGGCGAGCGGTCACCATTATCTATATATTGAAAATATTATTCAACAGGTACCACTTCTTATAAAAAGAAAAATTTTTGTGGTTGACGAAACTGGAGTGGTTAAAATCATTTTTGAGTATCCGAACAATAATTATACCTACATCCCTCAAGAGTTTTTTATTAATCAGGGAAATTTATTTTTTATGGCATCTCGGGAAAATGGGGTCACTATAGGCGGTTGGTTTAATAACAATGAGATCTCAGATAGTTTAGTTATTTACACTCTGCCCGATAGTCTTTTAGGAGGCGACCATTATAATTTTGATGTACCATATATTTCTGAGCCTGAAAATATAAAAAACCATGATGAGAGGGATGAGTCTCTAATCTATCCTCCAGTAACCCCTGGAGAGGCACTGGAAATGGCAGCAGCATATGTAAGCTATTCTTGGGTCGCACAAGACCAGAATATTGTTGGTGCAGCTACGACAGACCCGCAGGGGGTAATGATTCAAACACCCGAATGGGTTCAAACGGGTGACAACTATCATGTTCCATATAAGTGGGGTGGTTTTAATACCCTTGATGAGTTTTATTCTGGACTCTTGGAAAATAAATTTGCCGGTGATAGAATTACAGATTGTTCCCAAAATTATTGTGTTAGTAATTATTGTATTGGTGTTGACTGCTCTGGGTTTGTTTCAAGGTGCTGGAATCTTTCTACCCATTATTCTACTGCCATGATGGATAATGATATCACCATCGCATATGATAGCTGGGATGATATAAAACCCGGAGATGCGATTCATAAAGTAGGGCATGTTCGGATGGTGGTCTTGAAAAATGATGACGGGTCTATTTTAACAGTAGAAGCCTCTGGCTATGACTGGAAAGTGAGTTACCGTAACTATAATCTTAGTCAGCTTACTGCTTACACTCCACGGTACTATCAGGGTATGGAAGGGAGCGCCACCAGTTCCCCTATACCAAGACTTTCTTCAGTTATAAATAGGGATGAAATAATTCTGAATTGGAATCTAGAAAGCCCGGATGAAATATCCGGGTTTAATCTTTATGGTCATTCGTCTAGTGAGGGCTGGTCATTGGTAAATTCTATAGATCCTGATATATCCACATTTAGTCTATCCCACCAAGGAGTCCCGATATATTTTAACTTAACAAGCATTTTATCTTCAGATGAGAATTCGGAAGGGTTGAAGTCAGATAGTTACGGAGTCTATGAGAGTAACCAATCAAAAAACATTCTTATTGTTGATGGATTTGATCGTACAAGCGGTAGTTATCCTTTTCCTTATCATTCATTTGGTATGAGAATGGGACAATCTTTAGCACCATGGGGATATTCTTTCGATACTGTCGACAATGATGAACTTCTTTTTGGAAATGTTTTATTGGGAGACTATGAAGCAATATTCTGGTTATTGGGTGATGAAAGTACCGCTGATGAAACATTCAGCTCATTTGAACAAGACTTAGTAACGGACTATCTAACTCAAGGAGGAAAAATTTTTGTCAGCGGTTCGGAGATTGCATGGGACCTTGATCACAGTGGAAACGCCTCAGACAAAACATTTATTAATGATTTTTTAAAAACGAAATATGATCTAGACGATGCCAGCTCCTATGAAGTGGTGGGGCATCCACAGGGGCCATTTTCAGGTTTGACACTTCACTATGATAATGGAAACTATGGTGTCTATGAAGAAAACTATCCGGATGCTTTTTTATGCGTTGGTGGTTCCTCACCCGCTCTTAACTATGGGAACGAACTTATAGCTGCGACACACTTTACAGGTACTGTCTCCAATAGCCAGGATATTGCCCAAGTATTTCTCTTAGGATTTCCTTTTGAAACTATATATGATGAATCGGAGAGGATTGAACTAGTTGGGATGGTCCTTGATTATTTTGGTTTTGACCTGCAGCCAGATCAAGAAGATGAACAAACATATCCAGATAAATTTACGATTTATGATAATTATCCTAACCCGTTTAATCCACTAACAACAATCAGTTACTTCATACCTGAAGATAGTAGAGTCAAGATCGAAATTTTTGATATGATGGGTAGAAAAGTAAAAAATCTTGTCAATAATAGTCAGAAGTCAGGCCAACAGTCGGTAAAGTGGAACGCTACTAATAACTTTGGGAACCCAGTGAGCACGGGTGTTTATTTTTATAAAATACAATCGGGCAGAGTTGTTAAAACAAATAAAATGTGTTATATAAAATAATTATTTTTTATTACACATCACGATTTAGGAGAGTATGTATTTATATATTAAGGTACCTTTTTATGGTAAGTATAATAAAGCCAATTACAAGTATTCTAACAATAAACACCAGCCAGCGATATTTTAGATTAGTGTCAGTTATGCCAACACCATAAGGATTGAACACATTTCTAAAGAACTGTAACATATCGAAATATAACGAAGTAGCAAGACATGGTCAGATACTATTTGAAAATGGACAGTTTACACATAACTAGTAAGGCAATTATTGTTATATTTAGATTAGGTATGAAAAGCTATATGTCATCTTTCTGTATTGTCCTATTATTTTCTATTCTTAGTGGCCAAGAAGATGTTGACCATAGAGTAAAAAAATTAAAAGTAGGGGATATAGCACCTAACTGGTCGATTAAATCTGAATCAGGTAAGTTTGAATTCCTCAAGAACTGGACAGTAAAGAAGAATAGACAGTTGAGGAATCCTTCTAAACAGTCTGAGAGGCATGTTGTACTGTTTACGTTTTTTGCTACATGGTGTCCACCTTGTGTAAACCAACTGGAGCCTCTTGAATTAGTTTATCAAAAATATAAAAATAATAAAATTAAATTTTTTATTATAGATGGCACGGAGCATCATCGTAAGACATGGGATGAACCGTGGGTTCAAGATGCACCTAAAACCAGACAGTTTCTTATTGATAATAAAATAAATATTCCTTTTTTAGAGGATAAAGGTGTGACCGGGAAAAAATACGGGATACAAGGAATTCCAACTATTTTTGTAATCGATAAGTTTGGAATAATTCAACTTATCCGTGTTGGCTATACAAAAGAAGAAGAGGATTTAGTTAGTGACCTCTCTGAAATTATTGATAAGCTGTTATTAGATAAATAGGCTATGTACTGTCTGAGATGAGCTGGCCAGCAGAAACTTGGAACAAAATAATTTCTATAGAAAGTCGAGAAAGCAAAACGATAGTTGAAACAAACCTCACTACAATAACCACAAAAGCTTTTTCAATAAATTTGCGTACGGGGTGATGTTTAAGAATACATTAAAGGGGTTTAAACGGCACCTTGAAAAATAATCCTAGTTTCACATAGTAGCTGTAAAAGCAGGAGTTATAATCGGTTTTTCAATGATAAAGAAAAGTATTTATTTTTGTTTCATAATCTTAATCATATCTTGTGCGAAAAAAATTGAGAACGACGTTTCCGTTATCAATGATCTTGGTCCAACGGTCATCCTTATTTCTCTTGATGGTTTTAGGTGGGACTATCTGAGTAAGACAGACACACCTAATTTAGATATTTTAGTAGAAAATGGTGTCATCTCAGAGTCTTTAATACCTGTTTTTCCATCCAAAACATTTCCCAATCATTTATCTATAGTAACCGGCTGTTTTCCAGAAAATCATGGTATACTATCTAATAATATGTACGACCAGGAGTGGGACGCGGAATATTATATTGGAGAAAATAGTGACCCTGTTAAAGATGGAAGATGGTACGATGCGGAACCAATATGGGTTACCGCAGAGAAGCAGGGAAAACTGACGGGTACATATTTCTGGCCAGGATCAGAGGCAGAGATTAATGGGACAAGACCAAGCTATTACGGAGTATATGATGGCAATATTTCTAGAGAAGATCGCGTAAAAAAAATTCTTGAGTGGATAGATCTGCCAAAACAAAGTCGTCCTATTTTTATGACATTGTATTTTAGTGATGTTGACAGTTGGGGCCATAATATTGGACCTGATGCAATAGAAATGAACTCAATCATAAAAGAGATAGATGAATCGATTGGTTTATTAGTCAGTGGATTAAACAAAAGAGAGATCTTGGATAATATTAACATAATTATCACTTCAGATCATGGTATGGCAGGACTAAGCAGGGACAGGGTAATTTTTTTAGATGACTATATTAATATTAATGATGTTAGGATGGTCGACTGGTCGCCTGTTGCAATGATACTGCCTGAGGATGATTCAATCGTCAGTATCTACAGTAAATTGTATGAGGCCCATCCTCAAATGTCAGTCTTTAAGAAAGAAGATGTTCCTGCGCGACTTCATTTCAACAATCATCGTAGAATTCCTCCTATAATTTGTATAGCAGCTGATGGCTGGTCAATCTCAGACCGTGATTATTTTGATGAGAATCCTTATTCTTTCACAGGTGGTAATCATGGATATGAGCCGATTAATAAATCGATGCATGGAATCTTCATCGCTAGTGGGCCAGGTTTAAAAGGAGGCCTCACGATAGATTCGTTTAGTAGCATTCATATCTATGAGGTCATTGCGCACATTTTGGGCATCGATACACCAGAAAATGATGCAAGTTTCGACAGTATATCTGTTATGTTGAAATAATTACCCTTATTCAAAATTATATTAGATTGATTTTGTAAATTTGATAGTATGAGAAAATATCTATTTATTTTTCTTTCATTTATGCTTTGGAACTGTGGCGAGGAAGAGCCTAAAGATTGTGCCGGCGTTGCCGGAGGGAATAGCATATGTGGGTGTACGGACTCATTAGCAACAAATTTTGATAATACAGCGACAGATGATGACGGAAGCTGTGAGTATCTTCTCAACGGAATTCCAATCAAGTGGATCAAAACGTATTCAATATCAGATAACAATGGGCTAGATGAAAGCTGGCGCGTTATACAGGCTTCCGATGGCGGCTTTGTTGTCGCCGGTGCTTCAGATTACAAAGGTCTTTTGATTAAGACAGATGCAAATGGTGAAAAAGAGTGGCACAAGATTTATGAAAACTCAACCTCCTTGTATGCGGTGCGTCAAACCTCGGACGGTGGTTTTATAGCGACCGGCTATTATGAGTGTGATACACTCCCTGGTTGTTACCCTGATATATATTTGTTAAAGACTGATTTTTCAGGAAATGTTGAATGGGAACAGTCAGATGGAACAGCCGAAAATAATGACTGGGCAAGAGATGTAATAGAAACCCAAGACGGTAGTTTTATGATTACCGGAACCTGGAATGATGATGGCTGGAACTCTAAGGCTGCGCTAAGGAAATATAGCAGCAGCGGTGATTTGATCTGGGGTAAAACATTTAGTAATTCCACAGCAAATGAGGGCAACGCTCTCATGGAGATTTCTGATGGCAGCATCGTGTTTGTCGGATACTCGGGGGAGCAGCATGGTGCATATAAGCATTATATGGTAAAAGCAGATGCGGACGGTGGACAGGTCTGGAAAAAGAAAACTCAGTCCGTTGGTGATGCCCTACTCTATGCTGTCAGCCAGTCTCCGTCAGGAGAATATGTTGCGGCTGGATTTTGTAATAGCTGGAGAAGTAATCTTATAGTCGAGAGGAATAGCTCCGGAGGCATATCCTGGGACAATTGTTTTATTGATGAGAGCAGTCACTATGGTTACTATGACATAACTCCGGCATCAGATGGTGGCTACTATTTAATTGATGATATTTGTTATTTAACGAAAATTGACGATGATGGTGAAATTATCTACAGTGCTAAACTAAACCATGTAAACCAGTCTGTGATTGAGCTGGATAACGGAGACGTTGTAATGGGTGGATTTGGATTCAGAGAGGGAAACAGTGGAGGACCAATATCTCTTCTTCGTTTGGATCCTTCTAATTTGGAATAAAATATATTTGACTGAAATTTATCAGACACACACTCATGGGTAAATTTTTGTAGATTTAAATCAAATAAAAAAGGAGATACTATGGTAATTCAAGTTGTGAACTTTAATCTTGAGGGTATAGGCCACCAAGATTATCTAGGTGCGACCATTGATGTGGCACCAGCTTTTAAGGAACTCAGTGGTTTAATCTCTAAAGTTTGGTTGTCTGATGAAGCTAATAACATATATGGTGGTGTCTACACATGGGAAAATCGCCAGTCCATGGAAGACTACCTGAATAGCGAATTTTATGATCAAGTATTAGAAAGCAATCCCAATTTTGTTAATATCACATACAAGGTGTATGATGTGCTTGATGAGCAGACCAAAATAACAAGCTAGGAGCTCGTATTTCATCAAAACATAAAGCCCCACGTTCGTGGGGTTTTATGTTTATAGGATCACGCACATTCTAGGGTGATTGTTTGTAGATTTGGGATCGATGAAGAAATATCAATCTTTAATTATACTATCAATTTTATTTGGTTTTTCAGATGTAAAATCTCAAATGCGCTACCGGCATGAGATATTTGATGAGGTAACAAAAACCGAGGATGTGGTATACGGTAATGCTCCTGATTTACCTTTCTTGTTTTTATTTGAGTGGAACACCATAGACACTGATCTTGATATGGATATTTACGAGCCTGCTGGCGATACACTAACAAATAGGCCTGTAATTATATTTCTTCATTCCGGTTCATTATTTACCGGAAGCAATGAGGCCGATGATATGGTGGCTCTATCAATTGCGTCAGCTAAAAGGGGCTATGTGGCCGTTAGTATTACCTATAGGCTTGGGCTGAATGTATTAAGCAGCTACAGTGGTGAAAGAGCTGTCTATCGTGGGGTGCAGGATGTTAGTGCGGCCATTAGATATCTACGAGAGAATCATATAGACTATGGTATAGACTATGATAAGATATTCATTTGGGGATCAAGCGCTGGCTCATTTATCGGGCTCCACCTAGCCTATACAGAAGATGACGAAAGGCCAGAGTCAACATTTGGAGGAGGTGAAGATCCTGATCTAGGATGTATCGATTGTGAGGGAAATGATTATGAGCATAACAGTAAGCCTGATGCGCTCATCAGTTGCTGGGGAGCCATTGGAGACTTAGACTGGATAGATGAGGATAACAATATCCCTACCATTATGTTTCACGGCACGTCTGATGCTGTGGTACCTTTCAACTCAGGATATCCATTTACGATTGACATATTTTTACCTATTGTCTATGGTTCAAATCTTATTCATGATCATCTGAACGAATTAAATATAGAAAGCAAACTATATGCTGAAGAGGGACTATTGCATGAGTATTGGGGCACTTTCAATGGAAACTGGACCGGGGAGCCAAATGAATATTTTGAAGTGATTAAAGAGGACTCATATTCATTCTTATTCAGCGTCTTATACCCATACCAAGTAGGCGACATAAATAATGACGGATTAATTAACATTGATGATATCTCATATATGGTGGATATTCTCATTAATAACGATAGCTCCAGTGTTAGCCTGTATTATTCAGATTTCAACTATGATGGACTAACAAATATTTTTGATTTATTAATGATTATTGATACTCTGGATAATATTTAGCTCCAATTATTTAAGATAAGTGTCCTTTTTCTAATCATAATCTAAAATTATTATTAGTAAAATAGTTGCATGATAAAAAGATACTTATTTACTGTTATTATTTTTGTTGGTGTTCTTTCAGGTGTCCAGCCCTCGTGGGTTAAAACTAGCGGCGGCCCGATCAATAATAATGCTCGAGAATGTATTTCTGATTATGAACTTTCCCTTGTCAGGCAAAATAAGATTGAGGTAGACCGCGGTTCTATGCGCGATACTATTTCTTTTCAGGATCCAATCGGAAATGGAGGCATGATTAATATCAATGACAGCGTACGACATCATATATACAACTATGTTGATCAGAATCCTGCCAATAATCAAATCCTCGATTATTATTGCAATGACGTAAGCTATGATGGACATAATGGAACAGATATAGGTTTAAATGGTTTTTATGCTATGGATGAGATGAAGACTCCGATTCTTGCGGCTGCCCCGGGCATTGTCTCATACACGCATGATGGAGAGTTTGATAGGTATGACTATTGGAATTATAGTGCTGTTGGAAATGCTGTGATCATCTCCCATGCTGATGGTACCGACACTTGGTACTGGCACATGAAAAAGAATTCTGTTGCGGTCTCTACCGGCGACACGGTGGTGACCGGTGACACACTTGGATTTGTCGGAAGCTCCGGCATCTCTACTGGTCCTCATCTCCATTTTGAGGTGCAAAATGAACAGGCTCAGGTGGTTGACCCGTGGGAAGGTTCTTGTAACAATATTCCTTCTCGATGGGAAAATCAGCTTCCATTTATCGGAGATACCAGCGCACATGAACAAAAATTATTAGGCTATATCACAACCTCATTTGCAGGACAAAGCGGGAACTGGGATGCATTTTATAATCTGACAAATGAAAATATACCAAGCATGAAACACATTAACCCTGGTGACCATTGGCGCTCATGTACCTGGGTCAGAAACTTATATAATACGGACACATTGAAAACAAGGTGGTACAGAGATGGTGAATTAGTAAATGAATGGTGGTGGGTACCTGGGGAGTCACAGTGGTGGAATCAAAACTACGAGTACTATACTTATTCTTTTTGGTACTGGTATGGCACATGGGACTGGAACAACATAGGTGGCCCGCTTGGTGAGTGGACAGAAAAGACATACATCAATAGCAAACTAGTTGGTGAAACAAGTTATGTCTGTGATGAGATACCGAATCAAACCCCGAGCGTTGACATGCAGCAGCTTAGTGTTGAGCTAGGGGAAACTATTACCGGGGAACTTACCGCTACTGATGATGGTGACCCATTCTGGTTTAATCTGGTGTCGGCGCCTAATAATGGTGGTTCTATAGAGCTTTATGGAGGAAGAAGAAGGAAATTTACTTACACAGCGCCGAATGATTTTGTTGGTTTTGACCCTGTAAGAATTTCTGCTACAGATGATCGCAATCTAACCGGAGGAGGTACGTTTATATTTTTTGAGGTTACCGGCACAGGACTAGGAAATTTTATGGTCGAGCCGACGTATGCTGGTCCACAACAGGACAGCATTTTTATCAGCGCTCAGACTCTAGGAGAGCCGGACAATGCTTCGGTCTTTGCGATAGTCAAGGACCTGGTTAATAACTCATCTAGTTTGCCTTTGGCCCTGGATGAAGAGGGTGGACTATGGTCAGGGCATTGGGTCCCTACAAGTGAGTCATATTTTAGTGTTGACCTTATGTTTGTGGATAGCGATACAGTCTTATATGAAGACATCGGGTCATTTACCTCTGTGGGGCCATTAACTGTTTCTATCATCGAAGACCTAACAGCCAGCCCCGGGGATGTAAGTATATTTAATTTTGAGGTTATCAACAACGGCAGCACCGCATCCGTTTCAGATGTGACCGTATCGTTTCAGGCTGAGAGTATGGAATGCATACAGAATATGTCTGGACAGAGTTATTCTTTTGATATGATTGCTGCCGGTGACACATTGGGCGGTAATGACAATCTTATAATAATCCTGAATAACGAGTGCAGCTCAGACACGTCCATAGGTATCGGTGCAAACATTCACTCAGGTGGGACCCTGTGGTGGGAAGATAGGTTTCTGTTGAACATTGAGACCCTGGATATTTCTGAGGATAATATTCCGACAGCATACTCTCTCAAGAGTGCATACCCGAATCCATTTAACCCTGTGACTACGATCAACTATGGATTGCCAATTAAAGAATTTGTAAGTATTTATATATATGATCTTATGGGACGTAAGATAAAGACATTAATTAACAATATAATGGACCCGGGATATCGGACGATTACATGGAATGCTACAAACGATCTGGGCCAGTCAGTGTCCGCCGGGATGTATATCTACACAATCCA
>Ga0163108_10002884_pt1 | contig 12341 bp, 17 predicted proteins | sample Fk1155metaG_FD_109644 | JGI IMG/M metagenome (GOLD analysis project Ga0163108, IMG submission 109644) | Marine microbial communities from the Central Pacific Ocean - Fk160115 155m metaG | ecosystem: Environmental > Aquatic > Marine > Oceanic > Photic zone | place: The Central Pacific Ocean...
GCGGCCAACAGTTCCAAGGCGGACCTCGTCAAGGTCACTGTCCTGTTGGCTGACATAGGTTACTACTCAACGGTGAATGAAATCTACTCCGAATGGCTTGAGGGCGAAATGCCCCCCTCGAGAGCTGCCTATGGGGTCGTGGATTTGCCGGGCGGGGCGCTCATAGAGATCGTTTGTGAAGCGTTTCGCGGTTGCGGGGGAGCATAATGCACGACATCGTCCTGAAGCGTTTCGAGGAGCCTGACGAGTTACGGGAGTTCGAGAAGGGCAGGTTCGAGGTAGTGCACTTCGATGGCATGATAATCGGTCGGGCTACCTACGAGCCCGGCTGGAAGTGGTCTGTCGATGTCTCTCCGCTGACCGGTACGGATTTCTGCGAGATTGAGCATCTCGGGATGGTGCTCGAGGGCCATGCGACATGCGCTTTCAAAGACGGCGAAGTGTACACCCTAGGACCTGGCGATCTGTTCTACATCGGTCCCGAACCACACGACAGTTGGGTGGTCGGAGACCAGAAATATGTCTCACTGCACTTCCAAGGCGCCGACAAGTACGCTGACTGAGCCCCTGTCCCGAATCGGGAACGCTTAGGAGTGCCGGCATCTGGAGCGGGTCGTGAGCGTGTTCAAGGCGTACGACATACGCGGCATCGCGGGAAGCGAACTGACGGTCGAGTTCGCCAACACTCTCGGTATGGCGGTGGCGACCCATCTGGACGCTGGCGCGGTCGCCGTTGCACGCGATATCAGGGAGTCGGGCGAGGAGCTCCATGCGGCGTTCGTCGAGGGAGTGCTCAGCACGGGCGCGGATGTCCTTGACCTAGGTGTGACAACCACGGGAGTGTTGTATCGAGCCACTGTTGATCTGCCGGTCCAAGCCGCGGTAGCCATCACAGCAAGCCACAACCCCCCCGAGTACAACGGCTTCAAAATCTGTCACGGCAAACTGCCCGTGGCGGGGGATGATCTGCAGGAGTTGCGGGGGACCTTCGAGAGCGGTGAGTTCCGCGAGGGTTCGGGCTCTCATGTGTTGGTGGAGAACTTCGAGGACCACTACCTCGATACCGTCGTCGATAACGCAGGCAAGCCGGCAAGAGCGATGCGAATCGTTGTCGATTGCGGTAACGCCGTGCCGGGTCCGCTCGCGATGCGTTTGATGGAGGCTCTGGGTGTTGACGCGGTCCCTCTGCACTGTGAATGGGACAACACATTCCCCAACCACCCTCCCGACCCCACACGTCCGGAGAACATGGCCGACCTCGGCGCGGCGGTCGTCGAGCACGGTGCTGAGTTCGGCATCGGCATGGACGGCGACGGCGACCGTATCGGAGTGGTCGATGAGGCGGGTCGCTTCATCCACCCAGACAGGCTGATGGCTATCTTCGCGAGAGACATCCTGTCCAGCCTCCCTAAAGATGCCACGGAGAGCGAGAGAGTAGTCTACTTCGATGTCAAGTGCAGTATGGCGCTCGAGGAGGCGATTGCGGCGGCCGGCGGGGTGCCGAGGATGGTGAGGACCGGTCACTCGTTCATGAAGCGAGAACTGAGAGACAACCCTCAGGCCCCGATGGCCGGGGAGATGTCGGGCCACTTCTTCCTGCACGACCGCTGGCCCGGCTTCGACGACTCGCTGTACAACAGCGCCCGCCTCCTGGAAATCATCGGACGCGACCGAGCGACCGCAGACGGGGGTCCGACCTTCTCCGAGTGCTTCTCGTTCCTGCCGGACTATCCCTCAACGGGCGAAGCAAAGATTCCACTATCTGGTGAGCGAGAGGAAGTGATGGCGGCCGTGCAGGAAGCCTACTCAGACATGGAGTGCTCCACGGTGGATGGCATCAGGGTGCGTTACAACGACGGTTGGTACCTGTGCCGACCGAGCAACACCGAGGCCATCCTAGTGATGCGAGCGGAAGGGAGGACCGATGCTACGCTAGAGAGCATCCTCGCGGACGTGAACGCCCGCATAGGGCACATGGCGGATCTCAGCGCGCTGCGCTAATCTTCCAAGGAGTCAGCAGAGGCCAGAATTGGTAGAGCCACCAAAAGGCCGCATATAGCAGCACAGAAGACTTGGAAGAATGCTCCAATACTTCCCGCGACTGCCCCCATAGCGCTGTCTCCAGCCATCTCTGCCATTGCATCGGCGAACATAAGAGTCCCAATCAACTGGACGGCGAGAAGTGCACCGATTGCGTAGAGGCCCAACATGACACCGCTCCTCTGGTAGTTGCGGACCTGGTTTCCGGCATATGCAATCGCGAAATTCACCCCAACTGCTACAATCCCTTGAACCCACATGTAAATCGAGTTGACCTCGATATCCATGTCTTCGTACATGGAGATCGTTTCTCCAGTGCCGGCTAATCCGAGAAGTGAGAGTAGCCCCACCAAGACACCGTAAACCATCATGAGAATTCCTATGATCTTGGGCAAGGAGCTCTTTGGGCCAATCATCACAGCGGGCTGGCCGTACGCCCCCCCATCATCGCCAGCGGGGGCGGCATTCGGTGTTCCCGATAGTGTCGTTTCTTCCGGGGCTGCACCCTCGTCAGTCTCTTCCATAGCGGGCCATGCTCGGTTTTTGTCTTAGCCTTGTCTACGGCACCGATTCTCTTATGCGAATGGTTCAGGTGGTCGCACTGATGCCACTGTAGCTTAGCTGGTAGAGCACTTGATTCGTAATCAAGAGGTCGGGAGTTCGAATCTCCCCAGTGGCTCTCATTCGGAGGTTTCCAGGTCCAGAGCGCCGAGCAGTGGCCTGTACTTGTCGTTCGAGCGCGCGAGGGCTTCGATTACAGGCATCGGCTCGCCCGAGAGCATGCCAAGGGTGGATCCCCCTCCCGTGCTGTTGTGACTCACCTCGTCGGACATGCCACGCTGGTTGACAAGGGCACTGGTGTGACCGCCCCCGACGATGGTTACCCCGGTGGCTTCGGCGCACATGTTGAGGATCTCGATGGTCCCAATGGCGAACTCTGGTAACTCGAAGAACGAGGCCGGCCCGTTCCACAGAACGCAGTTGGCGTCAATAATCAGAGGTCGCAGATCCATCAGGGTCTGGAAGCCGATGTCATAAATCGGATTCTCGGTCGGCAGCTCGTCGATTCCTATGGGGTGCCTCTTACCGTCGACTTCGGTCACGAGGTCGCTGGGTAGGAAGAGTTTCTCGGAATGGTCGCTCAGTAGATGCTCGGCCATCTCCCAGGTCTCGTCGAAGGAACCTCCCATCGCGTTCCGGATGAACTCCTTGTTCCTCTCCCCTATGTCGTGCCCGCTGGCCCACAGCATCAGGTTGCCGACCACCCCCACCAAGGGGATGCAATCCACGACATCTCGCTCGATGAGATTAAGCGCGACTCTCAGCGAGTCGTCGCACTTCGCCCCTCCCAAGATAGCCACATACGGCCTGGGGGGGTCGTCCACAGCCAGTCTAAGGGCCCTGATCTCCCTGTTCATCAGTCGGCCTGCGATACAGGGCATCTCCTCGGCGAAGCCAGTGAGTGTGGGGGAGTTCCGGTGGGCTGCACCGAAGGCGTCGGAGACATACACGTCCGCGACAGCTGACAGACGGGTCACGATTTCGGAGGATGGTTCCTCCTCGAGGCTGACCTTGTCCGGGCCGTACTCCTCGGAGTGCATTCGGACATTGTTGAGGAAAATCTTCTCGCCGGGTTGCATCTCCTCGATGGCTGCGATGGCATCATCGCCGCAGACATCGGCGACGAAGCGTATCGTCTGCCCGAGGAGGCGCGAAAGGCGGTCGCAGTGTACTTCCATGCCGGTGAAGTCGTCCTTGCCGGGTCTCGACTGGTGTCCCATGATCACCACTTTGGCGTTGGAGAGATCCCTCAGGGTATCGAGGGTGGAGCGGAGCCTGCTGTCATCAAGGAAGGCGCCGGTGGACGGTTCGAGGGGGGAATTGACGTCTACCCGATAGAGTACAGTCCGTCCCGCAAGGCGGACGTCGTCCAGCGACAGGACGGTTGTCACGGTTGGCGGCACTAGCGTTCCCTCTATGGCCGTTGTGGGTGGTGAACACGCTCCGCGTGGCCCCACAATGCCTTTCACCGGTGGCGTCCGAAGCGGTCGCATGAGTTGGGATGCCGGGCGCCTGACTGGCCCCGATGGAGAGGACTGGAGAGTGCCGGCCTCGGAGTTGGAGTCGAGGCAGAGCAGATTGTCTGCGGCACTCGCCGAAACCGGCTGCGAATCAGTCTTGGTCGATGACCCTGTAGAACTGTACTGGCTCACCGGGGGGCGTCAGAACTCTCTGCTCCTAGTAGGTGCAGATGGCTCTAGCATTCAGGGGACGCAGTGGGTGAGGCGCTCTTTGAAGCGCGCTCGATTCGAGGCAGGAGGAGGTGATTCGCCCCATGCCATAGAGGCACATCCGAGGATGGGCGACTTCGAGGACTCGTTGCGGGCTGCTGGTTGCACTCAAGCACCCGGATTGCTCGCAGGCAAGGTTCCACAGAAGCGTTGGTCCTTCCTCACATCCAAGATGAGTGGTCTCGAAGGGCAGAGCCCCGACTGCACAGGACTGCTCTTCACCCTCAGGGAGATAAAATCGGACTGGGAGCTTCAGATGCATCGCGAAAGCGGTGCTATCAATCGGTTGATGTTTGAGGCTGTCCGCGACCAAGGGGGTCTGGGGCACACTGAGATCGAGATGGCCGCCGCTGCCGATGAAGTCAGTAGAGCCGCGGGTTTTGGCGGCCGCATCAGAATGCGCAATTGGCCGATGGACTGCGACAGAGTCGTCATCGCCGCTGGCCGTTCCGGGGCCGTGCCATCATACTTTGACTCTGGAGTGGCCGGTCTGGGCGCAAGCCCAATCTCCTCCCTCGGCGCGGGATTCGCCAGAGTCGCCGCGGGAGAGCCGGTACTGGTCGACATCGTCCATGTACACCGGGGCTATGTCTCAGACTGCACTCGAATGTTCAGCGCCGGTCCGCTATCCGACGAATGGCTGCAAAGGCTCGACGATATGGCACAGGTACGCGACATTATTGTCGAAAGTCTCGGAAAAGGAGATGACTGCTCGACTGTCTGGGATTCGGGTAGCGAGATGGTCGAAGACATGGGGCACAGCGAACACCTGATGGGAATGCCACCTGACCAAGCCAAGTTCCTAGGGCACTCGATCGGGCTCGAACTCGACGAGGCCCCTGTGGTTGCTCAAGGCTTCGACCGGCCTCTGCCGGTCAGTGGAACCATGGCAATCGAGCCTAAGGTCATCTACCCGGGCGGTGCCATAGGAACCGAGGATTCATGGGTTCGCACCAGCGAAGGCATGGAATGCCTGACAATGGGCGAGTCCTTCCCTATGCTCACGGAGTGGTAACATGAGGAAGCCGGTTGTCTCCGTGTTCGGATCTAACGACCTCTCTGAGGCCCCCGAGGTCGAGGCTCTGTGCGAAGACCTGGGCAGAGCCATAGTCGAGTTGGGGTGCAGGGTGGCCTGTGGGGGTCTGGGTGGCACGATGACAGCGGTCTGCAGAGGTGCGCAGAGCAGCGATAACTACCAGAGCGGCGACACCATCGGGATTCTTCCGATGGAGGATGCCGATTCCTCCAATCCACATATCGATGTGGTTATCCCGACCGGCCTAGGGTTGTTCAGGAACATGCTGGTAGCCCGCGCTGGCGATGCTTGCATCGCTGTCAGGGGCGGCTCCGGCACATTATCCGAAATCGCCTTCGCCTGGCAGATCAACAAGCCCGTGGCTGCGATGTCGAGTACCGGAGGATGGTCCTCCGAACTCGCTGGCAGAAGGCTGGATCACCGCAGAGTCGGCACCGAGGTGGTCGATCTCGATGATGTGGATGCAGCTAAAGAGTGGATTACGGAGGTGCTGGAACTGTGACTAAGGCTAGACGGACAGCTCAAGTCAGGCTCGCCAGAGTTTTGAGGGGGCGCAACGAGCCGCACGGCAAACCAATCACCGACGAGTCGATTATGAAAGGAGTCGAAGTAGACGATGCTGGAATAGTGGAATTGTGGGTAAAACCACCTCATCCGCACTGTCCCTGCTGCTTGGACGACTTGATAAGACTGAGGAATGAGGTGGCCTCGCAAAAAGGTGTCCTAGGATGCCATATAGAGGTAGTTGAAATACCACAGGCAGAACGATGGACTGCGGCTGTGAACGAGTGATTTTCAAAGTTCATTATTAATAATTATTAAAGGTATCTTCATTCTTCTGAAAACTCATCGGTTTCCTGCCATCTCTTGGCCCTTCTCTCTTCGACTTCCATCAACTTGGCTCGAATCCTGCTTGAAATCCACCAGACGCCCACACTGAGGCCGATTATCGATATGACTAGGCTCTTCTGAAACTCGGAATCGCTCCAATCCACCATTCACTCACCTACAAGGGTGGAATCACATCGATGTCGCATGATCCGACGGGGTACAAGCAGCACGTCAGGATGCCGCCTTCGGCCACGATGTAGTCGTCCAGCCCAGGGGGGAGCTCCTCTGGCAGGTCCACCAGGCCGCTCATCAGCCTCACGAGGCAGGTTCCACAGTTTCCTGCGGTGCAGTTGGTGGGAATCTCGACCCCTGCGAGTTCCGCAATCTCCACAATCGGCGTGTCCGGCACTATCCGAGCCGTCCCAAGCGGTTTTGAGCCTCGGAAGAACCGGATGACCGGGGGCTCGTTCGCCATGGACCTGCCTCAGCGGTCTTCCCAACGTGTCCATCTGCCGGTCTGCTTGTTGAAGACAAGTCCAGCCTTCTTCATCCACTTGTTGAACTTCGTAGCGCCCGCGCCGGTGGCTATGATGAACTCCTCTCGGTGCTCTTGGGCCTGGATGTAGCCCTTCGCGGCGATGGTCTGGTCGATCCAGTCGTCTATGCTCATCAGCACGCCGGAGAGCTTGCTGGACTCCACGGCAGCCTCGAGCTCCTCTGCCGTGGCACCGGTGGACTCGAGGTCGCGAATCATCAGGTCAGTCACCGAAGGCGCGTCCTTCTTCTTCGGGGGCCTTGAGACCGGCAAGCGGTGCTTCTGCTTCGGGTTAATCTTGATTCTAGAGCCGTTGTCCAGCCGATCTTCGACAATTTGGGCCATGGGCGCTCTGAACTCCTCCTCGCACTCCCAGCAAACCAGCATGAAATCGGTCATGTCCTCGAGGACATTGCCGCTACGTGGATCGAGTTCTTCCCCGCATGAGGGGCATGCATGGAGGCAGAGAGTCGGTGCTACCTTACGACGGAAGTCGACGATGTCCTGAGGGGTCCCGACGAGTTCTAGCATTTCGTGGTCCCTAGCGGCTTCGAGTCCCCTGGTCTCGAGCTGGTCACGCTGCTTGGAGCGCTGCTCGTCCTTGGTTTCCTCATCGTAAGTGTTCTCCAGTTTGACGATGAGCTCAATGGTCTTGCCCAGTCGGTTCATGACCAGTTTCTTGTTGCGGAAGGCCTCGACTCTGGCTATCCTGAGTTGCTCCTTCTTCTCAAGCAGTTCAGCATGCAAATCCTTCTGCTCCCGCTTGAAGCGCTGCTCCTCAATCTTGTCGACCTTCTTCTTGCCGCGGTCGGAGAGAACATCGGCTAGGAACCTCTGCTTGCTTGACTCTCGCGGGCCTGATCGCACCGCGTCCAAGACGGACTTCGCTACTTCCTTCTTCAGACCGTAGTTGTTGATGAGCGTCTCAACATCCAGTTTCTTCAGGTCGCCGACCTTGACACCGCTGTTGGAAAGCATGTGGGCGGTGTTCTCGTCGATGCCGCGTCGAAGCAGCGCCAGATAGGTGTCCTTCTTCGCCATATGTACTCATCCCGGCTTGGGCCCGTCGCGTGACCCGCCGCCCTGACCTGCCGAACAGGGGGTCCTCTATCAAGGCGCGGGCAAAACCCTCTTGTTTAGGCTCAATTCGATGAAATTGCATCCACAAGTGAGACCCAGTGGGATGTCTCCAGATTCTCTGGACGGAGGTCCAGCCAACCTTCTGGGAGTCCCTCTGGAGAGGCTCGGATGACATTGTCGGCCGCTTCGGACCAGCGTCGCCTATGCCAGCCCCTGATACGCCCGATGCGCCGGGGGGGTTTCGACAGCAGGGTGCGCAACTTGCGGCGCCTGTTGGCAAAGCAATGCTGGGTGATTGTCCTGAACATCCTGCGGTCAATCCCGGGTTCCCTGTCCACAGGGCGCATGGAGGTCAGTCGGGAGCTCACGCGTGGAGAGGGACTGAACGAGTGCGGAGGCACCTTCGCGTCTAACTCGACTTCGAAATCCAGCCAGAGAGAGAGTCCCAGAGGACTCAGTGCGGCGCGGTCCCTGCCGATGGCCATTCTATCTGCGAACTCCTCCTGCAGAAGCAGTACTACAACCGCCATCGGATGCTCGGCGTGATGCCTCTGTATCCTCTCTAGGACGGGGCTGGAAATCTGATAGGGCAGATTGGCCACTATGTGAGTTACATCAGCAGGCCAGACGGCTTCCAGTGCGTCGACCTTCTGGACATCGAGGCGCCCTTCAGCGTCTCCAAAGACACGTTGCAGGTGATCGACGGACTCATCGTCCACCTCGAACGCGGTCACCCTTGCTCCGGTCCTCAGAAGTGCCAGTGTGAGAGAGCCGGGTCCCGGTCCTATCTCCAGCACATGTGAGTCCGTATCGAGAGGGCTCATACGAGAGGCAATGTCCACCGAACGAAAGATGACTTCGTCATCGATTAGGAAATGCTGTCCGAGCGAACTGTCCGGGCGGATCCTGTCTCGTAGAAGGTCGACTAGAAGACGTGTGTCCAAGTCATCCATTGCTCGACCCCGATTCACATCTCGGAGCGAACCAGCAGGTCGAGCAGACGGGGCGACTGGGTTGCGTCTTCCATCTCCTTGACATAACGCTCTGCGAGCAGTCTAACTGAGTTGATGCCGCAAGCCTCGTCAATCTCCTCGAAGTTGCTCCAACCAGCAATCCCACGAATCTGGACCATCTGCAACGCCTTCGCGTTGCCAATTCCGGGCAGCAACTGGAATGCGTGCATCTTTAGTGAGAGGTTGTTGGCACGGTTGTAGAAGCCCAAATGTTTCTCGGAATCCTCTGAGATTACTCCCATAGTCGCCTTGGTCAACTCACCGTTGGCAGACGGCGAGAGGTCACGGTGTCTAACCTCGGACAGTGGTCCGAGGTTATCGGAGTCTACTTCTATCTTAGAGCCGCTTGACATATCTCCTTGGTCGTTGACCCTCGCTCGTACCAGATGCATGGAGGGTTCGCTCAGGCAGTGTACCTCATGTCCAAACGGCCGCCTCTCCTGAATGTCTAGTATCCTGAGGTGAGTCTCGGAGTCGAACGGTTCGGGACCATCCTCCTCTGGCTCACCCTGGTCTCCAGGTTGCATATCCCTCGAATTGTACAGAACGGTTACCCCCCTTGAATGGAATTGTTGCAGAAAATCTCCCAGAATGACGGGGTTCAGAGTACATGCTGACGGATGATGTTGACGATTTCCTCAATCTCTGTTGTGTCCATCGCAATCCTCTTGCTTGCGATGATTACCCTGACATCCGCTACAGCCATGGGATTGAGTTCGGCCAACTTGGCACAAATCTCGGGGTGAGCGGAGAGTTTCTCATTCTCCATGAGAGTATCACACAGAGTTTCGAATACCTCGGGATCTGTCTTGATTCCCCCGCGGTTCGCGCTGGCCGCCCATTCAGCGTGACCGAGTGCCATTTGCTGCTCGTAGGACAGTTCGCCTCGGCGCTCGTTTGCCTCTAGAAGCAGGTCACGGACGGAGGCGAAGTCGATGTAATCTCGCTCTGCCATCTGAATCACTCACTCTATTGGCCTGAGGTGTTCGGGGCGGGCCACGACCGTCTTTTGCATGTTGCCATCGGAGATAGTGACGATGTACGCTCGTCCCTGTATTCCTGAGATGACTCCGGTCTTGCCTTGGAAGCGGCGGTGGGGCATGCCCTTCTGCTGAGCTCCGTCAAGAACGATTGCAACGCTGTCACCCTCGGAGTAGGGGTGCATCACTCGGTTGATGAAAACACGGCTGCGCTCGGCCTTCTTCTTCTTGAGAATACTACGAGTGCCTTGGCGTGTGCCGTGGGTCCTAGTTGCCATATTTTCACCACTCGACCGTAGGTCGCGGAGCGTTCGACCTGCCGATTCTTCTTAAGGGCTCGGATTCGGTTCGGCGCTCAGTCAGCGTGAATCCCCTCGACGTCGAGCCAAATAACCTCGCAGTCCCTCTTAAGCACGCCACTCACTGATGGGATGGTCCTGCCCTCATCTGAGTGGATCAGTTCCTTAATGTAGGTCCCGGCCTCGCAGCGCAATGTCATCTGGACCTCGTCTCCATCGACGGATATGTCGCTGATGGAGACCACCTTCCTCTTGCGAATCTTCGCTGCTCTGCGGTGTGAGACCCGTTTCGGAGTCTTCTGCTCCAACACGGCTCCAGAGAGGCTGGAGACGGACTCAATGACGGTGTCCTCATCGGGGATGTCGTCGACCTTGAATCGGATGGTGTATGACTTCTCGGAGCGGGTTTCCTTGACTTTGCTCACATCGCTCCGCTTGGACCATCTCAGTGAGTCAATCTCGACCTTGCCGTCGGCGTTCTCATTGACTTTCGAGACTAGTTCCTCGAGTTCGATCTCGCGTATCTTTGGATTCTTGATCTCGAGGATGAAGGGGCGACCTGTTCCGAGGCACCTGACATCGATGTCCTCGCGGCCCATACCGTGGAAGGAGGTGTCCTCGGCATCGAGGGCGATGCGGATTGGCTCGCCGATGAGGTCCTGCACCGAGTCGCGGTACTGGAGTCCGGTGCCTTCGCAGGACTCACAGCCATCATCCCTGCCTCTGCAGGCCCTGCAAGGCCAGCGAGTCTGTGGGATCTCACGACTGAGTTTGCGGTACCTGCCGTAGAGGAAGACCGGTCTGACATCGACATCGACCCGGAGGGTCAGACCGTCAACCAGTATCATCAGGTCAGGTATCTCCTTGACGAACTTGACATCGGGCATGTGCGCGGATAAATCGTTCTGGATGGCATCGACGAAGGCCGCCTTTAGGGGTCTTGAAGCGGGCGCTCCGTTCCTGCTGCGAATGCGGTCCTCCTCCTGGATGAGATCCTTGGGCATGTGGATACCGAACTGGATGGAGGCGTGCTCGATTCCCTCGGTGGATTCGACGACTCTGCTGACGATGTTGCCGACATCGTCGAACAGATTCTCACAGAGAGGGCATAGGTCGGGAGTATCGATCTTTGCTAACTCCGTGTCCCTAGCGTGTGCCGCACTGCGAATCTCCTCCCCCCCAGGAGCTCCAGGGGCCTCGGTCCTGCGACCAGCCAGCCTGTGCAGGCAGTGGTCACAGGCTCCTATCTTGATGATGTGTGCGATTCCGAGTGGTGCGGGGCAGGGAGGTGCGTCCCAGTCTATCGAAGCGCCGTTGAGTTCTAGGTCGTCGCCGTCGAACCAAATCTCCTCCTTCTCCTCCTCTTCGGTTTCATCAGCCTCGACGACGACTTCGGCGGAAGCATATCCAGCACTGGCGTAAAGTTGCCACTCGTCGTCCTCATCGAGCTCCTGCTCGCCTGCCTCAGGGCTGTCCCGTTCCATCGGATCACCACCGAAGCCATGGGGGGCACCCGTGTCTTCGATGAATGCGCGACCAAAGGCTCACCTTTGACCCCTTCGGGCTCGAAATTGGTTGTTCAGAGAGACTTTCCAAGCTCCTCGGCAACGCTTCTTAGATGAGTGAAGGAGTGTATGCCGCTGGAGCATCCACTCGGCCAATCGAACCTGATTCCATAACGACCCACCGGCTCGGCCATCGGTTTCTCCACTCGTAGCCTAGCGACTTCCTCCTCGAATTCTAACTGCCTCTGCTCGTTCTCTTGCCGGGGCTTGCACTTGGCACACTGACAGCGGCAGCGTATCGACAGGTAGCTGACTCTGAATGCGGCTCCGTCGGCAAATCGGAGGATGCAATCCTCGTCACCACGCTCCAAGTCGGTCAGAGTGTCGCTCGTCATGCTGCCTCCATCACAAGGGGGTTCTGAATCCTAGTGCACGTACAACGCACCACCCAACCAGGCTTTCGAAAATAGCAAACGCTCCACCGCCTGCGATTCCTAGAGGAATCAACCATGGAATCCCCCAGTCGATTTCTGCAAAGTAGAAGGCTGTCGCCAAAACGAATCCAGCTACAAGACCTCTGATTCCGAGTTTGAGGCGGACTGCTTTGCCTCTGGCATCGATGTTGCATTCGAATAGAGCCATACCTACTCCTCGTTGGAAATGTTCGCATTGATTTGCTGAAGGATATCCCTAATCTCGACTAGGACATCGTTGGACTGCGAGGTTTGTCC
>Ga0163108_10002885_pt1 | contig 12333 bp, 11 predicted proteins | sample Fk1155metaG_FD_109644 | JGI IMG/M metagenome (GOLD analysis project Ga0163108, IMG submission 109644) | Marine microbial communities from the Central Pacific Ocean - Fk160115 155m metaG | ecosystem: Environmental > Aquatic > Marine > Oceanic > Photic zone | place: The Central Pacific Ocean...
AAGGATTTGGCCGACTGATTCGAACCCAGCAGGACAAAGGTATCGTTTTGCTCCTCGATAGAAGAGTGACCAACCAATGGTATGGCCGAGTGTTTCTGGCATCCTTGCCCGACGTAATGCGGGCCCAAGGACCGGCACGCGCAGTACTCATGCGCATCCGAAACGCGGTTGGAAGGGAGTAAACTACACACATGAGATCTCGCCCCATCTGGATACCCAGCCTTCGCTGTGACAAGTGCCGAGCCATGGCCCCACTCTCCGCAATGAAGGCTTGGTTCATGCAACCCGTCGGTCCCACCACCGGACGCGGAGATGGTGGACGTGTGCATTTTGTTTGCCGAAGTTGCCGGGAATTGGACGCACGCTGATCCGCTCAGCCACCCAACAAACCCCGTATTCCTCTCTTTTTGGAGGAGACCGGTTTTCGCCACACGACTTTTTGTCCTGCACTTCGACCTGCACGCCATGCTTCCGTCATGCGCATTCTGGTCCGTCGACCGGACCGGATGTGGGGATACCGATTGCCGACCCAATCATCCAGACCCGCATCACCTACCCACACAAGGCCGCGTTCTTCACAATCCCGCGCTTCTCCATTGAGGCGCTCATTGAAACCGATCATGACCCCTTGTAAAAACCGCCTGCGGTCCCGGTTCGAGGTGATACCAAACCTTTTCTTGTGCGCACGCCACAAGGAATCACAGGTTTCCAACATGAAGCCATGTACGTGGGCCGCAATATCAAGGTTCTCCGGTCGGCCACACAACTCAAGTACGCGGCCCCGCACGTCCTTGTTGCTGTCATAAGCCACCACCCAAATGGGCTGAACAAAGAAGTGCTGCCCAAGAATGCCCGCCAATATCTTCTCATGAGCAGATGTCCGGCCCCGCACCTGCCCCACCTGCTGGAATCCATACGGTTCCGACGAATTGGCCAAACGAATGTTGTGCTTGCGCAGCAATCGATGGGCGGTGCTCATCGCCAGTTTGGCTTCGTGCTCATTCTCCGACTCGGCCAAGGCAAGAAGCCCTTCTATCTTCCGCATAATGCCCGACATTTCATCCGGAACGGAGGGTGTCCCCACAGCTCGACCATCGATCGATCGTTCCGCGCACACCTTGCGAAAAGCTGGCCCATGGGCCGTTTCATCCCGAACCTGAAGGACCTCATCCACATACTGGTGGGCCATTTCATGCCGAAGAACCTCGATCACAATCTGCCAAGGATGCTCGTGTACCAATTTGGCAGACAGGCGAAGGGTTCTTGTCGCACTCTCCCAGCACCCCAAGCGCCGAGTCCCATCATCCAACAACAAAGAAGGGGGCCGCATGGCCCCCTCGAATTGAGAGTCGTTGATCTCCGCCCACCATCGAGCAAGTTCCCGAAGGAAGGCGGAATCCACGCGTTCTACTTCTTGCAGTCCTTGGCACAATCGCCTTTGTTCTCTTCGAGGGCATCACAGATGCCATCGCCACACCAGTCACCACCAGGTGGTGGGGTGTCGGAACAGTCACGTGGACAAAGGTTTGGATTTTGCTTTTCAGCATCATCGCAATCACCATCACCACAAGGGATGTCGCTCTCACCAGAAGCCTTGCCTTCCGGGTTTTGGGTCTCACCAGGTGCCAGACCTGTTGGGGCCTCGGTCTCACCAGGAGCCAAACCCTGTGGGTTGTCATCTGGAAGTGGTTCGATCGGTGGTTCTACGCCATCCGGGGCAGCACCGCCATCGGTTGGAGCGCCGCCAGGAGGGCCACCATCGGGTGCAGGCTCACCAGGGTTCCCTGCTGCATCTTGGGCGCCCGGCGCTGTGCCTTCGGGTACCGGTGGTGCGCCATCAGGAGGCGGACCAGCATCGGGAGCCGGTGCACCATTGGGGGGCGGGCCAGCATCGGGAGAATTTGCTGGAGGTGACACGGGAGCACCCGCACCAGGCTGGCCAGGTGACTCTGGCTCAGGACAACCTGTCAGCATCAGTAAAGGAAGGACGGCTATGAGAATTCGTTGGGTCAATTTGACCTCCAAATTGGGTTGTTCTCAAGTGACGTATCCAACGAGGCGCAAGGTGCAAGCAAGCACTCGCTTTATGTTCACTGGCAAGACCCAAGCCGATCGGGTACGTGCGCCATCCTTGGAGGAATTCCCATGGCCAATATTGCCATCAATCGAGAGAAGGTTCATTCACTGGCAGAAGCATGCTCCGACGAAGGAGACGCATTCCAACCCATCGCCACACGGCTCATCAAACATCAGCGACGACTATCCCGGTTCTTCGAACAAAATGTTGCTGAAATGGGACCCATGGCCAGCCAAGTCGGCCTTTATATGCTGAGCGTTTCTCTGCGTATTTTTGATCAGGTCGGCGGCCGCATGGGAAAAGTCAACGGCGAAGACCTCAAAGCAGCGACAGCAAAAGTCCAAGGGGCAGCAGCATCAATCTTCCCTTCAGACGACAAGTTTCACGAGCGCGCAAAAGGCATCGAGTGGCGGGCCCAACCGCACTTGTTGGATGAGATCCTCTGGGCTCTCTTTGAACGCGATGACAAGACCGACGGAGAAGTGGATCTTGAACCCGACAAAGCAGCGCTGGTTTACCTGATGCTTTGGGCCGCCGTAGAAGCGTTGGACGACAACTGGAAAGCCCCAGAAAACGTCAACGACTGATACCTCACCAAATCGCAGAATCGATGGACACCTGAAACCGCTCACAGTTGGTGCCAGCCGCGATGCTGACTTCGACATGGCCAACCTGACCCGGACCTATCTCACGCAGATCAGCATACCGGGCCTCATCGCACTGTATGGCGACGGTCAGGCGGTCAATCCACCGGGCTGATGTGTTCTCGGCTTCGAGAATCACTTCAGTGCGGCCATCCGGCCAGCGGGTCGCTTCCGCTTGCAAGTCCACCCAGGGCGTCACATCCACAGCCCGATTTGTTGCACCCTTCCTGGGCGCGAGTACAAGTTCTTCGCGCGCGCCATCCACGGTCACCAAGAATCGTTCGCTCACATTCAGTCCCAAAAGGCCAACTGCCTCATCCGTGGCACATGCATCGCATACAGAAATGCTGATGCCTTCCACTTCAAGGCCACCGACCCACAAGCGCTCCAACAACACGACCCGCGTTTGCCGTGGACCTGCAGCAGTATGCACATTCATTGTGGGGGCATCGTCTGGAATCCGTACACCAATCTTTCGAAGCGTCGCTCGGTCGAGCGTTGTGATCGTTGCACCTGTGTCGAAAATCATGGTCGTTTCAACTTGGCGCCGGGGGCCTTCAACCGTGACCGGAATTCGCAGCGAACCCCGTCGTCCCTCCGTGGGCAACGTCACCTGATCACCCGGAACAGTTTGGGCTGGCGGCGGTGCAGGCGCAGGGGTGAGCGGCCTCTTTGGCGATGCTTCTTGGACCGGAGGGGGCTTCGGAGCTGCTTCCTTGGCCGCTTCTTCGGGAACATCGCGGGTCCCCTCTATCGCTGGCAACCATTCATCTATGTCCTTGGCCCATTCGATCTTCAACCGACCATCCGACCATGGTTCCACAGCAGCGAAGCCAAGCGAAAGTGCAGGCCCTCGCTCTTTTGGAAAGTACAGCGGGAAAGCGATGAGCATCGCAATCGACCACAAAAACAACGCCGTTCCAGGTGCTGCTGGAGAACGATCTTTCTCTCGGCTGACCGGGGTGGACAAAGCCCGTGCTGGCAGGAACACCAAAGCCACTGCAGCGAGAGCGACCAGCCACACAGGCCCCTGGCGCAACATGCCCGCGCCCACCAAGGCCAGCGTCGCGATCGCGGCGGCCATGGTGCCCGCAACATACGCAAGTATCGCCAAAAGTATCTGCACCTTGTGCTTGCCTCCGTCTATCTCAGGAATACAGGACGAGAACGAAACCGCCAAGCCCCCGAGGAAATATGGTCACGCCACGCGCAACTTGGTTCTGTATCGACATCGAAGCAAATGGCCCGGTTCCCGGCCTCTACGACATGGTCAGTCTTGGGGCGACCGTCGTCTTTTTGGACGAAAATCAAGTCCTCCAATTGGGCGAAGATTTTTACATGGAGATCAAACCCGTGGCGCCGCGTTTTGATGCCCGGGCCGCAGCCATCCATGGTCTCGACCAAGAGAAGCTGAGCGCGCATGGGCTGTCCCGAACCACAGCAGCCACAACACTCGCTTCTTGGGTCAATGAGCAAACCCGACCCGGCACAGAAGCGGTCTTCGTGGGCCACAATGCACCGTTTGACTGGTCCCATGTGGCCTACTTGTATGCCGAAGCCGAACAACCCAATCCATTTGGTTACAAGGCGCTGGACACCAAAGCGCTATCGGCGGGCGTACTCAACCTGCATTGGCTGGACACGGGCAAAGAGATTCTTTTCGAGCGCCTGGGTCTACCGCCGGAAGATCACGGACAAAAGCACCGTGCGGACTATGACGCTCGGGTGCAGGCCGAGCTCTTGCGCGCCTTGCTCAACTACCCGTCTTGATGCGGAAAAATAATCCTTGATGATCCGAGCCTGGCAACCGCACTGTCTGGATATCGTCGACATCCACATCCCCCACCCAAATGTGATCGAGTTGCATCAAGGGTAGGTTGATCCAGTCGCCACCCGATGGCCATGTGGTGGCGAACACGCCCTTCCATGCCAACGGATCCGATAACCCTTTGTCATCAAACAAACGGGTGGCCCAACTACCGGGGACCGCATTCATATCGCCGGCGACAATGACCGGATCACCCTTTCGACAGGGTGCCCAATCCACGGCCATGCGCCCATCTTGGATCGAATCTGCGATTCTCTTCATGTAGGGCATGAGTCCAGCGATGTTGAATGGAACCGGTGGCGGCCCATGGGTCCCCATGAGGCATACATCACCCTTCAAGCGAACAAGAGCCAACGGCATCACCATACCCACCGCACCAAACTCCTCGGTGATGGCGGCATCACAAACGACCCCTTCCCGGCAAAAAATTGCGGAGTAATGGGACGGCCGTGAAACTTGTTCGTCGAAATTGTGCGCCACACTTCGAAGACCAGGAATCGATTGCACCCTCGCTTCGACTTGAATCACAACCTCCGCGCCCGAGGCCGCCAACGCCTCCGCCAAGGCTTTCCGACCCGGAATGTAGGCATTTACATTGGCCACCAAGACGGGCTGGCCCGTCCCGTCTCCAGGCAACATGGGCAAACCCGCCAGAGGGAGCGAAGCCATCGCCAAAACCATCGCCCATGTCCATCGGCCCGCACGAAGCCGCGCCACGAGGGCCCAAAACGGCGCAAACAAGCACAACCAAGGCCATGCGCTCATTCCAATCGAGTGCCCCATATGGCCCCACACTTCATCCGATGGAAAACACTCCGCGACCACGCGCAACACAACCGCCAACACCAAGGGCAACAGCACCCAGAGATTGATGCGACTCACAGAGATTGGACTGTTCTGAGACACACCTGATCCCTACCACAGGCCCGGCGCGTTAAGGCCCCGGCGCCATGACTAAATCATCTCCACTTTTGCTTCGCGCACTGGCCGGTGAGCCAGTGGAACGCCCCCCCGTATGGTTCATGCGACAAGCTGGACGGTACCTGCCTGAGTACCGTGCGGTCCGAAGTGAGCACACCTTCCTGGAGATGTGTCATACCCCCGAACTCGCCACAGAAGTCACATTGCAGCCTCTTCGACGCTACCCATTGGATGCCGGCATTGTGTTTTCCGACATCCTCCTTCCACTGGAAAGCATGGGTGCAGACTTGGCATACATTCCCGGCACAGGGCCCGTGATTCACAACCCAATCCGTTCGGCTGCTGACGTTGCTGCACTAAAACCCTTTGATCCTGTGCGGGATTTACCCTCCCCAATGGAGACCATCCGCATGTGCATTGACGGGGCAAATGTTCCCATCTTGGGCTTCGCTGGCGCTCCCTTCACCATGGCTTGCTACATGATCGAAGGACAAGGATCACGCAATTGGCCTGAAACCAAACGATTGATGTTTTCACAACCAAAGGTATTCCAAGCACTGTTGGACCGACTCGCGGATGCCGTCGGCGACCATCTCCAAGCTCAAATTGATGCGGGTGCAGCGGGTGTACAACTCTTCGACACGTGGGCCGGAGCCCTCTCACCCGATGATTTCCGCCGTTGGGCATTGCCTGCCGCACGGCGTGCGCTTCAACGGGTCAGTGGAGCACCGCGAATTTTCTTTACCAAGGACACGGCCCCCTTCTTGCCGTGGCTAAAAGAAGTCGAAGCGGATGCATACGCGATCGACTGGCGCGTCAACATTGCGCATGCACGTGAAGTGCTTGGCGACGTTCCTCTCCAAGGAAACCTCGACCCCCAAGCTCTGCACGCACCGCACGAGGAAATCCGACGCCGCGTGCGCCAGATCATCGAACGGGCAGGTCCGAAAGGACATGTCTTCAACTTGGGACACGGCATCACGCCAGACATCGACCCTGAAGCCGTCGGCGCTGCGATCGATGAAGTGTGCGCCTGGTCCTGGACCTAAGCGATGAATTCTCCGCGTGTGGTGATCGTGGGGGCTGGTGTGTCCGGCCTGGCCACCGCCTCATTTTTGGATGGGGTCCCATGCACGGTGATCGAAGCCAGTGAAACGCCTGGTGGAAATGTTCGAACCGACCACGTGGAAGGAAGGGTGATCGATCGCGCAGCCAACGGTTGGCTCGACTCCGAACCCGCAATGGACCGCTTGTTGGAAAAACTGGGACTCGCGGAGCAGGTCTTGCCCGCATCCGATCGGTCTTCCGTCCGATGGATCTATGCAGACAACAAAATGCAAGCGGCACCGTTGAGCCCGCCTGCCATGCTCCGTACCCGCCTAATCCCATGGTGGGCCAAGCTTCGCCTGCTGCTCGAACCCCTGATACCGCGCGCAAAAAAGGGCACAGACGAAACCGTCCATGACTTCGTGACACGCCGATTGGGTCGTTGGTTTGTCGACCGCATGGTCGGCCCGATGGTCGCTGGCATCTACGCAGCCCGGCCCGAACAACTGTCCTTGGCTGCAGCTTTTCCCAAGATGGCGGCCATGGAGAAGCAGTACCGAAGCTTGTTTATAGCGATGTTGGCCAAGCGGCGTGGAGGTGCACCAGCTGGCCATCTTCAAACCCTGCCCCGCGGTGCTGGACAACTGACAACCGTGATGGCCGAAAAGCTTGCACAAAGCTTGTCCTGCAACAATCCGGTCGAAGGAATCACAAAAACCAAAGATGGGTGGCGGGTCCATTGCAAAGATGGAGACATGGATGCCAGTGCAGTTGTGCTGGCCTGCCCTGCATTCGTTCAAGCACGGCTGGTTCGCGGATTGGACAGCAGCTTGGCCACAGCCTTGGAAGAAATCCAGTATGCACCCGTCACCGTGGTGGTCACGGCCTGGCCTGCGGGAGCATTCGACCGTTCACCACACGGCTTCGGTGTATTGGTCGCCAAAGGTGAGGACCTCGGCGTATTGGGCACATTGTTTACATCCGAGGCATACCCGACCCAGAGCAAGGATGGTGAGTTCCTTCTGCGAACCATGGTGGGGGGCGCAGTCGACCCAGAGGCTGCTGGCTTGCCTCACCAAGCTCTGCTCGACCGCGTATTCACTGCCCACGAGCGAATCCTTGGAACCCGTCGTGCAGAGCCCACGTTGGTGCGCGTGTATCGCCATCCCGAAGGAATTCCGCAATACACCGTTGGGCACCCCGCACGGGTCTCCGCTGTAAAAGCCGCCCAAAGTCGATTTAGCGGTTTGTTCTTTGTCGGAAATCACCTCCAAGGCATTGGCGTGAAAGACTGTGTAGCGACCGCTGAACGAACCGCGAAAGACATCCAAAACTTCCTGGAAATTACGCAGTCAACCGAGGTGTTCGAGTGACCACAGTCGTAGACGTTCTCAAAAAGACAGAGGCATTCTTTCGCTCAAAAGGAATTCCAAGTCCACGGCTCGATGCAGAATTGATCGTTGGACACCACCTCGAGATGGATCGTGTCACCCTGTACTTGCAGTTTGACCGCCCGTTGAATGAACGTGAGTTGGAACCCATGCGCGCAGACGTCAAGCGACGTGCCAATCGGGAACCCGTCGCGTGGATTATCGGGAAAAAGGGCTTCTGGACTTTGGACTTGGCCAGCCACAAAGATGTACTTGTCCCCCGACCCGACTCCGAAACCCTGGTCACGGCAGCATTGGACATGATCGCAGAAGATGAGCCGTGCTTCGTCGTGGATGTCGGCGCCGGAACCGGCGCCATCGGGCTTTCCATTGTCAGTGAACGACCACTGGCAAAACTCTTCGCGACCGACGTGAGCGATGCGGCGTTGCGTTGCACGAAGGCCAATGTCGAAACACTGGGCTTCAGCGACCGAGTGGCCGTCCTCAAAGGATCCCTCTTGGGGCCCATTCCTGCGGAGCGACAAATTGATGTGGTGGTATCGAATCCACCCTACATCCCCAGTGCCGACATCGAAGGTTTGGCACCTGAAATTGCCCAACACGAACCCCGACTCGCTCTCGATGGTGGTGTGGATGGACTCGACATCTACCGAACACTCATTCCAGCGGCCGCAGCCCGTGCCACGACGGCAGTGCTCGTCGAACATGGAGACGGGCAACACGATGCCATCCGAGCCATGATGGAAGCAGCCGGCATGGTCGACATCAAAGAATATCCGGATCTGACCGGCACGGTTCGAGTCGTCGGCGGTAAAACCAGTCGCTGATTCAGGCTGAATTCGGCCTTAAACGGTTGCCCATTTACCGATTCCAACACTCGGAATCCGTTTGAACAGCGTGCTTTTTACGATTTCGGAGAGCACTGTGGCACCGCCTGCCATTTCCACCAGTTCTGCACGTCCTTCCGCCTTGCTCAGTTTGCGGCGAATCAAATCAGGCCGAAGGTAGAACTTCATATACGCCTTGGTCCGGTATGCCCTGAGCTGCTCAGCGGTGAAGGTCTCGGTTTCCAATTGCGGAATGTCGCCACCACCATCGATGGTGTACTGCCGCCAGAAGTCTTCATTCACGTATCCACGCTCGTTCGCGATGCGGTAAAGATCCGTGGCCGGGAGTGCCGTGGCAACCGAAAAGCTCGCCCAATCCAGTCCAAGACCGGCTGCAAACTTAATGGTGTCCTCTACATCCTCATGCGTGGCATCGTAATAGCCAATCATGAAGTACCCACGGGTATCGATCCCCTCTTCCCGACAGATCCGAAAGGCCCGTTCGGTTTGTTCGCGGGTGATCTGTTTGTTCATGATCTTCAAGACCCGGTCGGTACCGGCTTCCACGCCCATATGAATTGAACGCAAACCCGCCGCTTTCAGGCCCCGAACGACTTCGCGGTCGATGGTGTCCACACGTGCACGGATATTGAATTTTACGGTCAAGCCGCGGCGCTGCACTTCCTCGGAGAACTTGCGCATCCGCCGCTTACCAATGGTGAAAGTCTCGTCGAAGAAAACGATTTCCTTTACCCCATAGTTGCGTTCCAGATGCTCCATCTCATTGACGACGTGTTCGACCGATCGAAACCGAAGTTTCTCGGAATACACCTGGCTGCAATACCCACAATGCCACGGACAACCACGGGTGGTCACCATGGTGGCGAACGGCTTGAGCAAGGTCAGGCAGTGATAGTCGCTGACCGGCATGAGGTCCCAGGCCGTCATGGGGTATTTGTCGATGTCTTTTGTCAGGGGACGACTTTCAGTCCGCTTGAGTTCACCGGTATCGGTTCGATAGACGATGCCCGCAATCTCATCCCAGCCGCCGCCGCCCTGCTCCACGTGATCGCAGATTTCCAGGATGGTGTCCTCACCATCTCCAACCACGGCGATATCGAAGCACTCCCAAGTGAGACTCTCTTCGGCGTAAATGGTCATGTGCGGACCACCCACCACGATCAGAGCATTGGGAATAGTTTCGCGGACCATCTGTGCGATTTCGATGACAGCCGGCCAACCCAAGGTTTTTGAGGTCAAGGCAACGATTTGTGGATCGTAATCCTTGACGCGACCTGTAATTTCGCCCGGGTAAAGGTTCTCAACGTGCAGGTCGATCAAGTCTACCGGGTAGCCATTCTGTCGGATCCATGCCGCCAAGCCACCCAAAGCCAAACTTGGGAAAATACCCAGCTTCTCCGCAGCCTTTTTGGACAAAGGCTGCTGATCCGCTGCTTCGTGGTACTTGATAAAAAGTACTTTGGTGTTCTTCACTGACACAGAAAATGTCCCCGTAGTACTGCGATTCTACCACCCCCAGATTCGTATGCCACCCCCGAATCCTCGCCGACGCCAGATTGACGCACCTACGGGGGTGGCATACGCACTCTCGTCCCGCGCGCGCGGGACCCTCACCCGAAGACCGGATGGACGATGCAACGGGGATTTTTGCGAAGCGTTATCGGCACCTTGATCCTGCTCGGATTCTTTGTGCTCACCGCGATCAATGTGTGGCAATCAAACCGAATTGAGCGCAACCAAATCGACTTACTGACACGCCTGGATGCTGTTGAAAAAAGCATCGAGAACGGAGACTTTGGAACCGCTTCCGGGCCATCTGGACCCAGCGGTGGGATTTGGGGCGTTGCTGAGCCGGATTACATGACACCGGCCCTGACGGATACGAACAATGTCTTCTCACGGGACAAAGCCAACTGGCTCCCAGCCAACGCACAACAAGGCGGGACGGTCAATCTGAAGGTTGGATCCGATCCAAAGGGTTTCAACTGGGTGATCGAAAACGGTGCGGACGTCTCCGAAATCCAGGCATACGTCAACATTGCTTTGGGTCGCTACCACCTGAAAGACGTGACCAAGTACGCTCCAGAATTGGCCTACCATTGGACCATTTCCGACGACAAGAAGACCCACACATTCAAGCTCCGCAAGGACTTTTACTGGCACAAGCCCAATGTAGATTGGGCCAGCGGCAAATTTGAGTGGCTCCAAGGCGACCATCCCGTCACGGCCCGCGACGTCGAGTTCATGATGGACATGTTGATGAACAACCAAGTGGCAGGCGCAGCGCCGACGCGGTCGTACTTCGACGAGCTGGAAAGCTACGAGGCCATCGACGACTACACCTTCCGGGTCACCTTCAAGAAGGCCAAGTACATGCAAAAGGTGATGGTCGTGGGCCTGTACCCCATGCCAGAATTCCTTTATGCCTACGACGAGGCTGGTGAGCGGTACGAGGCCGAAGTTATCGGCAAGCGCTTCGAAGACCACTGGTACAACCCCAACGGAATTGGAGCGGGTCCATACACCTTCAAGCGCTTCGAAGCCGGCGTGGCCATCGAATTGGAACGCAACCCGAAATACCCCTTGGGTGGAAATGCAGCCGAGAAAATCGTCTACTCCATCCTGAAAGACCAAAACCAGCCGCCAAGAAAACTCCGAACGGGTGAACTGCACCTTGCGAAGCTGCAACCGAGTCAATACCGCGCAGAGGTTCTCGAAGGCGAAGACAACTCTCCATTCAAGAATGGAAAGCTTCAGTCTGGAGAGTACTGGGCATACAACTACTTCTACGTCGGCTGGAACGCGGATCGCCCGTATTTCGGGGACAAGATGACCCGACAAGCGATGAGCCACGCATTCAACGCACAGCTCCTTTTGGATGAAGTCTTTCTGGGTCTGGGCGAGCGCTGTACTGGGCCCATGCCATCGGTACAACCCTACTACGACCGCTCTCTGGAGCCCTACGAATTCAACCTAAAAAGAGCCGGAGAGTTGCTTGATCAAGCCGGATGGACCGATTCCGATGGCGACGGGATCCGCGACAAGGAATTCAATGGGGAGAAAATCCCATTCGAGTTCAAGCTCATCGTGTTCGGGTCATCGAACGAGTACAAAACCGTTGGAAACATCTTCAAAGAAGACTTGGCCAAGATTGGCGTGAAGATGGTGGTGGCTCCCATGGAATGGGCCAACCTCCTGAAAAAGGTGGATGCCCGCGAATTTGATGCCATCACGCTCGCATGGATTTCCGGACCACCCGTCGACTTCCGACAAATCTGGCACAGCTCTCAAGCGGATCTCCCCAAAGGCAGCAACCGGGTTGGTTTCCGCAATGCAGAGGCCGACCGAATCATCGAAGCGCTTGAAGTCGAGTTCGATGATGGCAAGCGGAAGACACTCGCTCAAGAGTTTCACCAGTTGCTGTACGAAGAACAGCCCTACACTTTCTTCTACACACGCAAGACCAAAGTCTTCTGGCAACCCGAGTTGAAAAACGTCTGGTTCCAGTTGGTTCGTCCCCACATCAACCCACGTCCATTCTACTTGGGCGGGTAACCGGAGACCGACACCTTGTTCG
>Ga0163108_10002891_pt1 | contig 12315 bp, 11 predicted proteins | sample Fk1155metaG_FD_109644 | JGI IMG/M metagenome (GOLD analysis project Ga0163108, IMG submission 109644) | Marine microbial communities from the Central Pacific Ocean - Fk160115 155m metaG | ecosystem: Environmental > Aquatic > Marine > Oceanic > Photic zone | place: The Central Pacific Ocean...
AATCATTTCGAAGAATTTTCATATGCTGCATCATTAGCTTTATTTGATTATAAAAGAAAAAGCAATTGTGATGGTTTTGTGTTATCGATTAGTGGTGGTGTTGATTCAGCTTTAATAGGAATTATGGTTTCTGAAATGGTTAAGAAATCCATTGATGAACTTGGTCTAGTTAAATTTAATGAAAGATTTAAATTGTGTCTAAAAAATAGTGAAATAAAAGAATTAATTGAATTAAATAAAGATAAAATATATAAAAAAATAACAAATAAAATTTTAACAACCGCCTATCAAAAAAGTAAAAATTCAAGTAAAGATACTTATGAATCAGCAAAAATTGTTTCAAATTTTATAGGTGCAAAATTTTTTTATTGGGAAATTGATCAAGAAGTTAAATCTGTAACTGATAAAATTGAAAATGTTTTAGAAAAAAAAATATCTTGGGAAAATAATAATTTAGCTAAACAGAATATTCAAGCAAGAATAAGATCTCCATTAATCTGGATGCTTGCTAATATGAAAAATGCAATTTTATTATCAGCATCCAATAGAAGTGAAAGTGCAGTTGGTTATGCAACAATGGATGGTGATACTAGTGGAAGCCTTGCTCCAATAGCAGGTCTTGACAAATTATTTGTCATTGATTTTCTAAAATATTCATATAACGATCTTAACTATAAATGTTTAAAAAAAGTTATAAATCTCACACCTTCAGCTGAATTATTACCAAGAAATATGAATCAATCTGATGAAATGGATTTAATGCCATATGACATCATGACCAAAATCGAAAGATTAGCAGTTAAAATGAAAAAATCGCCTAGTGAAATTTATAAAGAGTTGTCAAAATCCACAGATTTAAATAATCATAAAATTAAAAAATATATAAAGAGATTTTTTAATCTTTTTAGCAAGAATCAATGGAAAAGAGAAAGGTATGCCCCTTCCTTTCATTTTGATGATTATAGTTTAGATCCAAACTCATGGTACAGGTTCCCAATTCTATCTGGAAATTACATTGAAGAATTAAAAAATATTGATTAAGGAACTGGATCATGTCCACTCCCTCCCCAAGGATGACATCTTGAAATTCTCTTAATAGTTAAAATAATTCCCTTCATAATTCCATGTTTTAGAATTGCTTCTTTGGAATAATGCGAACAAGTTGGTTCAAATCTGCAAGAAATAGGTATTAGAGGAGAAAGAATATATTGATATAATGTAATAGGTATTATAAATATTTTTCTCAAGAGTTTAGATAAAATCAACATCTAATAAATATATATTTGCCTAAAAATAGGAATTTTATATCTATTTATGTCTTCAAATTTTTATATTAAAATTTTCATATCAAGTTTATTAATTGTTTTTATAATAAATAATATAAATGGAAATACTGTAACTTCTGATACAATCAAATATTCTAATTTTGATTTCCTTCAAAAGAAAATATCAAAAAATTATATGATAATTAATAAAATTATTATTGAAGGAAACAAAAAAACCAAGTCATACATTATTCTTAGAGAATTAAGCTTTTCAGAAAATGACAGTATTCTTTCTCAAAAATTCCAATCTGTGATTAGTGAGGACAAAAGAAAATTAATTAATACTAACATATTTAATGAAGTTGAAATTAAATTTTTAATATTAGAAAACAATCTAATCAATATAAAGATTGAAGTTGTGGAGGGTTTTTTTTGGTCTCCAAACATAATTTTTGAACTATCTGATCGTAATTTTAATGATTGGTGGGTTAATTTTGATCATGATTTTAGAAGAATAAATTATGGTCTAGGCTTTGAACATACTAATATAACTGGAAGAAATGATGAGTTATTTTTGCTTGCAACATTTGGGTTTATTAGAGAATATGAATTTGAATATTTTAATCCTTACATAACAAAAAAGCAAAAAGGAGGACTAGAAATAAATTTTCATTTTTATAATGAAGATCACCTAGAATACATCGCTGATAAACATATCCCTGTCTTTTACAAATCAAATAAATCTTTAAACCAAACACTATCAACTCACATCGAATATTCTCACAGGGAGTCATTTTATAATTATCATTACTTTAAAATACAATATCAAAACATAAACATTAATGATTCTATAAGACTATTGAATAACAATTATTTAAAGACTAATGATAATTCAAATCAATTTTTTGTAGTTTCTTATACATTTGATAGAGATTTTAGAGATATAAAAAATTATCCACTAAAAGGATTTAGATTAAATGTAAAAGTAGTAAAAACTGGAATAGGTATATTTGGTGACATTAACAAATTAAAAGCAAGAATCTATTATGCTAAATATTTTGAATTAAAAAGAAGATTTTTTTATTCATTTAATTTGTTCACCTACAAAAGTAGCAAAAATCAATCTTATTATTTTTATGAAGATGAAAATGAAATTAGAGGTTATCAAACTTATTTAATTCATGGTCATTCAAATGCAGTTTACAGAAATACTTTTAAAAAAGAAATATTAAATACCAATTGGAGTTTAGAAAAATTTAATATGAAAAGATTAAAAAATTTCCCATTTAGAATATACATGAAATTATTTTTTGATTCTGGATATATATGGGGATATTCCAATAATAATAATAACTCTGCCTTTACCAATAAATTAATTTACAGTAGTGGGATAGGGTTTGATTTTGTAGGAATTAAAAATTACTCTTTTTCTACAGAATTCTCAAGAAATGGAGAAAATAAATATAATTTCTATATTAATTTTGATATAGATTTTTAAAATGGATACTATAGCATTTCATACTTTTGGATGTAAATTAAATTTTTCAGAAACATCAACACTTTCAAGAATGTTTCAGGAAAAAGGTTTTAAAAAAACATCAATCTCTCAAAAACCAAAAAAAATAATTATTAATACTTGCTCAGTTACTGAAAATGCTGATAAAAAATGTGAAGAGCTAATTAAAAAAATTAAAAAAAAATCACCTAAATCTAATATTACAGTTATTGGATGTTTTGCACAGTTGAACCCTAAAAAAATATTAAAAATTAATGGTGTAGATAAAGTTTTAGGGAATAAAGAAAAATTTGATATTGATAATTACATAAACAAATCGAATAACAAACTTCATTCAAATATTAAAGAAAGTATTCATTTCAAGTCCTCTTTTTCAATTAATGACAGAACAAGGTCTTTTTTAAAAATTCAAGATGGGTGCAATTATGGATGTTCGTTTTGTACAATTCCACTAGCAAGAGGAAAAAGCAGGTCAAATAATATAAAAAGTATAATAAAAAACATTCTTGAAATAAGTAAAAACAATGTGCAAGAAATTGTATTAACCGGAATAAATATTGGTGATTTTGGCATTCAAAATGGTAGAAGAAAAGAAAGATTAATTGACTTATTAAGAGAAATTGAAAAACTCAATAAAATAAATAGATATAGAATTTCATCTATTGAGCCTAATCTACTGAGTGATGAAATCATTGAATTCATTCTAAATTCAAATAAATTCCTGCCTCATTTTCATATTCCTTTGCAATCTGGCAATAATAAAATATTAAAATCTATGGGAAGAAGGTATAAAAAAGAACTCTATAAAAATAAAGTTAATAAAATAAAAAAGATGATGCCAGATGCATGCATTGGTGCTGATGTTATAGTAGGCTATCCAGAAGAATCAAAATCTAACTTTAACAAAACTTATAAGTTTATAAATGATTTGAATATAGATTATATGCACGTTTTTCCATATTCAGAAAGAAAAAATACCAGATCATCAACCTTAAAAAAAACTATACTAACTACAGAAAAAAACACTAGATCAAAAATGTTAAGAATTCTATCTGAAAAGAAAAAAAGATTTTTCTATAATAAAAATCTAAATTCTATAAAAAATGTTCTATTTGAAAAAGATGTAAAAAATAATTTTATATATGGATTTACTGAGAATTATATAAGAGTTAAAACAAAATTTGAAGAGAAAATAATTAATAAGATTATTCCATGTAATTTAAATTTTATAGACTCTGATGGTATAGTTGAAGTAAACAAACTAGTTTATTAATAAATAAAAATTATGAAAATTATTTGTGTAGGTAGAAATTATGTTGAACACATAAAAGAACTAAATAATTCATTTCCAACAAACCCTATTATTTTTACAAAACCAGATACTTCAATATTGTTAAATAACAAAGATTTTTATCTGCCTGATTTTTCATCTAATATTCATCATGAAATTGAATTAATAATTAAAATTTCAAAAGAAGGAAAAAAGATACCTGTAAAATATTCCTACAATCACTATAAAGAAGTAGCGATAGGAATAGATTTTACAGCTAGAGATTTACAAGATGAAGCCAAAAAAAACGGTTTACCATGGACATTATCAAAAGGATTTAATCATTCAGCTCCCATTTCTAAATTTAATTCATTAAATAAATACGATGACATTCAAAATCTTAACTTTTGTTTGAAAAAAAATGAAAAAATAATTCAAAAAAGCAATTCTAAATTAATGATCTATAAAATTGATTTTCTTATACATTATATATCCAAGTTTATTCATTTAAAAGTTGGAGATATTATTTTTACAGGAACCCCAAAAGGTGTTGGTTCTATTAAAACTGGAGATAATTTAAAAGCATATCTTGAAAATGAAAAGCTTCTTGACTTTAATATTATATAGTATTATATTTTTTTGTGCTAATTCACAAACAAATAATATTTTTGATTTCCCTATAAATAAAAATAATCAGAATTTTTTATCAGGAACCATGGGAGAACTTAGAGGAGATCATTTTCATATGGGATTAGATATTAAAACAGGTGGAAAAATTGGAATACCTGTATATGCTTCTAAAAATGGTTATATAGAAAGAATTAGGATTTCAATTGGTGGATATGGAAAAGCTATATATATGAAACATAGTGATGGGAAAAAAACAGTATACGCTCATTTATCAAAGTTTAATAACACAATTGAAGATTACATAGTTAAAGAACAATACAAAAAGAAAAGCTTTGAAATAACAAAATATCCAGGAAAAGATAAGTTTTATTATAAAAAAGGTGAATTAATTGGATATTCTGGTAATTCCGGTTCATCAAGCGGACCACACCTTCACTTTGAAATTAGAGATTTTGAAGATAATGTTCTGGATCCCTTATCATTTCTCTTTGAAGAAATAGAAGATACAATAAAACCTACATTTGAAAAAATAGTCTTTAAAACCCTTGATATTAATTCCAGAATTAATGGTGCATTCGGATTTTTTGAGTACAACATAATACGTAAAAAAAACATGTATTATTTAGATGGAATTGTTTCATTAAAGGGAAATATTGGAATTGCAATTTATGGATATGATAGGTTAAACATGATGCCTAATAAAAATGGTATTAAAAAAATCGAAATGTATCTCAATGGAGAAAAAATAATTAATAACAATATAGATCAACTCAGTTTTTTTGAAACGGCAAAAGTTGTAAGATATATAGATTATAATCTTTACAATTTAAAAAAAAGACAATACATTAAATTATATCAAGATGATGGGAATAATATGAGGATTCATAGAAATAACAATCATAATGGAGTAATTAATATAAAGGATAACGTTCCCAATTCAATAACCATAAATATTTATGATTCTTATGATAACAAAAGCGTTTTAAATATTAAAACGAGTCTAAATGAAAATAAAATAGATGAATCAAAAAAAATTAAATTTGGTAAGGAAAAACTAACAATAATTGATAACGTACTTGAATTAAAAGTAAGTTTAGAAGATAAAAATTATATTGATATTGTATACAATGGTGGTCAAATTGAAAATAAAAAAGCAACGTACACTACTGATAAGAATAAAGTCTTTTTGATTAGTCTAAAACAAAAACTTCCAAAAAAAATAATTACAAAAGAAAATCAGATTAACTCTAACTTTATTTCTACTATTTTTCCTGATTTGGAATCAATAACCTTTTATAAAGATTTTGAAATAACATCTAAAAAAAATATATTCTTTGATACTCTCTATCTTAGATTTGAAAAAAAAATTGATAGTTTAAACAATAATGAAATTTTTTCATTTATAAATAAAAATGATATCTCTAATAAATCATTTAGATTAAAAATAAAACCTATAAAAAAATATAATAAAGAAAAATCTCATGTATATAGTATAAATAATAATGGTTATAGCTTTGTAGGTGGAATATGGGAAAACAATATTATTGAATTTAAAACTAAAATATTAACTGATTATACCATACTCACAGATACAATTTCTCCTAAAATCAAAGCAATAAAAGTTTCTAAAAATCACCTTAGTTTTAAAATAAATGATAATCTGTCTGGAATAAAAGAATATTCAGGTAAAATCAATGAAGAATGGATCCTTTTTAATTATGATTATAAAAGAGATTTATTATTTTCACAAAAAATTAATAAAGAAAAAGCATTTATAGGTAATTTTGAATTGAAGGTAATTGATAATGCAGGAAATATTAAAACGTTTAAATATAAATTATAATTGATATGAGTTTAAATATAGGAGATAAAGCACCAATTTTTGAAGGATTAAACCAAAATGGAGATTCAGTAAAATTATCGAATTTTCTTGGAAGTAAAGTCATCTTATATTTTTATCCTAGGGATAATACTCCAGGTTGTACTGCTCAAGCTTGTAACTTAAAAGATAATTTTAATGATCTTTCTAAAAAGAATTTTAAAATCATTGGAATAAGCAGTGACAATATAAAATCTCATAAAAAATTTGAAGAAAAATTTACTCTTCCATTTGATTTAATAGCTGATGAAGACAAATCTATACATAATAAATACGGAACTTGGGTTGAAAAATCAATGTACGGAAGAAACTATATGGGTACAGCTAGATGGACATTTGTTATTGATGAAAAAGGAACAATAATTAATATAATTGATAAAGTAAAAACTAAAGATCACTCTAATCAAATATTAACATAAGTTGAAAAAAAAAATTGATGACATAAAAGAATTAAACAAAATTGCAGTTCAAGTTAGAAGGGATATAGTAAGAATGGTTCATGCCTCAAATTCTGGTCATCCAGGAGGTTCATTGGGATGCACAGATTTTCTTGTTACTCTTTTTTTTTCAATTATGGATAAAAAAGAAAACTTTGATATGAATGGAAAGAAAGAGGACATTTTTTTTCTATCAAATGGACACATCTCCCCTGTTTTTTATAGTATTTTAGCTAGATCAGGATATTTTGATTTAAAAGAATTAAATACTTTCAGAAAAATTAATTCAAGACTACAGGGTCATCCTGCTACTCATGAAGGTCTACCAGGTATAAGAGTTGCTTCTGGATCTCTTGGTCAAGGCTTATCTGTAGCAATAGGAGCAGCTCAATCAAAAAAACTTAATAAGGATGATAAAAAAGTTTTTGTGTTACTAGGGGATGGAGAATTGCAGGAGGGACAAATTTGGGAAGCAATAATGTATGCTGCAAATAACAAAATAGATAATTTAATCGCTACTATAGACTACAATGGACAACAAATAGATGGCCCTGTAGATGAAATAAACTCTCTGAGAAATCTTAAAGAAAAATTTAAATCTTTTGGGTGGAAAGTAATAGAAAGTAATGGAAATAATATAGAAAGTAATATTAATGCTTTAATAGAAGCAAAAGATGGTTGTAATAAAGGTTATCCTATTGTAAATATTATGAAAACAAAAATGGGAAAAGGTGTTGATTTTATGGAAGATTCTCATAAATGGCATGGAATCGCACCAAATGATGAACAATTAGAAATAGCACTAAGTCAGCTGGAAGAAACTATAGGGGATTATTAAAATGGATAGAAAAGAATACTCATATACAGAAAAAAAAGATACAAGATCTGGTTTTGGTGATGGTCTAGTTGAAGTAGGAAAAAAAAATAATAATGTTGTAGCACTGTGTGCAGACCTTACTGGATCTCTAAAGATGAATGATTTTAAAAATGAATTTCCTGATAGATTTTATCAAGTTGGAATAGCTGAAGCAAATATGATGGGAATTGCCGCTGGCATGACAATTGGAAGAAAAATTCCATATACAGGTACTTTTGCTAATTTTTCCACAGGAAGAGTTTATGATCAAATTAGACAGTCAATAGCTTACTCAGGGAAAAATGTTAAAATCTGTGCTTCTCATGCAGGTATTACCTTAGGTGAAGATGGTGCAACGCATCAAATTTTAGAAGATATTGGGATGATGAAAATGCTTCCTGGCATGACTGTAATTAATCCCTGCGATTATAATCAAACTAAATCTGCTACGATTACATTATCAGATCATAAAGGACCTGTATATCTTAGATTTGGAAGACCAAAATGGCCAATTTTTACAGATGAAAAACAAAAGTTTGTAATTGGAAAAGCAATAAAATTCATAGAAGGATCTGACGTTTCAATTTTTGCTACAGGACATATGGTTTGGCAGGCACTTGAAGCTGAAAAGATTCTTTATAAAAAAGGGATATCTTGCGAAGTAATTAATATTCATACCATTAAACCTCTTGATGAGGATGCTATATTGAGAAGTATTAATAAGACTAAATGCGCAGTTTCATGTGAGGAACATAATGTTTTGGGTGGATTAGGTGAAAGTATTTCCAGCGTTATATCTCAAAATTTTCCTTGTCCCTTAAAAATTGTTGGAGTGAATGATTCATTTGGAGAGAGTGGTAAACCATTAGACTTATTAGAGAAATATCAACTTAATCCTAATGCTATTAGAAAAGCTGTATTAGAAGTACTACGAAAAAAATGAAAAAAGCTTTATTGTTATTATCAGGAGGTCAAGATTCAACAACTTGTCTTTATTGGGCAAAAGAAAAATTCAATTATATAAAAGCCATAGGATTTAATTATGGACAAAAACATATAAAAGAACTTGATTATGCAAGAGATATTTGTAGAAGTGAAAAAATAGATTTCACTATAATTCAATTAAATAATATTTTATCTAACTCTGCGCTATTGGATTATAATGCTGACATAAACATTAATCATCCTTCAAATGAGAAATTACCTAATTCATTTGTTCCTGGTAGAAACCTTATTCTTCTATCTATAGCATCAACAATTGCTTTAAATAATGATATTGAAAACATAATTATTGGAGTTTGTGAAACAGATTACAGTGGTTATCCTGATTGTAGAAAAAAATTTATAGATTCAATTGAAAAATCAATAAGATTGGCTTATGATAAAAAAATTAAAATTCATACACCGCTAATGAAATTAAATAAAGCTCAAACTTGGAAATTAGCCAAAAAACTTGGATGCATTAATATTATTATCAATAAAACAATGTCTGATTATAATGGATCCATTAAAAAAAATGAGTGGGGCTTTGGAAAGTTAGATAATCCTGCAAGTAAGCTTAGAAAAGAGGGTTATTTTAAGGCTAAAAGTAAAAACTGGATATGATATGAAATTGAAAAGTAATTTAATAGATCCTTATGTTGGACAGAAAGCAGAGGGTAAAAAAATTAAATTTGAATCTGTAAATTCTATTGAAGAAAAAGAATTGAAAGTTTTTAAATTTGATGGTAAAAAACAATACATTAAAATTCTCACTAAAGAATTTATTTCAGTTTGTCCATTTAGTGGTTTACCCGATGTAGCAAAAATTAAAATTGAATATTTTCCTGAAGGTGGTTATGCGCTTGAATTAAAAGCTCTTAAATATTATCTTATAAGTTATAAAAACGTTGGAATTTATCAGGAAGAGGTTACAAAAAAAATTTTCAGAGATCTTAAAAAAGTACTAAAAACAAACAAGCTTAAGATAACTTCAAATTATAATGTAAGGGGTGGTCTTTATACAACTTGTATCGAAGGAAAACTATAAATTATTTTTCAGTATATTTTCTTCTAAATCTGTCATGTAATATCTGTTGCTTCCCAAGAAGATTTATTTCTCTACCAGTAATAAATGCATAAACTACTTTACTGGTCATCATATCTAATAAATCTCCTTCACTAACTACAATGTTAGCATCTTTACCAACCTCTAAAGTTCCTGTAATATTATCAATTCCTAATATTTTTGAGGTATTTGAAGTTACCATTTTTAAAGCCTCTTCTTTTCCTAACCCATATGCTGATGCAGTTCCAGCTAAAAAAGGTAGATTTCTATTTCCATGAAGCATAACTCTCCTCCCACTCCCAGATGTTAATCCAACTAGAATACCTTCTTTATGTAATAAATATGGTAATTTATATGGCAAATCTACATCTTCATGATTTCTAGATGGGACTCTATGCAAATTATCTAACAAAATAGGTAGATTGTTTTCTTTAATAAAATCCATTGCATAATAAGCATCACTAACACCAACCAAAACAAGATTATCAATACCTCTTTTCTTTAAGAGTTGAACTGATTCAATAATTTGATCTCTGGTTTCAACATGAAGATAAATCTTCTTAATACCATCATACACATGTTTCATTGCCTCTAATTTTAGATTTATTGTTTCTGATTTTTTATCATAATATATCCTAGAATCTATTAAAAACTTATCCAATAGATTTATTGTTGATTTATAATTAGGATTTTCCGTAAATTCTGTTGAACCTCTCCATGGATTAGGTGGAAAAAATTTTCTAGGCCAATTAATATGGATCCCTTCATCTTCCCTATAAACTGCATCTTCCCAATTCCAACCTTCAAGCATCATTATAGATGAATTCCCTGTGATCAAACCTCCAGCTGGAGTTACCTGAGCAAGTAAAACACCATTAAATCTAAATGTTGAAATAATTTCTGAATCCGTATTATAAGCAATTAAAGATCTTACATTTGAATTTATATCTCCTAATTCAGTATGATCAACTGTCGCTCTAACAGCAGAAATATCTTCCAACCCAACTTGAGAGTTGGGAATAATTAAACCTGGATAAACATCCTTATTAAGTACATCTATTACTTTAAAAGAAGAAAATTGTGATTGTAAAAAATCATTACCAACATATATAATTTTTCCATTTTCAAAAGCTATTGCTCCATTTTCAATAACCGTTCCATTTCCAACATGAATTGTTCCATTCATTAAAACAATTGATTCTTTTTGATTGTTTACAGGTTCTGGTACTTGAGAATATGATGGAAAAAATGTTAATAAGAATAAATAAATAAAAATGTTTTTCATATTAATTTTCTATTTGAATTAAAGTTTCATATTCTATTATATCATCACAATGCACATCCAAATCTAATCTTCTAAAAGGAATTCTTTTAGAAGCAACCTCTGATTTATCACCTTTCATCTTAGATATTATTCTAGCTCTTTCTTTATTAATTTCATCTCTTAATTTTAAATCTTTTTCCAAGTCAAAATAAATCTTTCCATCTACTAATGTTTTTGAGGGTTTTGAATAAATAGATAAAGGATGGTCTGTCCAAAGAACCAAATCAGCATCTTTCCCTAAGCTTATACTTCCCATTCTATCATCTAAATGAAGAAGTTTTGCAGGATTAAGAGTCACCATTTTTAGAGCATCAATTTCAGACATTCCACCATATTTAATAGATTTTGCTGCTTCTTGATTTAATCTTCTAGCCATCTCTCTATCATCTGAATTAATAGCAGTAACAACTCCAGCAAAAGTCATAAGAGAAGCATTATAGGGAATGGCTTCTTTAACTTCATTTTTATAAGCCCACCAATCAGAAAAAGTTGAAGCACCTACTCCATGCAAAGCCATCTTATCTGCTACCTTATATCCCTCAAGAATATGAGTAAAGGTATTAACCTTAAAACCAAAACTTTCAGCCACTTTCATCAACATATTAATTTCAGATTGAACATATGAATGACACGTTATAAACCTTTCACCATTTATAATTTCAGCTAAAGCATCTAATTCAAGATCTTTTCTTGGTTTTGTTGTTATTAATTTTTCTTTTTTTGAAAGTGAGTTATATTTTTTCCATACATTATTATATTCTTTTGCTCTAGTAAAAGCATCAACAAATACTTGCTCTACACCCATTCTTGTATCGGGAAATCTTGTGTTTTGTGGTGATCTAGATCTTTTAACATTTTCACCCAATGCAAATTTGATATATTCATCTGCTTCATTTATTATCATTTCATTTGGGCTTGATCCCCATCTTAACTTAATGATTGCGGATTGACCTCCTATTGGATTAGCAGATCCATGAAGAAGTTGAGCAGCAGTAACCCCACCCGCCAATTGTCTATAAATATTAACATCTTCTGAATTTACAACGTCTTTCATACGAACTTCTGAAGTAACAGATTGAGAACCCTCATTA
>Ga0163108_10002892_pt1 | contig 12314 bp, 11 predicted proteins | sample Fk1155metaG_FD_109644 | JGI IMG/M metagenome (GOLD analysis project Ga0163108, IMG submission 109644) | Marine microbial communities from the Central Pacific Ocean - Fk160115 155m metaG | ecosystem: Environmental > Aquatic > Marine > Oceanic > Photic zone | place: The Central Pacific Ocean...
GTATTTCCAGTGGTTATGGTTTGTGACTCGGGGGTGCCGTCCTGGTCGGAATCGATGGTAATCACGGTCACGATGATCCCCTGAATGGTGTTGTTCAGGGGGTCGATGTGGAAGGCGATCCAGGTGTTGTTCGTGTGGTAGGCGTGGCCCTGTGGGTTGATGTTCCACTCGAATACCCTGTGCGAGAGGTAGGCCTCCTGCAGCAACTCGATGTTGCCGCTGGACGACAGGGAGAGGTTCCTCGCGTGCCAGATGTTGGAATTGACCGCGAAGGTCACATTGCCGTCCGCGTTGTCGTCCCGCGCCGCCATGTGGTGACGGTGGAACACCCTGCGCTCTAGGAAGTCGTCTTGATCGAAGTCAGCCGCCTGCCAAGTCCTGCTCAGGTGGTCATAGGTGTCCGGGCTACCATCGGAGTTGTTGTCCCATGAAGATAGTCCGACGACCACCACGCGCTTGGCATGCAGGTTGTGATTCGAGTCGCGCCAGATCTCCACCGAATGCGTGGACTCACTCTGGTGGGACCATCCGTGGGCGTGCTGGTCGAGGTAATTTGTCTCCCTTACCCTCCTGAAGATGTGCTCCTCGTAGCCGTCCTCGTCAGCATCGGACCAAGTCAGGGTGGCAGTATAGGACTCACGTTGCTCGAGATGGTGATCGAAGTCCCAGTCGGTCGCGTTGGACATGTGTATGATTCGCTGTTTCCACTCGGGGGTGCCATCTGTGTCATGGTCGGATATCCGAGTCAGGGCGAAACGGTGGATGTGGTACTCGACCATGCCCCAGTCCCAATGCTGGTGCCATCCGTGCATTCGAGCAGTGTAGTCGAGGTCGCCATCGTGGTCGGTGTCGACCTTCAGAATCCCGGCTCGCCAAGTCCACTGCAGCTCTATGACGCCGTTCGAGTCGTTGTCGAACTGGACGGTGTTCTGGTGAAGTGCTCTTATCACATCAACACTGCCGTCTTGGTCGGTGTCCTTCCTGACGACCGCGCGCAGGTTGTCGCGGTGGCGGTCGGCGTTGCCGTCCTCGGTGGGGTCCCATACCCACGAGGTGTGGTCTATGGCCATCCAGCGCTCTGGGGTGCCGTCGTCGTTGTTGTCGACTCTCAGTATGAATCGGGAGTGCGAGAAATACGCGGTGAGCACCGCACCTATGCCTTGATCGACCATCCGCTGCTGGCGGTTCAGGACCACTCGTCGCTCCAGATTGCCATCTTGGTCGGCGTCGGTGCGGGCGTGGACGAAGAGGTTTATGTTGACATCCTCGTAGGTGCCGTTGTCCCAAGTCCAAACGACTCTGGTGAGTACATCGTGGCGCTCGGGGATGCCATCAGAGTTCTGATCGACCATATCGAGCCCCCTGAAACGTGTGAAGAACAAGTCATCGTGACCGTCCCCGTCGCGGTCTTGCGAGCAGTGCTTGGTGCGGACTAGGATGATTCGCTCGGGCCCTGGGATCCCATCCGAGTCGAACCAGAAAACACCAACCGTGGTGTGACACAGCGTCTCAGGGACTCCGTCGTTGTCCCAGTCCTCCCAGAATGTGTCGTTCCACCATGTGGCTGTGACCTGCGATATCGAGCGACTGTAGGTCTGCTCCTGCAAAGAGTCGTCGCTCACATCGCCCCATGCTTCATTGAACACCGGGTTGACGATCTCCGCGTCAGCCTCGTTGTCGGCTGGGATTGGACCAAGTTCGACATCGGACGGCCCTTCGTCCTCTTTTACGACACTGGTCTCGATCATCAGAGGATCGTTCGGGATGGCGTCAGTCTCCTCTTCGTCACCGACCTCGTCGCGCACGGACTCCTCGTCGGTGGTGACCCAGTCGTCGACCTCCTGGTCGTCGTCGTAGTATCCGTCGCCATCGGGATCGAAGTCGGACTGCCAGTCGTAGTCAGGGTCCTGTTGGGCCTCGGAGACATCATCAACAGTGCCATCTCCATCATCGTCGAGCTCTTCTTCGACCTCGGTATCGAGTTGTTCTTCAGCCTCTTCCTCTAGCTCTTCCTGCAGTTGGGCTGCCTCGAGGTCGTCGGCCACGGAGACCACCTCAACATGGAAAATGAGCTCAGTGGTGATACCAGTCGAGCCGGTCGCAATCACGCGTATCACGAACACGCCCTCCTCGGTGTACTGGTGGGATTCCTCGGTGAACGCCGGTTCTACCATTGAACCGTCGCCCCAGTCGACGCTGACCGAGACGGGCCCGAGTGGATCCTCGGTGCTGGTGGTGATAGTCAGCTCTCCAGCCAGATTGAGGTGTATGCGTCCTTGAGGGGAGGGGTTGGTGGAAACTGTGAGCGAAGGCGCGTCAGCGTACTCGATCCTGATTGTCTCCTGAGCGTTGGCTAGGAATCCCGAGGTGTCAGTGGCTGAGACGCGGACTGTGTAGATACCGGGTTCACCCCAGACATGCTGCCCCGATAGGTCCCTCTGAGTGATGCCATCGGAGAAATCGACTTCGACTACGAGGTCATCACCGTCTGGGTCTGATGCATCTACCGACCAAGCCACAGGAACGCCTGCGATTCCTTCGATAGGGAGTTCTAGTGAGATAGTCGGGGCTCGGTTTGGCTCCAGCAGCGTGAAGATGACAGCCGAGGCCCCAGTCACCCCCATCGAGTCGGTGATTTCGGCCTCAATGGTGTGTGTGCCGACGGAGAGGAATCCAGCGTCATAGGTCATGCTGGAGGAGGTCTGCACCAATGCCCCGTCAAGTCGCCAGTTCACGATGTATGGCCCGGTACCCTCAGAGATCACGGCGTTGGCGACAATTAGGTCGTTAGCTGTAGTTGGCGAGCCTTCGATCTGGACCTCGGCGGTTACCACTGAAGGCTCGGGCTGCTCGGTTATCTCATCGGTCGCTCCGAGGCATCCCGAGCCCAGCATCAGGGCCACGAGGAACAGTCCGGTGTGGATTCGGCGTCGAGCGGTTCTGTCGCGATTCATCTTGTACATTGACCACAGGGGCCTCTCAGCCACCTTAAAGGAAAGTGGGTCATTGGATTTGTCAAGGTCTCGTAGAGACGGGTTCTACGAGAGTCGCCCACAGCCTCATACCCTCTTCGGTGAGCCTCCGATCGGTTCGTAGCCCTCTCCTCCTCCGTGTAATCAGACCCTGGGATTCAAGCCGCTTCAGATGATGGCCGACCAGTTGCTGGCTCGTCTCCAATCGGGCCGCCATCTCCCTCTGTGTCGGTGAGGGTTGACCATCTTCCTGCTCGGCTATCGAACGCAGCACCATCAGAGCCACATCGCTGAGCTGGTTGGCATCGACTGGGCGAGGCAGGCTGGAGAGTTCGACTGCTGGGTTGACCGCTGAGGTGTAGTAGCGGAGCAGGCGACCGTCACGCCTACACCAGACGCGTCCCTCGCGCTCGAGTGTCCTCAGGTGGTGTACGGCCTGGTGGTTCCCCAAATTCAGAGCGCGTATGATGCCAGAGAGATGGCAGCCAGGATGGGCGGTCAAGAAGCCCTCGAGGCGCCCACGCTGGTAGGTCCCCGCGAGTGTTCCTGTGCCCTCAGTGACTCTGAGTTGGGAGAATCGGCCCAACGACTGGGATATCTTGGCCCGAGTAGGCTCATCTCTGGCTGTGACTAGAGCTAGAGAGAGGAAAGTGACGGCGATGAAGGTGGAAACGAAGGACATCGCGGGCAGAGAGAGGATGAATTGGGGGGCTTCAGTCTGCTGTTCGGGATTAGCCGGGGACTGCTTCTCTGATTCGGCCACGAACCAAATGTCTGCGATAGTCCATATTCCTACCAGAGCGTCGCTCAGTTCCAATCCAACGGTGAGTCCTTCCGAGGGGCTAAGAAACAGGCCGGGCTCGGGTTGCGGCTGGTGAAGCAGGCCTTGAGAGTCCTCGAGCATCCAGACCCCTGGCGAGGTGCGCACCCATGTGGCCTCCTGATCAGCCACTACGGAAGGAGTGGCCATAATCACCAGAATCGTCAGAGTCAGGCTCAGTGAAGCCGCGCGACTCGCATACGCTGGCGCCCTTCCCATGCGGTACCGGAGATGCTTGGATGGGTTAAGGGTCGTGGGTTGTCGCGTTTGTCAGGATTCGTTACTCGCTGTCGGTTGCTTCCGCTAGACTCGTCCACCAGCCCATCACAGGGATGAACAGCGCCAGACCGACTATTCCGCCGACTAGCCAAGCAAGTGGATCCTCCATCAAGCCGAGGAACTGATCGCCCCAAATCCCAAGCACAATTCCCTCCATTCCAAATCTTATGCCTCGACCGAACAGTCCTGCTACGATGAACAGTCTGAGATCCATCCTGCTGGCTCCCGCCGCCCACGCCAGCGCCTTGTAAGGAATCGGAGAGACTGCAGCGAGAAAAATGCCGGCGGACCCGTACCTGACCATCATGGCATCGAGTCTGGCAACTGTAGCATCGCTGGAGAAGCGCTCGAGTATCGGTCTGCCAGCGTAGACGCCGATTCCATAGCCCCCTACTGCTCCTACCACACTCGATATGGTGGCGACAAGAACGATGGCCAGGATATCAAGGGAACTATCTGCACCTAGGACCATGGGGATGACCAGTAGGTCGGGCGGTGCTGGCTGAAGGGCTGCTTCAGAGGCAGAAACAACGGCGAGGCCGAGCAGGCCAAAGCCCTCCGCCCATTCGATTATCGAGTCGGTGATGCCCTTGAGCACGCACCTTCGTCCGTCCTTTTCGGGATGAACATTGCTTCCCGCGGACACCGACTAGACTCGGAGGCGACCCCTGAAAGCGCAGCCAGCCTACGCCCGAGCATGGCGGCTGGCGAGGTCTTGGATACGGCTGCTCTAATCGCGTGGCCTCTGGAGAGGATGCGTGGGAGCCTCGTTGTACCGTCCCAGAGAGCTGAGCTGTACCGAATATCACCCGATCGAGAGATGCTGCTGGACGCAGCTGGGCTCGAATGGTCCTCTCCGGGACCTGCTGCGATTACTCGAGCCAGCGACCTCGCAGTCACCACAGGAGACATGGCGGGTCTATCGCCCGTGGACCTAGAGCTGCTGGCGCTGACCATAGAGAGAGCAGCTACACTGGTCACCGACGACTACAGGCTGCAGAATCTGTGTGAGAGGGGTGGACTGCCTTGGCTGTCGGTGACGATGGAGGGGATCAGTGCGCTTTGGTCCTGGGAATTACGATGCACTGGGTGCGGGGCCGTGCACCCATCTCCCGAGGAGCCGAATTCGAGCCGAGAACTGGGGGAATGCGCCGATTGCGGCTCCGCCCTAAGGCTCAGTCGCAAGAGAGGATGATTACTCGCTCTCGCTGGCGACTTCCTCGGTCATCCCGCCTCGATCCATGTCCTGCTCAGCGGAAGATGGCTGAACGCCTTCTTCAACAGCCCTCTGGAACTCGCCCTTGGCAAGGCCAACGCTACGAGCAAGTTCGGGTATCCTCTTCGCCCCGAACAGGAATATTGCAATTACGACGAGGATTGCGATCTCAGTGGTGCCTATAGCCATGTTATCGACTCTAGGTAGGAGTGTTCTCGTTCAAATGCTTCGGCCGAATTGTACCTCACCCACCGGAAACCGGCGGGAGGAAGGCAACTTCGCATGAATCCCTGAGAGGAGTATCCAGAGATGCTCCAATCTGCCCGTCGATAGCGACCCTGAGGCCAGAATCGAGGAAATCTGACAACTCGAAACGCTCAATCAGCTGATTTCCCGTCGTTCCCTGCTCCAAAGCAACCTCGATCTCTCGCTCGCCTAGCCTCTCAGCCAAAGGTCCGAAAAACAGCATCTTGACCTTCACCGCCTTGCCTTGGCCGACCATGCCGAGGCGAGTTCCCCGACGGTCATCAACCCATCTCCCTCGCAGGGACTATACACGCCTACGCCACGACGGCTGCATGAGCGATGTCAAAGCGGTCGTCTTCGACTGCGACGGTGTACTGACCGACAACGGCTCCTCGTGGCAGAATATCCACGACCACTTCGGTACCGAGAATCTCGAAACCCTTGAGCGCTTCCTGAACGGCGAGATCAGCGATGATGAGTTCATGGCTGACGACATCCGTCTGTGGACTGCGGTACAACCCGAAATCCACAGAGAGGATATCATGCGCTGTTACTCTGGCATCACTCTGATGCCCGGGGCGCGCGAAGTGGTCCGCGAGTTGCAGTCTCGGATGGTCTTCGTGGCCATCGTGTCTGCCGGTGTGGATGTCTTCGTGGGCACCATCGCTGACATGCTGAAGGTCGACGACTGGGCAGCCAACGGATTCGATTGGGATGAGGCAGGAATGTTGCGCGGTCCTGCGCCCGCGCAAGTGAACTCTCACGAGAAGGGACTGATGGTCGAGAAGCTCGCGAGAATTAAGGAACTGGACCCTAGAAGCATCGTCTCGGTGGGCGATTCAAGCACTGACCTCTCGATGATGATCCCGGGCTCTGGCTTCATCGGGTTCAATCCTGCCAGACAGAGGGCGGTCGATGCGTTTGAGGCGGCGGCGGTCCCCGTCGTCCTAGAAAGGGACCTGCGAGCACTGTGGCCGCATATCTTCGACGGCGAAGAGTTTCCAGACTCAGGCGAAGGGGATTGAAGCCGTCGCGTGAGTGTGCAGGTTGACTACCGTCAAGATGCAGGGCTTGGGCTGGAATCCCAGCATGCGCTGATAGTCCGTCTGATCCTGCCATGTGGAGCTGTGTATCATCGTCGTGCCCTTGTAATTGCCAGCGTAGTGGCCATGTACATGGCCGGTGACGAAAATGTCGGGCACGGTCGAGATGACCATCCGGTCCTCGGGCTCTGGAGATAGTGGGGTCTTGCCCCCCCACGATGGCGCGAGGTGTCTGCGCTCCAGCATCGCCATCATTGCCAGCTCGGGGGTCGAGTAGGTGACTGATCGGAGGCCTGCGACGAAGTCGTCTATGCTCTTACCGTGATAAGACAGGATGCGGACACCGTGTAGGCTGAAGTCGCAAGGGTTACCGACGAACACGGCGTCGGAGTAGTCCTGCTGAATCTCTGGATCCAATGCCGGCTGCGGCTCCGCCGGACGGACCGCATCGTGGTTGCCAGGCAGTATCATCAAGTCGACCCAGTCGGGCAGACCCTCGAGCAGCCTAGCCAACTCCCCATACTGGTTGAACAGGTCGGTGATGGCCAGATGGCGTTGCTGGCCCGGGTATATCCCCACCCCATCGACTCCATCTCCGCTCAGCACGAAGTACTTCACAGTCCGAGCCAGTGGGTCGGTCCTGAACCACTCAATCATCTTCTCCCATTGCGGGGATAGAAATGTCTTGCTGCCGACATGGGCATCGGACAGGAAGGCGGCTGAGACCGCCTCTTCCTCACTGGCGGTAGCCTTGGAGTGCCGGCCCAGAGGCGGCATGTGTATGTCATTGGCTAGGAATAAGGGGTCTCTCTCCCGTATCAGGAAGTGCCCGCTGACTCCGACCACGTCGTCGTCCATCAGTCCGTCCAATGCGGGATGGAGGTTTGAGGCCCCTGATGGTGGCTTAAGTGAGCATCGAATCTGCATCGTCTCGTCTTCGATTACGAAGTTGAAATTACCCGACCTCGCCCACCTTGTCTCGCTCACCAGCCCAACCAGAGTGACCTCATAATCGGTGCTGGAGTAGCGCTGCCTGTTGCGCCACGCCTCGGAGTTACCGATGGGTCGACGTGGCAATGAGCTGCCTACAATCATCATCTGGCGAATCTGCCTCAAGCGGTCCGAGAAGAAGGACTTCATGTCGAACATCTTGCCCTCTGTCGTGGAGTGACCAGTAATGTCGAAGTGTATCTCGATTTCGGAATCAACATCCCTAGCCTCCATCGGAAAGTCGTCGAGACTGTAGTGCGAGAGCCCATGGCGTCGAGGAGCGGGAGTGGTTTCAGTGGACACGACTGGAGCCAGTGTGCGTCCGATAGGAGAGTGGCTCTCAGGGTCAGCTAGGGTAGCCTGCGCTGTCCTAGGGGCCGCTGGCGAAGCCTCAATGGTCCTCTCGGTTGGCACCAGAGTCAATATCTCGTCAATCGCCCTCTCACTGAGCATCATGACATTGGAACTCTGAGCCGCCTCAATCAGCGGTGCTAGGTCCGGCAGACTCTGGACCTTCTCCTGTGCGGACCTTCCTATCACCAACAGTCCAGCGGCGGCGAGTACTCGCTGCCGTTCTGCCCAATCCTGACCGGTCATCCGCCGGAGCAGTTCTAGGGACGCTCATGATGATATCGCCTGAAATCTGCTACCTATGCCGCAGGCACCGTTCACTCGTCCCAGTCTGTTAGAGAAGCGAGGTCGACTTTGGAAATCTCCTCTGCGACCGTCTTCTTAGAGCCCTTCCAACTCATGCTACCCTCCCACTCCTCGTCAGAGGGATCGAACTCGGAGGTGTCGATGGAAGACGCCTCCTCTTCGCTGATTGTGGTTTTAGAGGCCCTCTCCTCGACCTCGACAACCCTGTCGAGGGCCTCAAGGGCGAGTCGCAGGGCGAAAGCTGCGAAGGAACGCTTGTTGTCTAGACGGTCGTTTTCTCCGAAATCCATCCTCCTGACTAGAAAGTAATCACCGGTCACCACCGCCACATGGACCCTTCCGACCTCCTTATCGGCTGTGGCCCCGCCAGGGCCGGCTATTCCAGTTATTGAGATAGCCACATCGGAGTCCGACTGGTACCGGGCGCCTTTGGCCATCTGAATCGCGACCTGATGAGAGACTGCCCCAGCATCACCCTCATCGAAGGCGGATTTCTCGACCCCGAGCTCGCGCATCTTGGATTCATTGGAGTACACTACCCAGCCCTGCTTGAACCACTCAGAGGCTCCCGAAATATCGGTTATCAATGAAGCTAGCAACCCGCCAGTGCATGACTCGGCGGTGGATACGGTCCACTCTCGCTTGCGCAGGCGCCGGGTCACTCGGGAAGCCAGTCCCGCAGTCTCTTCGACCACATTCTCCGGCCATAGCCGACACTCTTGAGAGTTTCAGTTGCTATCTTGTTGCCAATCGGGGCGAAGTACGGCGGATTGTTCGTTTGAGCCGGAGATTTCGATTTGGTGGGTCCGGCAGGAATTGAACCTGCGATCTTCGCTTTGTAAGAGCGACGTCATAACCCCTAGACCACGGACCCTAGGAGAGCGCAGAAGCGTTGTGTTCAAATCCTCTGCGGACGAACCATTGGCACGGAGGAACACAGATGGAGGGGATTTCTGAGTTGATTGAGCGGCTGAAGGCCGCTGGCGTCCCTCTCGACCATAGCATCGAGGAGGCGATGAGTTCTGTGGACCCGAGTTGCTTCACCGATCACAGTTTGGAGCCGTTCCTAGGAGACAGACCTATCCCTTTCCTAGTCACTGAGGGAGGTGCCGCCAAGACCATTTCTGCCCCGCATATGGTGGCAACATTGCTACACCACTTGGAAATTAGGGAGGGTCAGCATGTCCTGCTACTTGGCTCTAAGGGGGGTTACCTCGCTGCCCTGCTGGACTGCATGCTCGGCCCAGACGGCGTCGTGACCATCATTGAGCCACATGATGAGGTCTTATTGCATACCAGCGAGAGGCTGGAAATGTTCGACTCAATGGGTTTCCTGACCATACTCCCCCCAGAGGCACTAGAAGGGTGGAACGGTCTGAGCAGGCGTGTAGACAGGGTACTTGTCACTGGTTCTGTACGAATACTGCCGCCGGAAATCGAAGCGCTGGTTGAGGATGGTGGTTTCGTACTCGGTCCTTTCGGCGGGCCGGTGCACCAGAGACTTCTCAAGCGCGAGAGACAGGGTGAAGAGTGGATTGATACAGACCTAGGTGGAGTGGTGTTTGGGCCCATGGACCTCAGCGAGTCGGAGCGCTCCCCACTGGATCCACACTCACTGGCAGACCACCTTGAGGACCTGTTGGGCCTGATGTCCGAGGTCATAGAGATCGAAGATGATACGCTAACTCGCCTCGAAGGGCTGATCATCTCCCTCAAAGAGCTCCCTGCTGACCTGCCTGCGCTCGATGAGGATTCAACCGAGGACGAGATTCTCGAGCATCCTGTGATGGAGCTGCTACTGATGGAAATGGAGTGGCTCGGCCCTATGTGGCCACTGTTCGGAGATTACATGTCGATCGAATTGGCCAATCCGGGCTCTCCGGACGATGAGGAGCCCGGAATTTCGGGTGGGCACGAGGATCTCATTCCCTGACTCTCTCTTCCGAGATGGAGCGGCTAGTTCCCTTCGGCATCTCCAGTTGCCGGATCCAATAGTCGGGACAGAGGTACGGATATCGGCGGCAGGTGGTCAGAGAGCAGGTGCCTTGAGGTCTTAGGGGGGAAAAGTTCGCCGGATAGTGCGGCTTCGATGACTTCCGACTTGTCCAATGAATCCCTACCGCTCTTGGGCCAAATATTGAGGATGATGCCATCATCATCGAGATAGTCGACTGATACGCAAGGTAGGCACTTCAGTTTCAGTCGTCTAGCCACCTCGGTGCGATGGTGCCCATCTAGGATGGTGCCCGTCTTCCGGTCAATCAAGAGGGGTTTGGTGTAAGCTTTCCAACGGAGTGTCATTCTCTCCAGTTGATCCACTTTGTCGGGCACGACTTGCTCGTGTGGACGGAGGATCTCGATGGGCACTAGTTCTACCTTCACAGTGGTCCGACGGGTCATTAGCCAATATGCCTAACGCCCGAAGCAATCATGGCAGATAGTCCGTCGGCGCACCATGGAGCGCGCGATAGAGTACCTCAGCGAAGCCGATACCCAGGTCCTCACCAGACTGCGCTCCGCCGGTGAGGCTTGGATTGTAGGGGGTTGGGTCAGGGACTCGATAATTGGCCGTCCTGACACCGACATCGATATCGCAACCAGTCTGCTACCCACCGAGGTCAAGGAGCTCTTCCCTCGCTCGCTGATGGTTGGAGAAAAGTACGGGACCGTTGTAGTGAGGCTGGATGAGGGTGTTGCAGATGAGCCAAGTTGGGAGGTCACAACCCTGCGAAGCGAAGGCACCTACGGTGATGGCAGGAGGCCGGACGAGGTCATTTTCGGAAGCAGTATCGAGGATGACTTGGCTCGCCGTGACTTCACCATCAACGCGATGGCAATCGATGCCGATGGCAAACGAATAGACCCTCACGACGGAGTTGCTGACCTCAGGGCTGGGGTTCTGCGCTCCGTTGGAGATGCCAGAGAGAGGATGGGGGAGGACGGTTTGCGCATCATGCGTGCGTTCCGATTCCTCGACTCAGGGGGTGGGGTTCGTCAGATGGAGCCCGAACTCAGAGCTGCCGTGACGCAATGCAACGAGATGCTAGAGAGGGTCTCACGAGAGAGGATTGGGGTGGAGATGCAGAATATACTCACTGGTGGCAATGTAGGTGAGATCTTAGATGCGATGAGAGAGACCGGGACCCTGGAACGGGTCCTGTCTGGAATCCGCACTACTACCGAGCCGGCATTCGGCAGTGACTTCGTGGTCAATCTCGCAATGCTATGCAGTGCTGAAGAGGAAGATGGCGATGCGCTAGCAGAGAATCTACGAGGGGCATTGGTCCTAGCAAAGGAGCCGTTGAGGGCAATCTCTTTCCTGCATGATGCGGCAAGCGCATCCCTATTGGCCGAAATCGGGAGTTTAAGGCGTTTCAAGGCGGCTCTCCCGGAAGTTTGGCAGGGGTTCTTCATATCCTATTCCGAGGGACTGGGGCGCGATGTCGAGGGATTCAGAGATGCGCTATCATCGCTGGACGCCCTCAGGGCCGGAAACGGGCCACTGGTCGACGGAAATATGCTGGTGGAAGCGACCGGGCTTGAGCCGGGCCCTCGAATGGGGCGACTCAAAGGCTGGCTGCACCGGGTGCAGGTCGAGCGCGACCTATCGTCTGACGATGAGGTGCTCTCCCTGCTTAGAGAACTGGATTGGAACGATTCGGACCACGAGGAGTGGCCGGCCCTGTCATGGCCTTAGGGAAGTTCGTTGAGCATTTCGATGTACTCTTTCTGATCGAGGAACTGATCCTCGTCGAAATCGTGTGGCTTGACTATCATGCACCAACCATCGCCGTAGGCATCGTCATTGACAAGATCGGGGTTGTCCTCGACTTCGCCGTTCAGTTCAAGGATCTTGCATGGGACTGGGGAGTTAATCAGAATCGTCTCCATATCTCCATCGTAGTTGGCTAGGACTGTAATCAGTAGGTCTTCCACTCCTAACTCGTCACCACTGCCCATCATTCCAGGGGAGTCGTCGTCATTGATCTCTGCATCCGATACGAGCTTGAACTCGCTATCATCCTCCGGACGAGTCAGCACTACGCGTACGATGTTGCCGTACTCCGCACGTAGGAACTCACTGATTCCGA
>Ga0163108_10002893_pt1 | contig 12314 bp, 12 predicted proteins | sample Fk1155metaG_FD_109644 | JGI IMG/M metagenome (GOLD analysis project Ga0163108, IMG submission 109644) | Marine microbial communities from the Central Pacific Ocean - Fk160115 155m metaG | ecosystem: Environmental > Aquatic > Marine > Oceanic > Photic zone | place: The Central Pacific Ocean...
CTTTCACCTTAGCCATGTTCTAAAAATTGCCGAAAAACTTAACACTTTAAGTATTGAATTTCAAGGATTTATTTTAATGATTTTGTTTGTTGAGTTGTATGGCTAAAATCAAGTGTTTATAAAGCTTAATAAATTGGCACCCATAATATTATTCAATTATGCACATGCCTTATATCTCATAATCCACGACTACTGATCCAGAACAATGTGAACGTACGATTTCTACAACTGGGAGGTGTTTTGGATGAGGGCCATAGGCATTAAGTGCGTCACGATTATCAAATTCTGTTGTTAATACAATATCGTAACTTCTTTCTGAGACAGTAAAGTTGACCCCAACTTCTGCAGAACGAAGGACGTCGATATTGCCTTCAAGTGTTTTTAGTGCATTCACGACTTTTTCTACGTTTTCTTTACTGTTTTTTTTTAACTTGAACATGACTATATGTTTGATCATAAAAATTTCCTCTCGACTCTGGTAAAATTTATTTTATTAGTGCGCAGCCCTTGTTATCATGATGTTATATAACCTACAGTTTTCTGTTATAACAGAGTTCTGTATTTGTATGCCTATTTACTTTTCCCTTGATGTTATTTTTTGTTTGATTTTTAGAGGAGTGTTTAAATGTCTTGGATTGTTGGAGCGGGCATGGGTTTTTTAAGGGGGGGGCCAATGGGCGCTGTCATTGGTGGCACCTTGCAACATGTCTTGACTAAGAAGCTTCAGAGTAAGATACGTAAATCTCTTCCAGGACTCGATGATCAAGGAGTTTTTGTTACATGTATTGTTGTTGTGATGACAAAAATATCAATGATTAGGGGGGGCGTTAAGCCCCATTCTCTACAAGCGATTAAAAATTTTTTTAAAAAAAATCTAAACTATACAATTGGCGAACTTAGCTTTATTGATAATTTAGTTGATGAAACTCAGAAGGTAAACCCTGAATTAGATCCAATTGTTAGACAATATCGTAAAGCTTGTAAGAATCACTACGCGTCGCTCATGCTTGCTTTGGCCTACCAAGTTGCTTTGGCTGAAGGGGAATTAACCGAATCAATTCAGAGTGAATTGAACCAGCTATCAAAACTTCTTAATTTGTCCTATAAACAGCATGACTTAATCCGCGGTAAGTATTGCCTAGTAGCTTTAAAGACACCCTATACTCTCTTAGGTGTCCCCTTTAATGCATCAAATGAAGAAATAAAAAAAGCATATCGTCAAATGGTCATGACATACCATCCTGATAAAACAGCATACCTCGGTGAAGATCAGGCAGAGGAAGCCCATCTCAAGTTTTTAGAAATCATGGAGGCCTATAAGGAATTAGAAAGAGAAAGGGGTATTATTTAGTCGGCTTTTTAATCTGCTTTCAAGGTTGGGGGATTTTCAGGAATAATTTTGATTGCAATGATCGTTTGTATCTTTCTTCGGCTTGTTTCTTTTACTGTAAGCCTAACGTCTTCTACGATGATTTGTTCACCAGGTTGAGGTATTGTTTCTAGGTGGTTCAAAACCAGTCCGGCAAGGGTTTCGTAATCTCCAGTGGGTAGATTGAGTTTAATAGTTTCGTTGATGGCATCTATTTCCATTTCCCCATCGATAATATAACCACCACCAGGGTATGGTTCAAATTTTTGTTCTGGCTTGTCGTACTCATCTTCTATTTCTCCTACAATTTCTTCTAGTAAATCCTCTACAGTGGTAAGCCCAATACACCCACCGTATTCGTCAACAACAACTCCCATATGTAAGCCTCTTTTTTGCAGTTCTTTTAGTAGGTCATCAATTTTTTTATTTGGAGGAATATAATGAGCCGGTCGTATAAGGTGTGTCAACGGAGAATCATCTATAGACTGGTTCAATAAATCGAAGGTATTGAGAACCCCTATGATGTTATGCATCCTTTCGTGGAAAATTGGGAATCTTGAAAACCCGGTGTCAATTGCAAGTTGGTGTGCCTCTGCTAAGGTTGAATCATCTCGAATAGCCGTAAGTTGAACAAGCGGTACCATGCATTGTTCAACAGTAATATCACCAAAATTAAAAACTTTATGGATCATAGTTCGCTCTGTGGCATCCAGTTCAATTGTTTGAGAGTCTAAACTAAGAACTTGTAAAATTTGGTCGCGGCTGAACGACTTTTTTTCTTCCTGTGGCAAGCGAATTAATTTATTGGTGATAAAGTTAGATATAATGGTGAAAAAATTTATGATAGGGGATAGTATTATTAGGCTCATGTTAAGCGGTCTAATAAATATAGGCATAACCATATCGGCTCTATTTTGTAGGATCATTTTTGGGACAATTTCTCCTCCAAATAAAATGATGGGTGCAAGTATGACCATGGCTAATATTTCACCTTGTTTCCCCATATGGGTTACCATGTAAGCTGTGAAAATAGAAGTGCTAGAAACAACCGCTAGGTTAGTTCCAAGCGAAGTGGTAGCAAATAATTTTTCAGGCGAATTTAGTAAATTAAGAATAATTTCGGCAGAGCGATTTCCTTTATCAGCTTGCTGCTTCATTTTAATTCGGTTGATGGCAATCATGCCAATTTCTGATCCTGAGAAAAAAGCCTCCATGAGAAGAAAGACTCCAATCAGACTCAATGTTGTTGAAAGATCCATTATGTTTTTTCCTCCACCCCTTCCTTATTACCGTTGGTAATCGAATTTATAACTGTAAGATGAAGGTTTAGTATCCGAGATCCTTTCATTTTCTCAACTATGAATTTGAAGTTTTCATAGGCTATTGCTTCGCCTGAACGGGGTATCCTGCCAAAAAGTCCAAATACGAAACCACCAACTGTATCGAACCCCTCTTCGGGAAGCTGCGTACCAAAATATTCATTGAATTCACTAACAGGATAGGTGGCAATCAGGCGAAAAATATTGTCACTTACTTGGGTCAATGGATTTTCTTCAAGACGCATTTCACTGTCAATTTCACCAACCAGCTCCTCTAAAATATCCTCTAATGTAATTAATCCACAAATGGTGCCGTATTCATCCAGAACTGCAGCCATGTGCCGTTTTCTTTTTTTAAACTCCTGTAATAGTTCCTTAATTTTTTTTGTTTTTGGGATTGAAAGTAAAGGGCGTAAAATGCTCTTGAGGCTAAATTTTTCAGGTGGTAGGTGTTTTAATTTGTTTAAATCTTTGGTAAATAAAATTCCTGAAAAATTTTCTCCAGCACTATCGAAAACAGGAACGCGAGCATAAAAATTTTCAATAATTCGCGGTAGAATATCTTCCAGTTTGTCATCAATCGATAGTGTGAACATATCTATTTTAGGAGTCATGACCTCTTCTGCTGTTGTTTCTCCAAACTTAATGACATTATGGATAAGTTCGCTTTCCTCTGGGTCAATTACACCTTCGCCTTCACTCACTTGAACCATCGTACGAAATTCATCATCAGTGATTGCGGTTTTTTTATCTTTTGTAAACGTGAACCCAACAAACGAAATAAACCTTTCAGCAATAGATGTGAGAAGGGATTGTATAGGTTGAACTATAGAAGCGAATAGCCTTAAAGGGTACGCAGCCGTGATTGCATATGTTTGGGGAAATTGTAGCGAAAGGGTTTTTGGGATGATTTCCCCGAAGACAAGTAAAAGGAAAGTTCCGACTCCGATAGCGATGCCTACTCCAAGGTTTCCAAATTGAGTTATGAAAATAGAGGTCGTGATTACGGATACGCCAATATTGACTAGTTCATTTCCAATATAAATAGTTATGAGGAGTTCTCTTGGTTTTTCAAGGAGATTGTTAGCGATAAGTCCCCATCGTCCTTTTTTTTCTTTTAGTTCTTTTAATTGATAAGATGTAAGAGAGAAGAATGCTGCTTCACAGGCAGAAAAGAAAGCCGAAAAGACAAGAAGCACCGTTAAAAGAAGGATGTGCGATAATATAGATTCGTCCAAGGTGTCAGTCTGTTCCTAATGTTGCCGGCGTATTTAAAGTTTAAATATTAAGAATAACTTGGTAGGTAGATATTAATTTAGAAAAAACTCAAATACATTCACTTGAAATGATTAAATCCCGTTGCCGGTTTAAGGGAAACTTTACTGCCATTGTTCTTTATCAGTGTAATTTTTTTTGGGGGTTTAGTGATTTCCCCAATACGTGAAACAAAGGTATCAGCCTTTAAAAACAAGCGCTTTATTTTTTTAACATCTTCTGGCTTTATTGTAAACAGTAATTCATAATCTTCACCACCTTGCAGAGCCCAAGCGGTGGGATTATATTTATTTTGCAAGCAAAGGCTATTTAACGCTTCAGAAATAGGGAGGCTGTTCTCGTAAAGATTTGCTCCAAGCGTACCTTCAGTTAAAAGGTGACCCAAGTCTTGAGCAAGACCATCACTCACATCAATCATTGAGGTAATTTTTAATTTAGATTTAGTCAGAAGTCTTGATTCCTTTACCCTTGGAACAGGCTCTAGGTGCTTTTTTATTAAGAAATTTCTATGTTTGGTGGAAATCACCCTCTTATTTTTTTCCATTAGGATTTTGAGGCCCATGGCAGAGTCTCCCAGACTTCCTGTGACAAAAACTAGATCTCCTGGTTTTGCTCCCGTTCTATAAAAAACTCTATTTTTAGGAGCTTCACCTAAAATACACACGTTAATAAATAAGTGCTTCGGAGAAGCTACGGTATCGCCCCCAGCTAATTCGATTCCATATAAATTGCATGTTTTTTGTAGACCAGAGTAAAGCTCATCAACAAACTTTATGGAAGTTGATTTAGGGAGCCCTAATGAAATAAGCGCTAGATAAGGGTTTCCTCCCATGGCAGAAATGTCACTTATATTTACGGCCATGGCCTTTCGCCCCAATTGTTTTGGAGAGATTGTCTTTAAATCAAAATGAATTGATTCGATGAGGGCGTCTGTCGATGTTAGTTGTATTGTGTTTGGTTTTGTTAAGAAAACAGCACTATCATCACCTATTCCTTTTATTACTCGCGATGAGCGGGTTCTTAGCCTAGAACGAAGGCGTTTTATCAGCTCAAATTCGTCCAATTGATTCAACTTAACAACTTTTTTCATACAGCTAGAACCTCTAGATCGTTTCTTATATATATTGCGCCCTATGCTATATAGGTTGAGAAAAATAGAACAGGTTTAAAGTAGTTTGATGGAAATATTGGGTTCTGTTATGGTTAAATTTTCCCTTTGAAAAGATCTTGCGCCATAGCGTCTATGTCGAACTTTTTCTCCACCTTGATTGTGATCTTATCTCCCTCACTTAGATCCATTTTTTTTAAATCTTCAGCTGGGAAAGTTATCTCAGCGTGCTCTTCAGTGGTTTGAATCCAAATAGTAATATTCTTGAAACGATCAGCTTTGTTAGGTGGACTTGCTATTTCAGTAATTTCACCATCTAATGTCATTATAATTTCCCCTTTCTAAGTCCTATAATATATCGCTAGAAGAGTTTTTAGTCTATCGTCCATTGAATTATGATAAATCAATTCTTTTTTTTGGGAAATGCTAGTGTGGTTGGCTGTGGGAGGCAGCTCTATGCTACTAGACTCGAAGCTTAATAATATTAGTGTGTATTAATTTTGTTTGAATTAGGAATGGTGGCTTGCGTGAATGCGTGGTTAAGTTGAACAAAAAATAGTCAAGTATTTATATTATTTCAAGTCTGCGACCAGCCATACGTGGTAGTCTTCGCTCTTATGGTGCCAAAAGATTGCGTTGATGTTAAAGTGAACTAGCCATGCTGCGGTTTCTCCTTGCTGGCAAATCTTTTTCTGATAACGGTCTGTAATTACCGAAACTTGGTCACAGGTAGTACTAGTCCAGTAATAGTGGCCGACGCCATCGTCGAAGATAGGATTGATCCAAGCTTTTTTCCCCCCAGCATTAAGAATCCGTTTGGGAAAAAATAATGTTTTAAACTCAGGCAGTGAAGGGATGCGCCAATTAGAACGACCACCTGCACTAGATGCTGCGGCTAATTTTTTGGCTATTTTGAGTTTGACCTTATTTAGTTTTCCCTTTTTATTGTGCTCACCTTTTTTCATCCATACTAGTTTGTTTACGGTGTCTGTAATTGTCCCATTACCGTTATCAATGAATTCTGCAGGTGGAAGCTCCTCTAATGCAGTTTCTTTGACTTTTTTGCACTCAGCCAGTAGTGGTCCGGCGTTAGGGCATTTATCTAGAATAGAAAAATGATTCATTTTTCCAAGCATGGCGCAGATTTCTGATTTGCTGCATCCCGCATGAGCAGAAAGGCTACTCATGAAAAATAAAACTAGTGCGACTATAGTAATTTTCATTTTAAGCCCTCTACATTCAAAGAGTTTTTTGTTTGAGAGAAAACCAAAGAATCATACTATATCTTTATCTAGATAGAAATGTTTAATGTATGGTGAAATCTTAAAGGGGAATGCTGGTCTCTTTGATCAAGAGATCAACTTGTCAAGTTGAGAAAACGCATCGCCGCTTTTAAGTGGGATGAAAAACTCTGCTTGGGAGATATTATTGGTAGATTGATCTGGGTTTATATTTATTAGCTTTGTACCTCTATTTTTTAGCTCAAGGGCCAGATAGTCATTAGTTGGTACAGCTCCTGAACTACCAACCAGCAAAGCGAGATCGACTTCTTTTCTTATGAAATTTTCAAAGCTTTTCTCTTGTTCGGGATGGCCTACATACTCCAGATCTCCAAACATCAGAATATGAGGGCGCGCAGTACCTTTGCATTTTGGACAAGTCGGATAATTGGAAGCTCTCATAGTATTCTTGTCTAGATTACATAAAGGGACTTTTTTTTCAGCCCAGAACACATGTGAACAAACATTGAGACATTGGAGACGCCACATTGATCCATGAACTTCTATTATTCGGTGGCTAGGACAACCTGAGCGAAGGTGGTATCCATCAGTATTCGTAGTGTGTATGAATGCGTCTTCAAATTTATTTTTCATCCATTTATCTATAATCTTATAGCCTTCATGAGGTGTGTTATCATTTGCATTTTGTCTCCTCCATTCATAAAAGGCCCATGCGTGTTGCAATTCATTGCGGAAGGCCCATGGGCTTGCCAGGTCCTGCGCCTGAAGATTTTTTTCTTTAAATGGTGGAAAATTTTTCCAATAACCATCTTTATCCCTGAAAGTTGGGATATTCGAGTCTGCGCTCATTCCTGCGCTTGTAAGGAATAAAGCCCGTTTTGAGCTGCTTATAATCTCCGCTGCCTGCTCGATAACTTTAGATATCTCCATCCCACTCCTTGTAAAAGCGATCTAGATAACTTTCCATAAAGATATGTCTTTGTTCAGCAATATTTTTAGCAGACTGTGTATTCATTCTATCTTTGAGCAATAAAAGTTTTTCATAAAAATGATTGATCGTGTGGCCCTTATTTTTTTTATAATGTTCGAAGCTTTCATGCATGACAGGAGCTTCATCTGGATGATACATTAAACGGTTTTTATTTCCCCCATATGCAAATGTTCGCGCTATTCCTACAGCTCCTATTGCATCTAGTCGGTCTGCATCTTGGACGACTTTACCTTCAATAGTACGCATAGGCGTTGCTACATTTGCTCCCTTATACGACAAAGTAGAAATAATTTCTCTCACTTCGCTAACTAACCTCGGGGTTGCCCCATTATTATTAAGCCAATCCGCTGCCTGCTTAGGTCCTGCTGATTCATCTCCATTATTAAATTTCCAATCTGCGATATCGTGAAGTAGGGCAGCCAGTTCCACAGTCGTTTGGTCGGCACTTTCTTTTTGAGCAATTTTTTTTGCAATAGACCAGACGCGATAGACATGCCACCAATCATGACCCGAGCCATCATCAGCTAATTCTTTTTGTACGTAAAGGCTGGTTTTTTCTATGAGATCTTGAGAATTCATTTTTTGAATTTGCGTAAGTTTGGTAATAGTCTTACTCTACCAGAGCTATTGTCGTACACGGAATATAAAACTTTTTAAAGATTAAGGTGGATCTAGTGTTATGGCGAGTATTAAAAGTCTAGGTTACTGTCCAGGAGATTCGATTCTACACACCGCCAGCCTTGGCAAAAAAATACTGTTAGCTCTTATTTGTGTTTTAATCACTGGTATAGCGGATGGGCCAGCGCTTCTGTTCATGATTTTTTTGTGCCACTTAGGCATGCTGGTTTCTGGAATGTTTATTTTAGATGCGTGGAAACGTTTAGCGAGATTTAAAATATTTTTTTTAGTGCTTGGTGTGACGCCTCTTTTTTTGACCCCAGGGGTCCCGTTTTATTTTTTTAGTGAATTTACCCTTCCGGTTACTATAGAAGGCGTAGAGTGTAGTTTTTTCACTTTGGCAAGGCTGGTATGTATGATTTGGATTTCCGCGATCTTGGTGCGGACAACACCACCTCAGTCTTTTATAGATATAGTTAATGCAGGGTCTAAATCGAGATTCTTTGCAAAAAGTAAGCTTTTGAAAGATTTTTTGTCGGTGGGAATGTTGTCCTTCCAAATTTTGCCCCACCTCCTTGCCGAAGCTGAAGAAAAGATGAGCAATTGCTGGAAGGAAGGTAAGGAGAAAAATAAACTTAACCGCTTGGAGACTTTAAAGCAAATGGTCCGGTCTATTGTAATGTGGGTTGTTGAATTGCTTGACGATCCAGAACGGTTGATGCGTAGAATCGAAAACCTTTAGGTAATATTATTTTTTCAATTTAATAAATGGCTAGTTTTTTTTCTAGGACCTTGGATGCAGTCCGCATTCTTTGTGTTCAGGGTTTTCCCACCACCATCTTCCCGACCTAATGTCATCACCTACTTCTACTGCGCGTGTGCAAGGAGCACATCCAATGCTTGGGTAATTTTTTTTATGTAAAGCGTTGATCGGAACATCGTTGGCATTGATGTATTCTTTCAGCATACTTAATGACCAGTCTGCTAATGGGTTGATCTTGATTATGGAATTATGGTCATCGTCTGTAGAGACTTTTTGAACGTCGATTCGGGTTAATCCTTGTTCTCTTCGAAGACCTGTGATCCAGGCATCTAAGTTTGAAAGTGCGCGGTTGAGAGGTTCTATTTTTCGTATAGAACAACATTCCTTTCTGTTTTCCATGCTTTCACGGAAAGAGAAGAATCCTTTTTTATTATGAAGGTTTTCCACATCTTCTTTATTCGGGAAATAAGTTTTGATTGTGATTCCATATTTAGACCGAGCACGTTCCATAACTTCATAGGTTTCTTCGTGCAAGCGTCCAGTGTCCAATGTGAATATTGTGATTTCACCTTCAAGCCTAGTCAGCAAGTCTATTAGTACCATGTCTTCCATACCAAAACTGGAAGCCAGTCCTGCCTTTTCCCCATACTCATTTATAGCCCATTGCAAAATTTCTTGAGCCGACTTTGATTCCAAATTATTGTAATCCATAACTATTTTTTACTATGTTTATAATAAAGAAATAAAAGTAGTGATTGTTGAGGGTGTTCTCATTTCGTAGTAAATTTTTACTGTACTTACAAAGCTTTAATATTTTAATCTGGTATCCTTACAGATTATTTCTTGATAGAATTACGATTTTATGATTTAAAGTTTTTTTATTTCGAATACATAACTAATTATACTCCGCACCTTAATTAAATAGATAGCCTTTACTACCATAAATAAATGGGTTGCTTTAAAACTATAGTATTATTTATATAGTCGATTTTTTTGATTCTCATTTTTTTTTGTTTTTATTTTAAATTGACTAAAGATTCGTCTAGCACTTGAGTAGCTTAGAAAATTTCACTAATCAAACTAGCGATGAGCCACGCATTAAAAAAATACCATTTTTTGAAGTTAATTATTGTTTCAGCATGCTTTATTTTTACTTCTTCTAACTATTCTCATGCTGCTTCGTCAGGACAAAATCTTTTAGCTCAATTAGAAGATGCGCTGGTGTCTCTGGCTGATAAAGTACGTCCATCGGTAGTAAGCCTTTCTCCCTATATTCCTCCTTCCCCTTCCGTTCGTCGGCAAGGTGAGCATTCTTCAGGGATGCCTGCCAGTGCTGGGTCAGGTGTGATTATAGATGGAGCTAATGGGATTATTGTGACTAATGGTCACGTTGTTCGTGGGTCAGGAAAAGTCAAGGTCACCTTGCTTGGTGGCGAGGAGAAAGTAGGTACCGTTTTGGGAGCAGACGAGGATACTGATATCGCTGTGGTGCAGATTGAAACGGAGAAGCCTTTGTCTACTGCTATATTGGGTGATTCTTCCGGCCTCAAGATTGGACAATTAGCGGTGGCAGTAGGCAATCCATATGGTCTTAACGATACTCTGACCTTTGGCATAATTAGTGGTTTAAATAGGGAAAATGTTAATTTGTCACGTTACGAAGACTTTATTCAGACAGACGCATCGATTAACCCCGGAAATAGTGGAGGCCCGCTACTGAATATTCGAGGGGATATAATCGGAATCAATACAGCTATTATAAATTACGCACAGAGCATTGGTTTTGCCATTCCTTCAAATATTGTTCGTAAGGTTGTGGATGAGCTACTTAAATTTGGAGAAGTTCGGCGCGGCTGGTTGGGTGTTGGCATTGAATCGGTAACTGAAAAAATTGCGCAACAGGTAAAAGGAAAAGCAGGAGAAGGTGTTTGGGTGAACTCTGTTTTTGAAGGAGATCCTGCCCACCTTGCTGGGATTCGTATCGGCGATGTGATTTTAAAAATCGGTGGTACCTCTGTTGGAACACCAAGTAGGTTGATCAGATTGATAGGCGCTTTTTCGCCGGGCCAATTGGTAAATTTAGACATTCTTAGAGATGGGAAGCGTGAAGTTGTAACCGTTAAGTTGGAAAATCAAAAAAACCGACTCAATCAAGTTTTCAAAAAGTCACTTCAAGATATAGATGAGCCATTCCTGGGTCTAGAAGTAGAAAGTCTTGGCAGTGGCAAAGGGATTATTGTATCTAAGGTTTATCCCGGTTCCACGGCTGATCAACAGGGTCTTAAGGTGGGAGACCGTATTGAGGCGGTTAATGGAAGAACAGTTTTGGAAGTTATTGAATTTAAAGATGCTTTAGACTCTATTTTGGGAGAAGGGAGAACCCACTTGCTAGTTTTGAGAAATAAAGACAAATTTCACTTTGAATTGAGTAAAATTAAGTAAAAAGAACTGAAATTAGGCTTTGCAAATGTTCTAAAAAATGATAAGTTCCTCCAGTTAAATTTCATAACTTTAATTACATAGAGAGGTGGCAGCTCTCGTTTCTTTATATATAGTTCAATTTTTTTTGACCGTTTCCATTTCCAAGGGAGGTATCAACATGTTACGTCGTATTATCAAAGGCTGGAAGTTGTGGCAGGCTTTAGTAGTTTTCATATTGGCTCTTAGTTTTGGGTTGGTATCGAGCGCTGCTGCCGTATCCGATCACAATGCATCTGATCACAAAGTGAAAACATCGCATGACCGCCCAGTCTGGTTGGAAAAACTTGAGACTCAGGTCGACTATGAAGAAATGATGAGTGGGATGGATGGCCGTCAAGATCGACTCGATAAAACTTTCATGAAATTGATGGATAGGCTTCAGAATAAAATTAGGGAACACGCCACCCCTGCTTCTTCAGGTGGTGGTTTTCATGATTCTTGGTCATCTCACCAACTTCAGCAAAGCTATCTCCTTGGGCCTACCGAAGCGGCAGAAAAAGTTTTTAAAGGTGCGCATTGCCCGAGTAATGCCCCTGTTAAAAAATATGACGTGGCAGCTATTAATGTAGAGATTACCTTGAACCAGTGGGGTGATTATTATCCAGGGTACATGTATGTCTTGAAGGAAAATATTGAGGGGGTAAGGGCAGAGGAAGAAAAAAATGCAGCTGCTCGAGAAGATGAATTAGATCCTGGTGCCATATCCAACGGATTGCAGGGTGATTTAATTCAGCCGCTCGTTATTCGTGCAAACCAGGGGGATTGCCTTCGAGTTACTTTTACAAATGAGCTTGAGGATGAAGACGCGGGTTTCCAGGTCAATGGCTCAGCTATGATCATTAGTTCTTCGGGATTACCAGCTAGTGCTGCTTCTCCTGGAGCTATTACTCTTTCAGGAGAGTCTCAGGAGTTTGAATGGATGATCCCGATTGATGAGCAAGAAGGAAGCCATATGATCATGAGCCATGCCGGACGTGATCCCTCCTCCCTAGGATTGACGGGTGTTATGGTCGTTGAACCTAAGGGTTCTAAATACCTGGACCCTTGGGATTCTAAACCCATGAAAAGTGGCTGGCAAGCGATGATTGTAAACGACGATGAGAGAGATTTTCGTGAGTTTACGCTCATCTACCATGAGGTTGGAGATGA
>Ga0163108_10002895_pt1 | contig 12311 bp, 16 predicted proteins | sample Fk1155metaG_FD_109644 | JGI IMG/M metagenome (GOLD analysis project Ga0163108, IMG submission 109644) | Marine microbial communities from the Central Pacific Ocean - Fk160115 155m metaG | ecosystem: Environmental > Aquatic > Marine > Oceanic > Photic zone | place: The Central Pacific Ocean...
CCCCAGCATTCGTAAATATTTGGGCAGCCCGCTTCTTCGCACACGGTGGTTAAATCAAGACTGCGCACGGTTGAGCGAACTCGTCGGTAGCCGTCGTTGAGTTCGATGCGGGCCTTCATCCACGAGGGTTTTCTGTCGGTTATTGGAAGTCCGTCCGACACTCCCACTTCTTGAAGGCGTCGTTGTCTTCGGTCGGTCGTGTTCCGTTCTCGTAAAAGAACTGTCGCTTCGCCGTTAGACGCACTTGTCCTTGTGTGGTTGCCTTGGAAGGCTTTCAAATCTTTTTCGTGTTTTGGGAAAGCCGTTGCAGCAAACTCCGAACCGGCAATTGCCCAGGTTTCGATCGCCTTTTTTGAGACTTCCTTCGCCACGCTGTCCATTGAGACGTTGATTCCTTCATTGCGGAGACTCGTAACCGCAAAGTCCTTGATCCCGCAAGGAACGATGTAGTCAAACCATGAAAGATCTGTTGCCACATTTAGAGCAAAGCCATGCATTGTTCGGCCTCGGCTAAGTCGGACTCCCACGGCAGCTATTTTTCGGGGTCTTTCCTTTGCGGGATGCACCCAAACGCCTGGGTATCTGTCGAGGCGGCCACAATCATTGAGGCCTAATTCGCTTAGTGCGTCGATCAGAACTTGTTCTAACTGGTGGATATATGTTTTCGTCTCTGCAATACCCCCGCCCCGTCGGCCCGGTAGCGACAGTATGGGGTACCCAGTGAGTTGTCCCGGGCCGTGGTAGGTAATGTCGCCTCCTCGATCAGTTTGTTCGTAGGTAGCTCCAACTTTGGAAGGGTCTACGAGGAGATTCGATAGGTCTGTGTTGGGGCCGCCTGTGAACACGTGCGGGTGTTCGAGCAGAAGGAGGTGGTCGTCGCTACTGGAATGGAAAAGTTGTCGTTGTAGATCTAGTGACTCTCGGTACTCAACTCGACCGAGCCAGCGGACTCGAAACATTTAGATGAGGGGACCTTGTTCTGAGACCGCGTGATTCATTGGAGGCACCGTTTCAGCCATGAAGTGTTCGACCAGCCAACTCTAAGACGGCTTCGCCGAAGAGCTCTGAAAGTGTGGGGTGGGGTTGAATGAACTCGGCAATCTCGTCGATGCCGACACCCCAATTAATGGCTAGGTAGCCCTGGCTGAGTTGTTCGGTCGCCCATGAGCCTATGAGATGAACTCCTAAGAGCTTCCCAGCGGTTCCATCTGACCTGCGTTCTGCAACAAGTTTGACCATGCCTTCTGTTCCATTATGAATTAACGCTCGCGCGTTTCCGGCGAATCGGTGTTGCGCTACAGCTACTTCGTAACCCGCGTCCTCGGCTTCTTGTTCTGTTAACCCCGCGTAGGCGATTTCGGGGTGACAGTAAATGGCCCATGGGACTCTTGAATAATTGATCGGGGGACGTTGTTCTCCGACGATGTCGCTGACAACGAGCATCGCTTCAGCAAATCCAATGTGAGCTAGTTGTGGTGTGGCTATCAAGTCTCCTACTGCGTAGACCTGATCTACGTTCGTTCGACAGAATTCGTCAACTTTTACAAATCCGTCTTCGTCGAGTTCTATTGATGTTTTCGATAGTTCGAGATGGTCGGTGTAGGGGCGTCTACCCACGCACACAATGACCTTTTCAACTTCGATTTCTGTTCCATCATTCAGGTGAACGACGGTTCCTTCGGGTTGAGGAGTATGCCCGTCGGCCGTGACTCCTGTTAGCGCTTTGATTCCTCGTTTCTTGAATGATCTTTCTAATGCTTTGGCTATGTCGGCATCAGCGCCGGGGATGAGTTTTTCTTCTGTTTCCAGGATGGTTATTTCAGTGCCTAAGTCCGCCAACATGGAGGCAAATTCGCATCCGATTGCTCCTCCTCCGATAATTGCTGCGCTTGTCGGAAGGGTCGTCATCTGCAGGACTTCATCGGACCCCAAAATAGTGGAGCCGTCGATTTCGAAGCCGGGAAGAGTCTTTGCTTGAGAGCCAGCGGCTAGAACAATGAAATCTCCGCTCAACACTTGTTCAGTGCCATCGTTTAGCTGCACGGTGACTTTTCGGTCCTCTTCTATTTTCCCGGTTCCTGAGAAAAGGTCGATGTCCTTGCTTCCTACAAGATTGGTGACTCCTTTGAAGAGTCGGTCAACAACTGCTTGTTTGCGGTCTTGGGCGGCCGAAAAGTCAACTGTCGGTGCCGTCGTGATGATCCCAAATTCGCCGGCTTGAGATACGGTCCGATGAACTGCAGCGGTTTCGAGGAGTTCTTTGGCGGGAATACATCCGCGATGTAGACATGTACCGCCGATACGGTCTCGTTCTATGAGGGCAACGCTCAGGTCGGCGGCTACCGCCGTGAGGGCTGCCGCGTACCCGGAGGGTCCTCCTCCAATTACGACTAGGTCAAAGTGGTTCGAAGTCATTGTGAGGACAATCGTAACCCGGTGATGGTTCGGCCTTGGCGAGATGACGAAACTTAGCTTCGATTGCCTTTATGCAGCGATGAGTACTTGCGCGGCAAATGCCACCAGGATGACTAGTCCTGTTGCTAACGCTGTAATGATTAATGCTTTTGTACTCACTTGCACTGAATCTAGCGGTCCGTGCAGTTCTGGCACATAGCCTTTGGTGGGTGAGACGCCAGTTCCCTAACATCGTTGTAGCGACCACTTTGGTTTTGTCGGCTTCATGTTCAACCGCAAATCAAGCAGAGGTTTTGAGTAATCCGGTGCTTACAACCGTCACTCAACCAAAAAGTGCAAGTGTTGAGACTTCTGTGCTGGTTGAGAAGGTTGGTGCCGGAATACCCGTTGCTTTGACTGTTCTAGAACGTTCAACTATTTCGGGAGATGCATTCGTTCCCTCATCTTTGGCTGGGCGTGAGGTGCTCTTATGGTTCTGGGCTCCGTGGTGAGGTGCTTGTAACGCTGAAGCAGCGGCGGTCGCCGCATTAAGTAACCAAAGTGATGTGGCTATTGTCGGACTACCCGGTCGAGATGACACCCAGAGCTATATCGCGTTCATTGAGCGTCATGACCTGAGTCACTTGCCTCATTTCGAAGATGCCAATGAGGCTCTTTGGAACTATTTCGGTATCTCTTCCCAGCCAGCTTGGATTCTCTTCGACCTTGATGGGCGAGTTACCCGAGGACGCGGGGCACTGCCTGAGGAGCTATTCAAATTAGGTTGATCGTTACACGCCATGAGGGGCAGCTAGGTTTTGGATATGTCTCCCCGCGTAACTAGTCGCGAACGACTTATGTCAGCTCCTGCGTCAGTCATTTTTGATGTGTTAGCTGATCCTGCTCAACATGCTGCGATTGATGGTTCTGGGACTGTTCAGGGCCACGTTGGTAAACAATCTCGGTTATCTCTTGGGAGTACTTTCGCTATGAAGATGCGCTTTGGTATTCCCTACCGCATCAAAAGTCGGGTTTTGGAGTTTGAGGAGAGCCGGTTGATCGCGTGGGGACATTTGGGTGGCCATATTTGGAGGTATGAGTTAGAGGAGGTAGGTGACCAGACGCTAGTGACCGAGACTTTCGATTGGTCCACGTCGCGTTTACCTCTCGTGATTGAAATTCTGGGGTACCCCCGTCGACACAACAAAAATATGGAACGAACGCTGCTGCGACTTGCTGGTTTAGTTGAGTTGACAACCGAGTGAGATTCTTGGCTTGCTGTTGGTTCATTGTTTTTGTCGGATTCGGTTGCAGCGAACCCGCCAAGTTATCTCTCCTTGACAGTTCAGTGCGAAGTCCCTCTGGAGATATAACGGCCGCTGGAAGTGTCGGTGTGCTTCGCTTAGTTCCTGGTGATTGTTTTCTTGTTGGTCCAGATGAAATCGAAGCAGTTGATGCCGTTCCTTGTGATGAGGACCATCAGGCTGAGGTCTTCGCGATTTTTGATCTCGCTGACACCGATTGGCCTGGTGCTGCTGCGGTAGCACAAGTCGCGAAAACTGGCTGTCTCGACCGCTTTCGTAACGCGACAGGGCATGTCTTTGATCCGGTTCATATGGCTATCACTGGTTACGCTCCGAGCGAACGCTCTTGGAAGGAGGATCGAAAGGTTCTTTGCGTAGTTACTGCCCATAACTTGGCTCTAGTTAGAGGACAGGTCACCCACCGATCTGGCTGATTTTATTCTGGTTCGATGACCCAGACGTCGTCTTCGAATTGGCGTTCCAACTTTTTTTGCAGTTCCCCCAACGTTCGGTCGTTGGTATTCCGAACTAGTACGGCTTCGGTGGCACGTCGAAGAATTGCGTCGTCGCGGCGTCCCATTGCTTTGCCGAATTCGGCACTGGTTTTCGGTGTTTCGGCGTTAACGGTAGTTACGGCGCGTGCTCCAGCCAAGAGTTCATGGAATCGTTTTTGTGTCGCGTCAGGCCATCTAAGCTCCACGCCGTCGAAAGCGAGCACTACGGCGTAGGGAATGGCAGTGGCTGATGCCGCTTCGGCAGCCAGCATTTCTGCGCCCAACCCAAGTCCGGTCAGTACTTGGATGTCGGAGTGCAGTTCGAGCTTTGCTCTTAGTACTTCGATGAGACGACGCCGCACTGCCAACGTTGTGCTGTTTTCTCCGTAGCCGCCTAGTTCAGTTGGGCGATGGCCGAATACAGCAATACTGTGCGCCGCGTCGTTGTCTGGCTTCGTGGCTGCCTCAACGCTGTCCGCGTCAAGTCCTCTCACGATCGCGTCGGTGTATATGCCACCTGTTCTGCTTGCTTGTTCAGCTGCGGCAGTTGTGGCTAGCTGATCTGCTGCTTCGTTAAGCCGGTGACCCGCATGCCCTTTGACCCATTCGAACTCCACATCGCCTCGAGCGTTAACAAGTTCAATGAAGGGTTCCCACAAATCGCGGTTGGCAACGGGCTCTTTTTTCGAATTTTTCCATCCACGTTTTAGCCATCCCTTCCACCACTCCTGACGAAAACAATTGACTACGTAGGTCGAATCGCTATGAACCCGTAACGGGCCCTCTAGTGCTTGAACTGCTGCGCTGGCCGCAGTCAGTTCCATTCGTTGGTTAGTGGTGTGAGATTCGAATCCCGACGACCATGGCCCCTGGTCAACGACGAATGCCCATCCCCCGGGTCCTGGGTTACCCAAGCACGCGCCATCAGTAAATACGTCGGTGGTCATTGCTGTACTTCATACATCACAGATGTCACCAAAACACGTACTTCCCATACACATGCCCTCTATAAGCAAGGATAGATTCACTGCGATGGGGTGTCTGATCACACGATTTGTGACGTCCCTTCTCAAGATTGTTGGGGACTGATTGTGGGTTTTGCGAGTGGGCAAAATGTCTAGTTCTTTGCGCTTCACGGGGGATCGCGATGCTGACGACTTGTTAAACAACAATTTTCTGGCTTTGTTCATTGGGATGCTGCTAGATCAACAATTTCCTATCGAACGGGCCTTTCTCGCGCCCCATCGCTTGCAGCAACGCCTTGATTTTGAACTGGAGGCAACAGCTTTGGCGAAGTTCTCTGTTGAGGACTTAATCCAATTTTTTTCCGAAAAGCCTGCGTTACATCGGTTTCCGAAGTCGATGGCTGAAAGAACCCATGCCCTCTGCAACTATCTGGTTGAGCATTACAACGGAAATCCGGGTGAGGTCTGGACAAATATCTCTGATGCGTCAGAGCTACGGAAGAGATTGTTGGCACTTCCTGGTTTCGGCGAGAAGAAGGTACAGATCTTTGTGGCATTGCTCGCTAAAAGGTTCGGTGTAACTCCTCGCGGTTGGAAAGACGTTGCTGGTCATTACGCTGATTCCGGTTTTCATTCGGTAGCTGACCTTGATTCACCCGAAGCCTTATCGAAATTACGAACACAAAGAGCAGAAGCGAGGAAATCAAAGTGACGTCAAACGTTCCCGTGAAAGACCGTTGTTACGAAGATTTTTCGATCGGTGAATCGTTTATCTTGGGCAGCGTTGAAATGGTCGAAGAAGAGATGCTCGCTTTCGCAACTCAATTCGATCCTCAACGTTTTCACGTCGATCCAGAAGCCGCTGCTCAAACTATGTACGGCGGGTTGATCGCGTCGGGGTGGCATACCGGGTCATTAATGATGCGGCTAACCGCAGAGGGGTTTTTGGGTGAGCACTGCTTGGGCGCTGCCGGACTTTCGGAGCTGTCGTGGCCTGCACCTGTACGGGTAGGCGATGTCCTGACCTTGCAACTGGGGATATTGGGTAAGCGAGAGAGTGGATCAAAGCCCAATCTTGGGTTCGTTGAACTCAGCAGCGAAATGATTAACCAGAACGACGAGGTGGCACTTCGGACAGTCGGAACCATGTTGATAGCGAAGAAAGATTCTTCGAACTAATCGAGTCGTTCTCCTGCTTGGCGTTCGAGCCAACCCAATAGAACTGCAAGAGCTCGGGGGTCATGTCGGATTCGGTGGTCTGCCCCGTTGACAAGCCTGAGTTCTGGTGCAGGATGAAGATCCGCTAATAATTGGGCATCATCAGGTGGAACTTGGCGATCATTGGTGCCATGAAGGATGAGGAGGGGGCGCTCACCCATCGCCTTCATTGAGTCGATGGCTCTGTGTTGTCGGAGTTCGTCTGACCATCGGTTTATCGAATCGGGATAGTCGTCATCATCAATGACTCCGACATTTCGACAATGCTGTACGAAGCGACGTGGGTCAGCTGCCCAATCGTCGAAGTCGGCTCGCGGCGCCATCGCTGCAACTCCCCGAATTTCAGGGTCTTGGGCCGCTGCCATAATTGCCAGCGATCCGCCTGTTGTGGAGCCCACGAGCCATATTTGTTTGGATCCTTCTTCACGGAGTCGTCGTACCGACCGAGCTACGTCATCAAGCCAACCGACCATTGAAAATTGGCCTTCAGATTGGCCACACCCGCGAAGACTCACTGCTAAGACAACCCAGCCTTGTTCTTCAGCGACCCGTTCGGCGAATTGTTCATACGACCTACTAGGCACACCAGGTCGTTGCGTTGATGGGAAGCCGTGACATAGAAGCAGGGCTGGTGCTTGAGCTGAGGAACGTTCTGGGTGAACGAGAAAAGCTTCGAGCTGAGGTGTTCCTTCTATACGGGTTTCAGTGATCGTGACCGACAATGTTGAGGTCGCTATTTCTAACAGCAGGTCGCTGGTTTGTAACCGCGATTTCGTGCTTCGCGCAGTTCGTCGGGTCCGAAGGTCGCGTACGCCTTGGCGTCGCATAATGCTTTCACTGCCTCTTCGTGGGCGCAGCTTTCTAGGTCATGGACCTTTTGGATTCGTTTATCACCGACGTATCTGTGACCTTCTAGTTCTTTGGGTGCTTCCATAAGGTCTATCTTGCCTCAGGTCGGGCTTTGAGTTGGACCGAGGGCACCAATCAGCTTTAGATACTGCAAGTGAGCATCCATAATTGCGTCTACGGTCGGTCGAGTTACTTCTATGTCGTCGGATCGCGCCCGTCGATACAAATTTTGTACTGCAGTTGAACTGTCAGCGATGTCTTGGGCGCCGTCAGGTTCAGAATTGAATTGGAGTTCGTTGAGGTGGAGTCCTAAGAGTTGCCTCAAAGTTTCTGGGTCGGTCTTTGCGGCGACCTCGAAGGGTATTTCGGCTTCTACGAAGGCTGCGGCCTCTTCGAGCCGCCATACCGGCTGGCGAGGTTGCTGACTTAATCGTCGTGTCTCACGGCCGATAACGGCGGCAGCAACGACGAACCCGATTACCAGTGAGACTGCTACTACAAGTCCAAGCATGTTGTGCTAATTCCCCTCACGGAGAAAGAGAAGTTCTAAAGCCCAATTCGTTGGGCTAAGAGCTCTCGGTGGTAGGCCGGGTCACCAAACATCAGTTCAGAGCTTTTTGCTCGTTTGAAGTAGAGGTGTGCAGGATGTTCCCATGTGAAACCGATTCCGCCGTGAATTTGAATATTCTCAGCGGCACAGTGGAAATAAGCCTCGGAACAATATGCCTTGGCTAGAGATGCGACTGAAGGTAGTTCGTCGTTCATTTCTGATGCACACCAGGCGCCGTAATAGGCGGCTGACTTAGCTGACTCAACCTCTAGGAGCATGTCTGCGCACTTGTGCTTGATGGCTTGGAAGGAGCCGATGGGACGACCAAATTGGACTCGGTCTTTGGCATATTGGACGGCCATATCCATAACAAATTGTGCGCCCCCTACCTGTTCATTTGCCAGTGCCACTGCTGCTAGGTCAAGGATTTGAGCAATGTAGGAGAAATCGTTGGTGTCGCACAGGTGGCTCGCTGGGGTGCCGTCAAAAGTGATTCGGGCTTGTTTGCGTGTTTGGTCCATCGTCGAGAGGTTCTCGCGGCTTAGGCCGGTGGCATCACCATCCACCGTGTAGAGGTGGATTCCTCCCTCAGCTCGGGCTGCTACCACAAACAAGTTTGCGGTTCCTCCGTCGGTGACAAACATCTTCTCACCGGTGATTGTTGCTCCCTCGCTGGTTCCAGTCGCTTCGACAGTTATGCCTTCTGCGTCCCAGCGTCCACTGGCTTCTGCGAGGGCCATGGTTGCGATGGTGCTGCCATCAGCGATACCTGGGAGCAATGCTGTCTTTGCGTCTTCGTTCCCTGAGTGGATGATGGCGTTGCCTGCGAGCACCACGGTGCTGAAGAACGGTGCGCATAACAGGCTTCGTCCCATTTCTTCGAGCGCGATACCCAATTCGACGTAGCCGAATCCTTGGCCTCCGTACTCCTCGGGGATGATCATGCTTTGGAGTCCGAGTTGTTCGGCCATTTGGCTCCACACAGCGGAGTCGTATCCGTCGTCTGTTTCCATAAGTTCTCGCACGGTGGCTTCTGCAGATTTTTCCTCCATGAAGGAGCGGATGAAGCTACGAAGTTCTTCTTGTTCTTCGGTGAATGCAAAGTTCACGGTGGTTACCTTTTCGACAAGTTGTTGGGAGTCTTGTTTTAGCTCGTTCGGCGGAGATACGCCAATCGAACTGTGTACGCTGATGTACACATTTCTGAACCTTGAGTTGATGATGAGTGATTCATTTTCTGTCCACCATGTCGGGACTCGCGATCTTCGCGCCAACCTCGCCCACTACCTCCGTGCCGCTGAAGCAGGTCACACCATTTTCGTGACCGTCGATGGGAAGGTGGTCGCCCAGCTGGGACCTGTGGGTAACGTGGCTGAAAATCCTTCTGTTGAAGCACTCATTGCTTCTGGACTAGTTGAGGCGCCTAGTAATTCCAATAGGCAAGGGCCTGAGGTGATCTTTGATCTCCCTGCTGGACTGTCGAGTGAACGTGCTCTTCGTGAAATTAGAGGCCGGTAATGACCGTTGCTCTGGACAGTTCTGCTCTGTTGAAACGCTACCTCTCTGAACCTGGTCACGAGTTGGTGAACCAATACTTGGAAGAAGATTCGGTCTGGTGCGCATCGGTGTTAGCTAGAACTGAAGTTCATCTGGCACTACATCGTGTTGCCTCAGGACCTACTGAGCAACAAAAACTTTGGTCTGCCTTCCGGGAGGACTGGGCCCGTGTCGCTGTAGTCCCAGTTGATCAGCGTTGCTTGGCACGGGCTGTAGAGATTGGGGCAACTTTTCAGCTCGGAACCGTAGACGCTCTACACCTGGCAGCAGCTGATCGACTTCCTCAGCCATTGACGTATCTGACTTTTGATAGTCATCAGATTCCAGCTGCTTTGGGACTGGGGTTCAATGTCGCATCAACCCAGGAGCCAATCACCAATTCTTGAAATGTAGATACCTATTCTTCGCCGATGGACGATTGGAGGTACCGCTCGATTCCAATGTCGTCGATCATGGACAACTGAGTTTCAATCCAGTCAAGGTGGCTCTCCTCCCCCACTAGGAGGTGTTCAACGAGTTCTCGAGTACCGGGATCGGCCTCGTCAAGGCAGATTTGGACTCCACGCCTGTATCTATCAACAGCATCTATCTCGAGTTGACGGTCCAGGTTGAGTTGCTCTTCGACGGACTCGCCAATAGCGATACTTCCTAGTCGTTGAACGTTTGGGTGACCTTCGAGCAGCAGAATTCGTTCGATCAATTTCTCCGCGTCTCGCATCTCCTCAATTGATTCTTCACGGAAGGCAGTAGCGAGACCTTTCCAACCCCAATTTTCACATATTTTGGCATGGGCGAAATATTGATTTATCGCAGTCAGTTCAGCTGTGAGGGCCTCGTTTAGAAATTCAATTACTGATTCTGATCCTTGCATTGCGTGTGGTCTCCTAGATGGTGCACCGAAGACCATATACGCAGTGGCCAAACGACCAGTGACACTCAGTTGGCTTATCTGATCTAGACGGCTTGAGCAACGGCACGTCGAATTGTGAAGCTCCTCGGACCTGCCAATTTGCGTACTTGGTCAACACAGGCGCCACATTCAGTACCCGCTCCGCAACGCATCCCGATTTCTTCGACACTTAGGGCATCTCTGTCTAGAAGATCCCGAATAGTGGCGTCATTTATGGCGAGACAGTGACAAACGACCATCAGGAAGCCTCGCCCCTCTTGATCGTGATCTGGCCCCGCACACCGCTGTCTAGAAGCCCTAGAGCTGTACTGAGTTGCACTGTCTTACTACTTTTGCTGACCCTGTTCGCGCCCTTCAGTTGTGCCACCGCCCCGCGCATACCAAATTCAAGTTCAACACTGTCGACGCGTCTCATAGATGCCAGCCATTGGCTCGCACCGGTTCGGTCTATCGGAGCAGGTACCAAAATATATTCACTGTCGCCAAATCGAATTTCGCTTGTTCGCTCATCAATAGCGACTACTTCGTTGATGACGCACCGCGGAGCAGCCCGCATTGAGGGCCCTGATGTTTCGGGGTTCTCTACGACTGACATCAAGCACACCTTACTCATTTTGATCGGGGGAGGTGTAAATCTTTGGATAGCTCTCTGATATCTCTGACAAAGGGTGCATCACTACTTGCGAGTACGCACCTAACCAAAATGGCAGCAGCCGTCGTTCTCCATTGGATTTGCACCCAGAGTGAGAACGACGGCTGGACCTACTCGCCCTTAGGCGAGCCCACCAATCGTGGCAGTACTTCTACTGCAGGCTCCCGATGTCATCACGGCCGATCTCTAAGAGACCCCAGACCGGATAAAGAGCAGTACGAATGTCGTCCGAGGACGGGCCCGATCCTGGTTCGTTATCCAGTTCATAGGCACTGTTCAGGGTTTCGATCGTCTCGGCGAACATACCGGTAGCCCCAAGTTCTGGCTCCAGCACTCTCCAGAAGGCGTAGCCCTCAGCCTGGTGGATGCGGGCCTTATCCATGTCGCCCGCTGCTAGGTCGGCTTCGACCTTCACTGCGTAACGAATCACTGCCTGCGAATAGGTGATGACCACACCACGCTTCACCAGGGAAACCGCTGCTTCAGCTCCGCCAGCACTACCTCTGAGCAGTGCATCTCGACCAGCGATCATTGCACTGAGGATGGCTTCGTTAGCTTGGGCGGTCTCACCGTCCGAGCCCATCGTTCCGAAGTTACCGCCGCGCTTGTTGGCTGTCCCATATGGCCCACAGCTTCCGTTGGCCCCGTGGTAGAAGGCCCAACCTTCATCCCAGTTATGCACAGCACCTGCCCAGTTACCGTCGCCGGCTTTAGCGACAGCAGAGTTCACCTCATGGGTTACGTATGCAAGTAGGGCTTGGTTTTGCATGCCTTTTTGAACGCCTTGTTTTCTTACGCCATCAGATTCACCTGCAAACATCCCGGTTCCTTCGAGCGCTGAGGTAATAAACACGTCAAGAGAACCCGGAGCGCCGTAATAGGTGTCATGGGGGTGCTTCTTACCCTCTGCTGAGGCGAAGCCTCCAAGAGTTCGGAACGATCCGTCGCTCTTTTCGGCGTTCTTGCCGTTGTTGTATATATCGGCAACAGCCCCGAAGTCGATGGGACTAGCGCCGAGCAGCTCGTTCATGTCGCACATGTCGAGCACTAACAGGCGGTGATTATCAACATTTGAGGCGTAGTCGTAACCACCCTCTCCTGCTGTCGCATCATCGGTAACTTCAGCGCCCGCTTTTGCGGGTGCGCTAGAAGACGCCGAAGCACTTCCAGAGGAACTGCCACTAGCAGAGGCAGATGCACTCGCGGAGGCAGACGCGCTAGCGGAGGCAGACCCGCTACCGGAACCAGAACCACTACCGGAACCAGAACCGCTAGAAGAACTAGCTGAACCGACCTCACGAACTGATGCTCCGTCATCGCCACATGAGGCGGCGACGAGAGCGAACGCAAAGACCAGTCCAAGCAATTTGAGCACGGACGAACGTTTCATGTTTGGTATCTCCATAAGAACATTAGAG
>Ga0163108_10002896_pt1 | contig 12309 bp, 9 predicted proteins | sample Fk1155metaG_FD_109644 | JGI IMG/M metagenome (GOLD analysis project Ga0163108, IMG submission 109644) | Marine microbial communities from the Central Pacific Ocean - Fk160115 155m metaG | ecosystem: Environmental > Aquatic > Marine > Oceanic > Photic zone | place: The Central Pacific Ocean...
GGAGGCACCCGCTGAGGAGGCACCCGCTGAGGAGGCACCCGCTGAGGAGGCACCCGCTGAGGAGGCACCCGCTGAGGAGGCACCCGCTGAGGAAGAGAAGAAGGACTAGTTCAAAGCCTTCTTTATAGCATGTATTTTACGAGTTCCCCTTAATTTGGGAGCTCTATCTAATTTCATGATTGGCATCATGTGTGTGTTTAATGAAACTATATACATGAAATTATTACTAAAATTGTTTCTTGGGATTCTTTTTGGAGGAACCCTTTTAGCGAATGATGATCAAGCGGTAGTATTAAATGCGCGTCAAATTGGTGATGCTTTAGAAGTAGCGGGTAATCCCTTAACGGACAAAGAGAAGGGGGCCCTAGAACGAGCGAAAACTACTGAAGAAGCATCGGTAATTCTCGACTCTAAGAGTATTATTGAAATTGTCATTAATCCCGAATCAAGGGTTAAAGTTAGCAGTTTATCGGTATTGCCAAATCTTGTGGAAAAGGGGTGGACTTCGCATCTAATTAAAATAATTAACGAGGCAGGGGTTACGGCTCCGTTACAAGTGAGTAGTGCTCAAGCCCTGCCGCTAGCGAACGCGGCAAAGGAGTCGTTAGCTGACAGATGGCTAAAGTTAGATATTTTTCGGGGCCGACCCTTAGCAAAAACTTTGAGTGGCGTTTCAGTTGAATATCGGATCTTGCAAATATACTCGCGTGATTCAGGAAAAAGATCCGCGAAACTAAAATTCGATGTTGGACAAGGCACTCAAGATTTGGGCTTTCGTAGTGAAATCTTAATTAATTTTGATTGTTCGCCCTCGGCCGATCTTTCCTTTGAGGTTTTAGATGAAAATAATAAGCCGACCATTGCTGCATTTGAGATTAGGGACATGCTAGGGAGGGTATATCCTGATCTAGCGAAGCGAGTTGCCCCTGACATGCATTTTCATCCTCAAGTTTATAGAGGGTCTGGAGAAACGGTAAGATTGCCTAAGGGAGAATATACGATTGGATATTCTAGGGGCCCCGAATACATGGCAGGCGAGAAGAAATTTTTTCATGATGGGAAAGGTAGTGAGCTGACTTTTAAATTAGAGAGGTGGATTGATCCTAGTGAGCACGGGTGGTGGTCAGGAGATCATCACATTCATGCCGCAGGTTGTGCCCATTATACAAAACCAACTGAAGGGGTTCACGCGGATGTTATGATAAGACATTGTATTGGTGAGGATCTTAAGATTGGTTCGAATTTAACATGGGGTCCATGTTTTGATTACCAGAAACAATTCTTTACTGGGAAGGATGATAAAGTTTCTAAGTATCCTTACATATTGCGATATGATGTTGAGGTTTCTGGATTTGGCTCTCATCAGTCGGGCCATTTGTGCTTACTAAGACTCAAGAAACAAATGTATCCGGGAGGCAAGTCGAAGCATCACTGGCCGACTCTTGGCCTAAATACATTGCGCTGGGCAAAAGCTCAGGGTGCTTTAGTTGGACCGGCCCATTCGGGGTGGGGATTGCGATGTGAAAGTGAAGATCTTCCGAATTATGAAATTCCGCCATATGATTCTATTGGTGCTAATGAATACATCGTCGATGTTACTCATAACGTTCCTGGTCCTGACGGAAAATTAGTTCCTGCTGTTGATTTCCTTTCAACGGTAGATACGCCAATCGTTTGGGAGCTTAATATTTGGTATCACACCCTGAATGTAGGTTACAGAACTAGAATTAGTGGTGAAACCGATTTTCCCTGCATTTACGGAGAGCGCGTTGGTCTTGGTAGGAGTTATGTTAAACTTGACGGTAAACTTGATTACGAAAACTGGTGTGAAGGTATAAGGGCCGGAAGAAATTATACTGGCGATGGTAGGAGTCATTTGATCGACTTTACTGTCTCTGGCGTGGAGGTTGGCACCGAAGGCAGTGAAGTTTCTATTGCGAAAGGTGGGCCCATTAAGGCAAGTGTAAGAGCCGCGGCTTTTCTTCCAAAGGCAGCGGATCAGAGTTTCGAGGCTTTGCCATATACGGCAAAGCCTTATTGGCATGTAGAGAGAGCTCGAGTTCGGAAAGAGAGAAAAGTTAAAGTGGAACTTTTGGTCAATGGTCATCCGGTCAAAGAAGTAGAAATGGTGGCAGATGGAAAAATCAATGACATAGATTTTAATGTTAATATTGATAGGAGTTCATGGCTTGCTGTTAGAATCCTAGGCACTTCTCACTCTAATCCATTTTGGGTTCTAGTTGATGATAAACCCGTGAGGGCGTCTAAGCGGAGCGCTCTTTGGTGTCTCGAGTCAGTCGAAAAATGCTGGTCACAAAAAGAAAGGTTCATATCCAAAAATGAGTTAAAGGATGCCAGGTCAGCTTATGATCACGCTAGGGCTGAATATAAAAAGCGAATTGAGGAATGCGTTTTTGAATAAAAGAACCACAATTTAATCATATCGTGATTTGTTTATCCGCATAATCTCGTATTAAGTAGAATCGTAAATGCGTAAGACAAAGATCATAGCGACTCTGGGGCCGGCGAGCGATTCGGATGAAATAATTGAACAGCTCATTCGCTCCGGGACTGATGTGTTTAGGTTAAACATGAGTCATGCGCAGCATGACTGGGTGAGGGATTCAGTGCCTAGGATTCGTTCTTTGTCGGAAAAGTTAGGAAGGTTTGTTGCAGTCCTAATGGACTTACAGGGTCCATCCATCAGGACCGGAGACTTATCAAAAGAACTGCAGCTCAAGGAAGGGGATCTTTGCGAATTGTGTTTGGGTAGTGCTGAGCCATGCATAGAAAACAGTACTACTGTCAACTATCCAGGTTTGGCAGAAGACTTATCAGTTGGAGATATTGTTCTTGTTGATAATGGCGTAATTCAGCTAAAGGTCATGCAGCTAGCTGACGATCGCATTTCGTGCAGCGTATTAACGGATGGAGTCTTGGGATCACGGAGGCACATTAATTTGCCAGGGATAACGGTGAGATTGCCTGGACTCACGGAAAAAGACATGGATGATGCTATGCTCGGCGCTGAGATGGGCGTTGACTTTTTGGGGCTAAGTTTCGCGAGGGAGGCTGCTCATATTGAAGAGCTAAGAGGTGCAATTGAGCGAGCCGATTCTCGTGCTCAGATCGTTGCCAAGATTGAGGATCAGCAAGCAATGAAGCATCTTGATGAAATCATTCTTGCTTCAGATGCAGTGATGGTTGCTAGAGGTGATTTGGGAATTGAGGTTAATATAGAAGAGTTGCCTTTAGTCCAGAGGAGGATCGTAAGCAAGTGCATCAAGTTGGGGCGTAGAGTTATAGTTGCGACACATATGCTTGAATCAATGCTAGAGAATCCATTGCCGACTCGTGCAGAAGTCACGGACGTTGCTAATGCTGTGTATGAGCAAGCTGACGTTGTGATGCTTAGTGGCGAGACTAGTGTTGGTCAGTATCCTGTTAAGAGTGTTGAGTTATTAGATAGGATCGCGACGAGGAACGAGCTCGCAGGTGCTAATTTTGCAGAGGCAGCGGCACTGAAAACGCACAAACAAAAGACAGTAAAGGCTGCAGTTGTTTTGGCTAATTCGATACCAGGTTGTAAGATTGCAGTCTTTACTAAGAGAGGAGTGATGGCCAATTACGTGTCAAACTTGCGGCCCAATGAAGCTCACATTTACGCTTTCTCAGAAGATGTTCAGGTGCTCAGGCACCTGTGCCTTAATCGTGCAGCCACCGGTCTTCGGGCAAAGTTCAGTAATGACGCGGAAGAGACTGTTGCTAGGGGTATTGATGAACTCAAAAGGCGTGGTTTTGCAGAAGAAGGCGATTCAGTAATTGTTCTGAGTGATGTTTTGGGTGGGGAATTTGTGCAGGATTCAATCCATTTACGTGAAATAGAATAAATGCAGATAAATTGGGGAAATTGTGCTAAAATTAACTAAAGAATTATTAAGAAAATGAAAAAAACCAAACAATTTGTTAGTGTTTTCCTCGTTGCGATTGGTCTTGTCATCCCGTCGCTAGGGGAGGAGAAGTCCAAGTCAGAGAAGACTAATAAAGTTTCTACTGCTCTTAAAGGTAAATTGATCGAACTGAAAGGTGATAAAATTGCTGACGCTGAAATTTCTTCAAAGGTCGATTACTACGTTCTCTATCATTCAGCTTCCTGGTGAGGCGGCTGTAAATCAGTGACGAAACAGTTAGTTTCGATTAATAAGAAAAATAACAAGCTAGGTGATAAAAAGAAATTTCAACTTGTACTAGTCGATTATGACAGGAGCGCTAAGGGTCTCGAAGGTTATTTGAAGAGTAGTAAGATGAGTTGGCCAGCGATCAAGTTAGATCAGATAAAATCTGTCAGTGAATTAACTTCATTGGGGGAGACGGGATTCATACCTAATATCGTTTTGCTCAAGCCTGACGGAACAATGGTTTCTAATAAGAGAAACGAAGTCATTAAGAAGTTGTCAGAATTGTCAGGTTCTTAAATTTCTACAATGGGCTGGATTTTTAGGATCTTAGCCCATCGGGGTGAAGTTCATTTCGTTTGTTAACTTATAGTTAAGCTGAAAACATGTAATGTACTGGAACTTAATACCATGAGCATATTTAACAGAATTAGTTTTATTTCAGTGATTTGCTTGTTGAGTATTTATTCGACTGAGCTTTGTGCTGACATCGTTGCTCGTGAGGATGGTTTTGATCTGCTTGAAGATGGATTCATAGAGGTCAATTCAGAGTTTGGAGTCCTGAGTAACGATTTGTTTGATGGAACTAATATTACTGCTGAGCTTAAGAGTTCTCCCGAAAATGGGACTTTGATCTTCGGATCTGACGGCTCATTTAAGTATACGCCTGATCCAGATTTTAGCGGAGAGGATTCATTTAGTTATGCCTTTCAGAGTCAACCGGAAGTGATTGAATTTGAAGTGAGTAAGTCTCGCTCCAAGGTGGACTTTTCTGCGACGCTCACGGCACTTGGTATCAGCCAGACCAGATCAGATAGTTCGGGGCTTGAAGGTAATTTACAAGTGGCTTTGTCTCCCACGGAAAGTCCCTTCGAGAATATACATATTGAAGGAGGTTCTCTTGTTTTGACTGATGACGTTGAACTTAATTATAGGTTTCTTTTTGTCGTTACGGCTTCAGTTACTGCTGACGGTGGAGACTTGATACTGAATATGACTAAGCCAGGTCCAGAAACGACCGTTTCTGAGTCAGGTGAATTTAGTCAGGTCGATAACGAATTTCAAATTGTTGGAACTGCTGATATTAATGCATCACTTGACCTTGGTGTTCCTGACGGTCCGCAATCATTTGATACGGTTCTTGAAGACATAGATCTCACGGGTCGCATCACAGAAAGTGGTCAGGTTCTGACGCTCAATGTGCCTGTTACTTTCCAAGGTTCATTTGATATCAGCGGCAATATAATTGATCTGGATATTGAAGGAACCATAGTGGCGACGGCTCCAAAGCCTTCATCAGAACAAAGTAATGTTGCTGAAGTTATTCTTGAGATTGATCCTACGAACGATGCTCCGGATTTGATTCCAGATGAATTCGTAGTGGATGGAGGGTCGCTAGTGGGGAATGTCTTAAAAAATGATTTCGATGTTGATGGGGATTCTCTCGCGGCTCAGTTACAGAGTGCGCCGAGTAAAGGTGTCTTATCCTTAAGTTCTGATGGTAGCTTTGACTATAAGCAGAATGCAGGGACTACAGGCCAAGATGAGTTTGTTTATTCTGTTTCGAACCGTGGAGGTAACGTTTCCCGCAATCTTTTCACTTATTCTAGTGAATGGGCCTACCTGGATGACGGCTCTAATCAGGGAAGTTCCTGGACTGGCGTAGATTTTGATGATTCGGCTTGGAACGTTGGTGCGGGTGAGTTCGGTTATGGTGAAGGTGATGAGAATACGGTAATTAGCTATGGTTCCAATTCTAACAATAGGCATGTCACTACCTATTTTAGAAAACAGTTCTATTTGAGGGACCCTGACTCAGTAAACTCAATGGTCATTGGTCTTGTGCGTAATGATGCATGTGCTGTTTTCCTGAACGGTAAGGAGGTATATCGTGACAGTAATCTTAACGACAACGCAGCATACAATGTTCTTTCTTCGACGGATCTTTTTGAAGAAGATTATAAAATCAATGTGGCTGTGCCTGTTTCTTTAATTAGGGATGGTGTCAATGTGCTGGCAGTGGAAGTTCACAAGAGCTCAAGGTCCAGTTCCAGATTTAGTTTTAATTCAAGCGCGACCGCGATAATTCCTCCATTCACTAGGATTTTTGCTAGTGGCGAATCTTGGGCCTATTGGGATAATGGCTCTGATCCAGGAAATGACTGGGACTCTTTGAATTTTGACGATTCGACATGGAAGGTCGCTCAATCCCCCCTCGGATACGGTGAGGATGAGGTGGTGGGGAATGTCGGATTCGGTGACGATTCAAATAATAAGTATGCCACAACTTATTTTCGTAAATCCTTTAAGTTTCTGGGCGCGTCTGAGGTCGTTTCTTCTAAGATAAGAATACGCAAAGATGATGGCATTGCTGTTTATCTTAACGGTAAGGAAATCGTCAGAGATAATCTCAGTACAGATGCAGGAAACACAACTTTTGCTGATTCGACAATTGGTGGTGACGATGAGTTGGAAGTGAAAGAATATGTGATTGATTCTAGCCTTCTGGTCGATGGAGATAATGTTATATCCGCCGAGGTGCATCAGGCCAATGCGAGTAGTAGTGATCTTTTCTTTGATGCTGAGTTTTTCGTTAGTATTGGGAAGATAAGAGAATTTGTAAGCCTTGATCTAATCGATGCTGTTGCTGGCAAAGATACGGATGAGGATGGTTGGTTCGATGAGACGGAAGTCTTTTTTAGAAGTTCACCTACTGATCCTGATAGTGTTCCCATGTTCCAGTTAAAGTCCAGCGTATTAGAGGACGGTCAGGTTCAATATATGTTCCCAGCGGAGCAAGGTTCGGGATATGTCATTCAGACATCGAATGATCTTCAAACGTGGATGACTCTAAAGAAGTTGATTGTTGGCCGCGGCAATATTGCAACGGAAAGATTCTCACCTACTGGTAAGCGTCACTTCTATAGAATTAGGAAGCAGTGAGTTGTCTTATTAGGATAACTTCGATCTTACTTTTTCGAGTAATTTCTTCGTAGCTTTGATTCCATCGAATTCACTCATTTTACCTCCCTCGTATTCGACGCCCACGTATCCATGATAGCCGGCATCAATGACGATCTTCATCATTTTATGATAATCAGTATGGATTTCATTCCCCTTATCATCAAAATCATGTGACTTTGCGCTTACTGCTTTGGCGAATGGCATGAGTTCTTTGACTCCTTTGTACCGGTCATAGGTCTTACCTCCACCAATTCTAAAATTGCCGAAATCAGGTAATGTTCCGCAATTCTTTTTGTCTACGATTTTCATTACTCCGGCGAGCCATGCTCCGTTAGAGGATAACCCTCCGTGATTTTCCACAATGACATTTAAACCGTGAGTAGATGCAAATTCGCTGAGGCTTCCGAGCCCGTCAGCGGCACGTTGTTGTTGTTCCTCATAAGAACCTCCTGAAGATGCATTGACTCGAATAGAATGGCATCCTAGGTGCTTTGCTGCTTCAACCCAGCGCTTGTGGTTATCCACTGATGCGGCTCTTTTTGTTTTGTCAGGATCTCCGAGTTTTCCTTCACCGTCACACATGATGATTAGGCTCTTTACTCCCTCACTATCACATATCTTTTTAAGTTCGTTTAAATACTTTTTGTCATTTGCTTTGTCCTTAAAGAATTGGTTTACATATTCGACGGCAGTGATTCCGAATTCCTTTTTTGAGACTACAGGGAAATCAAGGTTAGTCATTTTCTTACCAAATAGGGCCTTGTGCAATGACCACTCGGCGATGGAGATGTCGTAGAGCTTTTTCTTTTTGTGGTGATCAGCTAAGAGGGGTAGGGGCGAGGCTACCAGGGCGGCAGTGCTTGCCTTAATGAATTTACGACGAGAGGTGTTTTGGCTTTGAGTCATTGGATTCTTATTTGAGCTGATTAAAACTTTCAGTTGGTGGAAATTATGAGTGAATAAACATTATTATGGTTTCTTGCAATAGAGCAATAGCGTTTTTGCAGTGATAACGATTTGACCTGTCCAAGTCCTTCGGCAAATTAACATTCATCATGACATCAATTACTAAACTTTCTATTTTAATTGGCTCATTGTTGACTGCATTGGGAGTGGTTTTTTATTTTTCCACTGGGAAGGCCAGCCTTACTGCTTTGATACCATCCTTTATAGGAGTGCCAATTCTTGTTTGTGGTTTTTTAGCAAGAGATGAAAAAAAGCGGAAAGTCGTTGCTCATATTGCATTAACATTAGCCTTATTGGGCGCGCTTGCAGGTTATGTAATGGGATTGCGCAAACTTTTTGGAGGAGATTTCGGCACGGCTACCAAGGAGATGCTTGCAATGTCTGTCATTTGCACAGTCTATGTGATTGCCTGCGTCAGATCATTCATTGCCGCTAGGAAGTCTTAGGGCAATTGATCTAGACAATCCTTTGCCCATTGAAGCCACCGCTTGGCATCATCATTAGATGGTTCGATATCAAGGATTTGCTGATAATAATCTTGAGCGGTTTTAAATGAGGATCTTGCTTCGGTGATGTCGTCTTCTTCTCCTGTATTGGCTAAGTGCCATCCGAGTTTCCCGTAGTCACGGGCAATTATTTCTCGGTAATGATTTTTCTTTCTATTGCCATTTTCTACATCAATATCTTTATCAAGTAAGTTCTTGATGTGATGAACGGCTTCTCGTGAGAGTTCGACTGATTTTCCTGTGTCGCCGGCTTCTTTGTGAAGATCGGCTAATTGACGGTACAGTTTTGCTATTTCATTTTGATAAGCAAAATTGCTTGGCTCATTCTTGATCAGGTCTTTCAAGATATTGAGTGCTGCATTTGACTGAGTCCGTGCCGCGCTTGATTCCCCTTCGTTTTCGATTGATCGGGAAAATGCATGCAGTCTCCTGGCCATCTCGAACTGGTACCTGTTGCTGGGAGACCGTTCTATGAGCGAGGTGAGGAGTTCGATGGCGTCATTATTTATAACGCTAGCTTCAGAGTTTGCGGTAACAAATGCGATGTCTGCTTCTTCGCCTAATGCACGTGCTAGCTGAAATTGGTAATTTAATTTTTCAGGGAACGCTGTCACAAGCTCAGTGTATCCTGCTATGGAGTTTTGATATGGTTGGTTGGCTGAATCCGGTTCGCCCTTTGAGCTGAGTATTTGTCCAAGTTCGAACTGAGCAGAGGCTAATAAAAATTGGTCTTTTTCTAATGGTAGAGAGTCTGCTGTGGTTGCGTTAATGATCTGAATTGTCTGTTCTACATACTGTTTGGAAGTTTCAATTTCTTCAGAATTGCGTAATCTTTTGGCTAGAACTAAAGCGCTTTCTGCTGCAGTTCGTGCATTTCCTGGATCGTTCGGGTCTTGGCTCAGAAGTTCCTTGTAAAGAAGAAAAGATTTAGTGGCAGCCTCTGTTGCAGCTCTGTGCATTTTTGATCCTGCTTTTGAAGTGGATAAATTCTTGAATAATCTGGCTCGACGTTCGATCAATTCTCCATTTTTCCCGCCTCCAATTTCGTCATCTACAATTAATTCTGTGGCTTGTGTTAGTTTTTGACTGGCCGATGTGAAATCGCCTAGGAGGATGTGGAGTTCACTTGAATTACTTAGCGCGGAAATTACTGAATCACGTAATGCGGGGTTGTCCTGGTTGCGGCTAATGAACTTGTCATAATAAGTAAGCATTGATCCGATCGTTCCTTCGGGAAATCTGTACATTGGATTGCCTTCACTATCTAAAGTTGCAAGCATCCTACACAGCTCATTTAATGCAGATTGAGATTGCTGGAAGTCATTGATGAGATTTGCGATCTGTTCCTCTTTGATGTTAAGGTCAGGGTCTGATTGAACTGGGGCTGGGGTCGGGTTTGGATCAATTGGAACTACTGCAGCGGCCTTTGTCGGTTCAGGTGTTAGTACGGGGGAAGGTGGATCTTTTGGGTCCTGATAATTCAAAGTGATTATAACTGCCGCGGCTGCAGACACTGCGGCTGACAGCAAGACGGTAGCTGCATGTTCCCACTTGGATCTTCTGTTGTGCCTGTAATTGGCTTCGCTTTTCTTTTCAGTGTTTGAGTTTAATTTGTCATTGCTCTCACAGTTTTTAAGTTCGTTGAGAACTTCTACCATGTTGGTGTGTCTGTGCTCTTCTCTGAGGCTTAAGCATGTTTCTATGATAGAGCGGTACGTTCGCTCTGTTGCCGTTTGAGCTTCATTTGGCCAAGTTATATTTTCTTGAGAGCAAATGGCACGGGCGACTCGGTTCGTGGAAATTTCACTGTGCAGATTGAGTTGTGTTTGTCTTTTTTTTCTGTATTTAACAATTTCATCATTGAGTCGACAAAATTCTCCTGTCATTAACTGGTAAATGGTTGCCCCATAGGCATAGACGTCCCATTTCTCTCCGCGACCTTCAAAGAACTGATTGCCGTGCTGGAGTTGTTCTGGAGCGCAGTAAAAAAGGGAATCGCTAGTTTCAAGTTGTTCGGTCCCGCCGAGTATTCCCTGTGCGAAATCAGTAATTTTAGCTTGTGGGTTTATACCGTCTTCAAAAAGTACATTCGTTGGTTTTAAGTTGCAGTGAATGATTCCTTCTTGGTGAAGATGTGCCAACGCTTCTGCAATTTGAATTGCAATTTTCCATCCATCATCAGATGTGACGTTTCCGCACAAAGCCTCTAGGTTTCGCGGTCTGAAATTTGAAGTTCCGTCAGGGAGCATTGTTCTCTCTGCATAGAGCTCCATCGTGATGTATGCCTGAGGGCTTGCCAGGTCAAAGTCGTGTATCCTAGCGATTCCTGGATGAGGGGAGCTTTTATATATCTTTACCAGTGCATCTGAGAGGACTTGTCGGTTAACGGCTATTCCTCTAAGTGATTTTATCGCAAGCTTGGGTTTTTCTTGGGAAGTTCCACTCCATACGGACCCAGTGGAGCCTTCTCCAATCAGTTCATCTATGAAATAGCCTGGTATTTTAGGGCGACTCACTACTTAGCTGTTCTTTAAATTTTTTTGAAGGTAATGCTCTCTTCGCTGTTCTCAACATAAGGACTCTTCTTAATCATTAAGATTTGTTAAGAAGCTATGAAAAGTTCTACATATATGGAATTTCCATAGTGAATATGAAAACTTTATGGAAATAACAATAATTATAAATTTGTTTTAAATGAATTTGGGTTAAAACATGGAAATCCAATAATCTTAAATACAAATTTTTAAAGGTAATGGCTCAAACATTAAAAGGACACGTCGCACTTGTGACTGGAAGTACAACTGGGCTGGGGCTTGGAATTGCCAAGGTCCTTGGTGCTGGAGGCGCTAAAGTTGTGATGAATTATTATAATGATGATGAGAGGGCCGAGCGCTCTTTCGCTGAATTTAAAAGCGCTGGGGGTGAGGGCCTTCTTTTAAAGGCGAACGCTATCGATGAAGGAGCTATTACTGATTTGGTTGAACGTGCCCAATCCCAGTTAGGAGCGATTGATATTATTGTTCCTAACGCCACTCCAGATCAGCCCCTAAAAACTATCGAAGAATATGATTGGGATTTCTACCAACAGATGCTCAATTTTTTTATTAAGAGTCCCTATCTGTTGACTCGAGCAGTTTTGCCGCAAATGAAGGAAAGCGGTTGGGGGAGGATCATTAATATTTCAAGTGAGGTTTACCAGCTCTCAGTGAGCCCGTTCAGTGCGTATGTTTCAGCTAAGGGTGGCCAGATCGGATGGACGCGTAGCATGTCTCGAGAATTAGCTCCTCACGGCATTACTGTTAACACTGTCAATCCTGGATGGATCCCGACAGAGAGGCATGAGAATGATCCTCAGGAGGAAAAGGATGCTTATCTGAGTCAGATACCTGCTGGGCGTTGGGGCACTCCTTCAGATGTGGGTGAGGCTGTTGCTTATTTTGCTTCTGAGGAAGCGGGTTTTATTACTGGTCAGACTCTCTGTGTTAATGGAGGCAATTCTCCATGGTAATCTAAGTCGCTTTATTTTTATTAGTGAATAAGCGTTTGATGCTTGATGCCCCGTGTTGATCCAATAGAACACCAACAAAAATCACGCCGCCAGTGATAGCGTCACTTAGCGGGGTAGGGTATCCAAAGAGGTTAACCATATTTCTAAGTACTATTAGAATTGCTGTTCCGATCAGGATTCCGATTATGGA
>Ga0163108_10002897_pt1 | contig 12306 bp, 9 predicted proteins | sample Fk1155metaG_FD_109644 | JGI IMG/M metagenome (GOLD analysis project Ga0163108, IMG submission 109644) | Marine microbial communities from the Central Pacific Ocean - Fk160115 155m metaG | ecosystem: Environmental > Aquatic > Marine > Oceanic > Photic zone | place: The Central Pacific Ocean...
CATCACTGTTTCCAAGCTTGGAAATGGCGTTTCAGGTGGATCACATGAAATATCAATGGGGCTCAATCTTCGATGCAGAAGAAAACCAAGAGCTTTCAGAACTATTTCTTGTCCATCTTTTTAAATATTTGCATCATATTTGTTTATATTTTTGACGGATATAAATTTATGCGTAAATATTTATTCTTTCTTCCTTTGTTTATCATCTTCTATTCCTGTACAACAGGAGTAAAAGTAAAAGAAAACAATTCTTCTTCTTTTCTTCATGATGGAAATAGCAAGGTTTGGATGATTTCTGAAATTGCAAAAAATGATTTTGATTATTCTGATAAATCAGAACTTAAAGACCTATTTATCTTTTATGCGAATGGAGAGTGTGTTTTGCAGTCAAAAAAAGAGTTCTCAATGAATATTGGCGAGCTAGGAAGCTATGAAATATCTAATTTCGGTAAAAGCATGCATATTGATTTTGAAAATGATAAATGGGAATTTACAATTAATAAATCCCCATCTGGTGAATTGCGATTAATGCCAACAAAAAACTCTGATTTTGATTATTCATTAACACTTATTCCCTTTCCTCAATTAATAAAGTAATGGTTAAAAAAATAGCAATTACTGGTGGTATTGGATCTGGAAAATCCATTATTTGTAAAATAATACAAGCGATGGGATATGAAGTGTTTAATGCCGATGCTATTGCTAAAAAGATTATTAATAATAATCAAAATGTTAAGGCATCTATTAAGTCTTATTTTGGGGATAATTCTTACACTGAATCAGGTATGTTGAACTCATCCTATATTTCAAGCATTGTATTTAATGATTCTCAAAAACTACAATGTTTAAATCAAATCGTGCATCCAGAAGTCCGAAAAATGTTTATTGATTTCGCGAAAAAATCAACTAAAACCATTTTTTATGAAGCAGCAATTTTGTTTGAGTCTAAAGGAGAAAGTGATTTTGATGCGGTAATATTAGTCAAGGCACCTGTTGATTTAAGAATAAAAAGAATAATCAAAAGAGATGGTCTTGAAGAAAAAGAAATTTTGAAGCGCATTCATAGTCAATGGGATGACAAGAAAAAAGAAACTTTAACTCCTTATTGTATTGTAAATGATGAAGTTTCGCCTTTGCTTTTTCAGATAGAGGAAATATTATCACAATTATCGATTTGTTGATGAGAAAGTATCGTGCAAAGTTTTTTGTTTTATATTTTTGGGCCTTAGAATGCCAGTAGCTTCATCCATATCTGTTTTTTGGTTAATACCTTGGGGTGTTATTTGTATTGTGCTTGCCTATTTTTTATACTCAAAATCTGATTGGTTTAGTAATCTTAATATTTATTGGAAAATAACACTTCGATTTTGTAGAGCTCTGTTGTTTTTTTTACTTGGTGTTTTAATTTTTGATTTTGTCTTTGAGCTAATAGAAAGCAAAAAAGAAAAACCTATTCTGATAACAATTGTAGATAATTCAAGCTCTATAAATAACTACAAGGATAGTAACACAGTATTAAAAAACATTGTTAGTGCAAAAAAAGCAATAAGAAAAAGATTTAAAAATAAATACGATATCGTTGAGATGACTACTGGAGATTTCCCTCGATACCAGTCAAATATTTCTTTAAGCGAATCCAAAACAAATTTGGAAAGCGTTTTTTCTAAAGTTGCTACTGATTATTACAATCAAAACATAGGTGGTCTTGTGCTTATTTCAGATGGGAATTTTAACCATGGATCAAATCCATTGTATAATACTAGTAAATTGAATTATTCCCCTATATACACTCTTGGTGTTGGAGATACCGTACTTAAAAGAGATCATTATATAAAAAATCTATCCTTTAACGAAGTGACATTTCTTGGTAATAAATTCCCTATTGAAGTGGATCTAGAAGCCATTAAATTTAAAGCCAATAAACCATATAAGGTTACGATTAAAAAAAACAATAAAACTGTTGCTAGTCAAAATGTAGTTTACCAAAATGAACAAAGAGATTTCAAACAACTTTCTTTTTTATTGAATGCGGAACAAACAGGATTTCAACGATATACTGTATCAGTTTCAGAAGCTGAAAATGAAATAAATTATGAGAATAATGTCAGGGATTTTTATGTGGAAATCATAGACTCTAGAAGTAAAATACTTATTCTTTCTAGTGCTCCTCATCCAGATATTTCTTCAGTGAAAGAAGTATTAAAAAGTAATAAAAATGTGGAGATTATCTCTAAATTAATATCTGATTGGGATAATAATTTATCAGGTGTTGATTTGATTGTATGGCATAAGCCTTCAAATGGTTTTAATCCTTCGATAGCAAACCGTATAATGGAAAATAAAAAACCAGTACTTTTTATTTTAGGATCAGATGCTCCATCTGAAATTATAAACCAACTAGGTTTAGGTATTAAATCTTCTAACTTTAAAGGAAAAGATGATATTCAGGCTTCTTTTAACATGGAATTTTCTTCTTTTGAATTAAACGAAGGATTTGTTGAATACATTGAAAATGTACCGCCTCTTAATTCTCGGTTTAGTAAAATAAGTATTACAAAGCCATTAGATGTTTTGCTGCATCAGAGAATAGGTAGTATAAAGAAAAAAGAACCGCTTGTTTATTTTTTAAAAAAATCTGCTTTAAAATATGGAGTGATCTATGGAGAGGGATTATGGAGATGGAAGATAAATGAATTTAAAGACAATAGTAACATTGATTTTTATAAAGAAATACTAGAAAAAACCTGTAATTATTTACTTATTAAATCAAACGATTCTCCACTTAGATTATCCTTTCCTGAAAAATTCAATATGGATGAAGACATTATTGTAAATGCATCATTTTATAATGCATCAATGGAAGCTATTACAACATCTAAAATCAATCTAAAATTAACCAATGATAATAACGAGGAATTTGATTTGCAGTTTTCTGTATACAATGATGCTTATAAACTTAATATGGGGACTCTCAAACCAGGGAGCTATACATGGAGAGCAAGCACTGTGAATAACGGGAAAAAACATTTAAAATCTGGAAGATTTATAGTTCAAAATATTGGACTTGAAAGTAGAGATACCTATGCAAATCACTCATTGCTTAAAGAACTTTCTAAAGAGTCTGGTGGTAGTTTTAATTTGATTAATAATCATCATAAAATGCTCAATGATATTAGGGCAAGAAAAGATATTTCTACGGTGATGCATAAAAACTCTTCATTTATTAATCTAATTGATTATAAATGGATTTTCTTTCTACTTGTTTTTCTTGTTTCACTCGAATGGTTTGGCAGAAAAATAAACGGTGCTTATTAGCTTAGTTTTTTTACAGCTTTTGTTGTCCCAATTTTCATGGTAATAAAGTCTATATCTTTTTTAGGACTTCTTGCAGGAGAATACTCTCTTCCATAAAAAATAATTTGCAAGTGTAGTTTGTTCCATTTCTTTATTGGGAAGTGTTTTTTAGCATCTTTTTCGGTTTGAATAACATTCTTTCCAGATGTAATTCCCCAGTTTGTTAGCAATCGATGAATGTGTGTGTCTACAGGAAATGCAGGCACTCCAAATGCCTGAGACATAACAACTGATGCTGTTTTATGCCCAACTCCAGGGAGTTTTTCAAGTTCTTCAAACGTGTTGGGAACTTTTCCATGATGTTTTTGGGCAATAATTTGAGATAATTCAAAAATAGCTTTTGACTTTCTTGGTGCAAGTCCGCATGGTCTGATTATTTGATATATTTCATCCACACATAGCTTTATCATTTTTGAAGGGCTATCTGCTTTTTGAAATAACAGTGGAGTGATTTCATTTACTTTTTTATCGGTGCATTGTGCAGAAAGTAACACTGCTACAAGCAAAGTGTAATCATCTTTATGGACTAATGGAATAGGGGTTTTAGGATATAACTCCTCGAGTTGTTCTAAAATATAATTAATTTTTTCCTTGATTCTCATTTAAACGTATCCAAAGCTAAAAATATGTGCCCATCTATCTTCTGTGAATAGATAATAAAACACAAGAAAATTAATTATAAATAAACTTGCGTGATATAAAATAACAAATAAAGGGTCATTTTTCTTGTATAGGAAAACAAAAAGGGGGATTAAAAAAACAGGAATAATTAGAATGGAAGCCCAATAAAATGTGAAATGAATAGGGAAGGTAAAGGTGTAGTTTTTTTGCTGTGATGAAATCTTAATCGGATTACGAAAAATCCAGCTTTCTTCAATTATGATTTCAGGGTTTGATGTATATAGATGATAGTGCAAGTTCTGCACCCATAATTTTCTTTTTTTAGAGGTGATAATCATAGAGATCTTACCTTCTCCTACGGTATTGTATTTTTCTTTGGAATAATAGTGTACATCTTCTTTTACAAGGTGATTAGGAAGAAATAAATCCATAATCATAGCAAATGCTACAAAACTGCATACAATGCTTAATAGTTTAATGGTTTTCCATTTCCAACCGGAACGAAGACCAGTGAAATACTTAAGAATCATTTTATCTTCATAAGCCTTGTTTTTTTCATAGCGCTTCCGTGCTTTTTTAATTCTTTCTTCCCATGTATATTCTTCATCTTTCTCTTTTTCTTCCTGAGTTTTTTTCTTTATGGATTTATATGTGTGTGGAGATTCCTTTTTTCCGGTAATTATTTCATAAGCATCGTTGATTAAAATAAATTTTTGATGGGCAAGAGGATCCGGATTTTTATCTGGATGATATTTAAGCGCAAGTTTTCGGTATTGTTTTCTTACCTCAGTTATGGATGCTGATGAAGAAAGTCCCAGTAATTTATAATAATCATTTAAGGGATGCATGCATTTGTGATTTTATACGATTCAGTTTTCCACCTGTATTGTATGTGAAATTAGGTATAATAAAGTATTCTTTTGGAAGCTTGTACTTGTTTATATTCAGAGATAACTTTTCATGAATAAGACTTGTATTAACTGGACTTTTGGATTCTATATAAAGTACTATTTTTTCTCCAAGGGTATTGTCTTTAATTGAAGCGATAAAAAAAGGCAAATCGATCAATTCTTTTATTGAATTTTCAAGTTCTTCTACGTGAATTTTTATTCCTCCTGAATTGATTACAAAATCAAATCTTCCTTTCCATATAAATGAATAGGAATCAATTAAATCCACCATATCATTAGTCACAATTTCTTTGTTGGATATTTCGGGGTAATCAATAACAAGACATCCACGATTATCGGTTTTAAAGGAAATACGATCCAATGCATGGTAGATTTTATCTACGTCTGAGCTTATTTTTCTAACAGCTACATGGCTTGCAGTTTCAGTCATGCCATAGCTGTGAAAAAAATGGCAGTTTTTAATGCTTAATAGTTTCTTTTCTAGATTGGAATCTATTGGAGCTCCTCCAAGTAGTATGGTTTGTAGATACTTGAATTTATCGATATAATCCATACTGGCAAGTACTTGCATTGGAGTCATTGCAATAAAACCAATCCTTTTGTTAAGCTTTGCGATAGGGCTAGCGTTAGGGTAGTGCACATCAAGATTAAGCTTTCCTTCAATAGCTCTAACAAACATCATCTTTGCTGCAATTGTATGCAATGGTAGGCACAGCAATGCCGTATCGTTTTCTTTTAATTCAAAATACTTGATGGTTTTGTTTGCTGAAGCTTTCATTGCTTTTTTGGACAATTGGATTGTTTTTGGATTTCCTGTAGATCCAGAAGTTTTAATTTCCATATAATCCGAATCGTTATTCCATTCATTCAAAAAGCTTTGATATGATTCGATTAATTCAGGGATTTCAGCAATGTTTATTTTCATTATTTTTTTACAATAATTTCTTTTTCTAAATACTTAGCTGTAAATGATTTAGACTTAAATACTTTGATCATATCTTCAGGTTTTCCTTGAGCGATAATTTCACCGCCATTTTTGCCACCTTCTTTTCCTAGATCAATAATATAATCTGCCGTTTTTAATATATCCATGTTGTGCTCTATAACCACTACCGAGTTACCTTCATCCACAAGTCGATTCAAAACTCCTAGAAGCATTTGTATGTCCTCAAAGTGTAGGCCTGTAGAAGGTTCATCAAGAACGTAAAGTGTTTTTTTTGTACTTCTTTTGGATAATTCAGAAGCAAGTTTTATTCGTTGTGCCTCTCCACCGGATAAAGTAATAGAAGATTGTCCAAGCTTTATATATCCAAGGCCAACGTCATAAAGAGTATCCATAATTCTTTTAATCTTAGGAATGGATTCAAAAAATTGTCTAGCATCTTCAACCGTCAGGTTTAAAACATCGGAAATCGATTTTCCTTTATACCTAATTTCAAGTGTTTCTCTATTATATCTTAAACCCTGACAAATATCGCATTTGACATAAATATCTGGCAAAAAATTCATTTCTATATGTTCAAGTCCTGCTCCATTACAGGCTTCACATTTTCCGCCAGAAACATTAAAAGAAAATCTCCCGGGTTTATATCCTCTAATTTGAGATTCCTGAAGTGATGCAAAAAGCATCCTTATTTCATCAAAAACTTTTGTGTAAGTTGCTGGATTGGATCTTGGAGTACGTCCAATCGGACTTTGGTCGATTTCTATTAGTTTATCAATATGAGAAAAGCCTTTAATTTCTTCAAAACTAAGATGTTGTCTGTTTCCTCCATGAATCATGTTCATTAGGGCAGGCACAAGTGTTTCATTAATCAAAGAAGATTTCCCACTGCCTGAAACGCCGCTTATGCAGCAAAAAGTGCCAAGTGGAATACTAAGATTTACTTTTTTGAGATTGTTTCCTGAAGCATTTTTAAGACTCAAAAAATTACCGTTTCCTTTTCTTCGTTTTTTTGGAATAGGAATGGTTTTAATTCCTTTTATATAAGGTGCTGTAATGGACTTTTTTGGATCCAATTTTTGTGGAGAATTAAGTTGCATTATTTCTCCTCCATGTACTCCAGCTCCAGGGCCTATTTCTACTATTGTATCGGCCGATTCCATCATTTCCTTGTCGTGTTCTACCACAAGGATTGAATTTCCAAAATCTCTCAATGCCTTTAATGCATTAATAAGTCTGGTGTTATCTCTTTGATGAAGACCAATGGATGGTTCATCCAAAATGTAAATGACATTCATTAGCTCACTTCCGATTTGAGTGGCAAGTCGTATTCGTTGTGCTTCTCCACCCGAAAGTGTTTTTGCAGAACGGTTTAAAGAAAGGTAATTCAAACCAACATTTAATGCAAAATTAAGGCGAGACCTTATTTCCTTTAGAAGTTCTTTTGCAATAAGCATGCTTTTTTCATCAAGATTTTTTTCAATTTTTTCAAACCAATTAGAAAGTTCATCCAAATCCATAGATGCTAGCTCTCCGATATGCTTGTCATTTATCTTAAAGAAATAAGCTTCTTTTTTAAGGCGAAAGCCACTGCATGTTTTGCATTCCTTTTTTATCATGAATCCCGCTGCCCACCTTCGAACACTTGGTGCTCCATCTTTATGATGTCTTAAAATGAAATTGTAAATACCTTCAAATTCGGGAATTTCATTTGTTTTACTTTCAACATTCTGAGTGCCGTATAAAATCGCATCAAACAATTCTTTAGAAAGTTTATTGATGCTTGTATTGTTTTTAGTTTCAAAAGCATTGTAGAGCGCTTCAAGTTCTTCAAAAATCCATGTTTTTTTATAATTTCCAAGTGGAACAAATGCTCCGTTATGCAGATTTTTATCTTTGTCCGTAACTATTTTGTTTAAATCTAAATCAGATATATAGCCAAGCCCATTGCATTTTTGACAAGCTCCATATGGAGAATTGAATGAAAAAAGATTTGGTTCTGGGTCGGGATAGCTTATTCCTGTTTGTTCACACATTAGGTTTCTGCTGAAATGTCGAATTGCATGGTCGTCATAATCCATCACCATAATATAATTGGACCCTAGCTTCATAGCAGTGCTAATGCTATTGTATATTCTTTCTTCTGTATCTTTTTCTACGACAATTCTGTCTATCACTATTTCAATGTCATGAATGGAATAACGGTCTAGCTTCATTCCGGCTACAATTTCTTTGATTTCACCGTCTACTCGAACTTTAGTATATCCTTGTTTTCTTATTTGCTCAAATAATTCTCTGTAATGTCCTTTTCTGCCAATGACCTTTGGAGAAAGAATTATTATTCTTTTGTTGTTATAGATATCAAGAATCAATTTTGAGATTTGCCGATCGTTATACTTTACCATTTCTTTTCCCGTATTGTAAGAATATGCTGTACTGACTCGTGCATACAACAAACGAATGAAATCATAAATTTCTGTGATGGTTCCAACTGTAGACCTAGGCGATCTAGAAACGGTTTTCTGTTCAATGGATATTACTGGGCTAAGTCCTTCAATCTTTTCTACATCTGGTCTTTCGATTGAGCCAATAAATTGTCTGGCATACGAAGAAAGTGTTTCAAGGTATCTTCTTTGACCTTCAGCGAAAATGGTATCAAAAGCAAGAGAAGATTTTCCACTTCCAGATATTCCAGTAAAAACAACTAGTTCGTTTCTAGGGATATCAATATGAATATTTTTGAGGTTGTGCTCGTTGGCACCATAGATTCGGATATATTCTTTTTTGGCCTTCATGTAGAAATCAGAGCACTAATTTACTTCATACGCTCCAATATCCGGTGGATCCATTCTTGGATTTCCTAAAATATCTGAAAATACCGAAGATGTTACGCCATTTCCATTTAAATCTGAACTTGCGGGAAAGGTAAAGTCGTTTTCTTGAATGTCAGTAAAGCCTGGAGATCCATTCCATATAATGTTTTGATAGAAGCTTTCTGATGGAATAATTTCTGAGCTTATCAAAGAGTTTTTAAATTCAAAAGAAAGGCTTACACCCTGCACAACAAGGGTGTCTAGTGCAAGTTCTGTTTGAAGGTTTCCACTTATCACGCAGTTATTAAATACACATTCGTCAATAGATGCTACATTGGTAGTGTTGTTAGAAGAATTATTGTAGTAATTACTTATTCCAACTGTGGGGTTTGATGAGCCTCCATAACCAAGCAGGTTGCAATGATTAACATTAAGAGCTCCTCCTTCGAGCATAATAATTGAATGAACGCCATTTTTTGAAATAAGTGAATTTTCGGCTTTTACTTTTGCTCCAGAATAAACAAACAAGCCATATGAAGCATTGTTTTGAATAATCGAATTTTTTAGGGTTAAGGTGTAGTCATTGAAATTAGAATTTCTAGAAAATAAATGAATTCCTGCTGTTCCGTTTTTTATAATTGCATAATCGATAGTAGATGGTCTTGCTTCATGAAAATAAATTCCATAATACTGCCCGCTAACATCATCATAATTTGCCTCTAGTCTGTCTCCTTGAAAAACTACTTCGTTGTCCAACATACCTTGAATATTCAAGGTAGATTTATAAACGTATAAAAGCGACTGCTTGTGTAGATGGATGTTTGTTCCTGCAGGAATGGTTAGTGTTTTGGCAGAATCTACCGCAGCATAACCATAAATGACGTGAGGTTTGTCATTGGGCCATATTCCTTCATTAAGGTCGTTATAATGAAAATAGGCATCTTGTCCCCATACAGCAAGATTAATGTATTGGTCAGTTCCATTTGTTCTAAAACGAATGGAATCTTCAACCACTAAAGGTAGAACCTGGTTATTGATATCTAGAGTTACTTCCACAAAAACAAAAAGACTATCTCTGCTCTCAATTTCAAGATCGGCAAAATTGGTTCCACTAATGCCGTCTACATTGATTCGAAAAGGGGAGGAGGAGCCGCCCATCAATTCGATTTCATTTACTAAAAGAGGTTTGTTTTCGTTGTTATAAATTTTGAAATTCTGAGTGGTGGAACCTATGGTTGTAAAAACGGTATCAAAAACAAGGGTGTCTAATGAAAAAGAAAGATGTTCATTGGAAAACCCAGTAATTTTTTTGCAGGAGCTAGCCTGAAAAAGCACCATCGAGATGACGACTAAAAAAATGGGAATGTAAAATATCTTTTTCAAACAGAATAATTAATAATAGCTATAACGAAAAAAAAATCAGAATATTTTTATTTTATCGGCACTACAAATGCTTTGATTTTTACTGCTTTCATTTGTGGTTCGGTATTGGCCAAAACGGTAACTGTTTTTTCTTGGCTGTTAAGCTGTCCAACTTTGGGATGGAAATTCACTTCAATTTGATCGCTTCCTCCAACAGGAATTTCATTTTCAGGTTCTTTAACTGTGGTGCATCCACAGCTTGCACTTACTTTTTCAATTCTCAAAGGATTTTTTCCGGTGTTGTAAACCGTAAACTTAACGAGGTTATCGGTATCTTCAGTAACGGTTCCATAGTTAATGGTATCCATATTAAACTTCATTGTTGTAAGATTTTGTTCTTCTTTAAGGGATTCAGGGGTAATCGTATTATCAACAATGGAAGAAAATAGATTGCCCGATTTTTTGTTGATTTTGTTGATTTTATTGTCTTTGTTGTTGCATGCAAATAAAAAGGCTGCACAAAGAGTTAAAAAAAGTAGTTTCATTCGCTTATTTTTTCTCAAAAATAGAAAGAAATATATATGTAAACTTGATTTTATAATCAAAAATTAATTACAAAGTGTTTTAATTTTTTCTTCTAATTCTTTTTCCATTCTTTTTTTATCATATATCCCGTACATTTCATCTAGATTCGAAAGTGCTTTTTTTAATGCCATGCATTGTGATTCAGGGGCTTTCATTTTTTCAAATGTATTGCCCAGTTTAATATAAAGTTCACTTAAGTTAATTTGATTAAGATTAGGTTCATAATCTAAATATTTATTATTGTTTTCCATCATCGATATTAAGTAGGTGTAATGTGAGCAGCTTGCAGCATAGTTTCCCTTTTGAAATAATAGATCGGCTAAATAAGATCTGCTTAAAGTATCCTGCGGGAATATTTTTATACATTCATTTGCTAGCTTTTCGACAGAATTAAAGCCCTTGTTTTTGAATTGAATTTCCGTTTGATAATTCAAATATCTTGAATCAATGGTTTTAAGATGTTTTATTTTTTCAAATTCCTTTTGACTTAATTTTAGCTTACCAATAATTCCTAAAAACCTTGCATTTTCAAGTTGGACATCCTTATTATTTGGAAATAACTTCTTTGCTTTTTTATATATTTCTGTGGCTTCTTCCATGCGATTTGAAAGTTCAAGCATTTTTGCTTTGCTTAGTAGCCATTTACTATTTTCAGGATCTAAATCGATTGCTTTTTGAGCATCATTAAGAGCAGAGTCTAATTGATTGCTGCAATTGAAATAAAACCAACTTCTCCAGTAATATCTTGCCGGTTCTTCAGTATCAATTTGAACGGCTTTGTTATATTTTTTTGCAGCCTTTAAATAATCATTATCTCTTTGATAATAAACCCCTAAGTTGTTGAATGCCCATGCAACTCCGTTAGTGATATCCCATTCACTTATTTTTAAACCAGAATTGTATTTTTGAATTACTTTATTGTAATAAGCTTTTGCTTTTTTTTCTTTTCCAAGCCTATGGTAGTAAATACCGATCCAGTTAAGTATAATAACATCATTGGTGTCTAAATGAGTTGTTATATATTTCGAATCATGGATGGCCATTTCATAGTTATGTAATTTATCTCCATAAGTTCTTGCTCTACAACTCCAAGCAAAATAATAAGAGCTATCCATATTGATGGCTGTTGTATATTGGTTAAGTGCATTGTAGGGCTGATTTAAATGATTTCTGTATAAATCACCTTTATTACAATATCTAAATGGTTTTTTAGGCTCTATCTCAATGGCTTTGGTGTAATCGGCAAGTGCTTTGTCAAAAAGTTTTTGCTTTTGATAAATAAATGCTCTGTTGCCAAAACAATTAGCCGCTGCTTTTGGTTTTATTTTTTCTAAAGCAATGCCTTTATTATAAGTTTCAATAGCCAGTTCAACATTTCCTTGATTGTCATAGATAGCACCAAGACCATTTATGGCATACACATAAGTTGAATCAATTAAAAGCGCATTTTTATAATCTTCGATTGCATTTTGTGGCTTATTTAATTGATAAGCATAACCATAGCCTCTTGAATATAAATAAAAAGGTTTTTCAGAAGTAGGGGCTACTTCAATTGCTTTTGATAAATCAAGAAGTTCATTATTATAATCTTTTTTTACACTATAAAGCCTTGCTCTATTCTCATATCTTACTGGATTATATGGGTCTAGCTCAATGGCTTTATTGTAATCCGCAAGCGCTTTGTCAAAAAGTTTTTGCTTTTGGTAAATTAATCCTC
>Ga0163108_10002899_pt1 | contig 12302 bp, 14 predicted proteins | sample Fk1155metaG_FD_109644 | JGI IMG/M metagenome (GOLD analysis project Ga0163108, IMG submission 109644) | Marine microbial communities from the Central Pacific Ocean - Fk160115 155m metaG | ecosystem: Environmental > Aquatic > Marine > Oceanic > Photic zone | place: The Central Pacific Ocean...
GGCCGCGGTCGCGGCCACCAGCTCGTGCGGATCCTTGTTGAGACTCCCCGGAAGCTCTCAGGAGAGGCGAAGGAGCTCTACGAACAGATCCGCGAACTCAATTCCGAGAACGAACATCCGGCCCGGCAGAGCTTTCTGGATAGAATCAAGGACTACCTCAAGGGTGGACCCCGTGAAGATGAGGAATCATAGAGAATGAACATGAACGAAAGCGATACTGATACCGGCCTGGAAGAAAACGGTGAGCCTGCCGAAGAGCTTCCGGAGGAGACCGGCAAGGAAGAGGCCGAGGCCGATAGCGATGCGGCCCAGGAGGGCGAGTCTCCCTGGGTTCCTCCGACAGAGGAAGAGCACCGGGCGCTTCTCGATATCAAGGAGAAGACGGACTCCATCTTCGAGGAGTTGCTGAGGGCCAAAGCCGAATTTGAGAATTTCAAGAAGGTCAAGGCTCGTGAGGCGGCTCGAGACCGCGCCGCGGCGGTTCGCGGCTTTATAGGAGGCCTGCTCCCCGCGATCGATAACTTTGAGAGAGCTGTCGATAGCGCCGATCCAGGGGAGGGCGGGGCCGGGGGCCTGCTCGAGGGAGTCGGGCTGATCCACCAGATGATCCTCAAGCTTCTCGATGATCATGATGTGTCTGTAGTTGAAGCCGAGGGCCGACAGTTCGATCCTGATTTTCACGAGGCTGTCTTCGAGGAGGAGGTCACCGAGGGTTCTACGGGAGATATTCTCGAGGTACTCGAGAAGGGCTATCTTCACGGTGAGGTTCTCATACGGCCCAGCCGTGTAAAGGTGGCTAAGCTTGTGGAGCCGGACCAGGGCGGGACCGAGAGCTGAGAGCGTTGAAAACAGGCCGATCTTATGCCGACCTATGAATACAGATGCCAGGAGTGTGAGGAGACCTGTGAATTCCTGCAGAGCTTCTCTGACCCTCCAAAGAGGAAATGTCCTTCCTGCGGCCGGCATCGCCTCAAGAAGATGATCTCCGGCGGGGCCGGGCTCATCTTCAAAGGCTCGGGTTTCTATATCACCGATTACCGCAAGGCTGATTATGAAAAGGATGCCAAGGCCGACAAGGACAGCGGAAAATCTACGAGCGCCGATTCCGGGAAAGACTCATCCAAGAAGAGCAAGGATGCCAAACCAGCCTCGAAGGATAGCGCCGGAGAGAAGTGACCATGCCGGCAGATTCTCTATGTCCGGGCTGTGGCAAGGCGCTCGCTGAAGGTGCCGGGACAGTTCCGTTCTGTTCGGTCCGTTGTCGGGACGTCGACCTGGGGAACTGGTTTTTCGAGAGGTACCGTGTCTCGAGGCTTTTCGATCCGGAGAATGACCAGGAAGAATTCCAGGCCGCTCTCGATTCATCTGCCGAGGAAGCGCAGGAGAGCGGGTAAGGCTGAGCTCTGCCCCCGGCTGGGAAGCAGGATAAAAAGAAAGAGGGCGCGTTGACGGCCGGCTTGCGGTCAACGCGCCCTCTTTTTATCTGTAGGAGAGTCGAACCTCAGCGTCCGAGTCCAACGGGAAGTCCGGTGTCTTCGTCGATCTTGGCTTCAAGATCGGGATCTTCCACTTCCCAGGATACTACGGCCGAGTCGGTGAACAGCACCTGGAGCATTCCTTCATGCCCCTCGTGCTCGTCGCCGTCGTTGTACTCCTTGTAGTACTTATCCGAGGACAGCACCCTCGCCTTTCCCGTGGGCTTGCGGCGTACGATGGTCCAGGAGTAATCAAGGGTGTCCTCGTCGAGCTGGAACTTATCATCCTCGTCCGTCACGGCGATACTCGCCTCGCCGGCGGGGCATTTGAACAGCTTCGGCTCAAGGCTTCTTCCCTGCAGAGATCTCAGGAGAATGTTCAGGGAGTCGTGAGCCAGGGGCTCATCCACTGATTTATCTCTCGGGAACTCATATTTTTTGTCAGCGTAAGCTGTCGCGGCGGGGTAGATCTGCTTGAGGTTGTTGGTGCACTGGATTTTCCAGGCCTCGCCTCGGCCCTGCAGAAGCGCAGGTACGACGAGCCCGGCAATGATAGCTATGATAGAAATAACGACCAGCAACTCAACCAGAGTAAATCCGCTGCGTTGATGCAGGCGATCATTCATAGGCGTTGCTCCTTTCTGTATTGTTTTTCTCCTTTCGGATCCGACAGCGAGACGCTGTGCGACCCCGAGTTTCATGAATTACTTTACAGGTCATTGCACCGGCTGCAAGCACCATCCTGTAGTGTTGGTTCGCCGCCCCTGACAAGACCCTGACGGATACACAACACCATTTCCGCGATGACGCCTTGACCTGGAACAGCTTCTGTTCGGGCTCGGCGGCTCCAGCTTGCCCGGGGGGCCTGTTAAACCCTGATGAGAGGGCCGATAACCATAGGTTCAACCGAAAATACGATAGCGTTCAACTCGTGTTTAGAACCCCCGGGAAGCCTAACATCGAACATCCAAAGGGTCCGTAAAACCACCTCGACAGGTGTTTTCAGACCGTTTTACGCCTGGGAGGTTCGTCATTTTTCCGGGGTGGAATCTTCTGAAGGATCGATATGAAAAGATGACGGACCGCGTGGTTTTGTGTGATAATTATAGGCCGGGTTGGTTTCTCGTCTATCCAGCGGAGGCCGCCGGTATTTCCGGATTGCTCATCCGGGTGTCCGGGGAGTTGGTAAGCCCGGGAATCAGTAAGAAATACAATGGGCCCTGAATCATTCTTCCGGCCGTCGCCGGGAGGGGATTTTACTTGGGCCGCCGTTTAAAGAAAGGCAATGGTAGAAGACATGCTTCAGCTCGCCAGGAGAAGGTTGAGTATTGAAAAGATACTGCTGCTTGGCGTCGGTTTTTTCCTTTCGGCCTGTCCTCTTGTTTTTACGCAGGAGGAAGGCGAGGTAGCCGATTTCAACGAGAAAAAGTGGACTCTCGAGATGACGCCCCTGAAGATCCGTATGGTGACCCCCCGCATTGGCGTGGGTAAAGGCAGGACCTTCTGGTACATGGTCTACTCCCTGGAGAACAAGTCCGGGGCGGATCGAAACTTCTTTCTTTCCATCAGCGCCAAGAGCGACAGGAAGAAAGGCTATTCCGATCTGTTTCTTCCCTCTGTAGAGAAGGCGATCGAGAGACAGGAAGACAGACCTCTGTGGGGCAAGGCCGACAAGTTCAAACTGCTCAAGGACAAGTCCCTGGGTGAGCGGAAGTTCTCCTATACCAGGATCAAGGATGGAGAGAAGCGGCTCTGTGTCGCGGTATTCAACAAGTTCGATCCGAATGCCAAGAATATCACCATCCGAGTGACTGGACTGTCCAATGACATTGAAGTAATCAGCGACCCCGATGGCCGCACCCTCCTGCGAGAGAGGATCCGTCTGATCCATTTGTCGCGTCCTGGTGACGAATATGAGATCACCAACGACAGCTTCAAGAATATTCGTATGGAGTGGCGTAAGGAATCCACGGAGGTCAAGTTCAAGGACAAGTGATCACGTTTTCAGATGGAACATCACGAGTCTTTTTTCAGCTCCCTCTCTGAAGAGGAGCATCACCTGCTCGCTCTTAAGGATCTTCTCTACGAGGGATCCTGGGAGGAGATTGAGATTGATTTAAAGGCCCGTAAGGATAACAAGCCCTACGTGGTCAAACTTGATAGCCGAATAGATGAGGATCTGCTTCGTATCGAGAAACTGAGAGCTTACGAAGATGAGAAGGGTGTCGACCTCGGTCGCTACCTGCCTCACAACCAGTCAGCTCAGAATTGAAGACGTTTCTCAGCGAACGGTTAAGTAAGGAGGAGGCCCCGGAATCCGGGTAGCCAGCTAAGGAGAAAGAATGAAGTTTTCCAGTTTGAGAAAGAAACTAGGTCTGACCCTCGCCGCGGCGGTGGTCACCTGTTCGATCATCGGTTGTGCCTCCAGTGGCGATAGCGGCAAGCCCGCGGTGACTTTACCGTCCGCTCCAGCTGCCGTTGTTGGCGCCAGGATTCCTGAGAGCGTTCTCAAGGGCAAGGGGCTCGAAGAGGTCTGGTATCTCGGCGAGGTTGTCTCCGGAAAAGAGCGCGTCGGTGTTCAGAGAGCCTATCTTCTCGAGGAGGATCTTTTCTGCGTTACCGATCCGAACAGCGTTTCTCAGAGACACCTTGTTCGCTTCAGCAGAAATTCCGGCCATGCCGTCTGGTACGAGGATATCGAGGGCACCATGGTGCACGCTCCTTCCACCTACCACTATCCGGAAACGGTTCTCCGTGACCCCGAGCTTTATTACACTCAGCTGGACAAGGTTGTATGTCTCGATCTCGATACCGGCCGCAAGAAGTGGGACAGGGAGCTGAACTTTCCAGTCTCTACCACGGTGGTGGCCAATGAGAGCCACATCTTCCTCGGCTCCGACCTCAAGCGCGCCTACGCGGTTCCCAAGAAGATGAAGGTTGAGCAGTGGACCTACCTGACCAAGGGCCGGATCGAGGCGACCCCCCTGCTGGCCGGCGACAAGGTTGTCTTCGCCTCCCACGATGGTTCCGTTACGGGACTCGTCCCGGGCGAGGGGTGGGATAAGGTTCGCTCCTGGAAGTTCAATACCGGTGACAGGATTCGTTCGGACCTGGCCTTCTACGACCGCGGTATCTTTGTCGCGTCCTCTGACTACAAGCTCTACTGCCTCAGGCTTGACGGAACGGTTCGCTGGAGTTTTGTGACCCAGGCGGAGGTCAATGAACCTCCCTCCATCTACAAGACAGCCGGTGGAGCCCATGCGTTCGCGATCGCGGATGAGAACAAGCTCAAGGGGTTGCCCCGGACGCTCTTCGCCCTTCCCCTGCCCAAGGGGGATGATGTCGCGGCCGTATTTCATTCCTGGAAGCTGGAAAATGTGAAGAAGGTGGTTTCCATCGGTAAGAAGAACCTCTACGTTTTGATGGAACCCGGCGCTTCCGGTGAGAAGACCCTGCTGGCTGTGGATATCGCCACGGGCAAAGAGGCCTTCCGCCTCGATATCGCCGGCTTCAATTTCATTCCGAATAATGCGGCAGATTTTGGCCGCAGCAGTACGGAGCGCGGTCGCATCTATCTCATCAGCAAAACCGGGTCCATCCAGGTGCTCGGTGAAAAGAGCCTGTAAGCTGGCCCAGGGGGTCTCGGGCTCCAGCTGGTTGGGAGCCATGCAGGACTCGATACCAGCATGAACGGGAATACAGGCGTGGATGACCCGGGACGTTTCGCCCGGGATTGCGAGGAGCGGGAGCTTTTCGATGGCGCTCGGCGGGTCCTGGTGGCCTGCTCCGGAGGCGCTGATTCTACCGCCCTCGCGGTCCTGTTGTCCGAGCATTTCGCGGCGCTCGGGGACAGCGCGCCTGAGCTCTATCTCGGCCATGTGAACCACGCGCTGCGCGGGGCGGATTCCGATGAGGATGAGGTTTTTGCCGGGGAGTTGGCGCGGAAGCTGGGGGCAGAGTTTCTCAGTGTTCGTCTCCAGGGGCCAGCCGGGCACGAGCCTCCCGCTTCGTTGAGCGAGGGCCAGGCGAGGGAGCTTCGCTACGCGGTCTACCGGGACTGGGCGAACGGGCACCAGCTCGATTGCATCGCGACCGGTCATCACAGGGATGATCAGCAGGAGACCCTTCTGCTGCGTCTTTGCAGGGGCACAGGGGTTGCCGGGTTGGCCGGGATTCCCTCCAGCAGGCTGCTGGGCGGCACGGAAGACGCCGTAAAGCTGGTGCGGCCGCTGCTGGGTTGGTCCAGGGCGGAGCTCCTGGCTGTTCTCGATGCCCGCGGACAATCCTATCGGACCGACGAGACCAACAGGAACCTGGAGATTCCCCGCAACCGCGTGCGGCACGAGGTGCTGCCCCTGCTGGAAGAGCATGTACATCCGGGCGTCAGGTCTTCGCTCGGGCATCTTGCTGAACAGACCGCCGGTCTCCAGGGCGACCTCAAGAGCCTGGGCGCCCGGGCGCTTGCCGCCGCGCGGCTCGCCGCTGCCGGGGAAGGGATCTTCCTTTCCCTGGAGGAGCTGCGGAGCTGGCCGCGAAGCGTTCGTCGCGAGGTCTACGCCGCAGCGGCCAGGGAGCTGGTGCCCGGGGCGGAGGGCTTTTTTTCCCGGCGACAGCTTGAATCCGCGGAGGACGTGTTGGACCCCGATGACAGCCTGGCCGCCGCCGACCTGGGTGGAGGGCTCCGGGTTGAGCTGGCCGGGGGATCGCTTCGCTTCAGCCCCTCGGCGGGACAGGGCGCGCCGCCGCTGGTTTCCTGCGGCGATGTTTCGCTCCAGATCGATGGAGACCCGGTAGACTGGGGGGACTGGTCTCTCTCCGCCCGCCGTGAGCCATGGAAGGGGCCGGGGGAGGACACGCTGGAGGAGTGGGTAGATGAGTCCTCGCTCGCTGGGCGCCTCCTGGTGAGGGGCCGTCTTCCGGGGGACAGGGTCTGGCCCCTGGGTGCCCCCGGGAGCAAGAAGCTCAAAGAATTCCTGCGCGAGAGCGGCGTTCCGGCCGGCGGCCGGGATGAGATTCCGCTCGTCGTCAGCGCGGGAGAGATCGTCTGGGTTGTCGGTCAGCGTCTCTGCCAGCCCTTCAGCGTCTCTCCCGGAGGCGCTTCCGCGGTGCGGCTGCACGCCCGCCGCCTCGAGGATGCGTCCTGATGATCAGGGCGGACCTCCGTTTCGGGCCCGGGCTTATCCTGTAATCGGTTGGTGGGAAGCCTTGACTTGCGACCGCATGCCGAATGAAAATACCGCCATGCCAACCGAGAGCCAGAGCTATCAGAACCCCCTCGTCAAGCGCTATGCCAGCGCTGAGATGCTGCGGATTTTTTCCGACGACAATCGCTACCGAACCTGGCGCAAGCTCTGGCTTGCGCTGGCGGAATCCGAGGCTGAACTCGGACTCGACATCAGCGAGGTCCAGCTGGATGAGCTGCGCGCCCATCTTGACGATATAGATTACGACCGGGTCGCGGAGCATGAGAGCGAGCTGCGTCACGATGTCATGGCGCACATCAAGACCTTTGGCGAGGCCTGTCCCTCGGCCGCGGGAATCATCCACCTCGGCGCCACGAGCTGCTACGTGACCGACAACGCCGACTGCATTCTCAATCGCCAGGCCCTCGAGCTGGTGCGGTCGAGGCTCGCCCGTCTCCTGGGCGCCCTGGAACGGTTCGCGCTCGAGTACAAGGAACTCCCGGCGCTCGCCTATACGCATTTTCAGCCGGCCCAGCTGACCTCCGTCGGCAAGCGCGCGGCGATCTGGGCCCAGGATCTCCTGCTCGACCTGAAGGAAGTGCAGTTCAGGCTCGACGGTCTGCGCTTTCGCGGCGTGAAGGGTACGACGGGAACCCAGGCGTGCTTCCTGCGCCTCTTTGACGGCGACACCGACAAGGTTGAAGCTCTCGATGAGATGGTGACAAAGAAGATGGGCTTCGAGGCGAGGTTTCGCGTTACCGGTCAGACCTATACCCGCAAGCAGGATGAGGCGACCCTGCACGCCCTCTCCGGCCTGGCCCAATCGGCCCACAAGATCTCCAACGATGTGAGGCTGCTGCAGCGCCTTGGCGAGATGGAGGAGCCCTTCGAGACCAAGCAGGTCGGCTCATCGGCGATGCCCTACAAGCGCAACCCCATGCGTATGGAGCGGGTCTCCTCCCTGGCTAAGTTCGTGATCTGCGAGGCGCAGAACGGCGCCTGGGTCCACTCCACGCAGTGGTTTGAGCGGACCCTGGATGATTCGGCGAACCGCCGGCTCTCGATTCCGCAGAGCTTCCTGGGGATCGATGCCATCCTGATTCTCATGGTCAACGTGATGGAGGGACTGGTCGTCTATCCCGAGGTCATTCAGCGCATTCTCAAGCAGGAGTTTGACCTGATGGTGAGCGAGAACCTGATGATGCTGGCGGTGAAGGCGGGGGGCGATCGCCAGGAGCTGCACGAGAGCATTCGTGACCACGCGATGGAGGTGGTCCAGGCGCGCCGCGGCGGGGATGACAATGCTGATCTCCTCCTTCGGCTGGCTGAAGACCCTCTCTTCGAAAGCGTTCGCGAAAACATCTCCGAGGTTTCGGATCCGGCTGACTATATCGGCTGCTCCGCCGCGCAGGTCGAGCGCTTCTTTGCCGAGGAGGTTCGTCCAGCCCTCGAGCTCTGCGGTTCCGGCGGGGATGATTCCGATACGTCATCCTGGGACGTCAGGGTTTGAGCGCCTCCGCGTTGGAAGGCTTCGTGATCCATAAATCGAGCAGGAATGTCCGGGTCCGCGCCGGCTCCGAGGTGCTGTTGTGTACCTTGCGGGGACGCTTCCGGGATGAAAAGACGGGGAGATCTCCCGTGGTGGTGGGGGACCGGGTGACGGTCGAGCCCTGCGGCGAGGGGGAGGCCGTCCTCGAGGAGATCCTGCCGAGGAAGACGGAGATTCGCCGCGCCAGGGCGCTGCGCCGGGGGAGACGTTTGCGGCCGGGCAAGGCGCCCGCCGAGGAGCTGGTGGTCGCATCCAATGTTGACCAGGTTCTGATCGTGATGGCCTCGTGCGCGCCGCCGCCGCGCTGGGCTCTCATCGACAGGGTTCTGATTTCCACCGCATGGGAAAAGGTCGAGGGCGCGATCTGTCTCAACAAATGGGATCAGGTGGAAGATGAAGATGAGGTGCGGGAAGACCTGGAGGAGTGCCTCGGCGTATACGAGGATCTCGGCTATGGCTGCTTCCGGCTGAGCGCGCTGGGGCGCACCGGGATGGAAAATCTCTTCGCCTGGCTCAAGGACAAGGTGACCGTTTTTTCGGGCCACTCCGGCGTTGGTAAATCGACCCTCATCAATGCGCTCTGTCCCGACCTTGACATCCAGACCTCACACGTCAATCGGGTCACGGGGAAGGGGCGTCACACCACCACCGCCGCGACTCTCTACGAGCTTCCCGGGGGCGGGTGCCTGATCGATACGCCAGGCTACCGGGAGTACGGGCTCTCCAATATCGAGAGCGCCCAGCTCAGCCGATATTACTCGGAGTTCTCCGAGCACCTTTCCCTGTGCAGGTTTGGTAATTGCCTGCATCTGGATGAGCCCGGCTGCAAGGTCATCGAGGCGGTCGAAAAAGGTGCAATATCTGATTTACGCTACCAGAATTACCTGCAGATATTGTCAGCCCAGTAGCTCCAGGGATCTGTAACATCACTTGCCCACTGTAGTTACCGTGGTATTCTTGATGTAGGGCGGTTTCAGGAGGAGTTTTCCGCAAGGTTTAGGCCATTGTAAGCGTCTTAAGGGATATGGCGGCGTCTGTTGAGCCGCGGCTATATGAGTGTTTAACGAAAATGCTTGCCGAGGACCGGGAATACGTAGAGCGAGTGCTTGCCGGCGAGCCGGAAGTTTTCGAACAGCTGGTTCGAAAATACAACCGGCTGGGAGGCTCTATAGCCTACGGAGTTCTATCAGATTTTCATCTCGCGGAAGATGTGGTCCAGGATGCTTTTATCCGCGCCTTCGAGGCTCTTGCGGGTCTCAAGGAGCCGGCCCGGTTCCGGTTCTGGTTCGCGGGAATCGTAAAGAGACGATCGATTGATGTACTGCGTCAGCGAAAAACACCAAGGATGCGGGCCGCCAGCCTTGAGGCTGGAGCCGCCGACGACGGAGAGGGGCAGGCCCTGGGGTCGACGATCTCCAGCGACTCGAGGCGCCCGGACCAGTCGTCCGATGGTTCTCAACTTGATGCCGCCGTGCATGCCGAGCGCCGCCGCCAGGTGCTCAAGTGCATCTCCGGGCTGGATGAGGATGACCGGATGGTCATCTCCCTCAAGCACATGGAGGGCATGTCCTACAAGGAAATCGCCGAGCTCATGGAACTCTCGGTCTCCGCTGTCGAGTCCCGACTGTTCAGGGCTCGCAAGGTTCTCCGTAAACAACTTGCCGCCGCGTTGAAATTGGATTCGCCGGAATCATGAAAGATCCTGACTGCAACTGCAGCTCTGAAGTCATCTGGCGCTACATCGATCGCGAGCTTCCCGCCCGCGAGATGGCTGTGGTCAGTGACCAGATCAGAAGCTGCGACACCTGCCGCTCCATGTACGAGGGGCAGGCTCTCCTGGCCAGGTCGCTCAGCACCAGTTTTGTCGACTCTCCCTTTGGCGAAAGCTTCGTGTCTCGTTCGCGGGAGCGCTTCGGCTCAGCCGGTCTCGGCGAGTCTTCGGGGGGCGGCCTCCGGACCATCAGGGGCGGCACGAAGCTTCTCCTCGGCTACAGGGCCTTCTCCCTGCTGCGGTCCAGGAGGGCGCTGGGAATTGCCGCCATGCTCCTGCTGGTGCCGGCGATCATCGCTATTGGCCTGCTGGTCGGCTCGCGGCGCGAGCAATCCCTGGGCGGGCTCAGGGTCACAGGGCGGGACGAGGTCGGGGTGCGCGTTGCCGGTTCCTCCAGCGAGGTCGTCTTCATCCAGCCCCAGCCCGGAAGCTCGGGATTCCAGGCCGGCAGGGTCTACGATATTCCCGCCGGAACGACGTTGTCGCTTACGCTGGGCACGGGAGATGGAGGCCGCGACCCGGCCGCAAGGCTTGATGTCGCCGGTCCGGCGAGGTTCTCAACCGATCCTGACTGCACCGTAAGCAATTTTCACGGCAACCTGATCAGCGGCGACCTGCGAGCCAGGGTGTCTCCCCGCGGGGCGGGAGAGAGCTTTAGAATATCGTCCGGCGGATTACACCAGGCCCGCGTCATCGGCACCATATTCGTGCTTTCAGCGCGGGATGGGGCGACCAGCCTCACCGTCGAGGAGGGCCTCGTAGGCTTTGGCGTGCTGGGCGAGACGGGAGACTACACCGAGAAAACGAAGGTGGGGCCGGGCGCTGGTACGGTGACTCTCGCCGCCGCCGGGGGGCTCTCTGGCATCGCTCCTGCCGCGGGGGCAGGGGAGAGCGGACGGGAAGAGCCAGGTACTTCCGCTGCGTCCAGCCCGGCCGCTGACACTCCATCCGCCGGCGCTCCCGGCAAGGCCAGGCCCGCTGCCGGCAAGGTTCCGGAGACCCTCCGGGATCAACTGGACCGTCCGGCCAATCCGCGGGGGGAATAGCGCCGCCCCTCTCGCTGGAGTTGTTTTCGATTTAGAAGCCGCCGGCCTTGAGGACCAGTGCCAGCAGAGCGTAGGCCGCGAGGAGCCCGGAGAGGGCGAGGGTTATCCAGAGAATCAAGCGGATGGATCTCCTGGTTCTCTGCAGGACGGCGATCTCGGGCGCGGCCTCGAGCTTCTCCAGGATGCCGTTGAGGCGATCTTCTCCGATCTCTTCGATTCCCTCTTCGAGATCCCGGTAGCTCTTTCTGAGGAGGATGTCGAGCTCGGCGATGATCTTCACTTCCTCGTCGGTGAGGCTGCATTCTTCGAGGTGAAGCCTGAAATCTTTTTCCAGGACAGAGCTGATGGCGGCGCCATCGGGATGGGAGCCGCTGTTTTGAAAGCCGCCCTGGCTGTTGCTGGTCATTGGATGCTTCCTGTGGGATGTTCCCGGGTTGATTTTCCTTCAGCTTCCGGGGCCGGTTTTTTTCGCAGGAGATTCCTCAGCTTGTCGAGCGCGCGGAAGAGCCGATTGCGAATCGTTCCATCCGGTTCGGCAAGATTCAGCGAGATCTCCTTATTGGAGAGACCCTTGAGGTAGCGGAGAACCAGGACGGTCTGGTAGCGCTCGGGGAGTTCTGTGATGGCGGCCATGACTTTTTCCATTTCGTCTTCTGTTTCTACCCGCGCTTCGGCTTCGGTCTTCTTTCGATTGGCGGGGGGGCGACCCTCGAGAAAATCAGGACCCAGGCTGTCGAGTGAGCTGGTCTTACGGTGTTTTCTGAGCTGATCGGTTGCAAGATTCTGGGTGATTCGAAGGAGCCATCCGACAAAGGCCTTGGGGTTCGTGAGTTTTCCGAGTGAACGGAAGGCCCGGAGGAATACCTCCTGGGCCAGGCTGTCGGTGTCGGACTCAGTTGGAAGGCGCGTTTTAAGTGTTACCACCACGAGCTTCCAGTAGCGTTCGACCAGGAGCTTGTAGGCCTCCTGTTTTTCTTCCGATTCTCCTTCGAGCAGGATTACGGAAATCAGGGTCGAATCGCTCTTTTTGGTCTCGGTTTCAGCCTCTCGGCTGTCCCGCGACCCGTCTGATTTCCTTTCACCTGTATTATCCACTTATCCAGCTTCTCACTCTAAAAGACGCAGATCAGGGCTTCCCGTTGCTTTCTGGTTCCAATAAAGTCGCCAACCTGATTATAAATACTTAAAAATTAATATGTTATGCCTTTTGACCGGTTTGACGATGAGCCGATAGAAGAGTATTCTTTTACAGGAGTGTAGAGGAGCCGCTTTTGGGAC
>Ga0163108_10002904_pt1 | contig 12296 bp, 12 predicted proteins | sample Fk1155metaG_FD_109644 | JGI IMG/M metagenome (GOLD analysis project Ga0163108, IMG submission 109644) | Marine microbial communities from the Central Pacific Ocean - Fk160115 155m metaG | ecosystem: Environmental > Aquatic > Marine > Oceanic > Photic zone | place: The Central Pacific Ocean...
TCTTGGAAAAGAGCATTAAATGCTCTTGAAATGGTTCAAAAAGCAGGAATGTCTCCATATTTAAACATTACGGTTGGACACTACAATGCAAAATTAGAAGATGTAAAATTATTATTAGATTATTCTAAAGACAAAAGATATACCACCTTATTAAATGTAGCAACTCCTGGAGGTATGTGGGCTAAGATGTCTGAAATTATGGTAGATGAGTCAGATAAGGCACATTTAATAGATATGAGAAAAAAATATAAAAATATTTTAAGAAATTTATGGAACCCATTTGATAAAAATAGGGAAGGTGTAATAGGCTGTAATACAGTAAATAGACTCTATATTACTCCAATTGGAGATGTTTTAGTTTGCCCATACGTTCATATAAAAATAGGGAATGTAAAAGAACAGTCTTTAAAAGAAATATCTCAAAAAGGTTTTAATATTAAATACTTCAATGAACATAGTTCTAAATGTCTTGCTGGAGAAGATAAAGAATTTGTAAAAAAATTTATGAGTTTTGAAGGTACCACTATTTTTAAACCTGCTATTGCAGATGAAATTTTTGAAAAAGATGATTATATAAAATAGATATATTAAGCTATAAATTTTCTATTAGTATCTCCATAGCCAAACCTAGCTGTTTTTGTTTGAATAATTACGATATCTCTTTTTTTATTTATAATTTTTTCTCTTCCATGCATAAATCTTAAGTTATCTATCATAACCAATTCATTAATACTCCAATTAATTGTTTTTGTTAACTCTTTTGACTTTAAAAGTACTTCTTTATTTACTTCATTTGGCAATCTATTATTATCCGCTATGGTTCTTTTAATTAATTGAGATTCAGAATTTAATGAAACTAATAAATGATTAGCAAAACATAATTTACCTGGATATCTACTTTTTTGGACTGCATATTTACTATATTCGAATTCTATTATACTTTTGTCATAATCTAAAAAACAATTACTGACTCCAGGATTACCTAAATACCATTTCTTTTTACCTTTATGTTTTGTATTTAAATTAAATGGGATTTTTAACTTATATTTGACTGGATTTTCTAAAAAAAATGTTTTTGTCGAAGCAGAAAAATTTTCCCATAATTTTAAACCATCACATATAGTTGTTCTTCCAGAATTATCTCCAGGAGGTTTAACACAATAAAGCCAGATTATTTCTGGCTGCGCTGGTGAAAAACCAGTTTCACTATGTAACTTTATTGCTTGTAAACCTGCATCTACATCTTTTATTTTAGTGTTATTAAATCTCGTATTTCTTCGAAGAGCATCATTAGAATAAGACAGTGTAAAACCATCAATAAAATTAGTAATTTCTTTAATATTTGCCTCTATTGCTTTAAACTTTACTATTCCACTAAGTTCAAACTCTTCTATTATTTTTCTTTTTTTCTGAATATTTAAATTATTTTTTAAATTAATTTTTATCATTACAACTTAACTTTACTAATTTTTAAACTTTTAGTACATATAAAAATATGACTATTAAATTTTGGTATTTAATATCTTAATATATTAATATTAAATATGTGCCTAATAAATTGTATTTTTACTAAAAATATTATAATAAATTAATTAAACAATAATCTGAGAGAAGAAAATCATATGTCAAAATCAGAATATAATAATGCCTTTGTAGAAGGTTTAGGAATTGAGTTAGAAGATGTAAATGAAGATTTAGAATTTAATTCTATTGAGGAGTGGGACTCTATAGGACATATGGGTTTAATAGCTGCATTAGAAGAATCTTTTGATATATCTTTTGAAACAGACGATATAGTAGAATATAGCTCTTATAAAGTAGGTATTGAAATTTTAAAAAAATATAATGTAGAAATTCAATAGGATGATGCTATTTAAATTTATAAAATTATAAGTTAAATGTTTACTAAATATTTCTTTTTAAAAAATAATTTACATAATTCAAATCGTACGGCTGTAATTACCGAAAATAATATTAAAATTAGCTATTCTTTATTATTTAAAGATATAAAAAATTATTCAAAATATATTCATAAAAATACTATACTTTTAATTCTATCTGATAATAGTTATAATACTCTGGTAGTCTATCTAAGCTGTATCTATAATAAGACATTACCAATTTTCTTAGATAAAAATATTAGATCCAATAAATTAGAAGGTATCATCAAAAAATTTAATCCAAATTATATTTGGTCATCTTCTAATATTAAAACTCTAGAAGCAAAATATTGTAAAAAAAACATAAGCGAACAAAGTATATTATTTCAATCAATTTATTTTTATAATCATAAGTTAGATCCTAAAATTGCACTACTTTTATCATCTTCTGGGTCAACTGGTAGTTTTAAATTTATTAAAATATCTTATAAAAATATTAAACATAATACTAAAACTATTAGTCAATATTTAAAATTAGATAAAAATGACAAAACTATAATAAATTTACCATTTAATTATTCCTACGGACTATCACTAATAAATACCCATTTGTTAGTAGGAGGAAAAATATTATTAACTAAAAATTCTATTTTATCTAAAGAATTTTGGAATACCTTTAAAAATTTTAAGCCCACAAATTTTAATGGTGTTCCATATACATATGAGTTAATTGCTAAATTATACTTAAATAAAATAGACTTTTCTTGTCTAAAATTTATAACTCAAGCTGGAGGCAAATTAAATAAGGACCTAATTAAAAAGCTTATTATAACTTCTAGAAAATATAACTTTAAATTCTACATGATGTATGGTCAAACAGAAGCTTCACCAAGGATATCATATCTTAATCCAAACCTTATAGAAGAAAAAATAGGAAGCATTGGAAAACCAATTAAAGGAGGAAAAATTTGGTTAGAAGATGAAAATAACAATATTATTAAGCGTCCATATCGAGAAGGTGAGCTTATTTATAAAGGCCCCAATGTTTTTATGGGATATGCAAAAAATATTAAAGACCTAGATACGAAATATATAAATTCAAACATTTTAAGAACTGGAGATATAGCTGAATATGATAGTGATAAATTTTATTTTATTAAGGGTAGAAAAAATAGATATTCTAAAATATATGGAAATAGAATAAATCTTGAAGAAATTGAAAATATATTTTTAAAATATAAATATCCAATAGTTTGTTCAATTAAAGATAATTACTTAAATATTTATTGCGAGAAATATATTAACTCAAAGGATCTGTTGAATATGCTTAAAAAAAATACTACAATTCCAATAAATAGATGTAGAGTTCATATTATAAAAAAAATTCCTAGAAATAATTCAGGAAAGGTTATTTATAATAAATTGGATGCAAATAATGTTGGACAATAGTATTTTTGAAGAGCCAATTTATGGCTGGGATTTTGAAAAAAAAAATAAATTTTACTTAAATGAAATAAAAAAATTAACTTTTCATCATTCTAAAAACTGCCAACAATACAAAAATATTTTGCAAACTTTATATTATAAAAAGTTAAACTTTAAAACAATTAATAACTTTCCATTTATCCCAGTAAAATTGTTTAAATATTTAAATTTGATGAGTATAGACAAAAACAATTTGTTTAAAACTATGAGATCTTCAGGAACAACTAATAACCAACCGTCTACAATTTTTTTAGATAAAATTAACGCCGCAAACCAAACAAAAGTATTAACCAAGATTGTTACATCATTTATAGGAAGCAAAAGATTGCCAATGCTAGTGATTGATGCAAAAAGTACAATTTCATCAAGAAAAAATTTTTCTGCTCGAGGCGCGGCTATTATAGGTTTTTCTTTATTTGGTAAAGATATTACTTACGCTCTAAATGATGATCTATCAATTAATTATCAGGCCATTGCAGACTTCCATAAAAAATATAAAAATAGTAAAATATTAATTTTTGGTTTTACATATATTTTATATAAAAATTTTTTAAAACAATTATCATCTAAATCCCAGTATTCTTTTCACAAAGAAAGTATAGTTATTCATGGAGGTGGTTGGAAGAAGATGCATGAGGCATCTATAACAAATTTAAAATTTAAAAGACTTGTAAAAAAGAATATTGGAATAAATAATGTTCATAACTATTATGGTTTAATAGAGCAAACGGGATCAATTTTTTTTGAATGTGAACATGGTTTTCTTCATTGTTCAATTTATTCAGATATAATGGTTAGAAGTAATACAATAGAAGCAGCTAAAGATTCAGGAAAAGGAATAGTTCAATTATTATCTCCATTAGCTACTAGCTACCCAGGTCATAATATACTTACTGAAGATATTGCTACAATTATAGGAATAGACGATTGTAAATGTGGAAGAAAAGGTAAATATTTCACTATAGATGGACGATTAAAAAATGCTGAAATAAGAGGTTGTAGTGATACACGATAAACAGCATAAAATTAATTTTTTATTAAATAAAAAATATCTATGTGTTACTAATGAAGTTTTTGATGAAAAAATATGTAGTTTTATTAGTGAATTATCAAAAAGTATATTGAAGATAAAGGAAACTCGGCTTTATCCAGATTTAGTGTCTTTTGCATATTGGTGCAGAAGTAGTAATTTAAATAAATATAGAACTAAATACAAAGATAATAATTTAAGAATAGGTCTTGGAACTATATTTCATATTACAGCATCAAATGTACCAACTAATTTTGCATACTCATTTGTCTTTGGTTTAATTTCTGGTAATTCTAATATTATTAGAATATCTAGTAATAAAAACAATCAAGCAGATATTTTTTTTAAAGTGATAAAAAATTTATTTAAAAAAAGTGAATATCAGGAACTTAAAAAATCTAATATTTTTATTCAATATGATCATAATAAAGATATTACTCAATATTACTCTAGTTTTTGTGATGCAAGAATAATATGGGGAGGAGACAATACAATTAATGAAATTAGGAATTTTAAATTAAAAGAAAAGGCCAGAGATATAACATTTCCAGATAAATATTCTCTTTCAATATTAGATGGTAAAAATATTTTAAAACTAAAAGAAAATGAACTAAATAATTTAATAAATAGTTTTTATAATGACACTTATTTTATGGATCAAAATGCTTGTTCTTCCCCGCAATTAATAATCTGGTTAAATGATAATAAGGACATTGCAAAGAAAGTGTTCTGGAATAAATTAAAAATATTTTTATACAAATATGATATAGATGAAGCTAGTGATATAGAAAAATATACTAATTTGTGTAAACTTGTGGCAACTAATAATAATATTTCTAAAGTTAAAATTGAAAATAAAAAACTATCAATAATTAAAATTAGTAAATTAGACCAGAATATTTTTGACATAAGAGGTTTTTATGGGAGCTTTGTCGAATATAACGCTAATAATGTACAAGATATTACTCTTTTATCTAGCAATATTGTACAAACATTGACATATTTTGGAATAGATAGGAATGAAATATTAAATATTATAAGTAAGCATAAATTAAAAGGTTTTGATAGAGTGGTGCCTATTGGGAAAGCGTTAGAAATGGATATGGTATGGGATGGTTATGAATTACCTTATGCTTTATCTAGAATTATAAGTTTAAATTAAAAAATAATATGTTTGTGTATTAGTCAGAGTAACTTAATGAAATTAAATAATAAAACAGCAATCATAACAGGAAGCAATAGTGGAATAGGTTTAGCATGTCTGGAACTTTTTGCAGAGAATGGCTGTAACATAATTGCATGTTGTAGATCTGAAAAGAAAGAATTTTCTGTTCTTATTTCTAAATTATCTAAAAAATTTAATATTAAAATTATACCGCTTTACTTCAACCTCGAAAACCCAGATGAAATTAAGGCACACCTTAAAGTAATCTTTGATTATAAAATTAATATTGATATTTTAATTAATAATGCAGGCTATATATATACTGGATTAGCTGCAATGACCTCAGAAGAAGAACTAAAAAAACTTTTCCAAATTAATTTCTATGCAGCAGAAAATTTAATAAGAGCAATTTCAAGAAAAATGATTAAAAATAAAAGTGGAAGCATAATTAATATTTCTTCTACCGCGGCTTTAGATGGCAATATAGGAAGAAGTGGTTATGCCTCTAGCAAATCTGCATTAATAGCACTTACAAAAACTTTAGCCCATGAATTAGGACCAAGAAATATTAGAGTAAATTGTATAGCTCCCGGACTTACAGATACTAAAATGATGAGAAACAGTACTGATAAAACCATCCTACCAAATATTATAGATAAAACTGCCCTTAAAAGGTTTGCTACTCCATTAGAAATTGCAAATGTTGTATTATTCTTAGCATCAGATATGTCTTCTTTTGTAACAGCTCAAACTATAAGAGTAGATGGAGGAATGCATAAATGATTAATCAAAATGATACTTTGAATAAAATTAAAAAATTCTCCAATGCAACTAGACTAAATATAATTGAAACCGCATTTAAAACAAATGGCAAAAGCGCCCATATTGGTGGAGCTTTATCTATTGTAGATATTTTAGCAACCTTATACGGCCATATATTAAAAATTAATGCAAAAAATTATAAAAATAATGATAGAAATAGATTTATACTAAGTAAGGGACATAGCGTTTTAGGTTATTATTCATGCCTATGCCAGATTGGGCTAATTACAAAAAAAGAATTACATAATTATGAAAAGCCGAATACCTTTTTATTTGGTCATCCAGTTAAAAATAGAGATAAAGGAATAGAATTTTCAAATGGAAGCTTAGGAATGGGGCTAAGCCTTGGAATAGGATTATCTTTGGCAGCTAAAAAAAGAAATATGAACTATAAAACCTATGTTATAATTGGTGATGGGGAATGTAATGAAGGCTCTGTATGGGAAGCAGCTATGGCCGCTCCAAAATTTAAATTAGATAATTTATTTGCAATAATAGATAAAAATAATTTTCAACAAACCGGGGCTAATGAAGAAATTATGCCATCTTTAAGTTTAGTAAATAAATGGAAAGAATTTGGCTGGGATGTGAAAGAAATAGACGGACATAATATAAAAGAAATTTTAGACAGCATTCAACAAAATGTAAAACCTGATAAACCTAGAGCTATTATTGCCAATACCATAAAAGGAAAAGGATTCTCCTTTACCGAAAATAATAACTCTTGGCATCATAATATTCTTACTGAAAAAATGTATTTAAATGCTCTTAATGAATTAAGAGAATAAAAATGGAACTTAATGAAAAAAATATTTCTTTATGGTCAAAACTTGGGTCAAGAGCAACGTATGGTTTGGCTATATTAGAATTAGTTAAAAACATTGAAGAGCAATTGATTATAGTTACTGCTGATACTTCCACATCAGCGGGATTAGATAGATTTAAAAAAAAATATCCCAATAATTATGTTGATGTAGGCATAGCAGAGCAAAATGGAATAGGTATAGCTGCAGGCCTTGCGAGCGAAAATTTTATAGTTTTTTCTTCTACATTTACTCCTTTTCAAACACTGAGATGCCTTGAGCAAATTAAAGTAAATTTATGCTATATGAATATACCTGTAAATTTAGTAGGCCTTGCGAGCGGATTAGTTTTGGGAGATTTGGGGTATACTCATTGTAGTATAGAAGATATAGCAGTCATGAGGGCGCTTCCTAATATGACAGTAATATCTCCAGCTGATTGTGGAGAAACTTCTAAAGCTGTATTTGCAGCTGCAAAATATAATAAACCTACATATATTAGATTAACTGGAGGAACAAATAACGAAATTGTATATAAAAATAACTATAACTTTGAAATAGGCAAGGCCATAAAACTATTATCCGGAGAAGATGTTGCATTAGTTTGTAATGGGACAATGGTAGCTAAGGCTATGAATGCTGCAAAGCAATTAAATCAGCAAGATATATATCCTTCTGTATATAATTTTCATACTATAAAACCAATTGATATAAAAACTCTTAATTTTATTAGTAAAAACTATAAATTAATTATTACTATTGAGGAACACAATATAATTGGAGGGTTAGGATCAGCTGTATCTGAAAAAATTGTCCAAAACGGCTCAAATATTAAACAAGTTTTTATGGGAGTAAAAGATAATTATTTAATTTCAGGAAATTATGAAACTATTTTAGATAAAACTGGTTTAAATGAAGATAAAATTATCAAAGAAGTTAAGAATAATGTTTAATTCCATGGAAGAATTATATTTAGATAAAAAACAAATATTATTATATCAAAAGAACAGGCCTCCATACTTAATGATTGATATAGCTGAAAAAGTAATCCCAGGAAAATCAGCTAATGGTTATAAATTGTTATCTAATAAAGATTGGTTTTTTGATTGTCATTTTCCTGGAGACCCCAATATGCCTGGATTATTGCAAACCGAAGCTTTAGTTCAAATGGCAGCACTAACTGTATTGACTTTACCAGGTAATAAAGGAAAAATAATTTATTTATATAACGTAGAAAAAATTTCTTTTAAACAAAAAGTGTTGATTGGAGATAAATTCAACATTGAAACGAAGCTTTTATATTGGAAAAGAGGTATAGGAAAATGTTATGGTGTTGCCAAAGTTAATAATATTAAAGTTTGTGAATCAATTTTTAATATAGTATTACCTAGTGAATTAGAAAAGTTTAAAGTTAAAGCAAAAACTTAAAATATGAAATATAAAAAACTTATAAAACTTTTAAATATTAATAAGAATGATATGGTACTTTTTTGTTCCGATATAATTAAATTAATAATTTATTTTAAAAGTATTAATAAAATATTTGACTCTAATGATTTTATAGAATCAATACTTTATGAAGTAGGTAGTGAAGGTACTTTAATTTTTCCTACATATAATTGGGGTTATTGTAGAGGTGAAACTTTTGATATAAGAAACTCAAGGTCAGAAACTGGAAGTTTGTCTAATGTTGCATTGAAACGTAAAGACTTTTTTAGAACAAAGCATCCTATTTATTCTTTTGCTGTTTGTGGTAAATTTAAAAATTATTTATGTAGTTTAGAAAACAAAAGAGGGTTTGGAAAAAATTCTCCATATGATTTTTTATATAAAAATAATGCTAAAATAATTACTCTAGGAACTCCTATAAAAGATGGGCTCACAATAGTTCATTATTTTGAAGCAAAAGCTAAAGTTGAATATAGGTTTCATAAATATTTTAAATCTAAATATATTGATATAAAAGGAAAATCGTCTGTTAAGAATTATTCTATATATGTAAGATATTTAAAAACTAAAAAGCCTGATTTCACGGAAAATTTTTGGAAATATTTAGAAAAACAAAACTTACTTAAAAGAGGTTTTTTTAATAAAATAGAATATTCTGTAATTAATATAAAAAAAACAGGTGATATAATGTATTCAGATTTAGTAAATGATAGAAAATTTTATAAGCCTTAAATGATTAATTTTAGAGTGATTTTATATTTATTTTTTATTTTAAAGGTTTATAATGTAGTTGAATAATTTTTTGATCTTTTAAAATCTCAACCATTGGATATAATTCCCATATTGGAACATCACAAATTTCAGCAATATCTAAAAGCGAATGTTTTCCATCAGACCAACTTATTATGTTCATTAATAGATGATAATAAAAAGATTCATTTTTCAAGTTTTTAAATGTACGTGTACCGTTTTTTGTAACTTTATCTCTATAAATTAATTCACTCATTTTGGGAAATAATTTTCTTTTACCCATTTGAGGTTCTCCTTTAATATTTGTTTTTGGATAAAAGTTGTTTTCGACTGCTTCAATTGCTAAGCGATTAGCCTCATAGCCTCCATCAAGTCCTTTTTCCGTTACTACATTCTCTAAATTATCTAAAGATGTATGATATTCTTTATAAGCACCATATTTTGATCTCATAATTGATGCTATAGGTAAGTCAATATTTGGTGCACAATACTGCCTTTCATCACTACCTCTATCAGACCACTTAAAAACGGTATAATTCTCATCAATATATTTCAATATATGTTTAGCAATTTTATCGCTTAAAGTATTTTCTTTTCTACTTGGTAAATATGAGTAAGTATTTTCATCACCAACACATACGACATTAAAGCCTGCAATGATATTTTTTTTCATGATATCTAAGTTTTTAGATAAGTAAGCAATTGAACCAATTGTTTCAGGGATGAAAATAATTCTATAACTATATTTTCTATTTTGTTTGTTTTTTATCCAATCTGCCAAGAAAGTAGTAACACAAATACCTGATAATTGATCATTTGCCATAGAAGGATGACAAATATATGTAGATAAAAATATTTCTTCTTCTAATTCACCTTTTATTAATAATTCCCCATAATTTAATACTCCATCAAATAATTCAGATTTAATACAAACTTCATATATACCTTCCTCTAATTTATTTTTTTCATTTTCAGAAATACAAAAACCCCAATTATCATTATAATAAGAAGTTACATATGGGATAGCATTAGGCATATCTGGAATTGAATGTAAATTATTCAATAGTTTATTTTTATCTATATGAGTATGTATTGGTTTACTGTATCCAACTAAATGTAAATTATTTTCGGTAAAATCACAAATTTTTTTACCATTCGGGCACTTTATCCAAGCTTCAGATACATGCCACTCTTTTGGTACTATCCAATCGAATATTTTAGTTCCTGATTCAACTTCATTAATGCTGATTTCAGGTATTTTTTCTTTAATTATTTTAAGTGTATCACGCACCCCCTGTCCAGTAATACTTCTATTTAAAGACCAGAGACGTTTTGCTAAAATATGTGCTTTTTTACCTATCATGTGATATTAAAATTTCTTTTTTAAAAATGTATCACGTTAAAGTAAAAGTGATATACATATTTATCAAGAAAATTAATGAAATAGGTTTTATTTACTAAAAATTTTATCTGCAATAAATAAAGAATCTAGGTGAATTTCTGGTCCATTAAAAGATGAAGGCGTATTTAAAATTGTCTTATTTGACATAGATAAGAATCTTCTGAATACTTCCGCTCTTCCAAATATTTCAATTTCATTTTTATTATTCAAAAATTCATAATTATTATGCACTTTTGAAATCCATTCTTTGTATAAGTGTAAAATATCCTTACTTGAAATATTTTTAGGTGCCACATCCAATACATTTTTAATAAGTTTTATAATAGAAAAGCCTATGGCTGATTGAGGTGCGCCAATTACTATTGACTCATAATCAATTATAAAAGTTTTATTTTCAGAAAAAATAAAGTTATGAGGGTGTAAATCATGATGAATAACTGAATCATATTTTTCATTAATAAAACTATGACTATTAATAAATTCCCATTGATTAGCTATGTAATCCCAGTTTTTGGATAGTTTCATTGTAAATTTCTTTCCAAATATTTTTTTCCATTCTGGTTCTAATTTTTTTAATTTAGAAAAAATTTCATTTTCATTATCAGTAAAATAAGGTTCTTTAAATTTTAAAGGGCGTAATTTATTTGGTATATTTGAAAGAGCATTTAAAAGTTTACTACATGCTGAAGCAGTTTCATTCAATTGTTTACTGTTTCCAGAAAAAAATATTCCATCAATATATTCCATTAAAATCCAATAACTATCATTATTAAAAACAAAAAATGTCCCGTTTTTAGATTGGTATAATTTAGGAATACAAATCCCATAATTTCGTATCCAATTCATTATTTTAGTAATTTTATTTATTGAATTTTTATTGATATTTTTTAAAGGTATTTTTTTTAATAAATATTTTTTCTTATCAGAGAGTTTTATAACTATATTTAGGCTATTAGAATCCATTTTGATGTTATTAGGATTTCCAATGATATTTATATGCTCTATATAGTAATCGTCAATAAAACAAGAAATAGCGTTGTTAATTTCTTTCTGTATTTTTGGATTCACAGAATATAAAATGGGTTTGCCTTTAATAAAATTGTCTTTATCATTAGAAGTATTCATTTTAAGTGCTCTTACCTTGGCCTCCGTCAGCAATAATAGAAGTTCCAGTAATATAAGAAGATTTTTCTGAGGATAAATATGTAACTAAATTACCAATTTCTTTAGGGTCTGCAAATCTACCTAATGGAACTGTAGCTGCTCTCTGCTTATAAAAATTATTAACATCAATTTTTAATTCTTTTGCTCTCTGATTTAATAAACTTTGGAATCTTTTTGTTAAAACTCCTCCAGGACATATACTATTTATTGTAATTCCATGAGGTGCCATTTCATAACTTACTGACTTTGTATATGCTATTACTCCTGCTCTAGCAGTTGATGATAAAACCATAGGAGCAGAAGGTTCCTTAGCTAATAAAGATAAAATATTAATTATTCTTCCAAA
>Ga0163108_10002907_pt1 | contig 12284 bp, 7 predicted proteins | sample Fk1155metaG_FD_109644 | JGI IMG/M metagenome (GOLD analysis project Ga0163108, IMG submission 109644) | Marine microbial communities from the Central Pacific Ocean - Fk160115 155m metaG | ecosystem: Environmental > Aquatic > Marine > Oceanic > Photic zone | place: The Central Pacific Ocean...
GATCCTGGCGCTGGGCGGGTACCGCTCATTCGGATCCAACGGCCTGGCCGTGACCCCGTTGGCCGATGTCCTGCCGGTGGTTTTTGCTGCCCAGGGCCAGGCCGACCAGTCTGACGAGGCGTTCACGATGGACCTGACTCCCCAGGGACAGGTCCACCCGATATTCCAGGTCACCGGCGACCGTGTCCGTGACCTGACGATGTGGCGAGAAGCCGCGCAACTGGCCGGCTGCAGTCTGGTCCAGCGAGCCAAGCCTGGAGCGGTGGTCCTGGCTCACAATCCGATCGTGACCGCCGATGATCAACCCGCTGTCGTGATCGCTACCCAGAACTACGGACGTGGCAAGTCGATGGTCGTGACCGCCGATACCACCTGGCGCTGGAGCCGGGTTGCCCGGCTGAAGGGGCAGGGTGACGTGTTGTATTCCCGGTTCTGGAGCCAGGCGGTTCGCTGGCTGACCGGCCGCGATCTCGACGATCGACAGGCGCCCCTGGTCGTGACCACCGACCGGCCCGGATACAAGGATGGCGAAGCGGTTGCGGTCCGCGTGGTGCAACGTGGTGAAGCCGCCGACGGTGGGCAGACCGTTTCGGCCCGGATCGTCAACCTGGCCGGACGCGAACGCAGCCTGCCCCTGCGACCGGCCACCGACGGCTCGGGTGACATGGTCGCCACGGTCTTCCCCGACGGGGCGGGGCGGCACATCGTTCACGCCGCGTCTGCCAGCGGAGGCCAGGTGGTTGCCAACGAGAGTGTCGAGTTCCTTGTCCATGGCTCGGATCTCGAGACCAGCGACACGCGGACCAATCCGCAGGTTCTTCGGCAGGTGGCCTCGGAACGAGGGTCGGGGATCTACGTGGATATCGACAAGGCCGAGACACTGGCCGAATCACTTTCGGCCGATCGCCGGCAACGCACGGTCACGCGATCGCGTGACCCTCGGGAGTACTGGAATTCCCCGTTCCTGTTTGTCTTTTTCCTGGCGATGGTCACCGGGGAGTGGTGGATTCGACGACGCAACCGGCTCGTTTAGGGAGCATGACAATGAGTTCCACGGGTGCCTACCCACGTTTGGTTGACGCGATGGACGAACTGCGGCGTGCCTGGCGGCAGCGGCAGTTGCTGGAAGCCGGCCTGCTGATCACCGCGGTGGTCCTGGGCGTGGTGGTGCTTGCCGTCGCGGCCGACAACCTGCTGAAACTGGGAGTCGGCGGTCGCATGCTGGTGTTTGCCCTGTTGCTGGGCAGTGCGGCGGTGCTCGTGCTGAGCCTGTTCGTCAAGAGATGGCTCGAGCAGAGACGTGATGACTTCTTTGCCGCGTTGGCTGAACGTCATTTCACGGAACTCGACAACCGGCTGATCAACGCGTTGCAGTTGGGCCGCGGCACCGAGCCCGGGTCGCCGCAGATCGTCAAGGCAATTGTCGATGACGCCAGCGATGTCACGATCGACCTGGATCTCTCGGATTCGCTTGACTGGCAACCAGTCCGTCGGGCCGCGATGGCCGGTGCTGCCGTGTTTGCCACGCTCATCCTCTACGCCATCCTCGGGGGATCCCGGTTCTCAAACGGGCTCTCCCGTATCATGCTGCCGTTTGCGACGATCGAACCCTACACGGCCACCCGCATCGATGAAGACTCGATCCGGCCCAGTCAGAAGCTCAACCGTTGCGCCGAGGGCACGGCGGTCAAGTTCCAGGCAATGATCGCCGGCGTGAAGCCCGAGAAGGCCGAGCTGTTCTATCGTCCGCAAGGCGAGGACCACTGGACGACGCTGGTGATGAGTCCGCCGAAGAACGCCGACCTCGCTGGTGACAAGCCGGTGCGCTACGTCGCCAGGCTGGAGCGGGCAACGCGGTCCTTCGATTTCTTTCTTGTCGCCGGAGACGACCGGTCCAGCGACCGCGATGTCGTGGTGGACCGCCGCCCACGGGTCCAGGCGGTCCAGGTAACGATCGCTCCGCCGGCTTATGCCGGGCTGGAGACTGAACCGGCGGCCGGGGACACCGGGGAAGTGGCCGCGCTGGCCGGCAGCCGGGTGCAATTGACGGTCACCGCGTCCAAGGAACTGCGGGGCGCGCGGCTTGTCACCGAGTCGGGACAGGAGTTCGACTTGACCGGAAAGGGAACGTCCTGGCAGACCGATTTCGTCCTGACCGTTGCCGGCGCCAAGCTCGAAACCAACCAGCTCGCCCGCAGCATCACCGCTCCCGAGCAGTACCAGCTGCAGTTGGTCGATTCGCGGGGCCACGGAAACAGCGATCCAGTCTGGCGATCGATTTCGACAGTTCCCGATCAGTCGCCGACGGTGGCCATCCCGCGTCCCGGCCAGGATCGCCAGGTCGCCCCCGATGCGACGGTGTCCCTGCAGGTCACGGCCAAGGACGACTACGGTATCGGCCAGGTCCGCGTGAGATATCGTCTCAATGATGAACAGGACATTCACGAACTCAAACGTGTGCAACCACCCGTCGGGGCAGCCAACGATCCGGTCGTGATCGAGTTCGACTGGAAACTGGCCGACCAGGAGATTCGAGGAGGCGACCTGGTTCGCTACTGGGCCGAGGCGATCGACCGCAACTCGGTCACCGGTCCCGGCGTGGCAACCTCCCGACAGTTCTCGATCTTCGTGATCACGCCTCAGCAGGAACAGGCCCGGGTCGAGATGCAGTTGGAGGACTTCGCACAACTGCTGGAAGGGCTGATCCGGCTGCAGAGTGAAAACAAGGCCCGCACGTCCAACGGCGACGCCTTCGATTCGCTGTTTGCCCGGCAGACCCGGATCCGCAAAGGCGCCGGGCAACTCGCCTCGTTGATGAAGCGCTCGTCACTGCCGTTGACGACGGTGATCGGGTCACTCAACGAGATCGTCGTCGGACCCATGGCCAAGGTGGTTCAACTGTTTGAGATCGGCCGTGATACCATGAACCGGTCGCGGCAGCAGGCCGCCCGTTCCGAGTCGCTGCCGGTCCAGGACGAGATTATCAAGCAGCTGCGGAAATTGCTGGCGCGGCTCGAGAAGAACCAGCAGGCCCGCCGCGATCTCCGCCGGCTCCGCAAGAAGGACCAGACCGCGCACAAGGCGATCACCACGTCGCTGGAAAAGCTGATGAAGGATCTCGAGCGGATGAATGCCGACGAGACCGAGTTGGCCAACAAGCTCGAGAAGCTGCCCAAGCGAAAAGTCGACGAGTTCCAGGAAGAGGAACTCGATGCAAACAAGGAGTTCGACGACCTGGTCGCCAAGTGGAACAAGTGGAAGAAGGGGACGATCGACGAGTTGACCAAGTTGCCGACCGGGTTCATCGAGGACTTCGGCCTGCGAAGCGATGTCAACAGTGTCTTCGAGGAGATCGAGGCCGTCTCGAAGCGACCGAAGACGACGAGCCTGGAAGTGGCCCTGGAAGACCTGGGGTCGAGCAAGGCCACCGAGATGCTCGAGAACCTCGAGATCTGGATGCCCGATGCTCCCGATTCACTGAAGTGGTTGATGGAAGAACCGCTCGACATGGAGCGGATGAAGATGCCGGAGATGCCCTTGCCCGATGCGCTGGAGGACCTGATCGGCGAGTTGTTGCAGGAGGCCGAGGATTTCGAGGACGAGGCCGATGACATCACGTCGGCCTGGGGCGACAACCTCAACCAGGCCGGCTGGGGCGTTTCGGACGGGCCGATCAGTAACTTCTCGGCCAAGGGCGTCACGGGCAACGACTTGCCCAATAACAACGAGGTCAGTGGCCGATCCGGCGACGGGCGTCGTGGCAAGTCATCCGGCCAGATGGTCGGCGACACCGCCCGTGGCCTGGACGGTCGCAAGACACCGGCGCGGTTGAACAACGAACGCTACGAAAAGGGCCGACTCAAGGAAGAAGGACGACAGGATCCCAACGGGGCCACCGGTGGCGGCAAACGGGCCGGCGAAGGCCGTAAGGGTCTGCAGGGGGGCACGCCGCCGCCGTTCAGCAAGGATATGAAACGGCTCTCGGAAAAGCAGAAGGGGTTACGGGAGCGAGCCAACCAGGTCGCCAAGAAGCTGGACACGGCCAGTGTGCGGGGACGGCGGTTGCGCGAGGCGATTCGGCTGCTGGATTCGGTCGAAAACGACCTGAGGAACCGTAAGTACGATGACGCTTTCCGAAAGCGTCGCGTCGCGCTGCGGCAACTGCGGGATGCTCTCGGGGGTGTCGAACAGACCACGGTCATCCGGTTGCAACAGGCCCGTGATCTGCCGGCCGAACTGCGTGACGAGTTGTTGCAATCCGCCGACGATTCCTACCCGAAAGGCTACGAATCTCTGCTGGAGAGCTACTACAGGGCATTGTCGGAGACGGAAAAGTAGGGGTCGTGTGATGCTGCGAGCAAGGGGAGCAGCAGGCTGGGCGCTGATCGTCCTGGTCTGGACCGCGCCGCTGGTCGCCGCCGACGGCTGGCACCTGGCCGGTTGGTCCGGGCGGGCGATCGTGACCATCGCCAAGCCGTTGTCGGTTGCCGGGGTCGACACGGCAGCCGTCCGTATCGTTCACCAGGGCCGCGCCCGACCCGACGGGGCGGATTTCCGGGTCCTGGACGCGGTCGGCAAGCCGGTTCCGTTTCAATTGTCGTGGCACGATCCCGATGGCTACTCGTTGCTGGCCTTTCGGGCCGTCAAACCCGTGGCGGGAGCCCGTTTTTTCGTCTACTTCGGGAATTCCCAGGCCGCCCGCGCGGGCGAACAGGTCGTGGCATCGGCCAAGCCGGGAGCCGGACCTCCCAAGGGATCCTGGATCCCGCACCAGGGACTCGTCTTTGCCACCATCCAGCGTCCCGAGGGCGAAAACCCCAAGACGGTAGCCGATCTGGCGCAGTTGATGGCCGCCAGCAAGGAACGCTATGGGGCCCGCTATCAGCAACGCGTCGCCGACGGGCACAACCCGTTTGGCCCCTCGGATTACTACATCAGCAGTTACCGGGGTTGGATCCGGATTCCCCGCGACGGCACCTACCACTTCTGCACCGCGTCGAACGAGGCCAGCTTCTCGTTCCTCGACGGCAAGCCGCTGGTCCATTGGCCCGGAAGGCACACGTCCGAACGCGGGGCACGCGGTGAGAAGAACCAGAAGATCGAGTTGAAGGCCGGCCTGCACTACCTGGAGTACTACCACGAGGAAGTCATGCTCAAGCAGGTGGCCTTCCTGGGCTGGAGTCCGCCGGGGTCGCAGAAGGGCCACTTCGCGGCGATTCCCGAGGCGCTGTATCCGCTGCCGCACCCGGCGACGGTCACCGGTTACGAGAAAACCGATGGGCCGTTGCCGGCCTTTGTTCCCGCATATCTCGATACGATCTGGCCCGATCCCGGGGTTCGTGCCGCCGGACAGTACACCCGTGTCCGACTGGCCGTCGAGTCTGTCGGGTCGTTCCCGAAGGGAACCACGTTCCGTTGGGAATTCGGCGACGGACAGGTGGCCGCCGGCGCGTCGGTCGATCACGTGTACCTGGCCATGGGGCGCTACCAGGCCAAGCTCACCGCGACCAGTGGCAAACACCGGCAGTCGGTCACATGGCCGCTGGAGGTGTTCGAGGTACAGCACGTCGCCGGCGACATCAGCCAGGGGCGGCATCCCGACTACGTCAAGCTGACCGCCGGCTACGAATTGAAGGCACTCGACGCCAAGAACCTCAAGGAACTGGTCCATCTCTATGGTGAGAGCGGCCAGGCGCAACAGGCGGTCACGGTCGGTCGCGCCTGGGTGGCACGGTTTGCCGCCTCGCAGCCCGAACAGGCCCCGGCAGTGCGGCGGGTGCTGGCACTGGCCGTGCTCTCAGCCGGCGAGAAGGGAATCGAGGAAGCGATTGCCAATTTCCAGGCCTCGATCACTGCCAAGACCCCCACCGTCGAAGCGCTCGACTCGTTGGCGCAGTTGATCCGGCTGGTGGGAATCCGGCGTGACAAGCCCGATCAGACGCCTGCCTTGCTCAAGCAGGTCAATGACGTGGCGGTCAACGCCAAGCCCCCGTTGCAGCAGGACGCTACTGCCAAGATGGCCTACCGGCGGGCGATCAACGCGGCCGGCGACGTGCTGCTGTGGCACGGCAAGACGGCCGAGGCACGTGGGTTCTACAAGCGGGTTGAAGTGCTCGCGGGCAAGCCGATTCCCCGCTCGGTTCGAGCGGCCCGCATCGGCTCCTATCCCAACTCGATCCGCGAGTACCTGGTGGCTCGCAATTACGGGGCGGCACTGGGAACGGTCGAACGCTGGGAGGACCAGTTTGCGACCGAGAAGGTCAAGGGCCACACGTTCTACTGGCGGGGCGTCACGCTGGCCCTGCGAGGCCAGCACCGCGAGGCATCCGAGTACCTGGACCTGGCCGTGACGATTGCCGTGGGGGCGGAATGGGAGAACGAGGCGCGCTGGCGACTGGCGTTGGCGTTCGAGGCGATCGGAAAGCCCCGACGGGTCCGGATCGAACTGGCCAAGCTTGTCGCCACTGGGATCAGCGATCGCTGGACCGACCGGGCTCGTAAGAAACTCAAGGCGCTTCCGGCCAAGAAACCCGCGGCCGGATCCAAGCCGAAAACGCCGTGATCCGCCGTTGCGGTTGGCGAGAGGACATCCAGATGAAAACGACGATGATCGTCCTGGTGAGCGTGTCAGCGGCAGTGGTGATCGCCTGGGCGAATCCGTCGCCGGCACGCGAGCCACAGAAACCGGCCGATCGGTCGCTGAAACCTGCCGCGGCCAAAACGGAAAAATCAAAGGACGGCAATCTCCTGCCCAACGGCAACCTTGAGGTCGGCAAGGTCACGCCGGTCCGCTGGCAGACGATCGACGGACTCTCCAGTTTCTGGGTCAAGGACTCCGATCCACGGCGGGGCCGTGTGCTGATGTTCGACAGTGACGTGCTGCAAAGCCAGGCGTATGACTGGTGGCTGAAGATCGACGACGGGGCCTCGCCGTTGAAGGCCCCCAAGAGAATCCCGACGACCGCGCCGAAGTTCGATACGCTGGCCGGGCTGGACGGGGTCTGGTTCTGGAGTCACCCGATTCCGATCAAGAAAGGGCAGAAGTTCTGGCTGACGCTTGATGTGAAAGGCGGCGGGATCCTGGTCTGGCTGGTCGGGTATCCCAAGAAGCCCAGCGTGTCATTCGGAGCCGACGCCGGAGCGGTCCAGCAGTACTTCTCGAAACGTCGGGGAACCGCACCGCCGAACAAGCGCAACCGCAAGGCGTTCATTCACAAGTACAAGTGGCGTGGCCAGATGCGGGCAGGTGGGTCGAAGGACTGGAAGACCTATTCTCGTCGCAACAAACCGTTCCAGCCCACCAAGTACACACCCTCGGTTCGCTGGGTCCGCGTGTTGTTGTACCCCTTCTGGCCACCGGGCAAGTACTTCGTCGACAACGTTCGACTGGTCGAATACGATCCGAAAATCCACGGCGAGAAAGCGTCGGCCCGCTGATGCCTGGGGGCGGCTCGTGATGCCTGTTTTCGAGCCGGGCAGGCGGGACGGATCGGAAACTTCAGGCGGGCCGATGGCAGGTCCAGCAGGGAAGGTGAACACACAATGGCAAAGAAGTATCGCGTCGGCATCATCGGCCGGACCGGCAAGGGCAATTATGGTCACGGTCTCGATGTCGTCTGGAAAGACATCGACCGCTGTGATGTGGTGACCGTGGCCGACGACAACAAGTCGGCCCTGCCGGGGGCACTGACCAGGACCGGTGCCAAGAAGAGCTATCTCGACTACCGCGAGATGCTCGAGAAGGAAAAACCCGACATCGTGTCGGTCTCGCAACGCTGGCTCGACAGGCATCACGAGATGGTGATGGCGGCTGTCTCGCTGGGTTGCCACGTCTACATGGAAAAACCGTTCGTGCGGGACCTGGTCCAGGCCGACGAGATCGTCAAGGCGTGTGAGATGCGGCACGTGAAGTTGGCGATCGCCCATGGCAATCGTTATTCACCCCAGGTGGCGATTGCCAGGAAGTTGATTGCCGCCGGGGAAATCGGGCAGGTGCTGGAAGTACGGGCCCGTGGCAAGGAGGACGCGCGCCGCGGTGGAGGCGAGGACTTGTGGGTGCTGGGCACGCACATGCTGGACCTGATGCGAGCTCTTGTCGGTGATGTCGTCGATTGCTACGCCCGTTGCAGTGAGAAAGGGCAACCGGTCAACCGGTCGCATGTCTACGAAGGCAACGAGGGGATCGGTCCGCTGGCGGCTGACACGATCGACGCGGTCTACCGCTTCCAGGACGGCGTGAACGGATATTTTTCGTCGCACCGTGGGCATGGCGGTCGTTTTGGACTGAAAGTCTTCGGTTCCAAGGGAGTTATCGAGTTCCAGTCGGGATACCTCAGGACGGCCTGGCTGCTGAAGGACCCCGCCTGGTCGCCCGGTCGCAGCGGTGCGTCCTGGCAGCCGATTTCCAGCAATGGCGTGGGCAAGCCCGAGACACGCTCGAGCAAGCACCGAGCGAACGCGGCGACGGTGCTCGACTTGATCGAGGCGATCGAGAAGGACCGGCAGCCGATTTCCAGCGTCTACGATGCACGAGCGGCAACCGAGATGATTGCCGGTGTCTTCGAGTCGCACCGTGTCGGTGGGCCGGTCGAGTTTCCGTTGAAGAACCGGAAAAACCCGCTGACGATGCTCAAGCGATAGTCATCCGGCTGATCCGGCTCTTCGCCGAAACCGTTGCTGCGGCTAGTAGAGCCTGACGGTCAGTCCGTTGTGTCGAAAGACCGGCTGGGTTGTCTCGGTCAGGCGTCCGCGGCGTGACCGTTCGGCCGGCCACCAGCGCCAGGTGTTCAGGGTTCGTTGCAACGAAACGCGGGGAAACCCTGGCGGATCGCCAGCGAACCAGGCCTGGAGAATGTGGCGCCAGGCCCGGTTCATGCAGCGGCTGCGGACGTGGATCGGGTCAAGCCCATACCAGTGCCCCAGCGGCTCGACGATGTTGGCACCATACTCTTCTCCCAGCGAGGTCAGCCTGTCATCGAGTTCGTGAGCGATCCGGATGACATCGTCGAACTTCAACGCGCAACGGGGAAACAGGATTCGCCTGGCGACAGTGAAGCGGAGGCGAGACAGCCGTTGGAGACTGGCCAGCGGCAGCCTTGTCATGACGATTTTCGCCTGCATCGAGCGCAACCGCTGCAGGCACGACTCGATCCAATCGATAATCTGGGGGCTTTCATGGCCGTAGAGGACATCGTTGCCAATGTCGGTCAGCAGCGCGCGGGGCCGGGGGTCACTTTCGGCCACTGACCATTCTTTCCATAACCGACAGTTGCTGATTCCCGGCAATGCTCGCCCCAGCACCTTGCTCCAGGTGCCGTAGGAGCGACCGTGACCGTGTGCCCCCCAGATCTCCAGCGGGGAATCGAACGCGGTTCCCAGTCCATTGACCAGTCGCGGGAAAGCCATTGTGACGTTGCTGGCGCCGATCAGGATCACTCGGTTCATCGTGGCATTGCCTTGCTCAGACCTTCCGTGGTTTTGAGGCAGTTCGTCCGGCCGTTCGACGATCAGGTCTTGGCCGGTGCGGGGGCCGGTTTTTCTGTGAGTTGGTAGACGCGGACATGGCCAAAGTGAGCCTTGTACTCGTCGGGCTTGGCGTGTCGACCGTTGCCGCTGCGTCCGTTGGCGATCCAGACCGGGGTACAGATCTGTTGGCCATCGGGATGAAGATCGAGGTCGTAGCCGGAGGGGGTGTCGATGACGTGGAGTACCTTTCCGTCGTCGGGGTTCCAGAACTCCAGCGAACAGACCGCGTGCAGCCGCTCGCCCTGGCCGACCAGTGTCCCGTCGGCGAGAAACTTGAGGCCATTGATCGGTCCGTCGTCGGCCTTGCCCTTCTTCATTCTCAACAACCGCGTCTGCTTGCCGCTGGCCCAGTCAAACAGCAGGACCGCCGGATGGCCCGGACAAAACGCGTTGCTCTTCGCGTCGGTCATTCCACCACAGGCCAGTCGGGTCCCCTTGGCATCGAAGGCCAGGCTGCGGACGCCTCCCACGTCGGCCAGGAAGTTGTCCTTGCGGGTGTGCAACTGGGCGGCATCAAGGACCCGGACCACCTTCCGCTTTGACAGATCCCACTGGTTGACGGTCCCGAAGATATCGCCACTGACAAGGCTTCGGCCATCGGGATGAACGGCCAGGCTGAAGATGTCACCCCTGTGACCGTCGAGTGTTCCGGCAGGCTTGCCGTTGGCGACTGACCAGAGACGAATGATCGCGTCGGTGCCGGCCGAGATCAGTGTCTTGCCGTCTGACGTGAGGGCGATCGCCCGGATCCAGCCCGGATCGCCCGGTCGGCCGGGATGCGCGTTGTTGACTCGCCAGGCCGGTGCCGGTTTCTTCGCCGTCAAGTCCCAGGCGATCAGGTTACCGTGCAGATCGCTGCTGACGAGTCGTTTGCCGTCGGCGGTGATTGCCAGGCGGCTGACCCAGGTCGTGTGTCCCTCGAGAATCGTTCGGGGAACGGGGGTCTTGGTCTTGGGAGACTTGTTCCTGGGAGCAGCCGCTTTCTCGATCGATTCCAGAGGCCAGCGGAGAATCGTCCCGTCCTGGCAGCCGGCGAAGACGAAGCGACCGTCACGGCTGAACAGGCAACAATACAACTGGCGATCATGTTCGAGCGTTGTCCGAAGCCAACTCTTGGTCACCGCCAGTTTGGTAGAGGCTGCGGGGTTCATGCCAGCACCTCCTTGATCACGTCCATCTCTTCGTGGGCGATCGGCAAGGGCTGACCGTTGTTGACGTACTGGGTGGTTTTCGCGTCCAGGCCCAGACAGCGGAAGATCGTGTGGAAGAGGTGACCGATGTCGTATTCGGCGTCCTGACAAAACGCTCCGTTGGCCGTGGTGCTGCCGGCGATGAGGCCAGGCTTGAGTCCGGATCCGGCGAGCATGACCGACCAGGCTTCCGGCCAGTGATCACGTCCGCAGCGGCTGTTGATCTTGGGTGTCCGTCCGAATTCACTCATCAGGACCACCAGCGTGTTCTCGAGCAGACCGCGGGTTTCGAGATCGTTGATCAACGCGGCGAACGGTCGATCGACCTGGGGCACCATGACGCGGTGCATGTTGAAATTGTCGCCGTGGGTGTCCCAGTGGTAGCTGGTCACCTTGACGAACTGGACACCGGCCTCCAGCAGTCTTCGGGCCTGCAGGAGATGGCGGCCGAGGGGGTGTCGGCCGTATCGCTGGATGTCGCTGGCCGGGAGCGTCGTCGGGTCGAAGAGGTCCTGTCGCCTGGTCAGTTGCCGGGCCATGTCGAAAGAGTAGTCGTAGGCGGAAATGAAGCGATCGAGTCGGCCGGTCGTGAATCGTCGGTTGGCCTGCTGCCGCAGCTGATCTCGAACGGTCACTCGCTGCTTGTTGAGCGATTCGGGACGCCGGATATGGATCGGTGGTTTGCCGTCTCCCAGGCCCAGGGCACCGTAGCGGGGACCCAGGAAGCCGGCGTCCTTCCACATGTAGCCGCCGCGGCCGGGCTTGATGTGCATGTAGGGGGGCAGATGATTGTCCGGGGGGCCCAGCAACTTGGTGATCGCCGAACCGAGGAACGGGTAGGTGACGCCGCGGTTTTTCGGGTCACCTCGCTGGATGCGGGGCACACCCGTGGAGTGGTTTTCGTCCTTCGTCGACATGCAGCGGATCACCGTCAGCTTGTCGGCGATTCCGGCAGTGGCGGGGACGAGTTCTCCGAATCGGACACCGGGAATCGCGGTCGGAATGGCCCGGAACGGTCCGCCGAACTCGGTGCCGGGCTTGGGATCCCACGTCTCCAGTTGGCTCATGGCACCGTCGAGCCAGATGAACAACACCTGTTTCTGTTTCCGTTTGACCTCGGCGGCGATCGTCGGGTCGAGCAGGCCGCCGATTCCGGTACCGGCAGCGCCGCCCAGGATCGCCAGGGCCTGGCGGCGCGAGAGGTCGTGATCGAGGCCCTGGCAGGCGTGGGGATGAGTGATCTCGGTCATGTCATCCTGTCAATGATTCAGGCGAAATTCGGCCGATGCCAGCAACGACCAGGCCAGGTCGGCCAGGCCCGATTTGCGGGTCGCGGTGTTCTTGTCGAGAAACTTGACGCCCGAGCGGGTTTCGGCATCGGTCGGTCGTCTCGAAAGCACTCCCAGGTAAAGCTGTTCGACGGCGCGGGTGTTGTCCGGGGTCGCGACAACCCGGCCGATCAACGAATCCTTGCGGGGCTTTAGCCAGTCGAGCACCAGTTCTTCATTCATCAGGAACAATGCGTGCCCCATCGCGGGGTTGTACTCGTCGGGGTTTTCTCCCGGGGGA
>Ga0163108_10002910_pt1 | contig 12283 bp, 10 predicted proteins | sample Fk1155metaG_FD_109644 | JGI IMG/M metagenome (GOLD analysis project Ga0163108, IMG submission 109644) | Marine microbial communities from the Central Pacific Ocean - Fk160115 155m metaG | ecosystem: Environmental > Aquatic > Marine > Oceanic > Photic zone | place: The Central Pacific Ocean...
GATGGACAACTCAACGTCATTCAGGCCCGCTTTGGACTGGTCATTAGCCCGGCCAAACCCAGCATCATGGGCGCACCCAAGGACCAAAATTGAAAAGGAGCACACAGCGCAAAGCGCTGGAGGGGAACCACCGAACATGGCTGAGAATACCACTTCCTATGAAGCTGTATCCGCGCCTCCTGTGTCCCCAGAGGCTGCGCCTGTATCTTGGCCTGTGTCGTCGCCCGACGAAGGCGGTTGTTCGATTGGCTCACCCGCCGGTGAACAACTTCCATCAGCCTGTAGGATCTCTCCTTCCTGACAAGGGTTCACATCCTTCATCTCACTGGTGTCCGTCGGTTTCGGACCACAGGCGACCAACAGAAAAACCAACGTGCTTGTACGCATTCTCAACCTCATGCCAACCATCAAAGCGTACATTCACCGAAAAGCCAACGCAAATCTTAGCGGGCACTCCTGAAAACAAGCCCTGTTCGGCGGGCCCTTGAGACCATAAGGAGGTCAACCAAACTTCAGTTTCTCAAAGGAAGAACCATGAACATCCCCCCGTTCAAGACTCTGCTGTACACCATGGATGGGCACATCTGTACCATCACCATGAACCGGCCCGAAAAGAGGAATGCGCTTTCAGCCCAACTGGTCAATGAACTGATCGTCGCCCTCGAAACAGCCGCCGCGGATGAACAAGCACGCGTGGTCGTTCTGTGTGGCGCCGGGGGCGCCTTTTGTGCCGGGGCTGATCTTTCTCTGATGAGCGGCGGCGGTGATGAAGACCCGGAGATCCCTCACCGTGGGGGATTTCCAGAACTGAACTTGGCAATGCGAAATGTAGCGATGCCCATCATTGCCAAAGTGGAACGGTATGCCATGGCCGGCGCACTCGCGCTGATTTGCAACAGCACATTCGTGGTGGCAGAAGACAATGCCGTCTTCAGTGCACCCGAAATCGATCGGGGCCTTTTCCCCATGATGGTGTTGGCTTCTCTTTTCCGCACAGTGAACAAGCGGGATGGTATCGATTTGGTGCTGAGTGGCCGAAAGGTACAAGCAGGGGAAGCGGTTCGAATGGGATTGATCAGCCGTGCGGTCCCTTCTGAAGACCTCGAATCAGCCACACTGGAGTTGGCACAAACGCTGGCCAACAAGCCCCCTGCGGCCATCCGGCTGGGACTCAATGCCTACCACCAACAAGAAACCCTCGACTTCGAGGAAGCCTTGCCTTTCTTGCAGGAACAACTGATGGGTGTGTTGAGCACAGAAGATGCACAAGAGGGCATCATGGCCTTTCTTCAGAAACGAACCCCGGTTTGGACTGGACGCTAGGCTTCCGCACTGTCTACCATCATGCCAAGGATAAGGTGACCCCATGAATCTATTGCTCTTGCTTTCAGGGCTGCTGACAGGCTGTACCGAAAATGTCATCGGAAAAATCGATGATGGCGATGACTGGGGCGATGAAGGTGCGGTCGATGGCGATGATGGCGATGATGGCGAGCCTTCCACAGACGACGGTACGCCCACCGATACCGGAGAGCCAGCCACAGACGACGGCACACCCGTCGATACCGGAGAGCCAGCCACGGACGACGGCACACCCGTCGACACCGGAGAGCCAGCCACAGACGACGGCACACCCGTCGATACCGGAGAGCCAGCCACAGACGACGGCACACCCGTCGATACCGGAGAGCCAGCCACGGACGACGGCACACCCGTCGATACCGGAGAGCCAGCCACGGACGACGGCACACCCGTCGATACCGGAGAGCCAGCCACGGATGGTGGACCACCCATCGACACGGGGGAATCTCCCACGGACACGGGGGAGCCACCAACCGATACCGGAGAGCCAGCGACAGTACCCATCGTGACCGAACTGACCTTGCTGCCCGATCCTGCCTACACAAACGATTTGCTCACCGCCACAGCCTCCGCCTCCGACGGCGCAAGCATCTCTTGGGCATGGAGCATTGACGGTGACCCAATTCCACCCAGCGGTGACTCATTGACCGGGACCATCTGGTTCAACAAACACCATGACGTTGCGGTCACAGCAACGCCTTCTTTGGCCGGTGTCTTGGGTGAAGCGATGACCGCAAGCATTGTCATTTCCAACAGCCCTCCGGGTGCACCCGCAGTGGCCATTTTGCCGGCCCACCCGGTCGCAGGAACAGATGATCTTCGCTGCACCCTATTGGGCGCATCAGAAGACGATGACAGTGACCCCATCACCTACAGCGCCACATGGAGTGTAGATGGAGCTGCGTACACGGGGAGCACCGATGCCTTTTCTGGCGATACCGCCCCAGCCAGCGCCACAACGGCAGGGGAAATTTGGACCTGTATCGTGACGCCCAACGATGGTGAGGACAATGGTTCATCCGCCAGCGCATCCACCATGATCGAAACACCCGTCCTTGAAGAGGTGTGTACGGACAACCTGATATCCGTTGGCACACCCACGATTGCTGGCGATAGTCGACCAAGAACAGGCAACTGGGGACCTGATCACCACATTGGGGGTCTTTCAGGCTACTGGGTATTTGAAAAATACGAGGATGAACACATTCGAGAATATACGGACCTCTCTACTATCGAAGGGGACAGCACCGCCGCTGGATATGCGCTGGAGGATGACTGGGCCGGCACGGGACAAATCGTTTTCAACGGAAGCGTATACTACCAAGAGGAAGGTGAGAGTGATTTGGTCCGGTACGACGTGAACACACGCACAGAACTGGCCCGCAATACCATTCCCGGCGCAGGCACAGACGCGGATTTCAACTACGCATTCGGCGGAAAGACCAGCATCGATTTCGATACCGATGGCGATCACCTGTACGTCATTCACTCTTCTACTTCTGTTGGCGGGCGATTCCAGGTCACCCGCGTAAACCCGGAGACACTGGCGGTCATCTCAACCGATACCGCTCCCGCCGGCATAAAAACAGACCACGGCAATGCATTCATTGCCTGTGGTGTCTTGTATGCAACCCACGAAGAATTTTACCGCGATGGCACGATCAACTACGCCTGGAAACTCGGTACCGGGCTCGAATGGGATCCGGGCATTGCGTGGGAGGGGATGGGCTATTTCACCGCTGCACAGTACAGTCCGGTCGACGACACCATCTACGCGTATGACGATGGACACCTGCTGACCTTTAGCCCCACATGGGGGCCATAGATCAAGCGCGCAATCTGGCTGCGATGGTTTCGGCCGCACGGGTGGCGAGGCCCATGATGGTGATCTGAGGATTGACCCCAAGAGCCGAGGGCACAACGCTGCCATCCACCACATACAGGCCGGGCACTTCCCAGCTCTCCAAGTCGGGGTCCACCACACCCTTTCTCGACACGCTGGACATCCGGGCTGTGCCCAAGGGGTGGAATGCGGCCATCTCCAAAGAGAGCGGATCAAAGTGTTCGGACAACGCCGCTTGCGCCGACGCCAGGGAACCCTGCTCTTCTCGACCTGCAATGGGAAGAAAAATCCGCTCCGCACCTGCAGCAAAGAACAGCTCTGACAGTATTCCGAGGCCTCTCTTTACCCGCGCTTGGTCACGTTGATGAAGCATGTATCGGATGAAATGTTTTCCTCCCGGCAACACATGTACACGCCCGACAGGCTCATCGGCCAACATGAATCCAAACATCGCCAAGTGGGGGTAGGCCTCCATGACTTCCGTCAATGCGCGACCCACAAAAGGCATCGCAATGGCGGTGTACTCCGGAGGAACAAAGGCCCCCTCAAACATCAGGCCCTCGTCGAAGAAGCCAGGCAGGCCATATCCCTGGGGCGTGTCCGCCCAACCATTCACCACCTCCGGCATTTGAGCGACGATCTTGACCCCCGGATGGATGGTCAGATGACGACCCAAATGGGGTGAACGCATCCCAATTTGATGCAAAAAAGAAACGCCCGTGATGGAGCCACATGCACTGATTACGACATCCGAATGAACCGTCAATGTGTGGCCCGATTCCGAACGGGCAACCACGCCCGCCACGCGACCATTCTTTCTCAAAAGAGAGGTCGCGCGAACGCCCGCATACAAGTGAGCACCCGCCTCCAAAGCCCAGGGAACATAAGTGATGTTCGTGGACTGCTTGGCGTTCCGTGGACAACCAAAAGGACAAGCACCACTCTGCTGACAACCATCTATGTTCCTGGACAGGGGGCCATGCTCCAGCCCCATGGCCGCCGCGCCACGGGCCACGACGACACTGGAACCACCCAGCAATTGCTCCGGCACCGGCTGCACATTGATCCGACTTTCCACCCGATCAAAACATGCGGACAACTGACCACGGTCCAACACCAGTCCTTCACCCGCCCAGCGGTCCAGCACGGAATCCGGTGTCCGAAAACAGGTCCCCGAATTGATGGTGGTCGTCCCGCCCACAGAGCGGCCAAGGGGTACCGGTATCGACGGGCGCCCATACGCCAATGTGGTGGCACCGTCTTGGTACAAGGTCCGCAACACATGTCCTGGGTCACGGCCCATCTCACCCACATCGGCCGGGTAGCCTGCCTCGATCAAAACAACATCGATGCCGCGCTCCGCCAGTTCACATGCGACCACCGCCCCGCCGGCACCTGAACCAATCACAACCACCTGGCACCGCGTTTCAGCATCTGAATCCAACCCTATGGATACGCGTTCAGGGGGCAGCTTCACTTGTTTCACAGGCTCCACATCATCCAAATGCCCCGCAGGGTAGCCAATCTGGGCCTGCACCGTTCGGTGGGCAAAATGAGCGGGTTTCACGACGGTCAAAAGCAGCCGCGCAAACAAACGAATGGCAGGGACATGGCTCTCGGACAACTGGATCACCCATGCGTCTCGGTCTGCTGACTGCATGCGGGTGAATCGTCCACGACCGCGGACAACACTCAAAAACTCAAAGGCGACGAACAAACACCGGACACCCATGCGTTCAAAACGCGGCATGCTCGCAAGGACCAGGCCCACTTCTCGATACAAATGCGCACTGTCCGGCTCGAAATGGAGGCTGTTTCCGGCTGGGACCGTGGCATGCACCAAGGCCAGCAAAACACCACGCTCAATCGCAGACAAACGAACAGGCTCGAGCGGTTTCAGGTGCACCTCCACCATAGATGCTACCCTTCTCGCATGGTTGGTTTCGATATTCCATTTGCATTCGTCGCTGCCGGAGGTCTGGCCTGGCGCTACAAAGGCGCACGACCCGAGCTTCCTCTTCTCTATGCAGGTGTCGGCGTGGCAGTCCCCGGTCTTGCGTTCATGGAGAAATATCCAGAATGGGATTGGCAATATTTTGTGGACCCCAGCACGCTTCCCATGGGCACACCGGCCATGTTCGCCGCCATCGTGATGATCGCTGGCTACCTTGGCATCAAGGCGGGCAAATGCTGCCCCAAGGTCGTGGGCGTGGTGGCTGGGCTCCTCCTGCTGTTCACCCTCGCAACCATTCCCCGAACATGGCACCTGGGCACCAAGGCCGAGTATTTAGCGGGGACGGCGCCTTCGCTTGGAGCGGACTTTCTTGTGTTTGCTGCGCCTTGGGTTTTGTGGAGTGGCGTGGTGCTTGCTTTTTGCATCCATAGGTTGGAAATGCTGCGGCGCTCCAGCACTTGAACGGGGCACAGCACGGGCCCCGGCTGCGGCAGGAGCCAACGGTATAGCGGGCGCCTCAGGCACACAGTCCAGGAGAGGCCCAAGTTCGGAAAGGGATGAGCGAATTCGCTGTACCCGCATGCCCATCGCCTTGTTCTTGCGGGTGGGGTCTCGGTTCAATGGATCCGGCAAAATCGCAGCCAAGGAAGCCGCTTGGACGAAGGTCAAGTCCGCAGAATCCCGTCCAAAGTGGTGTTGTGCTGCAGCTTGCGCACCATAGATCCCCGGCCCAAACTCGACGATATTTAGGTAGACCTCCATGATGCGCTCTTTGGACCAAGCCCATTCCAAAGCATAGACAAGGCCCGCTTCAAGGGCCTTCCGTACCACGCTTCGGCCCGGCCAAAGATACAGATTCTTGGCGGTTTGCATGCTGATCGTGCTGGCTCCCCGGAGCCTGCCCTCATCGCGGTATTCATTCACGACCGTCTTGACCGCAGACCAATCCACACCGGTATGAACACAGAAGCGGTTGTCCTCGGAAGCAATCACAGAACGTGCGAGATGGGGACTCATTTCTTCCAATGAAACCCAGGATTTCTCGATCGGATGGTCTTGATTCCAACGAATGAGCATCAGGGGTGTCAATGGCACGGGAAAAACGCGAAACGCCGCCATATGAACCCCAACAAGAACCAGGGGCCCCAACAGAAGGGCAAACAGAATGCGGCGCAAGAACTTCATTCGCGGCGCTTGATCGCCATCCCCAAACCACACGCAATGACCAACCACGACACGATGGCCACCCAGCCATTGAATCGTCCATGGTGCGACCCACCAATCCACTGCCGACGTGAAACCCGGGGTTGCTCGGGTGGCTTCAAATCACGCAACATGGTGGGAATATCTTGGTTCTGTAAACCCTTGAGCGCAAAGAGCAGGGCGTGTACACCTTTCTCACGGACAACGGTGGGGTTCGAATCCACTGACTTCATCTCCGCTTCCATCAACGAAGCATGTTGGGTTGTAAACAGGTCCGGCCGAAGCACCACGGTCTTAAAACCGAGAGCTGCGAGGGTGGCCTCCACCCCTTCCATTTGTTCCCTCAGCAAGCGGTCTTGAAGCCAAATGTTGAGATCATGGCGCAGTCGTCGTGGCTTCGTGTGCACACAATCGTCTGCGATGGGCTGCCCATGTGCAAGCTGCTCAACACACGCGAAGTTCGAAATCCATCTGTCGTGGTTTTCACCACGGTTCTGGGTCACGGGGAACAAATCGAGCACCGCGCCCGGCCTTTCGGCAAACATCGCGGGCGCTTCAATGTATCGAAACTCCTGCCGGTAGGGCGTGCCAATCCGAATGAAGGCTTCTGCAACCACCACACCGAGCACCAACCAACCCATTCGGCCCCAACGCGCCGCCAAGGTCGATGCCACTTTGGCTGCAACCACCCCTCCACACAAAGACCACAACCACGCCCAGCGGATGGGGAAACGCAGCATTCCTGCCACAGGGCCAGCCACCCAATCAAGGTTGGCCGGCACCAATACGAAATCCGGGCTCGCAGCAAATTGCGGAATCATTGAAAAGACAACAGCACCCGCACCGGACCAAAACAAGGCCCGCCAACGGCCCCAGGGAAGTACCTTGAAGGCCAGTACCGAAAGGCCCAGCATCCATCCAAAAATAATGGGCGCCATCGAGTGTTCCGCCCGATCGATTTCCGGGGTCGCTGCCAGCAAGCCCGCAAGATGAGCGCTCATGGGATTCAGTGGCTCCATGGACTCACGGGCCTGTGCATCACCGTGCATGTACCAGGCACTGTAGGCCACAAGAAACACCATAGAGGTGAGAATTAGACCACGAGGACGTCTATCCGACATCCACAGCACCCCGATGGCCATGGCCAAGGCCACAATCCCAACATAGGCGGTCGTCAACCAGCAAAGCATGAACAAAATGGCCGCCAACCATGTTTGGCGCGCTGTGCCTTCAGTATGGGTGCTTTTCCAAAGCATGGCCCCAAACCAGGGAAGCCACGGGTTGAACACCTGATAGACATGGCCCTCCAGAAGTCCCGTCGCAGCCATCCCACAAAAACCATACCCAAACCCTGCGAGCATGGTCCACGGTGAACGCACCCCAACCGCACGGGCAAAATGCTGGGCGGCCCACGCATTGAGCGCCACGCCCGCAATGCCGATCCAACCAAAAATTCGGCCTGGGCCCAGCTTCTCAAACAAGGTTGCAATCGGGATCAAAAGATAGGAATCGAGGCGACTGAGGTCCGCACCCAAAGGCCAAGCCGTCAAGAGGTCCACATTCGCAATCAAACGGCTCGCGGAACCGATGACCCACAGGGTTCCAGGCGCATCAAAATGCCGACCCACAATCATTGTGTTGTTCGAAAGGGCTGAGGGCCACGTAAATGCCACACTCAGGGCGAGCCAAATCGCCAGCCATACCAATTCTGGAATGCGCCAGGACAAGGGCTCACGGCCATCTTTTTCCATTCGGCCACTCACCAAGACCAAGCCCACGATGAGGATCCAAAGTGCACCCCCCGATAAAATCAGCGCCTCTTGAATGGCCATGCTGTCACTGCTGACGGGAGAGGAGGAGCGTTGAATTTCTCCCGACTCCGTGACCATCCAGCTGATCCGATGATCCCCGTGATGGAGCACAATCAAATCTTCATAGAGCTTCCCGTCCCCGAGCCTCAGCTCCACAGGAAGAAGGCGTCCGTACGGCACGCGAAATGTGGCGCTGTACACGCCCACATCCGTCACCTGCATGCGCTTGACCACCTGCTCGCCCATCAGGTTCACCGTGATCGTCGGAGGCCCCTCCGTCGACCAAACGGACATCTCGACAAATGAAATGCCCTTGTCGCGCTCTTTGGTGGGGGGTTCCCACGCTCCCTGTTCACCCTGATGGACCAGTCCCGCATTGGATGAGGATGGGCCTTGCTGTGCCCATGCATCGCCCGTACCAACAAAGAAAAGCACGGAAAATAACAGAACGAGCCAGCGCATCAGGTTCCTTACTAGCAAACAAGGAAACCGGCATGGAACTAACCATACCGGCCGCCATGAAAGTATTCTAATCCTACTTCGATGCCTGCTCGGTCACTTCTGAAACTTTGCCACCAAAGCACAGTCGGCGATCTTGTCGGCCCGATGTCAGATCGGAGCCTCGTTCGTTCTCCAGCGGCTCCAAATTCACTTCTGGGTATTCAAGGATCGATGCAGCCTCCATCATTTCAGTCGCCAACTTCCGCGCGGTGCGATCAGAGTTCTCACCCAAGGACCGGAACAACAAATCAACCCGTTCATGCCCCGTTTCGAGCCAATACAATGCCCGAAGTGTAGAGGAGGTGTCTCCATTGTTGCGCTCGGTCTGCGCACGGGATGCCGTGAGCGCCATCACGGCCAACTCGGTTCCGATGTCCACAATGCGGGCCAATGTAAGCTGCTTCATTTCAAGCTTGGGACCATTCAAAACCATGGCATGGAAGAGCTTGCGGGCCATCTTGCGGCTGCGGCTCTCAATCCATCGCATGTGCTCGGCCAAGTCATCATCGAAAGCGCTGAAGCTGGTGAACAAGCCGCCAAGCCACAACATGGGGTACCAGCGGGCGTAGAAGAGCCCACACCCAACCAAGGCCTTCAGTTTCTCGCCGATGCTGGTCTTGGGACTCAGCAACGGCATGGCCAATTTCAAGTGCTTGTCCAAAGACTCGCGTGCCAAGAAAAGATGCATGACATCGGTGGTGCCTTCCACGATCCGGTTGATTCGCGCATCCCGGAATGCCCGCTCGATTGGCATTCCATGGTCTCCACGCTCCTCCAGAGAACTGCCGGTTTCATACCCTCGACCACCCTTGAACTGAAGGCCCAGATCGACCAAGTCCCAGGCGAGTTCTGTGTTGTACATTTTCGCAGCAGCGGCCTCCATCCGGATGTCGGTATCGCCACGGTCTGAGGTAGAGGCACAAAAGTCCGCCAAAGCCTGCATCGCGTATTGACCGCCACCGAGTTGGGCGAGTTTCTCGCAGCCCGCTTCGTGGTCACCGATGTTGCGGCCCCATTGGTGCCGACTCTTGCCCCAGGATGCCAAGTGCTCGGACAGTTCTGTGACTGCGCCCGCTGTGATCGCTGGAATTCCCAATCGTCCATCGTTGAGCGTGGTGAGCGCCAAACGCAATCCCTTCCCTTCGCCCCAAATGATGTTCTCGGAGGGAACCTTCACGTTGTTGAACCGAATGAGGCCGTTCTCAATCGCCCGAAGACCCATGAACCGACAACGGTGCATGACTTCGATCCCGGGGTAATCCCGCTCCACAATAAAGGCGGTGATCTGTTTGATTTCGCGGCCCTTCTTCACGATGGGTCGTGTTGCCGCCATGACCACATACAAGTCTGCAATGACACCGTTGGTGCACCACAGTTTCTCTCCGTTGAGAATCCAGTGGCTGCCATCCTCACTCGGTGTGGCTGTGGTGCCCATCTGTGCAGGGTCCGAGCCCACAGATGGCTCGGTCAGACCAAACGCACTGATGGCCCCCTTGGCCAACATGGGCAGATACTTTTCTTTTTGTTCCTTGGTGCCAAAAAGTTTGAGCGGTTGCGGAACACCGATCGACTGGTGGGCACTCAATGTCGCCACCGTCGAGCCGCAGTGCTTGGCCACCGTGGTGAGAATGCGCATGTAGTTGGTTTGACTCAAACCAAGGCCATCGTACTCCGTGGGGATCTTGATTCCAAACAAACCCAACTCGGCCATGCCACGCAATACGGAAGCAGGAATCTCGCCCGTGCGGTCAATCTCCTCGCCATCGATGTTCTCCGAACACCAAGCGTCAATCTTGGCAACCCACTCATCCCCAATGGTCTTGTCTGCCGACTCCTGTTCGGGGAACGGATAGCACATCGAGACATCGAGATCGCCCATGAAGATGGATGCCATAAAAGACTTGGATTTCCAATCAGCCTCCCGGCTTTCTTCCGCCACGGCAATGCTTTTGTCTTCTTCTTTGTTCCGGTTTTTGTTCTCAATCATGGATCGCTCTCAATAAAAATGAATGGTCATTCAGTTTAACAGCTATCGCCTCTTGATCGACAGAAAAGCCCGCGTATACAAAGCCCTGACAGTCAATTCACCGAAAATGAGCACATGCTCGCCTATCGGCCGACCAATTCGCTTGCGCGTTCCTTCTCAAGCTCCAAAGCCTCTCGAACCCGGGACATCAGCGCATCGCGATCGTCCACATTCAGACCTTTTGTTTCGATCGGCGCACCCATCGAAACCCCCACGACGCCAGGTTGAAAGCGCCATTCTCCGCGCGGAACAATTCTCCGTGTTCCGGCCACACCAACGGGAATGATCGGAACCTGCGCCTCCAAAGCCAACATAAACCCACCCTTCTTGAACGCCTGAAGGTGTCCATCTGAAGAGCGGGTGCCTTCTGGAAACACCAGAACCGTTCGGCCCTTTGCGATTCGTTTCGCCGCTTGACTAAGGCTCTCGATCGCTTGGGCCCGGTTGGAGCGATCGACGGAAATCTGCCCTGTTGCCCGCATGGCCTGGCCCATGACCGGGGTCTTGAAGACTTCCTTACGGGCCACAAAGCGTATCGGCACAGGGCACACACCGATCAGTGCCGGAACATCCAGATAGCTCTCATGATTCGCCATGAGAATACAGGGCTGATCCCACTGCAAAGCATCAAAGCCCTGACGCTTCATTCGCGACCAGGAGCCCAAATAGATGATCCAGCCCCACAAGCGGGCACAGCGCCACCAGACCACCCCACGCCGATCCAGTCCCGCGATGAGGGTGATCAGTCCCGCACAGGTGACATTGGCAAAGATCAATGCAATGTAGGCCGTAAAGGTGCAGAGATACCGCATTCTCCATGGTTAACTGACTCCGCAATCAAACCGAGACGCACCGAACAGATAAGCTGTGAACATGTCTTCCTTGTCTGGACAAAGTGCGCGGACCGCGCTGTGGGTAAGCATTGGCCTCACCGTGACCTTGTATTGGTTGCCGCTGGGAAGCACGCTGGCGTACCCCCTGGTCCTGTTGTCGACCCTGGCCCATGAACTCGGTCATGGAATCGCAGCCCTGATGGTCGGCAACGATTTTGATGCCTTCGTTTTGTACAGCGATGGATCCGGTGCCGCCATGACCAGCGGAAATCCTGGGAGATTTGCGTCCGCCTTCATCAGCGCGGGAGGGTTGGTGGGCCCAGCGGTCGCTGCCGCCGTATGCTTTTGGGTCGGACAAAAAGGACGGATGGCACGCACAGCGTTGATGGTCTTTGGTGGGTTGTTGGTCTTGGCCTTGGTGCTGGTGATCCGAAATGTCTTCGGTTGGTTCTTTGTTGGCAGCGTGGCCGGCATCTGCATTTGGAGCGGAATGAAGGCCCAAAAAGATACCTGCCAGGTGTTGGTTCTCTTTGTGGGCGTGCAGTTGGCCCTGAGTGTCTTTTCGCGGTCCGACTACCTATTCACGAGCAACGCACAAACCGCCATCGGAAACCAACCGAGCGATGTGGCCCAAATGGCAGATGCGCTTTTCTTGCCCTACTGGTTTTGGGGGTTGCTGTGCGGCGCATTCAGTGTGCTCGTGCTCGTCGGAGGGATTCGAAACTTCCTCCGTGCCACCCGATGAGCCAC
>Ga0163108_10002914_pt1 | contig 12277 bp, 9 predicted proteins | sample Fk1155metaG_FD_109644 | JGI IMG/M metagenome (GOLD analysis project Ga0163108, IMG submission 109644) | Marine microbial communities from the Central Pacific Ocean - Fk160115 155m metaG | ecosystem: Environmental > Aquatic > Marine > Oceanic > Photic zone | place: The Central Pacific Ocean...
AAAGGAAGTGGAATCATTAGGGCAAGAAGTAGTTGCAGTAATCCCTTATGAGCGCTCCCAAACAGATTTTAAAAAACAAATTCAAGAAATGGGTGGTATTGATGATGATCAACTTAAAAAGTTCGTTAAGGATCAGGTGAAAAATAATTTAGAGTCAAAACCACTGGGACAGGATGGTCCAATTTCAAGGCCTTTCGCAGAGATGGGTCTTTGGTCAGGGAATGAAGTAGAGAACTTAAAGGTATCACTTGAATTGAGCTACGATGCTATATTTTTACCAGGATTTTACGATAAAGTAGGGCTTATTGTTCCACAATTGGTTTTCTATAATATTGAAACTGCAACTCTGCTTGGTGCTAGTGGATGGAATTCTACGAAATTGACTGAAATGACTGGCAAGCACATGCGAAAAGGGTACTTTATTGATGGGTTTTATGCGAAGTCAAAAAGGCCTGAGGTTGTTAATTTTGTAAGAGATTATAAAAAAACATTCAATGAAGAACCTACTGTACTATCTGCTCAGGCGTACGATGCCACGAAAATTCTTATAAAGACGATTCTCTCAGGATCTAGAAATCGTATTCAAGTGAGAAAAGAATTATTTAAAATTCGTGACTTTCATGGAGTTTCAGGAAGAACTACAATTTTAGCTACAGGTGAGGCTGAAAAAAAATTATTTACGATGAAGATCGTAAAAAAGAAAATAGTTGAAGCTAATTAATCTAACTCCCCCAAAAATTTTATTAGAATGAGTTTATTTTCCTCTAAATAGATAAGTGCATAAAAATCAGCGATGTAAGTATAAAACTGCACGTTACTCCTTTTAAATTAGTTGCTATTTATTTTTTCGCTTTGATATCTGTCTAATTTAATTTTCCCAGCTTCTAGATGAAACTCTATGAAAAATATTATTAAATTACTTTTAGCTCAATCCCTGACCTTGATTGTTTTCTTATTAATTATTGCCGTGGTGGGGCAAGTTTATACATTTTTAAAACCAGGTTATGAAAATTTGGACGTTATTCCTGATCGACAGATTGGATGGCGGTTAGTGCCGAATTCTTTATTTACATATACAGGTATGCATTGGTATGAAAACGAATTTAAAAATCAAATTAAAACTAACTCACTAGGTTTTAGAGATAAGGAAAGAACTATTAAAAAGAAAAAAGACTCAACAAGAATAGTTGTTCTTGGTGACTCGTTTGTTGTTGCTCGCGAGGTACCATTCGATAAGACGCCAAGTCAATTACTGGAAAGATATCTTAATGAATCTAATCCGGAGGGACTTTCTATAAGAAAAAAATATGAAGTTCTAAACTTTGGAGTTACTGGGTTTGGGATTCAACAAAGTTTATTGACCAATAGAATTTATGTGAGGGACTTTGCCCCTAAGTATGTTTTTTTATTCATTTTTGAAGATACTGTTTGGAGGGCAAGATCAATTTCACATGCAATTACTAATACAATGAACCAAAACCAACAGCTACATATAAGGCCGACTGTCAACATCCTGATGGATCATCTTCAAGAATTAATTCGTATCTTAAACTTTAAAGAGTTTCATCAATTATTAGTACAACTAAAAAAGAGCAAGCGTGAAAATGGAAAATTTGAGCCTCCTTCCGAAAAGGAATACTCTGATTTTATTGAAGAACAACGTTCATTGATCACAAAGGAAAAGATTGTTGAGATTTCCAAAAAGTTGATTGGGATGGCGCTGTACCATAAAACTGCTGGTGATTTTGAGAGTTTTGTTCGTCTTCAAAACGAAAGTATTAACTCTGAGTTTAATGGTAAGCGAACAAGAAAAAGGGAACAAAAGTTATTTATCTTGGAATTGAAAGATAAGCTATTGTCAGGATTTGTTTTTTTGAGGCGAAAATTGCAACCAGATTTGGTTATGAAAGAAGAGTTTGAACGATTAATAGACATATACGGTCCTCAATCCAGTGGTGCGCAAAAGAATATGGACTTGTTTGGCGGGAGTATAAATTTCCCCAATTTTGAAATGATGGCGTTTCTTAATTTAAAAACACTGCAGGTCATGCAGAATGACATTAAATCTTACGGCGGAAACTTGATAGTGGTAGATGCAACATCTAATCAAATTCAAAAAGGTAGGCTGCCAGCAAACCTTTTATCTACAATATTGGAATATTTTTGTATTGAGAATAAGATTGGTTATATTCCCCTATATAAAGACTTGAATGCTGAAAACTTGAATGGGAATGAAACGAGTTGGTCTTTTGATGGTCACTTTAATGAATTTGGATCTAAAGTTTTTGCCAGATCAATGTATCGTTGGCTTGAAAGGAGAGGAGCTGGTAAGCCTATTAATTAAATAGTTGATTTGTATTAAATTATCTGATTGTTGATGATAATCAATGTGTGATTTGTAGATTGGTAATTAGACGGCACTTTACTTGGTTGGATGTAAGGTGCAAGAAGCGAGGAGGGCAGGCATTCTCTAGAGGTTTTTGTCTATTATAATCTCCGGTTGGCTATTTTGTTTGTTTGGAAGGTTGTCTTTTAAAAAAATTTCAAAATATCCCTTTGGATCCTCTGAGCCTGTAAGCCTTCCCGTATCTGGGTTTATCTTGGCAAACACAGTTTCAGTAGTTACCGGAAAATTAAAGATGGGTGTTTCGCTCAAGGCACTTTTCATGTAATCTAACCATATTGGAATTGCAGTACGAGAGCCTGTTTCGTTTTTTCCTAAAGGGTCAACGTTGTCTTTTCCTACCCAGACTCCAGTTAGCAGCTTTGGTGTATATCCCAAAAACCAGGCATCTATGTAGTTGTTCGTTGTACCAGTTTTTCCTGCAGTGGGCCGCCCAAGTGATCGAACCTTTTTTGCAGTTCCTCGTTGAACAACACTTTCCAGAAGACTGGTGATAATTCGAGCCATTCCGCTTGATATAGGCTGAGTTTTAATTTGATTTTCTTTGAATAGTATTTCTCCGTCCCGATTTTCTATATATCTAATACCCTGAGATTCGACTCTAATGCCATGGTTGGCAAAAGCAGAATAAGCTGAAACTAGTTCATGAAGTGTGACCCCTGATGAACCAAGACCAATAGAAAGATTGTTTTCTAAACGGCTATTTATCCCTAAGTTTCTGGCCATTTTAATTACTGAACGTGTTCCAATTTTCTGAAGCAATTTCACTGTAACTATATTTCTAGAATGCGCTAATGCTTTACGTAACGGTGTTGGCCCATAAAATTTTTTTTCAAAATTTACCGGTTTCCATTTATCAAAGGAGTGATCTTTTTCTTTAAAAATAATTGGTGAATCTATAATGATACTTGCAGGAGAAAAACCTTTACTAATGGCTGCAGCATAAACAATAGGTTTAAAAACAGACCCGGGTTGCCGAATAGCTTGCACGGAACGATTAAACTGACTTTTAGAAAAATCGTACCCACCTATCATGGCTTTAATATGACCTGTGCCAGGTTCTATACTTATTAGTGCCGCTTCTACCTCCGGTTCTTGTTCCAGTGATAATGCCCAGAAAATGCCTGATTCATGAACACCTAAAACTTTGACCATTATTTTATCACCGGGGAAGAGAGTTCTATCAATTCGGTTGATACGAGCCCAACGTCCATCTACCATGATATTTGGCTCTCTTGCCCATTTCATGTTTTCTAGTTCAATAACGCCTTCTCCTTGGCCGATTAAAACAGTTGCAAGTTCTTTTTCCACTGATTTTACTAATCCAAAAATAACTTTTCCTGCTGGGGGTAGTACCCCTTCTTTCATATCATTTATCTCTTGTAGTTTTTTTTGTAATACTGCCTCAGGTAGTGATATGTCCATTGCGCCTAATGGTCCACGGTACCCGTAGCGTTTGTCAGTGATGTGAAGATTCCTTTTTGTGACATTCTGAGCGACAATCTGTTTTGTTAGGTTAAGCGTGGTATAAACTTTTAGCCCACTTTTATAAACTTTATTGCGTCCATACATTGTCATTAATTGTTGGCGGATATATTCGACAAAATAGGGGGCTCTGTTTAGCATATTTGTAACTTCGCCAAGTTTAAATTTTTTTTTCATTGCCTGTTGGGCTTCTTCGCGATTGATAAAGCCTTCTTGAGCCATTCTACGTATGACATGGTTTCGCCTAGAACGGGCCCGTTTGGGATTTCGATATGGTGAGTAGTTATTTGGAGATTTTGGTAGTCCGGCAATTAAGGCGATTTCATCGAGGCTAAGTTGATGCACGCTTTTACCAAAATATGTACGTGCAGCAGCCTCTACTCCATAACTGCCATGGCCATAATAAATCTGATTCAAATACATTTCTAATATTTCAGCCTTTGTGAAGACTAATTCTAGCCGGACGGACAAAATAGCTTCTTTGATTTTACGTATGATGGATCGTTCACGAGAAAGAAATAGCGTTTTGGATAATTGCTGAGTTATCGTACTACCACCCTCTACAATGTGGCCAGCTTTCATGTTGGTAAGGAAAGCACGGAAAATAGCTTTTAGATCAATCCCCATATGACGATAGAACTTTGCGTCTTCAACTGCAATTGCAGCTTGTTTAAGTTGGACTGGGATTTTGTCTAGTGGGAGCAGTATTCTTTTTTCAAGATAAAGTTCGGCGATTAATTCGTCTTCATCAGAATACATTAAGGTAACTGTACTTGGCTCAAAATTTTTTAATTCCCTTACGTCAGGCAAGTCATCTGTGAAGGTATAGTAAGTAACCAATGCACCAATGAATCCAACGAGTACTATTACTATTGAAACAGTAAATACTCCCATAAAGAGCCATCTAAAAAAGTTCACGTTTCCTTTTTTTGAAGGCTTCTTTTTTTTCTTTGGTAGTTTTTTTGTTTCAGGTTTTGCCATTATAAATTTTTGGGGAGAATGTTATTTTCTTCTAACTCTATAAGGTCAATCCAGGTAGTAATATTTTTCACGAAAGGGTTAATGTTGTTTAGGGTTTCATTAAATCGATCTAAGCTTTGCTGGCTATCCGGTTTTTGTCCCAGAATTTTATTATTAATTTGGTTCTTATCGGCCATTGATCTGTCTATACATTTCTCATTAACCCATAAACTAAATTTTTTTTTGGTTAGTTTTTGGGCTTTATTAGCAAACTCTTCATGAGTGGTATTTAGAAACTTTAAAACAATCCTATCAAGAGGACATGGGAATATATATTCTCCTAGTGTGTTTGAGTTATAGGCCATTGCTTTGTCAAACATGCGGGGCAACATTACAAGTCCTTCCATCTTTTTTTTTGGACTTCTGGGAATTGATTTAACGAGATTCATGTAAAGTGGGACTTATGAACCATTAGCGGAACCAAATGGCAAGGTACCCAAAGTAGTGTGTGAGGTTAGTCTAGGCGAACCCTACTAAGTTTTTTTAAGTTTGGTGAAGATTTTATTGCTTTTGCTCCTTCAGGGCCAATATGATTTCTAAATAAGTCAAGGGTGGTGACATTCGATAGAGATTCTGATCTAGCAATGTGCATGGCCCCTTCTTCCCCTATTTCATTAAACTTTAAAACAAGCTGATCGAGGTTAACCCAATTTGATGACTCAGAAATTAGTTTTGCACCTTTAGCTGTAATCTTGTTTGATTTTAAATTCAATGTTTTTAGCTGAAATAGATAAGGCGAATTGCATAAGGCGGCAACGCCTTTATCGCTGATTTCATTGTCACCTAGAATCAGAGTTTTAGCTTGGGATAATGCCTCTAGGTTGGAAAGTCGAATTGCTCCATCATCACATAATTTCCTGTTTTCCAAGTCAAGCGAACCATTTGCATCTAAATTATCACGAACTAACTTCTCAACTTCTACTATTCCTTGATTACTCATTAATTAATTTTTTATAAAATATTCAAAGCTTTAGGGATAGTTATGACATTGTCTCGAGAATCATATACTAAACCTTCTTTTAAATGTGGTCAATTATTACTCCTTTACAGTTTAAATATTTTTAAACTGGGGTTTGAAATAAATATAAGGCATAATATAATGAAAGTGTTTATCAATAATTTATAGGTAATAAACTGATTAAGGGGGGATAAGAAAAATGAAAAATATTGTTTCAATTTTAGCTGTACTAGTGTTTTTTTTAGTATCGACATCTGCCTTTGCAGGAGAGGGGCCAATGAAATTACCTGATGGCGCAAAAGCAGAAGCTAAAAAGCACAATAAAGAGGGTATTAAGCATTGGGGAATGGGGCACTATGATGTCGCTCTAAAACACTTTAGTGCAGCTTCCAAAGTTGATGGGTCTTCAGGAGAGATTCATTTTAATGAGGCGATTTCTTACGACAAACTAGGAAAGCACGGAGTTGCGACGAAACATTTTGGAGTTGCACTCAAAAAAGCTGGCGGCAATAAAAAACTTTTAAATTCACCAATTTTAAAAGGCCATCTCGGTATGTGATTATTCTTTAAGCTTTAATGCTACTTGAGGGGTATGCTGTACTAGAATTATTAAATATCAGTTAGCTTGGGGGCCATTGTTTGGCCCCCTTTTCATTTGCGATGGTAATTGAAAAAAGAGATAAAGACTACAAAAGCTTGGCGATTTATACCTTATCTGATAGTATTTTATTACTTCCAAATTCATTGAGGAGATGTTTCTTATGATGGGCATTGGTTTTCCAGAATTGATGATTATACTAGTTATTATTATGATAATTTTTGGAGCCGGGAAACTTCCAGAGATTGGATCAGCTTTCGGGCGGAGTATCAAGAACTTTAAAAAATCTATGAAAGATGCGGAAGCCGAAGAAATAGATACGGGATCTCCTGCTGGTGAGCCAGTGCTTTCTGAGCCTGACACGACAGCAGAGACAGCAAGTAAAACTCTAACACCCGAAGAGGCGGCTGCTAAAAAAGAGGCTGAAATGATAGATGAAGTTGCCGATGGAATTTTAAAAGATAGGATATCCCCTATAAGAACGGCTCATGATGGGTTAGTTCAGCAAAATGATGTTTTTACTGATTCATTGAGGTCAACACCTGGTGGAAGAGGGCGGGAAAGAGGAGTTAGTCGCGATGTATTTTAGAATAGTAAAATTACTGTTCTAAAAAATTAGCTCTGGACGTTTCCTTTCTGAATCAGAGATCATTTTATGAGGGTTATAGCTCTTTTCTGTTATTTTGATTTTGCTGGCCTAAAGGCAATGCCCCAGCCCAAAACGAGGCCTAAAAATACCCAGAGAAGTTCCTTAATGCGTCTTACAAATGAGACTGTTATCCCCAAACTTCCTGGCATCCCTAACGCTGTAAATATCAAGAGCAGTCCCCCTTCCTGTGCTCCAATACTTAAGGGAATAAAAAAACTCGCATTGCGAATTAATTGAGCTATTGCCTCAATGAGCCATAAGTCAGAGAGGCTCAAATTATAGCCCAGAAAATACAACGTTACGTATAGTTCTGCCAATCCAATTACCCAGCCAATAAATGCGTATGATACTGAGATGGTAGCGCGTCGAATATTCTGTTTATAGTAAGAAGAAATACCTTGATCTAGTAGTTCGAGTTGACTTAAATAAATACCCGTTTTTTCTCCAAAGGGACGTTTGGAAGCCCACCGTGCTAACTTACCTAAAGTTCCTGTGATCTGAAAGATAAAGAATAAAAAAATTAGCATAGAGAGGGTTGTCATTGTAAGAAGACAAACCATCTTTATCTGTTCCGAGATTATGTTGGACTGTAGTGTGAAGAATATGCCTGGAATAAAAAATAAAATCAGAGCAATGAGAAATGTTGTACGTGCTATTACCTGAGAGGCCATACCCTCTTTTAGAGAGAGTCCATGCCGTTCTTTTAACAGTTGAGCTTTGACAGGTTCTCCTCCTAGAGTCCCCAAAGGGGTGATGGTATTGTAGGCCTCACCGATTTGGCGGATACACCACAAGTTCCACAAACTAAACTGTCTAGTTTCTTCTCGTTTGAAGTTGTTTTTCCAAGCTATAGTGTCAACCCAGGTAACAATTCCATAAAGAATTAGAATTATTATAAAGCCATAACCTAATTTGATGAGAAGATTAAACACAGCCAGCAAGTCAACAGTTGAAACCGCCCATCCAAGCAATAAGCAACCAATTAAAAAAAATATCAGTTTTAAAGGTTTCATCATCTTGCAAGAAGATACGAGGTTAGCTATAGGTAGGTTTAAAAGTGACTAGATTAAAGAAACCATATAACATAGGCTTTAACTGAGCTTGCGGCAGGAGTAAATCAGTTTATAGTGCGTTACCTATCGCATTCTCCGCCAATCATGTTGATCATGTCAAAGGTGGGAACTATGTCAGCTAGCATCCCCCCCTTGCAAAGATCTGGGAGTGCTCCAGTCATAGTAAAACATGGTGGTCTAACTCGGCATTTCCAGGGTTTTCCTGATCCGTCGCTAACTATATAAAAACCGAGTTCTCCATTTGCAGCTTCCGTGGCATAGTAAACTTCTCCCACGGGTGGCTTAACGCCGTCAATAACTACTTTGAAGTGTGCAATCATTTCTTCCATTTGTGAATAAACATCTTGTTTCGATGGAATGCGAAGATATGGATTGTCTGTATTGATAGGACCTTCCGGCATATCCTTCATTGCTTGCTTAATGATTTTTAGACTTTGCTTGATTTCCTCCATCCTAACAAGATAACGATCAAAGTTATCACCAGTTGTTCCAATTGGAATATCAAAATCCAAACGATCATATACCAAGTACGGCTGTTTTTTTCTAATATCGTAGTCGATGCCACAAGCTCGGAGGCAAGGGCCTGTGAAGCCCCAGGAGATGGCATCTTCTTTGGAAATTGCGCCTGTATCTCGCATGCGATCTAGAAAAATTCGATTTTTAGTGAGCAAATTATCTACATCTTCAAATAGCTTATCAAGCTTCGGGTAGGTAGCTTCTAGGTCTTCATTGAATCCGGGTGGTAGATCACACATTAAACCACCAACACGTATGTAATTAGATGTTAGTCTGGCTCCACAAACTTTTTCCAAGAGATCCCATACAATTTCCCTTGCTTCCACAAAATAGATAAAAGCAGTAAGAGCTCCAAGTTCTAAAGCAGCAGCAGCAATATTCGTATAGTGGTCTGAAATGCGTGCAAGTTCGTTTGTCACCACGCGAATATATTTGCAACGATCGGTGATTTCTATATCACATAATTTTTCAACTGCTAGAGCATAACCAATGTTATTCATAATTGCCGAGCAGTAATTTAGACGGTCGGTATAAGGAAAGACATTGGAGTAGGTAACGCTCTCACACATTTTTTCAAATCCTCTGTGAAGATAGCCTACTTCTACCGTCATATCGACTACGGTTTCTCCATCAAGAGTCAAAAGAAACTTGACCGTGCCGTGGGTTGCAGGATGGGATGGTCCCATATTTAGGACCATGTGATCTGTGTGTAAATTTTCTTTTAAATCTGACATACAATTGTGTTGATAGTAACGAAAATTTTAAATGGTCTTAAGTTAGTTTGCTTTTGATATCTTAATCGAAACAGGCCCTTCTTCACCATTTCTAAGCATATTTACTGGAACCTCTACCCAGTTTTTAGGAAGATATACCATACCCTTGGCTGTAACAGTATTCACCAGTATGGGAGCTTCCACTTTATTTGTACTAGATTCAATCACAACGCGATCTCCATCACTAACACCCAAGGCTTCTGCATCTTCTGGATGAAGTTCTGCAACGCATTCCGGTCCAATATCTGTTAATGCTTTGGCGTATTGGGTATAGCTTCCAATATGAAACATATGGTTGTTAGATACCAACTGAAAGGGAAATTCTTCCTTTGACTCTTTTGCTTGAGTTTCGTCTGAAATATAAAAACAAGGATTATTTTTAAATCCTTCAGGATTCCATTGTCTGGAATTAGTTCCTGGAAGGGTACCTTTGTAAATAGGAACTATTTTTAAAATTTCTTCTTGAACCTCAGAAACTGAATGATTCTTAAGTTCTTTTCCAAATATACCTGCCAAACTAACGAAAATATCGTGGTCTGTCCGTGACTGGAACTGCGGTGGTGTTGCCTGTACTACTTTTTGAACATGCCGAGTCATATTAGTAAATGAGCCTTCTTTTTCCACAGATGTTGTTGTGGGAAGAACAATGTCGGCTAGCTTTGCAGTTTCTGTCATGTAGATGTCTTGTACTACAAGGAATGGAACTATCTGTAGAGCATTTTTTATTTCTGCGCCTTTGTAATAAGAGTGAACTGGATCTTCTCCTGCAATGTGTAAAAACTTAATAGTACCATTGGCACAGTTTTCAATCAGATTATTAGCAGGGTTATCACCTTTAAAGCTGAGTGCATCAACGCCCCACTCTTCTGATAAGGATGACAGAGTATCAGAGTCTGTAATTGGCCGGTAGCCAGGTAGAAATTCTGGCGTGCAACCCATATCATTAACTCCTTGTGAATTGCAGTGCTCTCTTGGAGGAAAGATACTAATACTGCCTTCAGCGCCATGTTGTACTAGAATAGCTAAATTAAGAAGAGCATTTAAAATGTGCTGGCCTTGGCCAGTATCAAATATGTCGTTACCTATAATAAGATATTTATCTGCTTTGCGCCCAAATCTATTTGCAACACGTGTCAGAACTTCATCGGGTATCCCAGTTATTTTTTGTGTAGTTTCTGCTGTGAATGAGGAAAGAGAATTAATCATTTCATCATAATTTGGTACCGCAGATTTGATTTTATTTAAATCGACTATGTCTTGGTCAATCAATATACGAGATATTCGATTTATTACTGTTGCATCAGACCCTAAGGTATAGTTAAGGCGAATGTCTATGTTTGCTTCATTTTTCAAAATAACTTTACGTGGGTTTGCTACAATAATATCTGTGCCAGTAAATATAGCCCCTTTTCGAGCTGAATTACCTCCAACAGGATATTCTGATGGTAGATCAGAATTGAATACAAAGATCACATCAGATTTTTCCATTTCAGTTACTGGCTTCGAGTTGATACCATTTTCAAAGCATCTGATCATGAATTGATTAAGGTAAGGTGCTCTCATGTTGCTTAGGTTGGTAATCTGGTTTGAACCATAAAGGCCACGAAATAACTTCTGAAAAAGATAGTTTTCTTCGTTAGTTAGTTTTTCTCCGCCAATTCCAGCAACTGTCTCGGGCCCACTGCGATTGATGGTTGCTTGAACACGTTCGACTATAGTTTTAATGGCCTCGTCCCAACTTACTTCCTTGAAGGTTCCTCCTATATTCATAAGGGGAGATTTGATACGGTTTTCATTATGAATAATTCCATGCCCAAAACGTCCTTTGGCACAAAGGTTTCCTTCGTTTATTCCAAGATCATTTGTTTCATCACCAACGAACCGAGCCACTCTATTTTTTTTTGTTTCAACTTGAATTGTGCAGCCCCAAGAGCAGTAACCACAGGTGGTGTGGTTCGTTGCAAATAGTGCGGCTAAACCGCGTTCTTGAGAAGACATATCCATGAGTGCGCCGGTAGGACATACAGTAATGCATTGTCCACAAAACTCGCAATCTAAGGGTTCTTGGTTTGCTGTGCCAATCATGGTCTTCATACCCCTTTGGTGGAAGTCCAGTGCTTGAACACCTTGAATTTCATCGCAAGCGCGCACACACAGGCCACACATGATGCATCGGTTTAGATAAAACTCTATGAGAGGATTTGACTTGTCACTTGGTTCGTTGCGACGTTGAATTTCAAATCGCCCATTGGCCAATTGCAAAGCCTCTGTGTTGTCCTGAAGTGGGCAGACTCCAGATTTATCACAGATGGGGCAGTCTAGCGGGTGTTCAACTAGGAGCATTTCTAGGCAAGCACCATTGTAGCGGTCGGTTTCCTCTGTAGAAGTAAAAATTTCTATTCCTTCTGCTACAGGTTGAGTACAGGAGTAAACTAGTTCTTTTTTCCCCTCTGGTGTGCGTACATCTACCATACATGTGCGGCAAGCAGCAAAAGGTTTGAGTTTACGGTTATAGCAAAGATTTGTAATTTCTACACCATGCTGTTTTGCCACTTCGATGATTACTGTGCCCTCTGGTGCTGAAGCATCTTCACCGTTTATTTTAAAATGCACAACTTTTTTAACAACGGTACTCATTCGCTCTTAATCTCCTCAGCCTGTTGTTCAGGTTCATCTTCTAATTTATAGCTACTAAGTAGTTCAATTGACTTTTCGGGGTCGATAGTTCCGTGTGTATCCTCACCAACTATTGCCATAGGGGCAGCTCCACAGTTTCCAAGGCAAGAAGCTGTCTGTAAAGT
>Ga0163108_10002915_pt1 | contig 12272 bp, 7 predicted proteins | sample Fk1155metaG_FD_109644 | JGI IMG/M metagenome (GOLD analysis project Ga0163108, IMG submission 109644) | Marine microbial communities from the Central Pacific Ocean - Fk160115 155m metaG | ecosystem: Environmental > Aquatic > Marine > Oceanic > Photic zone | place: The Central Pacific Ocean...
GCCGGCGCGGCGGCGCTGGCCGGGCTGGCGGCGGTGCTGGCGGGCCTTGTCCTGTGGGATCGCGATCCAACGACGACGCCCGTGGCCATCGCGCCCGAACCTGCGCCCAACATCGCGCCAGTGGCCGAGGCCGGGCCGGATCCGGGCCCGGTGCTGGCCCGGGTCGATGCAATCGCCGCCCCGCCTGATCCAAGGATGCTGCTGAACGCGGCGCTTGAAGCCGAGGCGGCGAATACCGCGAAGGCGCTGATGCTGTATGAACGCGCCGCGATCTGGGGCAGCGCGAGGGCGGCCTATTATCTGGGCCAGTATTCCGAGGCCGGGCTGGGTGTGCCGATCGATCTGCAACGCGCCCGCGCCTGGTATGGAATGGCCAACGGCATCTCGGGGGCCGAGGCACGGCTGAAAGCCCTGACGGAGATTCCCGAAGCGCAGAACCAGACCGCGCGGCCTGTCCCGGTCATGCAGGCCTTGTTTCGGACCGGCCAGACGGAACTGCACTGGCGCGCGGCGGATGGACAAAGCCCGGCCGGCTTCGTCGTCGAATATCAGCTGGCCGGAGGCGACGGGACGCCGCGCCGGTCGATGACAGGGCTGCCGGCGATGCTTCTGGATCGCCCCGTTGCCCGCTGGCGGCTGGCGGCGACGGATGGGCAGGGGGGGCAGGGCGCGTGGACCGCATGGATCCGGACGGCGCCGCCGCCGCGCTGATGCCGCCTCCGGCCGTTGCACCGGTTCCCCGCCGGCCTTCGACGAATCCTCGGCACAAGGGGCCGGATCGGGGTGACGAATCGTCATCATCCGCGTTTCTGGGCCGCCCCGGTCAGCAGCCTTCCAGCCGCGACATCAGCGCCAGCAGCGTCTGGCGGTTGACCGGCTTTTGTATCCGGGCAAGCGCCTGGGGCGTGCAGTCGCCGCGGATCAGGGCCTTCCGCAACGGCATCCACTGCGAGGGACTGTCCGGCAGACCCGGCGCGGCCGCCAGCGCCGCGTCGACCGCATCCGGGCTGCGGCCCGTCGCGGAAGCGGCCTCGGCGGTTGTCGGGGCTTCGCCGGTGGCCGGCGGGGCAGCGGATCGGGCCGGCGGCGATTGGGCTGCCCCAGCAGCGGCGGTCTGCGCCCGTATCCGGTTCAGCCCGGCCTGCAGGGAATCGCGGCTTTCGGTCAGGGTCGCGACCTCCTCGCGCAGCGTTCCGGCCCGGGCCTGCAGATCCGCCAGCGCGGATTCCTGCGAGGCGATCCGCCCGGTCAGTTCCGCCGCCCGCGCCTGCTGCCGCTGCAACTGATCGCGCCGGCCGGTCAGGGCCTTGATTTCGGCGGTCAGGGTGTCGCGTTGCCGCGCAAGCTGCGCCCGATCCTCGGTCAGCTTGGTGGCGGCCTGCCCGGCCGCAGCGGCGCCGGCCTGCAACGCATCGCGCTGCTGGACGAGAGCCGCGACCTCGTCGCGCAGCGTCGCCGCCCTGGTCCTTGCGGTCTCGATTTCGGCAAGCACCTGTTCGCGATCGGCACCGGCCTTCTCGGTGCGCGCCAGATCCCGTTTCGCCTGTTCGTGCCGTTCCGCCAGGGCCTCGATCCGGGCATCAAGCGTGACGGCCGTTCCGCGCAATCCAGCCAGCATTTCCCCGGCCGCGGTATTTTCGGCGCGCCGCGTGTCTCGCTGAGCGGTCAGGGCGGCAAGTTCGTCACGCGCCTGCGCCGCCTTGCCGTCCAGCGCCGCCAGTTCCTGTTCGGCCGCCTCGGCCTGCCGGTTCAGATCGTCCAGGCGCGCCCGTGCCTGGGCCACCTTGGTTTCCAGCTGCCGGGCCTCGTCTTCCATGGTCACGATGATCTGGCGCAGGGCCTGTGCCCTCTGTGCCGGATCCTGATCCTGCGCGATCACCGATCGCGGAGCGGTCGCCAAGGCGATGCCGATCACGAGAACCGGAAAACTCGAACACCTGAAACGGAACAAGACACTTACCTCTTCGATCTGCAAATCATGCGGAATGGCGTTGTTGTGTCAACACGTTCATGGCGCGGCGCGGACAAGTCCTGGTGGGGCGGCTTTGCCCGAAACCGGCCGCCGCCGGCATCTTTATCAGGCAAACCTATCGCGAAGATCAAAATTTGCGATTCTTCCGTATGGCACGATTTTGTTAGCATCGGTGCCGAAAAGCGGGGGCGCGATCGGCGCGCATCCCAAAGATTCCAGGAGGCGATCATGGATGGAAAAGACATGGAAAGCGGCGGCTGCCCGGTGATGCACGGCGGCAGCGCCCTCAACACCTTTTTCGGCGGACGGTCCAATCGTGAGTGGTGGCCGAACCAGCTGAACCTGAAGATCCTGCACCAGAACACGCCGCTGGGCAATCCGATGGGCGGGGATTTCGACTACAAGGCCGAATTCCAGAAGCTGGACATCGACGCGGTGAAGAACGATCTGTTCGCACTGATGACCGACAGCAAGGATTGGTGGCCTGCGGACTACGGCCATTACGGTCCCTTCTTCATCCGCATGGCATGGCACAGCGCCGGCACCTATCGTTCCGGCGACGGACGGGGCGGATCGTCGTCAGGCTCGCAGCGTTTCGCGCCGCTGAATTCCTGGCCCGACAACGCCAATCTGGACAAGGCGCGGCGCCTGTTGTGGCCGGTGAAACAGAAATACGGCGACGCGCTGTCCTGGGCCGACCTGCTGATTCTGGCGGGCAATTGCGCCATCGAATCGATGGGCGGCAAGGTCTTCGGCTTCGGCGGCGGCCGCGAGGACATCTGGGAACCCGAGGAAGACATCTACTGGGGCACCGAAGAGGAATGGCTGGCGACCAGCGACAAGCCCGGCAGCCGCTATTCGGGCGACCGCGTGCTGGAAAACCCGCTGGCCGCCGTGCAGATGGGCCTGATCTACGTCAATCCCGAAGGGCCGGACGGCAAACCCGATCCGGTTGCCTCTGGCCGCGACATCCGCGAGACATTCGCGCGCATGGGCATGAATGACGAGGAAACCGTGGCCCTGACCGCGGGCGGCCACACCTTTGGCAAATGCCACGGCGCGGGCGACGCGGCGCTGGTCGGCGCCGAACCCGAGGGCGAGGATATCGCCGCCCAGGGCCTGGGCTGGATCAGCCGCCACGAAAGCGGCCGGGGCGGCCATACCATCACCTCGGGGATCGAGGGGGCGTGGACGCCGAACCCGACGCAATGGGACAACGGCTATTTCGACATGCTGTTCGGCTATGAATGGGAACTGACCAAAAGCCCCGCCGGCGCGCATCAATGGGCCCCCGTGGGCGTGGACCAGGATCACATGGCCCCGGCGGCCGAGGATTCCGGCCGCAAGGTCAAGACGATGATGACCACCGCCGACATGGCGATGCGGATGGACCCGATCTATGAACCGATCTCGCGCCGGTTCCATGAAAATCCCGATCAGCTGCGCGAGGCTTTCGCGCGGGCCTGGTTCAAGTTGACGCATCGCGACATGGGCCCCAAGGCGCGCTATCTGGGCAAGGATGTCCCGGCCGAGGATCTGCTGTGGCAGGATCCGATCCCGGCCTGCGATCATCCTGTGGTCGATGCGGCCGACATCGCCGCGCTGAAGGATCAGATCCTCGGCTCGGGCCTGTCGGTGCCGGAACTGGTGCAGACCGCCTGGGCCTCGGCCGCGACCTTCCGCGGTTCGGACAAGCGCGGCGGGGCCAATGGCGCGCGGATCCGGCTGGCGCCGATGAAGGACTGGGAGGTGAACCAGCCCGAACGGCTGTCCCGCGTCCTGTCGGTGCTGGAAGGCATCCGGGCCGATTTCAATGGCAAGGCCACCGGCGGCAAGCGAATCTCGCTGGCCGACCTGATCGTGCTGGGCGGATCCGCCGCGATCGAGAAGGCCGCGGGCGGCGGCATCGAGGTGCCGTTCACGCCGGGCCGGATGGATGCCAGCGCCGAACAGACCGATGCCGAGGGACTGGAGGTGCTGGAGCCCGAGGCCGACGGTTTCCGCAACTACCTGAAGGCCGATTACAGCGTGCCCACCGAAAAGCTGCTGGTGGACCGGGCGCAATTGTTGACCCTGACCGCGCCGGAAATGACCGTGCTGGTCGGCGGCCTGCGGGTTCTGGGCAACAATCACGGCCAGTCCAGCCACGGCGTCTTCACCGACGCGCCCGGCACGCTGACGAACGATTTCTTCGTCAACCTGCTGGATATGGGGACCGAGTGGAAGGCCGTCGAAGGCTCGGCCGAATTGTTCGAGGGCAGCGACCGGGCGACGGGCGAAAAGAAGTGGACCGCGACCCGCGCCGATCTGGTCTTCGGCTCGAACTCGCAGCTTCGGGCCCTGTCCGAGGTCTATGCCTGCGACGGGAACAAACAGAAATTCCTGCGTGATTTCGTCCGCGCCTGGACGAAGGTGATGAACGCGGACCGCTTCGATCTGGCCTGATCGCAGCTTCCGGCATCGCGACGAACGGGCCGGCGGCAGAAACTACTGCCGCCGGCCTTATTCCGACAAATACAGTCGGGAACCATTGACAATAGCCAAGTTTTTTTGTCAACATCCTGTCGGACAGTGATTTTTCCGGCAGGCAGACATGATTTCCCGATTCAGCATCCTTCCGATCGCCAGCGTCAGCGTTCTTGCGCTGTCGGCGGCTTTCGCCACCGCGCAGCAGGGCGAAGCTCCGGTCGTTCTGGACACGATCACGCTGACCGCAACGACCGGCGCGACCAGCGCCGCCGAGGGTTATGTCAGCGACTATTCGCAAGCCGCGACCAAATCGGACACGCCCATAGCCGAGATGCAGCAATCGGTTTCGGTCGTCACCTCCGATCAGATCACGGATCAGGGAGCGCGGAACCTGGGCCAGGCGCTTGGCTACACGGCCGGCGTTTTGGCGGAACCCTTTGGCGTCGATCCACGCTTCGACACCCCTTATATCCGCGGCTTCAGGGCCGATAACGCTCAATATATCAACGGCCTGCGTCAGGGGCGCTATTTCGGGGCGATCGGGCAGGAATTGTACGGGGTGCAGCAGATCGAGGTTCTGCGCGGCCCGTCATCATCGCTTTACGGGGCCGGATCGCCGCTGGGCGTGATCAATCTGGTCCAGAAACGGGCGCAGGATGGCGATTTCGGCGAGGCCGGGATCGGCTATGGCAGCACCGGCAGCGCGCAGGCGTTCTTCGACATGAACCGCGCCCCGTCCGACGCCCTGTCCTGGCGTCTGACGGGCATCCGCCGGGACGACAGCACCCAGATCGAGGATCTGACCGACAGGGGCGGCTATCTGGCCGGGGCGATGCGCTGGCGACCCGATGACGGCACCACCATCGACCTGATGGTGAACTATACCAGGGATGCGCCGATGTCGCCGACGGGTGTGCCCTTTGCGCTGACCCGGACGGGCGACGGCGATTCCTTGCGCGATCTGTATACCGGCCAGAAAGACTGGGACGACAGCGACCGCACCGCCGCCAGCGTCAGCCTGGAACTGAGCCACGAACTGGACGGCGGCTGGACGCTGAGCCAAGGATTCCGCTATGAGAAACTGGATTGGGATTATCGCAGCACCTACGCGATCGCCGTCACCGGCGAGGACAGGTTCAGCCGCGGCTCCAGCCGGCAGAGCGAGGACAGCGAGACGATCAGCCTCGACACCCGTCTGGCCGGCGAGGTCACGACCGGGCAGGCCGTCCACCGGCTGCTGTTCGGCGCCGATATCCGTCAATACGACGCCTATGAAAGCAGCCAGTTCGGCACCGCGACCGACCTGAACTGGCGCGATCCCGATTATAATGCCGGGGGCCGCAATTTCTTCGGTCAGCCCAATGCCGGGCCCTCGCTGCTGCGTCAGGCGGGCCTCTATGCGCAGGACGAGATCGAATACGGCAACTGGCGCGGATCGCTGGGTTTGCGCTACGATTGGGTGGAACAGACCGGTGAACGCTACGGAAGCGCTGCGGACTACAAGGACAACCAGCTCACCGGCCGCCTGGGTCTGGCCTATGTCATGGCCAATGGCGTCACGCCCTATGTCAGCTATGCGACCTCGTTCGATCCGCAGGCCGGCCAGGATATCGACGGCAATGCCCTGCGCCCGACCGAGGGAAAGCAATGGGAACTGGGGGTGAAATTCCGGCCCACCGCGTTCGATGGGCTGATGACCGCCGCGCTCTACGACCTGCGCCAGACGAATGTGAACCGTTCGGTCCTGGAGGGCGGCATCAGCGGCCTGCGCCAGATCGGCGAGGTGGCATCGCGCGGGTTCGAGATCGAGGCCACGGCCGAGATCGCCGAAGGTTGGAAACTGCGCGGCGGCTATGCCTATAACGAAACCGAACAGGTCGCGCCCTCGGGCGATCCGCTGGACGGAAACGAACTGGCCGATGCGCCCAACCATCTTGCAAGCCTGTGGATCGACCGGGAATTCGGCAACGGCCTGCGGCTGGGCGGCGGGGTCCGCTATATCGGCGAACGCTACATCGACGCGGCCAATTCCGCCGAACTGGACAGCGTGACGCTGATCGATCTGGCCGCAGGCTATACCGCCGGCAATGTCGAGATGTCGCTGAACCTGACCAACCTGACCGACGAGGTCTATGTCAGCGCCTGCGGATTTTCCTATTGCTCGTATGGCGAAGGACGCGCTGTCAGCGCCAGGGTCGCCTACACGTGGTGACGGGACGGGCCGCGTTCCGGACCGAACGTCGCGCCCTCCTGACCGCCGCCGGCCTGATGGTGGCGGCGCTGCCCCTGCGCGGGATCGCCGCAGCGGCTGCAGCCGCCCCCGCGCAACGTCTGGCCGCGATCGACTGGGCGATGTTGGAAACCGCCATTGCCATCGGCCACATGCCGGTCGCCGCGAGCGAATTGCTGCGCTTTCGTGCCGATGCGGTGACGCCCGCCGTGCCGCGGGACGTGACCGATCTGGGCCTGCGCGGCTCGCCCAATTTCGAATTGCTGCAATTGTCGCGCCCCGACCTGATCCTGACCTCGCCCTTCTATACCCGCTACGAGGACAAGCTGCGCCGGATTGCGCCGGTGCTGTCGCTGACCTTCTACAGGCCGGGCGACCCGCCCCTGCCTCGCGCGCTGGCGGCGCTGGACGATCTGGCGCGGGCGATCGGGGATCCGGGCGCCGGGTGGCGTGCCCGGACCCGCGCCGAAGCCGCGCTGGACGGCGTGGCGACCGGGCTTGCCGCCTTTCGGGACAGGCCGGTGGCGCTGATCGAGATCGGCGATGCGCGCCATGTCCGGGCCTTCGGCCCCGACAGCCTGTTCGGCAGCACGCTGACCCGGCTGGGCCTGGAAAACGCCTGGTCCGGCAAGACCCGGTTCAGCTTTCTCGCGCCCGTCCCGATGGAACGCCTGGCTGCGATGCCCGAGGCGCGGCTGGTCATCGTCGGCAATGTCCCGGTCGAGGCCCGACGCGACCTGTCGCGCAGCGTTCTGTGGCAGGCGCTGCCGCCGGTCCGCGAGAACCGCTTGTATCGGCTGGAACGGGTCAATGCGTTCGGCGGCGCGCCTGCGGCCCTGCGCTTTGCGGAACTGTTGGCCGCAGCCTTCCAGACCGGACCGCGCCGCGCCACATGACCCGTGCCCTGCCCCTTCTTCTGCTGTCGCTGGCGGCCTCGGCGCTGATGTGGCTGACTGCGGCTCGCGGCCTGTTGCCCATGCAGGCCTGGCCGGCGCCGCCGTTCCGGCCTGAGGCGATGAGCCTGCCCCAGATCCTGCTGGCCTTCGGGCTGATGCCGCGCGGAATCATCGCCCTGCTGGCGGGGGCGGCACTTGGCCTGTCGGGGGCAATCCTTCAGGCGGTGCTGCGCAACCCGGTTGCGGATCCGACGACTCTGGGTCTCTCGGCCGGGGCGCAGCTGGCGCTGGTTCTGGCGACGATCCTGTGGCCGGGATTGTTGTCGCATGGCCGGTGGCCGGTGGCGCTGAGCGGGGCGGGACTGGCCGCGGCGCTGGTTCTGGGCATCGGCGCGCGGCGCGGTTTCGCCCCGGTCACGATGGTGGTCGCCGGCCTGCTGGTCGGGATGACCGCCGCCGCGATCGCCACGGCGGTGACGCTGGCGCGGGGACATTACCTTTTGTCGCTGGTGATCTGGAATGGCGGCGCGCTGGCGCAACAGGATTGGTCGGGCGTGCGCGCGCTGGCGGCCGTCGTTGCCCTGGGCGGGATCGGCGCGGCGCTGCTGGTGCGGCCGCTGCGCATGCTGTCGCTGGGGGCGGGCTCTGCCTCGGGTCTGGGCATGAACGTGGCCGGCATGCGTCTGGCCGCGGTCGCGCTGGCGGTCTGGATCGCCGCCAGCGTCTCGGCCGAACTGGGGCTGATCGCCTTCGTGGGCCTTGCGGCGCCCGCGCTTGCGCGCATCCTGGGCGCGCGCGGCATCGCCGGAAATCTTGCCGTGTCGCCGGTGATCGGGGCGGCGCTGCTGTCGCTGTGCGACGGGCTGGTGCTTGGCCTTGCGGCCGCCGGCGGGGCTGAATTGCCGACCGGTGCCGTGACCGGGCTGATCGGGGGGCCGCTGCTGATCTGGCTGCTGCCCCGCCTGCGCGGCACCACGCCGCCGGGAACCGAGACCGCCGAAGGCCCCGCCCCGCGCCGCGCCCGGCCGGCGCGCCTGCTGATCACCCTGGCGATCGGGGCTCTGGCGGCGGCGCTGGCGATGCTGTGGATCGGGCGCGGCCCGCAGGGCTGGCTGCTGCTGGACCCGCAAAGCCTTGCCGCCTTCCTGCCGATGCGCCTGCCGCGCCTGATCGCCGCCGCCTCGGCCGGGGCGGCGCTGGCCATGGCGGGCGCGATCCTGCAACGGCTGACGGCCAATCCGCTGGCCTCGCCCGAGGTGCTGGGCGTGTCGGGCGGCGCCTCGCTGGGCTATGCTGCGGTGGTGTTCGTTGCCGTCGCCCCGACAGCGGCGTTGCTGGGCGCCGGCGCGACGATCGGCGGGGCCGTGGCGCTGGCCCTGGTCGCGGCCTTCACCGCAAGCCGCGACATGCCGCCCGAACGCATCCTGCTGGCGGGAATCGCGATATCGGCGCTGGCGACCGCGGTCCTGTCGGCGATCATGGCCACGGGCGACGCGCGATCCTGGGTCATCCTGGGCTGGCTGGCGGGATCATCCTCGGGGGTGGGCATGCGCGGCGCCCTGGCCCTGAGCCTGGTCGCGGCGGGGATGCTGGCGGCCTGTCTCGGCGTGCGTCGATGGCTGGCGCTGATGCCACTGGGCGGCGAGACGGCGATCGGGCTGGGCCTGCCCTTGCGGCGCGCGCGGTTGTTTCTGATCCTGTTGTCGGGGATCGGCACCGGCGCCGCGACGGTGCTCGTCGGCCCGCTCAGCTTCGTCGGGCTGATGGCGCCGCATCTGGCGCGCCGGCTGGGCCTGGCGCGGCCATCGCATCACGTCACCGGTGCCGCGCTGATCGGGGCCGGCCTGATGCTGGCCGCCGATTTCGGTTCCCGGATGGCGGGCTTTCCCTATGATCTGCCGCTGGGCCTTTTCGCGTCGCTTCTGGGGGCACCCTGGCTGATCTGGCTGATCACGAGGCGTCCGGGATGAGCCTTTTCGCGATCCGCAGACTTGGCGTCGATGTCGCCGGGCGCCGGCTGATAAAAGGGCTGGACGCCGATCTGCCATCGGGGCGGGTGATCGCGCTGATCGGTCACAACGGCTCGGGCAAGTCCACCCTGCTGAAGGCGCTGGCCCGGCAAATGCCCTGCACGGGCCGCGTCAGCTTCGAAGGCCGCGACCTGCGCGACTGGCATCCGCGCGATTATGCCCGCAGGCTGGGCTATCTGCCGCAGACGACCCCGCCGGCCGAAGGGATGCTGGTGCGCGAACTGGTCGCGCTTGGCCGCTATCCGTGGCACGGCGCGCTTGGCCGCATCGGATCGCGCGACCGTCAGGCCATCGCCCTTGCGCTTGCTGAATGCGGGCTGGAGCCGATGGCCGGCCGCCTTGTCGATACGCTGTCGGGGGGCGAGCGGCAGCGGGCCTGGCTTGCGATGATGATCGCGCAGCAGGCGGGCACCCTGTTGCTGGACGAGCCCATTTCGGCGCTGGACATCGCCCATCAGGTCGAGGTGCTGTCCCTGGTGCGGCGGATGTGCCACGATCAGGGCCGCAGCGCGGTGATCGTGCTGCACGACGTCAACATGGCGGCCCGGTTCTGCGATCATGTCCTGGCGCTGAAGGGCGGCCGGCTGGTGATGCAGGGCGACCCCGACGCGCTGATGCGACCGGCGATGCTGGCCCGGATCTATGGCCTGGGGATGCAGGTGCTGACCCGCGACGATGGCGCCCGCGTGGCCATTCCCGCCTGATAAATCCGGATGCCGCGCGGTCCCTTGCCATTGCCGGCAAGGCTCAGCCCCAATAGGCCGCGGCCGTGTATCCGGTCTTGTCGAGGCCGCGATCCCGCAACATCCGTCTGGCCGACCGCGCCTCGTTGGCCGGTCCCGCGAACCAGACGTGATCGTTCTGATCCAGAGGCCCCAGAAGGGCCAATGCGCCCAGCAGATCGTCGCTGGCAATCACGCGGCGATCGTTTGCCAGCGGCCCCATATCCTCGGGCGCGCAGCGCAGGACGGCGCGCACCCTGCCGCGCGCCAGAACCAGCATCCGGGCAATGGCCGGCAGGGCCGTCTGGTCGCCGAACAGGAACAGCCGCCGCGCATCGGGACACCAGCCGCCACCGGGACCGGTGATGCCCACCTGCTGGCCCTGGGGTCCGGCCAGCGCCCAATCGCAGGTCGGGCTGTCCGCATGCGCGAACGCGTCGAAATCCAGCCAGTCCTGATCCTGCCCGGTCACGGTATAGACCGGCCTGTGCATCGCATCCGCCCCGTCGGGCCAGATGGTCCGTCCCGAGGCGCCGATCCGTGGCCAGACAGGCGCGCGGCCCGGCGGCGGGATCAGCAGCCGGAAATGCAGGCCGTCCTGGGCAAAGCGTGGCATGTCCGCACCGCGCAGCCGGATCCGCAGAAAGCCGGGGCTGCGCCGCATCACGGACAGCACCCGCACCAGTGAAAGCCCGGGCGCCAGCGCGCCAGTATCGACATGATCCCACGCGACCGCCAACCCGGCCTCGTCGAACAATTCCGAGGCGCTGTCGCGCAGCGTGGCCAGCATCCGTTGATCCGGTGCGGCCAGATCGATGCGCAGGCCGGCGCCCTCGGGCGTCAGGCGCAATTCGCAGTTCCAGAGAAACAGGCACAGCCCCTCATCCGTTTCGACCAGAGGCAGATCCCAGGCGGCGGCCCGCGCCTTCAGTGCGACGGCTGCGGCGCCTGATCTGTGGGCGATCCGTCCCCTTGATCGGTGGCTGCGGTCGAACATGCCTGACCCTTTCCGATGTCGAAACTGGCCGGACGATAAAACGAAGTGATTTACTCAACAATACCCTTTGGCAAGGCCGCGCGGCGGGCGCAGGATCGCGCCGGCTTCGGTTCGTCGCTCAGTCGCAGGGCAGATGGACCGGCGCCGATCAACCTGCCAGCCAGTCCATATAGGCCTGCGTGCCGCCGTTCCGGGCGGCGGCCGCGGCGGCCTTGGCGTCGATCGCGGCCGCCGCCGCGCCATCGCTCAGCCCCGCGACCAGGATATCGCGCACCATCCGGGCCTGACCCTGCATCAGGTTGCAGGGATCCAGCTGGAAATAGCCCTGCTCGACCTCGTGTCCGCGCACGATCAGCGGCGGATCCTGCCGACCCAGGATCTCGGCGAATTGCGCGGCGCTGGCCCCCGCGCGTGCCGGATCGACCCAGACCTGCAACCGCTCCAGCGGGTTTCCGGTAGGGTCGGGAATGCGGACCGGGGTGATGCCCGGCAGACCTTCGATGGCGGTCTTCCACATGTCCAGCGCGCGGGTTTCCTCGGCCCGGATGGCGTCGTGATCGCGTTCCATCCACTGCGCCATCGCCTCGATGGCGCCGGCGATGCTTTCCTTGCCGATCTTCATGCCGCGGCCGATGCCGATATTCTGCAGATAGGCCGCGCGGATCAGATCCCTGCGCCCCGCCACGATCCCCGAGGTCGGCCCGCCCATGAACTTGTGGCCCGAATAGATGGCGATATCGGCACCCCCGGCCAGAAATCCCGTCAGATCATATTCCGAGGCCGCGTCCACGATCACCGGAACGCCCCTGGCATGGCAGATGGCCGCGAATGTCTCCAACGGGATCATCCCGTAATCCACCACATGATGCGACACGACATACAGCCCCGCCGCGCAACCCTCCAGCGCGGCATCCAGCTGGTAATCCTTGGCCAGCGTCGATTGCCCGACGATCCGC
>Ga0163108_10002917_pt1 | contig 12267 bp, 11 predicted proteins | sample Fk1155metaG_FD_109644 | JGI IMG/M metagenome (GOLD analysis project Ga0163108, IMG submission 109644) | Marine microbial communities from the Central Pacific Ocean - Fk160115 155m metaG | ecosystem: Environmental > Aquatic > Marine > Oceanic > Photic zone | place: The Central Pacific Ocean...
CAGATTCTGTCGGTGCTAACTGGGAAGATGCATTAGAAGGATTCATTTTAGACGGAAGAATTGGTCATTCACACATAAATGTTCCAGGTCATGATGGAAAGCTTGGTTTTGGCGGAAGCTGTTTTCCAAAAGATGTGCAAGCCTTAATTGATTTTGGAAGAAGTATTGGATTAAACTTAAATACTCTAAATGGAGCTTGGGACACAAACTTGGAAGTCAGACCTGAAAAAGATTGGGAAGAATTAAAGGGTCGAGCTGTTGTTTCAGAAGATGCCTAGTTTTCATTTAAACTTAAATCAAAAAGAAAATCATGAGATATACAAAATATTCATTTAGAGATCTTGAAAAACAAGATGAATATATGTGGGATGCATTTGATTTTGACTTATCATTAAATCAAATGATACCTAATAGAACTATTACACCATTATTCAGTAAATATTTAAATGATGGAGATAAAATTTTAGAAGGTGGTTGCGGTAATGGAGCTTGGGTTCAATACTTAAATAATAAAGGTTATGATTGTATTGGTACAGATATTAACGAAGTCATACTTGATGTTGCAAAAAAAGAAAAATTAAATATTTTAAAAGATGATATATTAGATATGTCATTTCCTGAAAATCATTTTCATGCATATTTGTCCTTAGGTGTTATTGAGCATTGGGAAGAAGGTCCTCAAAAAGCAATTTCTGAAGCATACCGAGTAATAAAACCAGGAGGTTATTTTTTTGTATCAACTCCATGCAATCATTTAATAAGAAAACTATTTAATCATCCCTTAAGAGACTTTGTAAATTTTATTTTCAAAATGTTAGGTAGAGAGTTGCACTTTGTTGAGTATAGATTTGAAAGACATGAATTAAAACAATTTATGATTGATGGCGGGTTTGATGTAATAGAAACATTACCAAATGATTATAAGATGGAATCAAATGAATATAGTTTTGGAATGTATACAGATTGGCCATGGTTAAGGGATAGAAAAACAAAATATAGGTTAAATATTTTAGGTCAAATGACTAAAGCCTTATTAAAATTCTTTAATCCTTGGTGGGCTGTATCTGGTATGATGGTAGTGGCTCAGAAACCTTTAAAAAATTACTAAATGATTATATCACAGAATTCATTTATTGTGCATTCTTTTAAACATAATAATTTCAAATTAAAATATTGGCAATGATATGAAAAAGAACATTTTAATTACTGGAGTTGCTGGATTTATTGGTAGCAATTTAGCCGATATGCTTCTGAAAAAAAATTTTAATGTTGTCGGCATAGATAATTTATCATACGGAGTATTAGAGCAAGTACCAAAAGGAGTAGATTTTCATAACAAGGATATAAGAAATAAAGACATATACAAATTGTTCAATGATATTGATTGTGTTTTTCATCTTGCAGCAAAAAACTCCATTATAGATTGTGAAGAAAATCCATCTGAAACTGAAGATATAAATGTTAATGGCACAAAAAATATTTTTGAGGCAGCAATAAGACAAAATGTTAGAAAAGTAATTTATGCCGAATCGTCAGCGGTTTACGAAGGCACACAGAAGTTTCCAAGCAGTGAGTCTGATGTTGCTCCACAAAGTGTATATGCAAAGTCTAAAATGGCCACTAATGTTATTGCTAGCGATTTTTTAAAATCTCACGGATTAACTAGTATAGGACTAAGATATTTTAATGTTTATGGACCAAAGCAAGATTATCGCAGGACAATTCCACCTGTTTTCAGTGCGTTTATTATCAAATTACTCCAAAAAAAAGCACCCACTATTTATGGAGATGGATCTAAAAAACGAGATTTTGTTTATGTGGATGACGTTAATAACTTTCATTTAATGTGTATTGATAATCCTAAGACCAATAATGAAGTATTTAATATTGGCTCTGGAAAAAATTATTCTATCAAAGATATATATGAACAAATACGGTTGATTCTTGGTTCTGATATTAGTCCATTATTCGAAGCTAACTTTGATTTTGAGGCACAAGAAAATTTAGCTAATATAGATAAAGCAAAGCTTATAGGTTGGAATCCAAAAACTGATTTAAATAGTGGATTAAAAAAATCTATAGATTATATAAAAGAACATGTAATTTAATTTCATGATTGTTTCAAGAACACCATTTAGGATTACGTTGGGAGGAGGAGGAACCGACCTTCCTAGTTATTATGAAAATCATGGTGGATTTATCTTTAGTTTTTGTCTTTCTAAATATATGTATGTTTGTTTAAATCGTCCATCAGTTGATGATCTAATTCGATTAAAATATAGTATATCAGAATCAGTTGAATCAGTTGAAGAGCTGCAACATGATATTGCTAAAGCATGCCTTAAGAGAGTAGGTATTAATTCAAAGATTGAGATTGCTTCTTTGTCAGATATTCCTGCAGGGTCCGGCTTAGGGAGTTCTAGCACCTATACAGTTGGTTTGTTAAATGCTTTGTATTCAATACAAGGTCATTATAAAAGTTTAGAATTCTTAGCTGATGAAGCATGTACTATAGAAATGGATATTTTAAAAAAACCTATGGGAAAGCAAGATCAGTATCTGGCAGCACTTGGCGGGTTTGTAAGACTTGATATCGATAAACAAGGGGTAGTTGTACCCACAAGAATTAAGCTAGAAAAATCAATTATGAATGAACTCAACAGAAACTTGCTAATATTTTATACAGGACAACAAAGAAAAAATGATAAAATTCTAAATGAACAAGATCAGTCTACAAAGAACAATAATGAAGAAGTGCTTAATTCTTTGCATTATATCAAAGAATCAGGATATAAAATTTTAGATATTGTTCAATCTGGAAATCTTGATGAATTAGGTCTTATGTTTAAAGATCATTGGGAGATGAAAAAAAAGTTATCTTTAGGGGTAACAAACGATAGAATCGATTCTATTTATGATACTGCTTTAGAAAATGGTGCAATAGGAGGAAAAGTATCGGGCGCAGGTGGTGGTGGATTTTTTACTTTTTACTGCAATAATGATCATTCAAAGCTAAGAACAGCTATGAAAGAAAAAGGGCTACAAGAATTAGAATATTCTTTTGACTTAGATGGATCAAAAATTATTTCTAATCATCGATAGTTATCAGGCTTATGATATCTAGTTATAAAAATAAAGCTATTTTTTTGGATAGAGATGGTACTATAAATAATCCAGTTTATAGAGACAATGGAGTTTTTTCACCTAGAATATTTGATGATTTTTCTATTTATAAAGATGTGAAAGAGTGCATAGATTTTTTAGTTGATAATAATTTTTTAATATTTATTATTTCCAATCAACCAGATATCTCAAGAAAAAAAATGGAAATGAATCAATTAGAAAAAATGGACAATCAAATAAAAGATTTATTTCATGTAGACGATATATATTATTCTTTTGATAGTGATGTACATAGGGATGGAACAAAAAAACCATCTCCTAAGATGTTATTTGATGCAAGAAAAAAGTGGAGTATTGACTTCTCAAAAAGTTATTTTATTGGCGACACCTTAATAGATAAAAAATGCGCTGAAAATGCAGGAGTCCCTTTTATCCTTATTTCTAGAAAACATAATAAAGACCTAGACTCTGAAAATAAAATAAACGATTTACGCCAGATAAAAAACTTTATAAATATATTATGATTAATAAGAATCCTATAACAAATAAATTTTCTTATTGGTTTATTAAAAGGCTTTTAGATATAATATTTGCAATAATCTTATTAATTTCTTTATCTCCATTATTATTAATAATTTCTTTAATCGTTGTAATATCTAATGGATTCCCTATTTTTTATAAATGTGAATGGCATGGTATCAAGGGAAAGAGATTTGATGGCTATAAATTTAGAACAATGCATAAAAATGCACATTCAGAGAGAGAAAGCCTGCAACATTTGAATGAGATGGATGGTGCTGTATTTAAAATATCTAATGATCCGAGAATAATAAAATATGGAAAACTGTTAAGGAAATTTAGCTTAGATGAGTTGCCACAAATTTATTCTATTTTGAAGGGAGATATGAGCTTCATTGGACCGAGACCTGCTGGTTCTAATGAATATCCTGAGTATCAAGACTGGCAACGTAGAAAGCTAAGTGTTGTTCCTGGCATGTCTTGTCTTTGGCAGGTTGAAGGGCGAAACAAAATAGATAGTTTTGATGAGTGGGTAAAACTAGATTTAAAATATATTGATAATTGGTCTTTGGTGTTGGATACAAAGATTTTTTTTAGAACAATTCTTGTTGTTTTAAGAGGAACAGGAAAATAATGTATTATTATTATTTAGTACTTAATTTTGTTATCAACATCTTTATTAGTCTATAATTATATTGAGGTAAAATGAGCTTTTCAAAAGAATATTTAAATGAGTGTATAGAAATCTGTAATTCTATTAATCCTGAAAAGATTGAGAAAATGGCAGAATTAATTAATTCTGTTCGTAAAGAAAAAGGAAGAATATTTTTTCTAGGAGTTGGAGGTGGAGCTGGCCATGCTAGCCATGCTGTTAATGATTTTCGTAAAATATGTTCTATTGAAAGTTATGCTCCTACTGATAATGTCTCAGAATTAACTGCTAGAGTTAATGATGACGGATGGGATACATCTTATGTGAATTGGTTAAAAGGTTCACATTTAAATAGGAAAGATATGTTATTTGTTTTTTCTGTTGGTGGTGGAAATCTAGAAAAAAATATAAGTGTTAATATTTTAAAATCATTACAACTTGGACAAGAAGTTGGATCAAAAATATGTGGTGTTGTAGGTAGAGATGGTGGATATACCGCGCAAGTAGCTGATGAGTGCATTGTTGTTCCCACTGTTAATGAAGCAAATATTACCCCGCATACCGAAGCTTTTCAGGCAGTAGTATGGCATTTACTAGTTGCACATCCACTATTATTAGCAAATGAGATGAAATGGGAGTCAGTAAAATGAAAGATTTAGGCATTAAGATTTATTCAGATGGAGCAGATGTTAATGAAATCATTAAAATGGATAATGAAAATTCAGTAGATGGATTTACTACTAATCCTACTTTAATGTCCCGTTTAGGAATCACAGATTATTTAGGGTTTGCCAAAGAAGTTCTAAGCTCAGTTAAAGAAAAATCAATATCATTTGAAGTATTTTCTGACGATATAGATGATATGTATAGACAGGCATTAATCTTAAGAGATTTAGGTGATAATGTTTGGGTTAAAATACCTGTAACCAATACAAAAGGAACATTTACCTACGATTTGATTAATAAGCTTAGTTTTGAGGGAGTTAAAATCAATGCAACAGCTTTATTCACTTTAGATCATATTCAAAATGTTTACGATGCTTTAAATCCCGATGTAAATGCTATTATATCTATTTTTGCTGGCAGAATTGCTAATACAGGTTTAGATCCTGAACCAACTATGAAGTTTGGATCAGATTTGTGTCATAATAATCCATTAATAGAAACTTTATGGGCTAGTTCTCGTGAAGTATTTAATATTATGCAAGCAGCTAGAACTAATACTGATATTATTACCCTACCGCCATCTTTAATAAAGGCATGCCAAAAAGAAGTTGGAAAAGATTTAGATGAGTTTTCGTTAGAAACAGTTAAAATGTTTTATAATGATGCCAAGAAATCTGGTTTTTCTTTATAACTAGCAATTTTCTTCAATATACTTTGAGATAATATGTCCTATGAGAATGTGCATTTCTTGTATTCTTGCTACATTATTACTAGGCACTTTAAGTGTTATACAATCCATTGCATTGATTTTTCCACCATCTTTACCAGTAAGTGCTACAACATTCAATTCATTTGAACTTGCATAATTAATAGCATTAATTATGTTTTTACTATTTCCTGATGTTGAGATTGCAATTAATAAATCACCTTTTTTACCTATCGCTTCAATTTGTCTTGAAAAAATATGTTCAAATCCAAAGTCATTAGCAATTGCAGTTAGGTTAGATGGATTAGAAGTTAGAGATATAGACGGTAAAGCTTTTCTTTCTTTTTCAAATTTTCCAACTATCTCAGATGATATATGAATGCTATCGCTTGCACTACCACCATTGCCGCATAATAAAATAGTATTACCTTCTTCAATTGTTTTTAAAGATAAACAACAAATCTCTTCAATCAAATTGATATCATCTAATAGATTGTTAGCAGTAAGAATATGTTCATTGATGATATTTTTAATATCGATATTCATCTTTTTTAAATGGCCCTTTAACATTAACACCAATATAAGCTGCTTGTTCCTCTGTTAATATAGTAAGGTCAGCATCTAAGTGTTTTAAGTGTAATCTGGCAACTTCTTCATCGAGCTGTTTAGGTAAATTGTATAATCCAACCTTAGGTTGTTCTTTAGCCAAAAATAGTTGGGCTAGCACTTGATTAGAAAATGATGTGGACATTACAAAACTTGCATGTCCTGTAGCACAACCCAAATTAACTAAACGACCTTCTGCTAGAAGGAATATTGCTTTACCATCAGGGAAGGTATATCTATCATATTGAGGTTTAATTTGCTCTCTTTCGGCGTCTGAATCATTTAATGCATCTACTTGAATTTCATTATCAAAATGACCAATGTTGCAAACAATAGCTTGATCTCTCATCTGTCTCATGTGTTCCAATGTGATAATATCTTTATTGCCTGTGGTAGTCACAAAAAGATGACCTTTATCTAGAACGCTTTCAAGTGTACGCACTTCAAAACCTTCCATTGAGGCTTGCAAAGCACATATGGGATCTATCTCGGTAACAATAACCTTACATCCATAAGATTTCATAGACTGTGCACAACCTTTTCCGACATCACCATATCCACAGACTACTACATTTTTACCAGCTAACATCACTTCTGTCGCACGTTTAATACCATCAGCTAAGGATTCACGACAACCATAAAGATTATCAAATTTTGATTTAGTAGCAGAGTCATTAACATTAAAAGCAGAAAATAATAATCTACTATCTTCCTCCATCTGTACTAACCGAGCAACACCAGTAGTAGTTTCTTCAGATACTCCAATTATATCTGGAACAATATTATGCCAGTGACTATCATTTAATTTGTGTACTTTTCTAATAAGATTTTCAATAACTAATTCTTCTGAATTAGTTGTTGTTATATCAGGATAATTACCATGCTCATTAAAATAATTTTCTAATTCATATCCTTTATGAATAAGAAGTGTCGCGTCTCCACCATCATCAACAATTAGATTTGGCCCTAAATTTCCATCAAAAGTCAAAGCTTGTAGTGTGCAATCCCAATATTCTTCTAGTGTTTCACCTTTCCAAGCATAAACAGGAGTACCAGTTTCTGCAATTGCAGCAGCAGCTTCATCTTGTGTTGAAAATATATTACAGCTTGCCCACCTAACATCTGCACCTAAATCTTTTAATGTTTCAATGAGAATAGCAGTTTCTGTTGTCATATGTAAAGAGCCAGTTAATCTGAACCCTTCTAGAGGCTTTTGACCAACATATTCTTCTCTTAAAGACATTAATCCTGGCATCTCTTTTTCAGAAATATCTATTTTATGTCTACCAAGAGGTGCAAGAGAAATATCCTTTATTTTATTTGGTAAAATTTCTACTACATTATTCATGAATCTATTTTTCCTTTCTATCTCAATTACTTGGATTCTAATATATTAGATAAATCTGTTTTTTCCCAAGTAAAATTACTTCCATTTCTTCCAAAATGTCCGTATGCAGCTGTATCTTGATAGATAGGTCTTTTTAAGTTTAGAGCATTAATTAGGCTTTTTGGTCTCAAGTCAAAATGTTTTCTAATTAACAATTCAATTTCATCTTGATTGATGTCTCCAGTTCCAAAAGTATCTATACTGATAGAAGTTGGTTCTGCGACTCCAATAGCATATGATACTTGAATCTCACAATAATCTGCTAATCCTGCTGCGACAATATTTTTAGCTACATATCTTGAAGCATAAGCAGCAGATCTGTCTACCTTTGATGGGTCTTTTCCAGAAAAAGCACCACCACCATGTCTTGCCATACCACCATAAGTATCTACTATAATTTTTCTACCAGTTAGACCACAATCACCTACAGGCCCACCAATGACAAATTTTCCAGTTGGATTAATAAAGATTTTTGTATCAGGTGTAATCCAATCATTAGGAACTATAGGCTTAATAATATGATTGAATACCTCATCTTTAATTTCCTGGTGAGTAATATCTTCATCATGTTGAGTTGATAGCACAATAGCAGATAGACCTTTAATGGTTTTACCATTATCTCCATATGCAACACTAACTTGGCTTTTTGCATCAGGTCTTAGCCATGGTAACAAACCACTTTTCCTTACTTCTGATTGTTTTTTAACTAATCGATGAGATAAATCAATAGGAGCTGGCATTAAAGATTCTGTTTCTTTACATGCATAGCCAAACATCAACCCCTGATCTCCTGCGCCTTGATTCAAATCTTCACCTTCACCCTCATTTACACCTTGTGCAATATCTGGAGACTGTTTTGTGATATAATTTTCAAATTTACAATTACTGCCATTGAAACCTAAGGCGTCATCATTGTACCCAATTTCGTTGATTACATTTCTTACAACATTTTCTAAATCAGGATTACCTTCTGATGTAATTTCTCCAGCAATGACAACCAAATTGTTTTTTATTAATGTTTCACAAGCTACACGACTGTTTGGGTCTTCTTTTAAGTATGCATCTAATACGGCATCAGATATTTGATCACATACTTTGTCTGGATGTCCTTCAGATACTGATTCTGATGTGAATATATAGTCTTTCATTTTTTTCTCCTATTTATGTAATTGATTTAATATTTTTAGCATGCAAGAGGTGTCATTCATTAGATAATAGTGAATGACAGGCACACCGGCATTAATTAATTCCTCAGATTGTTTGATAGCCCAACGAGTTCCTATCTCTTCAATATGTTCAATATTTTCTACTGCTTCATTATGTAATTCATCTGGCAGTTCTATATTAAACATCTTTGGCAAAGTTTCAATCTGTCTCGGTTTATCCAATATTTTAATTCCAGGAATAATTGGAATATTGATATTTTCTTTTCTACACCTATCAACAAATGCAAAATATTTATTATTATCAAAAAACATTTGAGTTACAGCATAAGATGCACCCGCTGCAATTTTTTGTTTTAATAAGTTAATTTCTTCATCAAAGTTATTTGAGAAAGCATGTTTCTCTGGATAACATCCAATACCAACACACATATCAATACTGGAAGAATTAGCAATTTCATTTAGATATTCTCCTTGAGATAGATTTTTAATCTGATCAATTAATTCAAGCGAATTTGCATTAATACTTTTTCCATCTTCGATAATTTTCTTAGGATTTCCATCACCACTAATAGCTAATATATTTTTAATTCCCAGAAAACTTAACTCTATTAATGCGTCCTCTGTTTCTTCCTTTGTAAAACCATTACATACCAGATGTGCTACCGTATCAATATTGAATCGATTCTGTATAATTCCACATATACTTATCGTGCCTGGCCTTTTTCTTTTTAGCACTGTTTTACCATTGTTATATTGTTGAGCCGATGAAGAATGGCTAGTAACATCAATAAAAGGGGGATTAAATTTTTTTAAATCTTCAATCATGTCTATGATAATTTTTATACCCTTTCCCCTAAGAGGAGGAATAATTTCATAGCTGAATCGAGTCTCTTTTTGACTATTTATATGTTCAATTACTTTCATTAATCTGTTATTTGAGGAAAAATTTTAACTAATTTTTCTTTATCCATCTTTTTTCTCTTTGCATAATCTATTAATTGATCTTCATTAATACGAGATATACCAAAATATATCGATTCAGGATGAGAAAAATACCAACCACTCACAGAAGATGCTGGATATACTGCATATGACTCTGTTAATTCTAATTTTGAGTTATTTTTAATATCTAATAAATTAAAAAGTGCAATTTTTTCACTATGATCTGGGCATGAAGGGTATCCAGGCGCTGGCCTGATACCAATATATTTCTCTTTAATTAATTGTTCATTATTGAGAGACTCATCTTTTGCATATCCCCATAGTTCAGTTCTAACTTTTTCATGCATTTTTTCTGCTAGAGCTTCTGCAATTCTATCACCTAAAACTTTAATCATAATACTATTATAGTCATCATTATTATTAGAAAAATCTTTTCCAATTTTTTCTACATTAAATCCAGCTGTTACAGCAAATCCTCCAATCCAATCTTTTTTCTTCGATTCAATTGGTGCAATAAAATCAGATAAGCAATAATTAGGTTTCTCACTGCTTTTAGATATTTGCTGTCTTAAATTATGTAGATTAAATTTTTTATTATGTAAAATAATATCATCTTCAGATGAATTTGCAGGGAAAAATCCTATTGTGGCTTTTGCATCAAACCAATTTTCTTCAATTGCCTTATTCAGCAGATCTTTTGCATCATCAAATAGTTTTTTTGCTTCTTTTTTAGTTTTATCGTTTTGAATTACTCTAGGATAAAGCTGTTTAAAACCCCATGCATTAAAAAAAGGAGTCCAATCAATATAATCAACTATTTCTTCTGTAGGAATATTGTCAAAAAATTTAATACCTTCAAATGTTGGCTTAATTGGAGTATAGTTATCCCAGTCATCAATAAACTTATTCTTTCTAGCCTTCTCAAGACTAATTAATTTGCTAGACTTATTATTGTTATATGCCTCTCTTAATATTTTATATTCTTCTTGAACTTGATTTTTAAAAACTTCTTTTTCTTTACCCATCAATTTTTGTGATACAGATACACTTTTTGATGCGTCATTAACATGTATTACTCCATTATTATATTCAGGATTGATCTTTATTGCCGTATGTTTCTTTGACGTTGTAGCTCCTCCAATTAGAATAGGAATATTAAATTTTTCTTTTTTCATTTCTTGTGCTACATCAATCATTTCATCTAAAGAGGGAGTGATTAATCCGCTTAATCCAATCATGTCTACTTTTTCTTTTCTTGCGGTATCAAGAATAGTATTTCCAGGAACCATTACTCCTAAATCAATTATATCAAAACCATTACATTCCAATACTACTTTCACAATATTTTTTCCTATGTCGTGGACATCACCTTTTACTGTTGCTAGTAGTATTTTTTTACTTTCTTTCGTTTTCTTTTTATCAATAAAAGGCGTTAGATGATTCACCGCTTTTTTCATTACTCTAGCACTTTTTACTACTTGAGGTAAGAACATTTTACCTTTACCAAAAAGATCACCTACAACATTCATTCCATTCATTAATGGCCCTTCAATAACATCTATTGCATTTTTTAGACTAAGACGTGCTTCCTCAGCATCTTTTTCAATGTACTCATCAATACCTTCTACCAATGCATATTCAATTCTTTTTTCAATATCGTAAGCTCTCCATTCTTTATTAACACTTTTTTTCTTGTAGTCTTTTTTGAATGATTGAGAAAATTCTAACAATTTTTCTGTTGATTCTGGATGTTTATTAAAAATAACATCTATGATAAGTTGACTCAATTTTTTATCAATCTGATCATAAACAATAATTTGACCTGCATTGACAATACCCATATCCATTCCTGCATTGATTGCATGATACAAGAATATAGAATGCATGGCTTCTCTTACAGCATTATTTCCTCTGAAGGCAAACGAAAGATTGCTGACTCCACCACTAATGTGAACTCCTGGACATTGTAATTTAATTTCTTTACATGCCTCAATATAATTGATAGCAAATTCATTATGCTCTTCTATTCCTGTAGCTACTGCAAATATATTGGGATCAAAAATAATATCTTTAGGATCAAAATTCACTTTATCAACTAGTATGTCATAAGCTCTTTTACAAATTTTTACTTTTTTATCAATTGTTTCAGCTTGACCATTTTCATCAAATGCCATTACTATAACCGCGGCTCCAAATTCCTTTACTTTTTTTGCATGTTTTATAAATTCATCTTCTCCTTCTTTAAGGCTAATAGAATTAATAATTGGTTTTCCTTGTATATTTTTTAGTCCTTCTTCTAGTACGCTCCATTTAGAAGAGTCAACCATAATAGGAACTTTAGATATATTAGGATCTGCAGATATAAATCTTAAAAATGTTTCCATAGCTTTTTCAGAATCCAACATTCCTTCGTCCATATTAACATCAATAATTTGTGCACCATTATCTATCTGTTCTTTTGCAACATTTAGAGCTTTTTCATAGTTATCACTTAGAATTA
>Ga0163108_10002921_pt1 | contig 12252 bp, 8 predicted proteins | sample Fk1155metaG_FD_109644 | JGI IMG/M metagenome (GOLD analysis project Ga0163108, IMG submission 109644) | Marine microbial communities from the Central Pacific Ocean - Fk160115 155m metaG | ecosystem: Environmental > Aquatic > Marine > Oceanic > Photic zone | place: The Central Pacific Ocean...
TGAGGCGGGAGAGGCCTTTGTTGGCCCTGTCGGCCGGGAAGGCCCTGTGCCGGACTGCGATGTGATCATCGATGTGTCGAGTGCAGATGGCATCCTTGGATTGTTGGACCGTTTGTCTGGACAGCCGCTGCTCATCGGTACCACCGGTGATTTGCCGATGGAGGCCATCGAGGCCTACAGCAAACGAGCGCCTGTTGCTGTTGTTCCCAATTTTTCTGCGGGTGTTCCGCTGCTCCTCCAACTCATTCAGGCTGCCGTGGCATCCATGCCGGATGAATGGCGGGTCGAGATCGTCGAATCTCATCACGATCAGAAGAAGGATGCACCCAGTGGCACGGCTTTGCGCATGGCCCGCGCGGTGGAAGAGGCCGGTGGACCGGAAAACCCGCCCACGCATTCGCTGCGGTCTGGAGACACCATCGGTGAACATACGGTGTGGCTGGCCGGCCCCGGTGAGCGTCTTGAAATCAAGCACGTCGCCACAAAGCGGACGGTCTTTGCCATCGGTGCTCTGCGTTGGGCCAGTTGGCTGAAAGAACAGCCTGCAGGCTTCTACAAGCCCTGAGCCTTGGCTGCAGACAAAAGCAATTTCGCTGCCCGCAATCGTGCCATCGAGGACAACCAGCGAACCAGCTGTTCGGCTTGTTGGTCCGTGGAGTCGATGGATGACTGGATTTCCGTCCGCGTGGTCTCGTCCCCTTGTTCCCGCAAGGCCCAAGAGCGAAGCAAGAACCGCGCAGACTGTGCATCCAATCCCTGGTCGGGTGTGAAGATGATGGGAAGGAAGCGGTCTTCATTGACATCTGCGACTGCACCACCCCGGACGGTTGCACCATCACATTGAGCGATGACGAAGACGCCATCCGTTCCCGCTTTCAAGCATACTTTTCCGGCGGGTGGTGACGTGGCGGTGGCCAGCTTCCGCACAGCGCGTTCCAATCGTGCAGTACGGCTCATTCGGTTTGCTGAGCGAGCAGCCAGGCTCAAGCGGTGGCGTTCTGCAAGGAGAACACCGCTCAGGCACTTCACCAATAGGCGAATCCCATCTTGGGCGCTTGGTGGTGGACTTTCTGCCCACTCTTCGGCCAATTGGGCAACCGGGTCGCTGAGTGTTGGGTCCAGGGACAGGATTGTGGTTGCCAGAGCCTGGATGTCCTCCGCGGATGTTGATTCACACGCAAAGGGGTCCATCCAGACCAAGCGTACGATGTCCGTGCTCTCCACCAAGAATGGAGCGAGTGGACCACCGTGAACCCGCCCTTGCCCATGGAGTTCTGCAAGTGCTTTGAGTCCATAGCCCATGAGTCGTGCCAATCGGTTCGTGGAGGGAATGTCCTCCACCGGAAAGCGGTCCAACAGCAGTGCCCCTTTGGCGAGGGCACGCAGGTGGGGCCAATCTCCATCCGGATGCCAAGACAAATTGGCATCGATGGCTTTTCCCATTCGGCGAAGCATGACGGGGTCTGCCGTCCACCGAGGACGTAGACACCGCAAGAACACGCGCTCGCCGCCACGGAGGCTCCACCCTTCCCAGGTGGTTGAGATGGCATCCGTTGATAGCAGTCTCGTCCGTCGAACACCATCGATGACAGGAGGGAGCGAGAGGTGTGCGAGCTCCATGTCGCGCATCTCCAGTATCTCAGCGTCGGCTCCACGTGCCTCGGCTTCAATACGTGCCTCTGTGATCGCGTTTAGGTCTGGGGGAATGTCCATCACCCTTGTGTCGTACTGTCCGAATCGGTTTGGTGCCACATCTTCGTCAATCGATTTCGCAATGCCATTCTCCGATCTTAATGATGCTTGTGCGGCCAGGCTTTTCATCCATTCGGTAAATGGCGACCCGGTCCTCACTAAAGACACCAAATTCTCGGTTCCCATCGCCGTCGTAGTCTTGTGCGGGAACCACGCGCAAGGGTGTGCACGTTTGGGGCAGCCGGTCATACGCGAGTGTTTTCTCGGCTTTAGCATCTGTAAGGATGACAGCGCCCGCACAGGAGCGAACCCCGGTGGAGATGAGTACGGGTGGCGCGCCGTATCGGCGGGTCTTGGTCACACTGCCAACCTCAACGCCGCGTTGGACCGATGGCTGGGTCGTTGGCACCTTGGACTCGAACCGTCCGCGCGGAGGCAGGACCTCATCGAGTCGCCAAGCGGCCCGTTCAATCTGATGCGCTTTGATGGCAGGAGCCCCCAACATGTCCGGCATGGCGGCGCCTTCCGGAAGAACGATGCCTGCGTGAGGTGGGGCACCCTTGCTGGCCACGCCATTGCACGTCAGCGGCTCACCGCTTGTCCGCACTGTGGATGCAGAACGAGGACTGAGGACGGTTGTTCCACCGCCGACTTTCCAAGCGGTCGCATTCCTCCAGAAGACCGCACCCCATCCATCTTCAAGTGCTTTTGTTGCTGCGATGGCCCCTTTTGCGGCGGCAGCGGTAATGGATGCCGTTGCTTTGGGTGCAACCGGCTTTCTGGCCACCTGGGGTTCTTCGGACCCCCCGCACGACAACATCAACCATAGGATGGACAAGGACATAGGCTGCGATCATACACATGCAGCAGTACCTGTGCAGCGGGACTTGTCATCCCGCGGGTTCAACGCCCGGTTCCATGGGGTTCTGTCGACCCTCATGGGCATGCCCCTTAGGCGCACTTTACCTCTTTGTACGACGAAGGCCGTTCCTCTCTTGATCAACGAGTGTTGGGGGGGGGGACGCACTCGGCAAAACAAGGGAAGGATCGGCCTTCTATTCCACAGATATTCAACCGCAGAACTCTTTAATTCGTAACGGGAGAATTTTTCAATGTCAACGGAAGTCTTGTTTGTTCCGGCTTATTTCAGCGTTGCGCCACCGCAGAAGGCTGTGTCGTTCTCGTTTCGCTTCGTCTCTTCGAGGATCTCGTAGCCCCAGCGATCCTCGCGAAGTGCCTCAATGTCGAACTCGCCGCGGACCAGCACCCGAGAGCCACCTTCGTCACCTTCAAACAGAATCTGGAAATCGCCTTTTACGCGCTCGCCATCTGCGATGGTTTGGTTGGCTTCCAAGCGTACCCATGAAGAGTGAACTTCCATCCAGCCGTCCAAGCCTGAAATCGTGCCGTCGATGGGACGCCATTTGTTGCTTTCGATCTTGTGCTCGAACTGTGCTTCATCATTCTTGTTGGCACCAAGAACGTTCACGAACTCTTCTGCCCAGCTCATGGCGGGTGCAGGTGCGTTTGCGCAATCGGCAGGGACAATGTTGTCATCGTTGTCGTTGCAATCGCCTTCGTTCTCGGATGCTCCATCGCCATCATCGTCGACGTCGAGGTGTGGGCATTCGGCGCCGACGGCCATTTCGCAGAGCGTTTCAAAACGTGTGTCGTAGTCCGAAAGGTCGGGGCGTTCGTGGTCGTCTACGGCCAAGAAGTTGTCTTCCATGACGGGGTCGGAACCATCGTCTGGGTAGTCGCCGTAATCGCCAGGTCGTGAGGTCAACTCCTCTGCAGCGAACTTCGAGAAGCCGAAGCCAGAGATCATGTCGTTGCTCAGGTACCAGGTGTCCTCACCCTTGAAAGGGTTGTGCTGGTAGGCACCAGCATTGAGGTAATAGATGCGGCTTCCATCTTCGTCCTCGGACCACTCGTCTACCCAGTCAGAACCATCACGATTGGTGACATAGGCGTTGCCTTCTTCGTCTTCAAGGCAGTCGACGGGTGCAAAGTCAGGATCGACGGCGAAACCGAATCGGAAATCTTGCTTGTCGCCGAGGTCAACATGGACCGTCAACTGAAGATCACCTTCTGAGTTGATCAACGCTTCGGAACGCCAAGGCTCGATGGGACCGGACAAGCCGTAATATCCATCGTCATTGATCCAGGTGTTCTTCTCGAGTGCTTGAAGTTCGCTGCACTGCTCGTCAAAGGTTGCGATGTCTTCCTCGTTACAGGAACTTGTGTAGCTGACGTTGCATAGACCATTGTTTGGGTTGAAGTCACCGCTTGCGTTGGTCATGGGGCATTTGCCGCCGATGTACTGATCGCCTGGGCCACTGGTCGGACCGATGTAGCCAGGCTCAAAGTCACAGAGTTCAGCGTCCCAGCCGCGACCGGAACATTCGAATGCTGTTGCATCCGCGAAATCGAGGTTGCCCTCCGCAACAGTGGCGGAAGAGTTGGCGGCAAGCCAACTGAACCATTGGCCAGTCACAGTAGCGTCTTGGGGAGCACAGCCGGTGAGGGCAGTCAGTAGAATGAGGTTCATCACATCTCCGAAGGCCGCGCGTGCGCGCGAATACATATGAAGCATGGGTCTATAGGTCGGTCCCTGGACTCGGTCAAGGATCATACCGTTACGGATCAAGTGTATTGAGTGATCCAGTTGTTGACGTTCAACTATTGGAAATGGAAGCAGCGATCCCTTGGGTTGCGCTGGGGTACTGCCAAGTCATTCCCCTCTCTTTTTCAATTCGCTCGATTTGAAGCCGGCAAGATGCTGTGAACAGCCGCAAGTTGTCCGGCGTGAAACGTGGTTTCATGGGCAGGCGGGATTGAAGCCGTTCATTCATTCGCGCAGCGCTAAACTGCACATAGCTGGGGATCCACGTGGACCAAAACCTGGGTTTCAATCCTCCGGTACAGTTCGCTACGGTGGCGTAAAACTCCGAGAGTGTCACAGGCTCTACATCGGCGAGATTGTAGATCGTATGTTTGGCACTTGGTTCCGCACACTTGATGAGGCCCTCGATGGCGTCATCGATGTGGATTGTGGGGACATAGTTTCGCCCTTCTCCGGGCAGCCATGCCTTGCCTGAACGGATCCAGTCTTCGAGAAGGAATGGGAAACCTGGCCCATACACCGCAGCGAGCCGCACAATCCGGAGCGGCAGATTGTTGGCCTCGGCGGCTCCGGTCAATACCTGCTCACTGGCCAGCTTCGCCCGTCCGTAGCGGGTGTGTGGGTGTGCGGGCATATCCTCATCGAGCCACAAGCCAGAGCGGTCCCCGTGAACGGCGCAGGAACTCGCAAAAACCAGAGCTTGGAGGGAAGAACTTTCTTTGAGCCGATCGGTCAGGTAGGCGGTCGATTGCCGATTGAGTCTATCGGGGGTGGCGGTACCCGTTCCCCGTACTCCGCCTGCCAAGTGGTAGATGACTTTTGCGCCTTCGATTCCTTCGTCAACCATCCCAGGTTGGCTCAATTCGCCCACAAGGCACCGTGCGCCCATGGCCCGCACAATTTCGGCTTTCTTGTCGGTCCGTGCAGAGCCGATGACGGTTTCACCATCGTTCAACAGGCGTCGGATCAGGCGCTGGCCGATCCGGCCATTGGCTCCGGTCACAAAGATGTGGCCCGACAAAACGTTTGCTCTCTACTCGCCGCTTCGGGAATGAAGCAGCTTTCCATCCCCATCAACAGAGATGAACTCCAAGCTTCCATCGAGGTCGACATCTCCCAAGAATGCGGGCCCTTCGACCTCTCTTTCTGTTCGGATGGACCACGCGGGCGCGAGTGCGCCATCCAAACCACGATGGATGGACAGTGTGCCTGTGTATTCGTCGAAAGTGATCAGGTCGGTGCGGCCATCTCCATCGATATCGTCGGTAGAGAGACTGCCGCGGCTGTTTAAGGTTTGCTTCCCGGCAGCGGTGTGGACGGTGGTTTCGAGTGTACTTTCGATGACCTCATCCGTTCCGTCTCCATTGAGATCAGCACCCATGATGTGGCAATCGAGTTCCCCGCAGCCGTAGACTTCATCCACGCCGTCACCATCTGTATCGGCCATGGTGATCGCAGTGACTGGGTCGCCAGTCCCACTGTCGATGGCTTCACCATTGTTGTCGTAGGTGACCCATGTTCCGTTGAGGCCACTTACGGCCACGCCATTTGCGGAAGCGCTGACGCGACCACATGCGATTCTGTCGCCTGTGACTTCTTTCGCGCCCCACATGTCTTCCAGTGTGAACTCGCCGCCAGCAGCATTGAGTTTGACCCGATGCAGGGTTTGAGATTCCAATCCTGCGATGAGGGTGTACGCATTGGTTCCACAGTGTGCGAAATCGAGCACCAAACCCGGCTGGAGAGGGGTGACGTTCACCGTCTGGAGGGCAGGCAGGCCATCGGAGCCTTCCACGAAGGACCAAGCACGGATTTCGGGGAAGTCATCCGCATTGGTGATGCCCAGAACATCCAGACCCCCATCTCCGTCGTAGTCGCCGATAGAAACGGGCCCGAACAGGTTGAGGGCGTAGCTGCGCATTCCGTGTGAAATGACCGACCATCCCCCCATGTCGGGGACGGTTCCTTCTCTCAGCGTGATTCCTTGTTCGAGAATGGCGAGGTCAGCCAATCCGTCGCCGTTGAAATCTTGGGCCGCGATGGGGCCTTTGTCGCCCATGCCCATGGTGGACTGGGAGATGAACTTTTCACCTTCCGCTGTAAAGCGGATGGCGTTCAGTACGTTGTCTTCCAGCGCGATCAGGTCATCGGCACCGTCCCCATCAATGTCTGCGAAAGTGACTTCAAATGGGTTGAAGGCCAGCGGGTACTTCACTGGGGGTGTACCCAGGACATAGAAAACCAAGGCTTGTTCGCCCGATTCAGAGGGGCCCACGACTGCGATTTCTGGGGCGCCTTGGTTGTTCAAGTCCACAGGAGGAAGCAACACGGAACCAGGATCGGCCTTGTACTGTGCGATCTCTGGAGGGCTGCCGCCGACCCAGCCTTCTTCGGTGATGGTGTACCTGCGCAAAACGCCGGAAGCACCCGAAAGGACCGTGATGTCTGGGTCCCCATTCCTGTCGTCATCCGACGCGGTGACCCCATCGACCGGGTAGCTCAAAGTAAGTGGGTCGCTGGGTTCAAAGTTCCACCGACCATCGCCGATCAACACTTCGATGAGGGAAGAGTCATCCGTCGATATTGCAACGACCAAATCGGTCAGTCGGTCGCCATTGATGTCGTTTGCAACCACGCCTGCGATGTCGCGGTCCCCGGCGCTCCAAGCGCCACCCCAGCCGTAGCCTCCATTTGGACGGCCACGCAGCAGCAATACGTGCGTGTCTGCCCAAACAACCAAATCTGCTACCGCATCGGAATCCACATGTGCAGACCACATGCCATCGATAAAGTAGGGCAAGTCCGCCACCTGATGCGGCAATGCTCCTGGGGTCATGGGGACCCACCAGATTTCATTGTCGCCTGCAGCCGCAACACCATCGGTGCCTGCAACGATCCATTGTCCATCTGCCACGACTTCGTTGGTCAAGAAAGTGGTGGAAAGGGGCAACTCTGGCATGGAGGGTGAAGAACCAAAAATCCGTGCAGACGAACCGATATCGTCCGTGTTTTCTGCGGACTGCACTTGGATGTCCACCAAGGTGTTTTCCGGTACCGTCACGCGCGCATTGGCATACCCATAGGCATCAAAGGTGACTTCGTTTGTCGGAATACTTCCCCCGCCACGCACTGCAATGCTTGCGGTGCCCCCGGGAATGCCGATGCCAAAGCTGTTGACCTGTCGGATGGGCACATCGAGGGTTCCCACGCCGACCACATCATCAAGCTGAATACTGATCACTTCAGATGATTCGATTTCCATCAGTCGCTGGTCAGAGGATGTTTCTGACTTGCAGCCCGCGAGGGCGATGATCACGGTCAGGGGTGACAGACGCATGTTGGTGCTCCTTGGATGGAGAAGTGTACCGATAGACGGGCCGCTTGGGGAATCAATTTCGTTGCCGGAGTCGACCAATGGGTATCCAGCAGAGGATCATTAGCAGCGGCGTGCCGTTTCCGCACCCATTGTCGTTTTGCTGCAAAGAGGGCAAACGTGCTTTACCTGCCCCTTGTGCTGCATCTGCTTTGGCCCAAACCGCTCGATCGTTCATCGCTGTTGCTTGGAGAGATGTGGCGGCCTCGCGTGGCGTTTTCTTGGGATCTTTGCTCATGATCAGTGCGACCATGGCCGCCACCACGGGTGTGGATGCAGATGTTCCAAAAAAGCGGCGGTTGCCGTACACCGAACTCGTCAGGCCATCGGGACCCACGATGTCAGGTTTCGCGACACCACTGGAGGTGGGCCCTTGTGAACTGTAGCTCTGCACAGGGTTGGCCTTGTACCCATCCACATGGACGGCGCCGACTGTGAACGCATGCGGGTGACTCCCCGGATCGGTGATGGAGGCTTCTGGGATGGCCTGATGGACGGTGCCACCGCGCACGTTGACATCGAAATGGGCATCGGGCCGGCCGGCCACACGGTGAACCAGCAAATAGTGCCACCCTTCCTCGCTCGCCCGCGCAGAAATACTTTCGGTGGGCTGGCAGTTGTCTGATGTCGGATCTTGAGAACGGGTGCTTCGGCCCACCAAGTCCCCATCCGATTCATAGACGTAGCCATCGAGATCGGTGGTGCCACATGCACCAAAGTCATCCCAAATCAGGTTGATTTTGCTGGTACCCTCTGGCAGATAAATGGGTAGATACTCGGTTCCCCACGCGAAATCGTGTCGGTCATCCAAGTCTGGATCGTGGAATACATCTCGGTAGTGTTGTTGTGCGTAATTGCCCGCACTGGTGACCATCAGCACACCCCCGGCCACCAACACGTCGACTGCGGCGTTGACGCTACCGGTCCCATCGTAGAAGGATTCATTGAAGAAGGACATGGACATGCTCACGATGTCGATGCCTTCCCGTACGGCCCAGTTGGACGCATTTTCCAGGGCAGTCAGGGTGTTGACGCGAACCAAAAAGAGCTCGGCCCCAGGCGCAACGGTTTGGATCACCTCGGCGCAGGCGATGCCGTGGCCACCGGTTTCAAATGCAAATTGCGGGTTGATGGTGTCGATGCTCAAGTCACAGGAACGATGGGCAAAACAATCATGGGTTTCGAGGTGGGACACGTTCTCGTTGGTTTCGACGCCGTACCATTGAACATCGAAGATGGCGATGCGGACTCCGGAGCCATCGAACCCAGCATCGTGCCATTCATCTGCGTTTACCGCTTGAACCGCTTCCTCCGACTCCCATGTATCGGTCACGGGTATGGGCTCTTCTCGCCACGGTGTGCCATCTGTTGGTGGCTCCCAAAGCGTTGAACCCAATTCGCTCGTCGCGATCGCATCTGGATGATCGGGCACGTCGACCCGGATGAGGTCGGCTCCGAGCAGCAGAGAGATCGCGAGTGAAATGGGCATAGGTCCGTCCAGACGCTAAGCGTACCGCGAGACCATCGGATGTGGAGGATTTCGTGACGACCACCAGACATATTGCTTCGGGCAGGATGACCAGCTTTGACCCCGGATCAGGTGCACCACCGCCCCACAAGCCAGACGATTTGATTGCGATCGAAGCGGCGCATGGGGCGAACAACTATCACCCTCTTCCCATTGTGATTGCGCGTGCACGAGGCAGCTGGGTACAGGATTTGAACGGACGACGGTATCTCGACATGTTGTCCAGCTATTCCGCCCTCAATCAGGGGCATCGACACCCCAAAGTCATGGCGGCACTGAAGGCGCAGGCCGACAGGCTCACGTTGACGAGTCGGGCATTCCACAACGATCAATTGGGTCCATTTCTGGCCAAATTGAACGACATTGGTGGTTTTGACATGGCTTTGCCCATGAACACCGGTGCCGAAGCTGTCGAGACGGGCATCAAAGCGGTTCGAAAGTGGGCGTACCAGAAGAAAGGTGTGGCCCCAGGAAAGGCTGAAATCATTACCGCCTCGGGCAACTTTCATGGTCGGACGACCACCATTGTGGGTTTTTCGAGCGACGCGCAGTACCAAGATGGTTTTGGGCCGTTTACCCCCGGCTTTGTTTCTGTGCCCTTTGGTGACGCGGCGGCGCTGGAATCAGCCATTACCGAAAATACGGCAGCGTTTCTCGTAGAACCGATTCAAGCAGAGGGAGGGATTCTGATGCCGCCCGCTGGGTATTTTGAGAAGGTTCGTGAACTCTGCACAAAACACAATGTCTTGCTGTTTCTCGATGAGATTCAAACGGGTCTGGGGCGCACAGGTCGCATGTTTGCGTTCGAGCATCATGGAATCCGCCCCGATTGTGTGACCCTTGGCAAAGCCTTGGGGGCCGGTGTCTACCCAGTCAGTGCCTTCCTCGCAGATCGTGAACTGATGTCTGTCTTTCAACCGGGCGACCATGGGTCCACATTTGGTGGAAACCCCTTGGGCGCAGCGGTGGCCTCGGCGGCATTGGATGTTGTGGTTGAAGAGAAACTGGCCGAGCGCGCAGATCGGCTGGGCACGTGGTTGATGGAGCAGATTCAAGAGATGGGCTCGCCCCATGTGTCGGACGTTCGCGGCGCGGGCTTGTTGATTGGCGTGGAGATCAAGGCGGAATCTGGCCCCGCACGCCCGTTCTGCGAAGCGTTGATGGAGAAGGGTTTGTTGTGCAAAGAAACACACCAGCAAGTCATTCGACTCGCGCCGCCACTGACCATTGAGCAAGACGATTTGGATTGGGCGCTGTCTCGCTTGAAAGAGGCGCTCTTGTGAACCAATTTTCTTGGTGCTTGCGGCTGAGCCATGAGGGACGTGCAGATTTGATTCTGGAACGCCCTGGGCGTCGCTTGCGGTTTGACCCCAGCACCCGAGCCATCTCCGATGATGTGGTGATTTTGACAGGTGCGGACCCCTTCTCCAGTGAGCGTGTTGTCGGGGTGCACAGTGTCATTCGGGCCCATGGTAGTCAGGAAGTGCGCACCGACCTAGCTGGCGTCCAGTTTGAGGGGGTTCCCTACACACCGCCCCCGTCGGAAAGTTCACTCTCGCGCTTGAGCGCGGCTGCGCGCGAGCCGGCGGACGCGGCCAAACGGTGGATGGCGCGACGGTCTCCGGATCCATGTATGGTGTGGCAGATCACCTTCCCGTCGGGAGACAGGTTGGTGCATTTGGGCCACGCGTTCCATGGGGCAACCGATGTGGGATGGGCGGCGGACATCGTGACGCGCTTCGGTGGTTCGCGTTGGCTGATTGTCGGCGCGCCGTATGGACATGATGAGGCCATTTTGAAGCGGGTACCTGCGATGGATACCAAGCATGTCATGGTCACAGACCTGCAAAGCGATATTCGGCGCGCGGCGGGCCGACCTACAGCGTTGGTGACACCGCTCGTGGACCGTTTGGAAACCGCTGGTGTGCCCGTGATGATTTTCGCGCCACAAAGCAGCATACGATTCGAATGAAATATCGTATGCTCCCGTTCCGTACTCGGTCATAAGATTCAACAAGGAGTGAACATGGGCATCTTCGACAAACTCAAGGGTCATGTAGGCGCACAATTTCTCGACATCATTGAATGGACGACAGACGATCAAGAATTGGTCGCCTGGAAGTTCCCGATTTTCAACCAAGCCATCCAAGATGGTGGCCAGTTGGTCGTGCGGGAAGGACAGTCCGCTGTTTTTGTTCAAGAAGGCAAGCTTTCTGAGGTGTTTGGCCCAGGTACCTACGAACTGTCGACGAACACGCCAGCCATCACAAGTTTTTTTGATTCGATAGCCTACCAGTTCAACTATCCCTACAAAGGGGATGTGTACTTCTTCAGCACCAAGCGGTTTGCGAATCAGGGCTGGGGTACGCAAAACCCCATCATTTACAATGCAGAAGGTTTTGGTGGTCTCGAACTGCGGGCCTACGGCCACTATGACTTCAAGGTCACCGATCCAGCCGCATTCCTGCGCGAAGTGGTGTCCACGGAATCGGCGGTGGATGCGGCAGCGGTGACGGGAAAACTGCGCAGCAAGTTGGTCAGCGCATTTGCGGACATGCTGAATGAATCTCAATTGGCGCTTGAAAAAGTGATGGGCCAGTTTGATGAACTGGGTGCCGCCATGCTTGAGAAACAGGGCTCTGCATTTGAAGCAGGTTTCGGCGTGAGCTTGACAGACTTTGTTGTTCAAAGCGTTTCATTGCCGGATGAAGTGCAGGAGTTTTACCGCAAGCAGCAGCAGATGAAGATGGTGGGCGCACAAAACTTCACCCAATTTCAGGCAGCCAATGCCATCGAGTCTGCCGCGGAAGGCGGCGGTGCTGGAGGCGCAGGCAATGCCATGATGGATGCGGGCATGGGACTCGCAATGGGACAGATGATGGCCGGGCAAATGGCCGGTGGGGCGCAAACGCCTCCGCCCGCGCCAGCCGCAGGGCCCCCGCCAGCACCCGGTGCATCGATCTTTCATTACAACGGCGTGGGTGGCTCTGGCCAGTACACGGCCGAGCAGATTGCACAATTGATTGCGGCGAA